>MPMF02032925.1_pt1 | contig 10791 bp, 6 predicted proteins | sample 1617271 | NCBI WGS metagenome assembly MPMF02 (sample SAMN05944812, study PRJNA350692) | marine metagenome | biome: marine; feature: ODZ; material: water; isolation source: 120 m water sample prefiltered with 30 um filter, filtered on to 0.2 um... | place: Pacific Ocean | collected 2012-04-09... | reverse complement strand
CCTCTGCTGCTAAAGCCCCCGCGAAGAAAGCCTCTGCTGCCAAGGCTTCCGCAAAGAAGTCTCCCAGCACATCAGTTAGCACGTCGCGACCAGCTCGCCGTGCACGCAAAGCTAGTGGTAGCAAAAGTATTGTTGCCTCCACGTCTGTAGCAAAGCGCATGGCGAAGGCCGCTGGTCGTCTCGGGACCTCTGTTGTCAGCTCGGCGGTTGGCGCCAACGGTAGTGTTCCATTGGCGCTCTAATGAGTACTTGTTGCTTGGAGGTGACTGGCTGATCCAGTGCCTCCGTTTCGTCTTTCAAGGCCTCGGGCGAATTGGCAAAAAGCAACTGTTTTGCCAGTCGTACTAAGAGGCCTTTTTACTTGTCGAGCCAGTGGTTTGGCAGTGGCGATCCCACTGGTGATTAAGGCAATTCTGCTGTGGCGATCATGGCTCCATGGCTCGTGAATCAGCAGCATCACGAGCGAAGAGCGCCATTGGCAGCGAATGCTTTAACTATTTGTCGATGATGATCTAGTAGTAGGACCTTGTGAAGGGGGAATCATTGCTTGGTCTAGGTAGTCGCAGATTTGCTTTACCAGAGACTGCACTGTCCTTGTTGGCGTAAGAGGTGATCAGCGAGTACAAGGGACACCATTGCTTCAACTATCGGTACGGCCCTAGGCAGCACGCAGGGATCATGACGACCTTTGGCGGACAGTGTCGTGGTGTTGCCATCAGCGTCAATTGTTTGTTGATCTTTACGGATGGTGGCTGTTGGTTTGAACGCCACTCGGATCACGATGGATTCACCGTTAGTGATCCCTCCCTGGATGCCACCAGAGTTGTTGGTGGCTGTTCGTAGGCGACCGTCATTAGAGGGGAGGAAAGCGTCGTTGTGCTCGCTGCCTTTTAACAGGGTGCCGCCAAAACCAGAGCCGATCTCAAAGCCCTTGCTGGCAGGTAGTGACATCACAGCCTTGGCGAGGTCTGCCTCAAGCTTGTCGAACACAGGCATCCCCAGGCCCATTGGAGCATTGCGTACAACGCACTCGATCACACCACCGCATGAGTCGCCTTCACGGCTGATGGCTTCAATACGCTCAACCATTTGCGCTGCCATGACTTGGTTCGGGCAACGCACGATGTTTGCTTCGACGTCATCAATGCTGACATCCTGGGCATTGATTTCGGCCTCCAGGGTGTGAATGCGTTTGACCCATGCCAATACTTCGGTGTTATGGGCTTTGGTCAGTAATTGCTTGGCAATCGCTCCAGCGGCTACCCGTGCAATCGTCTCTCTTGCGGAGGCTCGCCCTCCACCGCTTCGAGCTTGGATGCCGTACTTCGCCTGGTAGGTGGCATCGGCATGGGAAGGCCGAAATGCAACATTCATCTCCTTGTAGTCGCCGGGCTTGTGATCCTTGTTGCGCACCACCATGGCGATTGGTGTTCCAAGGGTTGTGTTGTTGAGCAGACCGCTGAGGATTTCGACTTGATCTTCTTCCTTACGGGGTGTACTGATCTTGCTTTGGCCAGGTTTGCGTCGATCTAGCTCGGCCTGAATCTTCTGTAGGTCAAGCTCAAGCCTTGGTGGGCAGCCTTCCACGATGACTCCCACGCCCCCTCCATGAGATTCACCGAAGGTGCTGATTCGGAATAGATCCCCAAAGCTGCTGCCCATCAAGAACTCATTCTTATTAGAGAGTAATTAGTCGCTGCGCAGCGGGGAGCTTGCTTTGCTCATCTTCAATTGATGCCTGGAGTTTCAGAGACAACGGCTTGACTGATTAGCGCTTAGTACAAGCGCAGTCATTGTTAGCGTCGCTTTCAGCTTGAGCAATCGCTGAGATCCTGCGCTCTTGACCAATGGGTTCCGCTTCATCCTTTGAGGTCTCTAGAGGATTTCCCTCGCAGGTAGAGGAGCGTGTGCTGCTGGTGAGGTTGCCCTGCAATCCAATTTTTCCAATTGGTCCGATTTACCTGGCCGATCACCTGCACAAGTGTTTCCCGAATCTTCCTCAACGGATTTTGGATTTGGCTGCTTTGCCTGTGCTGGATGTTGAGCGGGTGTTGTTAGCCACGATTGATCAGTTTCGCCCCACCCTGCTGGTTTTTTCTTGGAGAGATATCCAGATCTATGCACCGGTGGATGGTCGCACTGGCAATCCACTGCAGCACTCCTTTGAGGTGTTTTATGCAAGTAATCCTTTGCGACGCCTCCGGGGCGCCTTCGGTGGATTGTTGTTGATGAAAAGCCATTACGGAGAGCTCTGGCGCAATCAGCGACTTGTGCGACATGGGCTGCGAGCTGCTCGTCGCTATGTCAGCCATGCCCGTGCCGTCTTGGGTGGTGGTGCAGTGAGTGTGTTTTATGAGCAACTTGGCCGCTCTTTGCCGAAGGGCACCATCGTGTCGCTGGGGGAAGGGGAGCCCCTATTGGAGAATTTGCTGCGCGGCGTTTCCTTGCATGATCAACGCTGTTTTGTGGTGGGTGAGCCAGTGCGAGCTGGTCTGATTCATGAGCAGCCTGAAAGTCGTCCTAAAACCGCCTGCGATTACGACTACATCTCATCGATATGGCCTCAGTTGAATTGGTACCTAGAGGGTGGTGACTTCTACGTCGGTGTACAGACCAAGCGGGGCTGTCCCCACAATTGTTGCTATTGCGTTTACACCGTTGTGGAGGGGAAACAGGTACGGCTCAATCCTGTCAAAGAGGTGGTGGCGGAGATGCGCCAGCTTTATGACCGTGGCGTACGTGGCTTTTGGTTCACTGATGCGCAGTTCATCCCCGCCCGCCGATACATTGAGGATGCCAAAAATCTTTTGACGGCGATCCAGGCCGAAGGGCTCAATGGAATTCGTTGGGCCGCCTACATCCGTGCCGACAACCTTGATGCCGAGCTTGCGGAGTTGATGGTGGCAACCGGCATGAGTTACTTCGAGATCGGCATTACCTCAGGGTCTCAGGAGCTCGTGCGCAAGATGCGCATGGGTTACAACCTGCGAACTGTGCTTGAGAACTGTCGGCTGTTAGTCCGCGCTGGCTTCCGCCAACACGTGTCGGTGAACTACTCCTTCAACGTGATTGACGAAAGACCGGAAACGATTCGTCAATCCATCGCCTATCACCGCGAGCTGGAACGGATTTTCGGGCCCGACAAGGTGGAGCCTGCCATCTTCTTCATTGGCCTCCAACCTCACACCCATCTGGAGCAGTACGGCTTTGAACAGGGTTTGATTCAGCCCGGCTACAGCCCCATGAGCATGATGCCCTGGACGGCTAGGAAGCTGCTCTGGAACCCTGAACCGATGGGAAGCATTTTCGGAAGAATATGTCTCGAGGCTTTTGAGACTGACCCTGGCAATTTCGGACGTACGGTGATGGCCTTGCTTGAGCGGGATTACGGGGTGGCGCCTTTGGAGGAGGCTCTACGGGCTCCAGTGATGGGGCGAGCGGCCTTGGCTAATGCCGTGAGCTGATAGACGAGTAAGGAAGCCATTGCCAGGATGCCGACCACTCCACCGAGGGGGTTTTCGCCTGGCCCGGTGAGCCAAAGCGGCGACTGAGGGGAAAATTGGATGAGGCCGGATTGGAGGGCAAACCAGCCACCCACCAGACCTCCGTGCAGTCCTACACATCCCCAGAGGGAGCCATGGTCGAGGTGCCTGCGAATGGCCAGGACCAGGCCCAGCAGGAACAGCCCGGTCAGCAGGCCGAGCATTGGCCAGATCCCAATGTTAAAGCGTGTGTGCACCAGGCTGAAAATCAGGGCTTGAATGGGCAGTGCCAGTCGTGCTCCGATCAGTAGCTTGAGCTCTCCCCAGAGCCAGCCGCGGAATAGCAGCTCTTCCAGTAAGCCCACGACGAGGCAGAGCAGAACGGCATTGAGCTGTTTCTCGGCGTTGAGATCCCCTAGCCAGTAGCCCCAATGGCCGCTGATCGTGATCACGCTGATTAGAAGCAGCAGGGCCCCGGCCCCGGCCAATCCCATTAGCAGGGGTTTCAGAAGGGTGTTGCCAACGCCTGCACCAGTGATGCCCAAGCTGCGCCATGGATGTTGGCTGATCCAGCGGGCCCTAACCCAGCCAGGCAGTAGCACTAGAAACAGCAGTGCACTGCAGAGGGTTCCCAGCAGGCCGCGCCATTGGAGCGGCAGTCCGGGCAGGAACAGGCCGGTCGGTTGCATGATCAGCCAGCCCAACCCGTAAAGCACGGGGATCAGGGTCACTGTCGGCAACCAGCGCCAACGTTGGTTTAACCATGCTGACCAGAGCGGATGTAGGCCAGACCTGTTCAGCTTTCCTGTTCCAGCGTGCTGGTCAGCCCCTTGGCTTTCAGCGTTTCGCAGTAGAACTCGGCTGGTTCGAGGTCGCAGACGATCACCAGCCCGACGCCGGTGTTATGGGCTTCGAGCATCACGGCCATGGCGTCCTGCTCGCTTAGCTGGGGTACCACCTGCTGGAGGGTGACCACCACGTATTCCATGGAGTTCACCGGATCGTTGTGAAGAAGCACCTTGTAATGAGGCGATTGCTTGCGGATCCGCTCGGTTTGCTTCTCGAGGACGGCGGCACCACCGGGACTGGGGCTGGGGGCATTCACCGCCATGGCCAGGACGATCGGGAGGGCCCCAATGTACGTGGGCCGCTCACCCATGAGGCAGATGGTGAGCGATCCCAGCTTCAATGGCGGGGGATCGATCCTGTGATCTCAGAGGGCACGGATCCGACGCATGGCCTCGTCAACATTGACGCGACTGTTGAAGGCTGAGAGACGGAAGTAGCCTTCGCCTGCAGCACCGAAACCGCTGCCTGGGGTTCCTACCACGTGGGCGTTCTGGAGCAGATGATCGAAGAAGCCCCAGGAATCCATGTCGTCCGGTGTTTTCAGCCACACATAGGGCGCATGCTCACCGCCATGAACTTCGATCCCGGCGGCCGTAAGTTCCCTGCGGATGATGGCGGCGTTTTTCATGTAGAAGCTCACTAGCGCATTGATCTCCCCCTGGCCTTGGGCGGAGTAAACCGCTTCGGCGCCACGCTGAATGATGTAGCTGACGCCGTTGAACTTGGTGCTTTGGCGCCTGCTCCAGAGGTTCCAGAGTTCCACATCTGATCCATCGTCGGTTTTGCCCTTCAAGCCTTTCGGCACCACGGTGAAGGCGCAACGGGTGCCGGTGAATCCAGCATTTTTGGAGAACGATCGGAATTCGATCGCACAGTCTCGCGCGCCCTCGATCTCATAGATCGAATGGGGTAGGTCGGGATTCTGGATGAACGCCTCATAGGCAGCGTCAAACAAAATCAAGACGCTGTTGGTGCGGGCATAGTTCACCCACTCCTGGAGCTGGGCTCTTGTGGCTACCGCTCCGGTGGGGTTGTTGGGGAAACACAGATAGATCAGATCGACTGGTTCGGAGGGGATCTGGGCTGTAAACCCATTTTCTGCGTTGATTGGCAGGTAGCTCAGGCCTGCGTAGCGGCCGCTTTGATTGGCATCGCCGGTGTGACCCGCCATCACGTTGCTGTCGACATACACCGGATAAACTGGATCTGTGACGGCGATGCGATTACTGCTCCCAAGGATGTCGAGGATGTTGCTGCTGTCGCACTTCGATCCGTCGGAGACAAAGATCTCCTCGGCATTGATCTGACAGCCTTTGGTCTGGAAATCATGCTTGGCGATCGCTTCGCGCAGCCAGTGGTAGCCCTGCTCAGGGCCATAGCCATGGAAGCCAGTTTTGGTACCCATCTCGTCGATGGCGACCTTCATCGCGTTTCGGCATGCGAGTGGAAGTGGTTCGGTGACATCGCCGATGCCGAGGCGGATGAGCGCAGCATCCGGGTTGGCTTCACTGAAGCTTTTGACCCGCCTGGCGATTTCGGGGAACAGATATCCCGCCTTGAGTTTGAGGTAGTTACTGTTGACCTGAACCACTGATGAGCTGGCTGTCTTGGCAGGCATCTTGCTACGTCACGGGGCCTTGCGCTGTGTCGGGGGGTTGGCCAGCGTTGTCCATACGATGGGATCAGTGCCCTGCTGGCCATGACCGTCGCCTCACCCCGTCTGGAGCCGGTGGATTTCGACAGCCTGGTCAATGCCGGGATCAATCGCCCTGCTCGTTACATGGGCCATGAGTTGGGGGTGGAGCCTCGTGATTGGCAGGCCTCTCGGGTGCGCTGGGCTCTCTCCTACCCGGAGATCTACGAGGTCGGCGCGAGCAATCAGGGCCACATCATTCTTTATTCGATTCTCAACGCAGTTCCAGGTCAGCTTTGTGACAGGGCCTACCTTCCCGCTCAGGACCTGGCCCAGCGCTTGCGGGACCTTCGGCAGCCTCTGTTCGCGGTGGAGAGTCGCCGTCCTCTCCAGGCCTTCGACATCCTTGGCTTCAGCCTCTGTTATGAGCTTGGGGCCACAAACATCCTTGAGATGCTTGATCTGGCAGAGATTCCTTTGTTGGCAAGCGACCGTGGTGATCAGCCCCTGAATGATCTAGCGGCACCACCATTGATCTTTGCTGGCGGACCAACGGCTACCAGTAACCCTGAGCCCTATGCCGCTTTTTTTGATTTTGTAGCCCTTGGCGATGGTGAAGAGCTGCTTCCTGAGATTGGTTTGGTAGTGGCGGATGCTAAGGCCACCGGACTGAGTCGCTCAAGCCTTTTGCAGGACTTAGCTCAGGTGCCTGGTGTTTACGTGCCGTCGCTTTACGGTCAAGGCCCTGATGGCACCTCCATTGTTCCTTTGGAGCCTGCTGCGCCGGCCAAGATTCTGCGACGGGTGGCCAAGCCGATGCCGCACTACGCCATGGGCTTGGTTCCTCATATCGAAACGGTGCATGATCGACTCAAGGTGGAGATTCGTCGCGGTTGCACTCGTGGTTGTCGTTTCTGCCAGCCCGGCATGCTCACACGTCCAGCTCGGGATGTTGATCCGGAGGCGGTGATTGAAGCAGTCCACAATGGTATGAAGCGAACGGGATATAGCGATTTTTCGTTGTTGTCGCTCAGTTGTAGCGATTACTTGGCTCTGCCAGCGGTTGGTGTGGAGTTGCGAAATCGTTTGGCGGATCAGAATGTGACCCTTCAGCTGCCCAGCCAACGGGTCGATCGCTTTGATGATGATATCGCTCACATCGTTGGCGGTGCTCGTCAGGCCGGTCTCACCTTCGCGCCGGAGGCTGGCAGTCAGCGCTTGCGCAACGTTGTCAACAAAGGTCTTACGAACGCCGACCTGCTGCAGGGGATCCGCACGGCGATGCAGAACGGCTTTCGCAAGGTCAAGCTCTACTTCATGATCGGATTGCCGAGCGAAACGGATGAGGATGTGCTTGGCATTGCCGACACCTGTCAGATGCTGCAGGAGCAGTGCAGGGATCTTGGGCGATTGAACCTGAAGATCACGGTTAGTAACTTCACTCCAAAGCCACATACGCCTTTTCAGTGGCACAGCGTATCTACGCAAGAACTTCAGCGACGTCAGCACAAGCTGCAACAGGCATTTCGGGCGCTGAGGGGCGTAAAGGTCAATTTCACTGATGTACGCCTCTCCGCCATGGAGGATTTTGTCGGTCGCGGTGATCGTCGCCTCTCGTCGGTGATCGAGGCAGCCTGGCGGGCGGGGGGAGGCATGGATGCTTGGTTTGAGGCCCTTGATCGCACTTATCAGGCCTGGGTCTGGGCTATTGCAGCTGCAGGGCTGGAGGGCCGATATAGGGATCTGGAGTTGGGAAGCTGGGGAGCGACCTCAGCGCTCAATCGCGATGATCTGAGTAGCTTCTGCGCTCAGTCTCTGCCGTGGGATCACATTGATACGGGCATTGACAAGAGCTGGCTGGCAGAGGATCTGCAGCGTGCCTTAAAGGCAACGGTGGTGCCTGACTGTTCTTTCGAAGGCTGTAGTAGTTGTGGCGTCTGTGGTTCTGAAATGGGTCACAACGAGGTGGTGCTCCCGCCGCCTGTGCCAGATCGGCAGCTTCAGAAAACTCCTTTAACGAAGCGAGCCTGTCGCATCCGTCTGCGATTCGCAAAAACTGGTTCGATGGCCCTTCTTAGTCATCTGGATGTCATGCGTCTGCTTGAAAGAGCACTGCGGCGCAGTGGTTTGCCAGTGAGTTACAGCGGTGGGTTTCATTCCATGCCCCGTTTGCAAATAGCTCTGGCTTTGCCTTTGGGGGTGGAGGCCTTTGGGGAATGGATGGATCTCGAGTTTGTAGAGCCGGTGGAGGCCGAGACCATGCGTCAGCAGCTTCAGGTCACCTTGCCGAAGGGACTCTCTTTGCTTAGTGCGGAATCTGTGCCTGTAGGCGGTAGCAGCCTCTCTCAGTTGCTGGTTGCAGCCTCATGGCGCTTTGATTTGGCCATTGAGTCTGAGAAGCCATCGACGTGGCATCAGTGGCAAGTAGCTGTGGAGTTCTTGAAGGAAGCTCATGAACTGCTGTGGCATGACATTGATAAGAAGGGACGGCCGCGTCAACGAGACTGCCGGCCAGCATTGCGTGAACTTCAACTGTGCAACAGATGCGAGGAGGGATGTGAGTCTCTTTGCTTAGACGTCGTTCAACTGCGTCTGGAGGCAATCATTGATTCGATGGGCCGTAGCCTTAAGCCTGTTCAGGTGCAGCATTGGCTTGCAGAGCAGATGGGTGAGTCCTTGCGCATGACCGGTGTGCAAAGGCAGGAACTCAAGTTGCTGCAGTGTTAGAGTCAAAGAATGACGCGAAGTCAGGGGCAACTTTTGCCACTGGTCCGTCCCGGCCTTCTTCACTCCAATTCTGAGCAAAGCGAGGCTGTTTGCTGCTCGTTCATTCCGTTCCCTCTGTTCGGGAGCAGTGAGACACATAACCCATAGGAGTTTTTGACTCCGTCTGCTTCTTCAACGGCCTTTGGCTGTTAATTCGTTTTCCACCCGATGCATTGAGCCGGCAGGCCATTGATCGGTTCTGAGTCCAGCAGGGCTCCCTATTTATTTTTCTATGCCCCAGCAAATTGTCATCTCTGAGCAGCTGCGGATCGCAGCCTTGCTCACAGATGAGCGAGTTGATGAGTTGATCGTCGCTCAGGGTCGATACCAGATCGGAGATGTCTACCTCGGCACGGTCGAGAACGTTCTCCCGGGAATTGATGCCGCTTTTGTGAATATTGGGGAAAGTGAGAAAAATGGTTTTATCCATGTCACTGATCTGGGCCCTCTGCGTTTGAAGAAGGGTGCTGCAGGTATCACCGAGCTGCTGGAGCCCCGTCAGCAGGTGTTGGTTCAGGTGATGAAGGAGCCAACAGGGTCCAAGGGGCCAAGGCTTACTGGCAACCTGGCGCTGCCTGGTCGCTACTTGGTGCTGCAGCCCCATGGCCAGGGGGTGAACATCTCTCGCCGGATTAATTCCGAAGGGGAACGCAATCGCTTGCGAGCACTTGGGGTACTAGTGAAGCCGCCGGGTGCTGGCCTGTTGATTCGCACCGAGGCCGATGGCATTAGTGAAGATCTGCTGATCGATGATCTGGAGGTTTTACTCAGGCAATGGGAAGCCATCCAGCAGGCGGCAGACAATGCTCTTCCGCCGGTGCTGCTCAATCGCGATGAAGATTTCATTCATCGCGTTTTGAGAGATCACGTCGGTCCAGATCTTGTGAGAGTAGTGGTGAATGATGCCGCTGCAGTTGAGCGTGTGAGCAGTTTCCTCGGCCAGGAAGGTCCAAATGTATTAGTTGAGGCCCATAACGAATCCACCGAACTTCTTGAGCATTACCGAGTTAATGCTGCCATCCGCGATGCTCTCAAGCCCAGGGTAGATCTGCCATCCGGTGGCTACGTGATCATTGAGCCGACGGAGGCACTCACTGTTATTGATGTCAATTCAGGCTCGTTCACTCGTTCGGCCAATGCTCGTCAGACGGTGCTCTGGACCAATTGTGAGGCAGCTATTGAGATTGCCCGCCAGCTGAAGCTTCGCAATATTGGCGGTGTGATCATCATCGACTTCATCGACATGGAGTCGCGCCGTGATCAGTTGCAGTTGCTGGAGCATTTCACAGCAGCTGTTCGCGATGACGCTGCTCGTCCTCAGATTGCCCAGTTGACTGAACTGGGGCTGGTGGAACTCACTCGTAAGCGTCAGGGGCAGAACATCTATGAATTGTTTGGCAGGGCTTGTCCTGGCTGTGGTGGCCTTGGCCATGTGGCGGTACTACCTGGCAAAGATCTGCTACAGCCACTTGCTATGGCTACTGGATTGGTGAGATCAGCAGCCTCTGCTCGGGCTGAAGCGCAGGTGCCAGGGGATGGCGGGAATGGTCGCCGTAGGCGTGGTGGGCGCATTCGTACCGGTGCGGTTGAGCTGCCTGCACTTACGCCTCCTTCTGGTGTGGCGAATGGAGTTGAGTCAACCACGTCTCTTGAACCTGAGAGACAAGAGCCTTCGGCCTCGTCTGAGGGTGTTATTCGTCGCCAGGAACCTGAATTGGTTGCTGTTCCAATGGATTCAGAGCAGGAGGAGGTGTTTGCTTGGCTTGGATTAAACCCTTTGCTTTTGATTGAGCCACCTCCAGAGAATGACAACCTTCTGGTTCGCGTGGTTCGGCCTGGGGAAGATGCTGAGTCTGTCCTTGAGGAGGCTCGTGAGCAGCTTTCAGCTAGTTCCAATCGGCGTCGGCGTCGGGGAAGAGGTGGTGGTCGAGGGGCCGGCCGTGGTGCTCCCGAAGCCAGTGTCGAACCCCCTTCGTCCAATGGCACAGAGGTGGTTGTCCAGCAAACCAAGGTTGTCGCAAAGAATGAGCCTCTAAGTGTTCAAATCACTCCTCTTGAGGT
>MPMF02305969.1_pt1 | contig 10803 bp, 9 predicted proteins | sample 1617271 | NCBI WGS metagenome assembly MPMF02 (sample SAMN05944812, study PRJNA350692) | marine metagenome | biome: marine; feature: ODZ; material: water; isolation source: 120 m water sample prefiltered with 30 um filter, filtered on to 0.2 um... | place: Pacific Ocean | collected 2012-04-09... | reverse complement strand
TATCTTAAATTATTTTCTATAAATTTTAAATAAGAAGCTTGCATTATAGCTTTGTAGTTTGTTTTAACAGCAAAGGTGGGTGGATTTGTATCTACTTGTTTTATACTATATATATAAGGATGTTTAGTTCCTTTTCCTCTGCTAGGCTTATGTTTTTTAACTATACTTTTTAATAATTTGTCTAAAGCATTATCAGTAATAGTTTTATTTTTTTCTTTGAAGACAGATATGATTGTAGGTAATACTTTATTAATCTTATGTTTTTTAGTAGCTGATATAAATAATAAAGGAGCCCATTTTAAGAAAGAGAGAAATTTTCTATAATAATTTATATATTCCTTAGCAGTAGTAGTATCTTTATTTGGTATTAAATCCCATTTATTAGCTATTAATATAATTCCTTTACCCTTTTTTATTATTTTATCTAATAAATGTTTATCCTGAAAAGTAAGTTTTTTAGAAATATCAGTCATAAATAATACTATATCTACTTTTTCTATACTTTTTAAACTTTGTTCTACACTTTGTTTTTCAAAAGCATCTACTGTTTTTTTACTTTTTTTTCTTAAACCAGCAGTATCAATAAATAATATTTTTTGTTTATTATAAGTAAGTTCAATATCTTGAGAATCTCTAGTAGTGTGTGCTTGACTAGATACAATTACTCTATTTTCTCCTACCAAAGAATTAATTAGAGAAGATTTACCTACATTTGGTTTACCAATAATAGCCGTTTTAATTATTTTATCTGGTGCTATTTCTTTTTTTCTTTTATTAGATTTTTTTAATTTATTTAATATTTTAACTATTTCATCTAATAGATCTCCAGTTCCTGAACCACTTTTAGCTGAAATAGGTATAGGATCTCCTATATTTAATTTATAAAATTCAGCAATATTATTTCTTAATTTTTCATTATCAGATTTATTAGTTACTAATAATATTAGTTTTTTATTTTTTTGTAATAATTTAAGAATTTTATTATCAAAAGGCATTAAACCAGTTTTACTATCTACTAAAAATAATATTAAATCTGCTTCGGTTATAGCTTTTTCAATTTGTTCAGTGATAGCTTTGTTTATATTTTCTTTGGAGTTTTCTAAACCTCCTGTATCTATAAGACTAAAATCAAGTTTTCTCCAAGAGCAAATAGCATAATTTCTATCTCTAGTTGTGCCAGAAAAAGGAGAAACAATAGCTTTTTTTTCAGATATTAGTTTATTAAAAAGAGTAGATTTACCTACATTTACACGTCCCACTATAGCTACTTTATATAAATTTGTGGGCATATATTTATTCTATTACCTCTTCTTTAGTTTCTATTATTATATCTGGATCTATAGTTTTTATTATTTCAATATTTTCATCAATAGCTTGATCTAGCCCTAAAATTATTAAAAAGTCTAAGCTTTCTAAATTATCATCATTATTTTTAATATCCCAAGATGAAGTTATTTTATAATTAGAATATTCTAAAGGAACATTATTTTTAATTACTGTTTGAAATATATTTTCTAAAGAATCTTCTGTTTTATTATTATTTTCATTATATTTATAAATATTGGTAATTAATTTATCTTGTTTTTCGGAATTACCATATCTAATCACATTATAATTCATTTGGTTCAAATGGTTAAATGCTTTTAAAGCTAAACCTGGTATTTCTGTACCATTTTGAATTACTATTTTAGAATTTTCTAAGTTTATTTGTTTAAAGTCAAATATATTTTTTACTAACATTTGTATTTGTTGATAGTTTCCTGTAATAGGTTGTAATATATATGCTCCATCTTCTGCTAAACCAGCCTTTAAATAATTACCAGGCCTATTATCTATAGATTTAAAAATAATATCATCAGAATTTAATTCTTTACCTATATGTATTAATTTAACAGCTTCCCAAGGCTCTAAGTCAGTAGCGGTATATTTATTAAATAAAGAAAATAAATTAGTAATTTTTTTTGGATTTAAAAGGGTATTAAAGGATGTCATTTTATCTTTAGCTGATAAAAGTATTTTTTGTTGTCTTTTTATTCTAGAAAAATCTGATCCTTCTCCATTATTACCATGTCTTGATCTAGCATATCTTAAAGCAGTTAGGCCATCCATTTTTTGTTTGCCAGCTTCAAAATGTATTTCTTGATATTTATAATCTATAGTTGGAAATTGAGTATCGGTAAAAGAATTTTCAATATTTATTTTAATACCATCAATAGCATCTATTAATTCCTTAAAGCCTCTAAAATCTACAGCGACAAAATAATGAATAGGTACATCTAGAGTTCTAGAGATAACATCTTTTATTAATTTTCCCCCACTAGTATTATGATCTAATTGTCCAATAGTATAAATATGATTAACCTTACGATAATAATTTTTTGTTAAAGGCACTATCATATCCCTAGGTAGAGAAAAAAGAGCTAATTCTTTAGTATATGGTATAAAGCTAGCTAAAATAATAGTATCTGTTAAATAAGGACCATTATGACCTTCTCCCCCCATACCTAGAAGAAGAAAATTAATTCTATTTTCTTCTTCACCTAATAAATATTTTTCAGAACTAGATATTATATGAGTAATTTGTCTAATTAAATATCCATTTTTAACTCCAGATAAAAAACCATCATTACTGGCTGAAACAAGAGTACTTGTTAATGTAAAAATAATAATTAATAATATAAAAAAGGAAGAGGTTTTTTTTCTTTTTAATACTTTTTTAGTATTATTTTTTAATTTTATTTGATGTTTTTCTTCTGGGTTTTCTAAATTTTCTAAAAAATTAATTTTTCTTTTTTTGAATTCAGAATTCTTCATTAAGTCAATAAATAATTTTTAAATACAAATAAATTATACTAAGAAAATATATTAAAGTCAATCTAAAGATATTATTGATTTTAATTTAATGTTTATGTATAATCAATCTAACATATAAAAATGAAAGAAAAGAAAAAAAAATTATTAGTAGAAGAAGTAGATAAAAAAAATAATGATGATTTGCTTGATGAAGATTTTAATTTAAATCATTTTTCTGATTCAGAGGATAGTATTATTGTTAGGTATGTTAAGAAAATAGGTTTATTAATATTTGAAGTAGTTAAGGTCGTTTTAATATCTTTAGCTATTATTTTACCTATAAGAATGTTTTTAATTCAACCTTTTTATGTAGAAGGTGCTTCTATGGAACCTAATTTTTATGATAAAGAATATTTGATTGTTAATGAAATGACATATCGTTTTAATGAACCTCAAAGAGGAGAGGTAATTGTTTTTAAATATCCTAAGAATCCACGTAATTATTATATAAAAAGAATAATAGGTTTACCTAGTGAAAAAATAGAAATTATAAATGGTAAAATATATATTGATGATAAAATTTTATCTGAAGAATATATTAAATTATCATCTACTGATAATAAGGAAGTTATATTTTTATCTGAAGAAGAATATTTTGTTTTGGGAGATAATAGAAATAATAGTTATGATTCTCGTCGTTTTGGTCCACTTAAAGAAAAATATATTATTGGTAAAGTTTGGTTCAGGGGTTGGCCTTTAGAGAGAATGGCTACTTTTAATTTACCAGAATATAATTAAAATATATGAATAGAAAAAGAAAAATAAATTTGGTAAAAGGCATGAAAGATATTTTGCCTGATGAACAAAATTATTGGAATTTAATAAAACAAAAAGTTGATAAAATAGCTTATAATTATGGTTTTTCTCGTATTGATACTCCTTTAGTAGAATTTACAGATTTATTTAAAAGAACTGTTGGAGAAGATACTGATATTATTAATAAAGAAATGTATTCTTTTATTACTAAAGGTGGTGATAAATTATCTTTACGTCCAGAAAATACGGCTAGTATAGTTAGAAGTTATATTGAACATGGTATGCTTAATTTATCTCAGCCTGTTAAATTATATTATTTTGGACAACAATTTAGACATGATAATCCCCAAAAAGGTAGATATCGTCAATTTTGGCAGTTTGGTTTTGAAACCCTAGGTGATAATGATCCTATAATAGATGCTCAATTGATAGCTGTCTCTTATTTTATTCTTAAAGAATTAGGTTTAGATATTGAAATTCAAATAAATAATATTGGTGATGAGGAAAGTAGAAAAAATTATTTAAAAATTTTAAAACAATATTATAATAATAAAAAAAATAGCTTATGTGATATTTGTAAAAAACGCTTAAATAAAAATACTTTAAGATTATTAGATTGTAAAAATATTAAATGTCAAGAATTAGTCGAAGATGCTCCACAAACATTAGATTATTTAAATGAAGAGAGTAGAGATAATTTTATGATGGTTTTAGAATATTTAGATGAATTAGAAATCGTTTATAATTTAAATACTAAAATAGTTAGGGGTTTAGATTATTATAATAAAACAATTTGGGAAATAATAGAAAAAGATAAAGGTGGTAAATTATTAGCTTTAGGTGGTGGAGGAAGGTATGATGATTTGGTTTCATTATTAGGGGGTAGAGAAGAAGTTTCAGCTGCAGGTTTTGCAATAGGAGTAGAAAGAGTAATTATTAGTTTACATAAAAATAAGATAGAAATACCAAAAATTAAAAAGCCAGATATTTATGTAGCACAATTAGGCCTTGAAGCTCGTAAAGAAGCTTTAAAACTTTTTGAATATTTAAGAAAAGAAAATTTTAGAGTAATAGAAAATATGTCTAAAAAAGGTTTAAGAGATCAATTAGATATTGCTAATAGAAAAGGAGTTAAATATACCTTAATTTTAGGACAAAAAGAAATAAATAATAAAACTATTTTAGTAAGAGATATGGAAAGTGGAGTACAAGAAATATTAGATATTAATAAAATTAAAAAAGAAATTAATAAACGTTTATCAAAAAGCGTAACTAGAAGTGTAATTAAAAAGGTTAAGAAAAAGAAAAAAATAGTTAAAAAGAAAACTAAAAAAACTAAAAAATAATATTTTTGTTTTAATTAATCTAATATTATTCAAGTTGACTTTTGTTTTAAAAACTGTCATTATTATAATAAGAATAATACTAAAAAAGTGTTATTCTTAAGTAGTTTATATTATTAATTTTTAAGGAAGAGGGGTGTATATTTTGTGGCAGAGGTTAAAAGAAAAGATAATGAGTCTTTTGAGAGTTTAATTCGTAGATTTACTAAAAAAACATTACAAAGTGGTAAATTATTACAAGCTAGAAAAATTAGATTTTTTAAGAAAAAAAGTAATACTAAAAAGTTAAAATCTAAGGCTTTACGTTCTCTAAAGATAGAAAATAAAATAGATTATCTTAAAAAAATTGGTAAGTTAGATGATTTTATCAATAGAAGCAATAGAAACAATAGAAGAAGAAGATAATAAAAATTTATACTCTGTTTATCATTTTGGTAAACAGAAATAAGAGTTTATTATGGCTTTACAAGTAGATTTAGATCAAGAATTTAAAATAGCTTTAAAAGCTAAGAATAAATTAAAAGTAAATACTTTACGTCTTTTAAAAAGCAGTATTAAAAATAAAGAAATAGAATTAAAAAAAAAATTAAATGATGATGAGATAATAAAAGTTTTACGTAAAGAATTAAAAAAAAGAGAAGAATCTATTAAAGCCTATAAAAAAGCTAAACGTTTAGAATTAGTAGCTCAAGAAGAAAAAGAATTTCATATAATAAATAAATATTTACCAACTTTAATGTCAGAAGAAGAAGTTATTAAAATAGTTGATCAAGTTATAGAAGAAGGTTTAAATAATTTTGGTCAAATTATGAAAGAAGTAATGTTAAGAACTAAAGGACAAGCATCTGGTCAAATAGTACAAAAAATAGTAAAAGATAAAATTTAATTTAAAAAAATGAAATCCATGCTAATTAAGAAAAAAACAATTGTTATGCTTATATTTTTTTTAACAGTTGTTTTTTTGTTACCTCAAATAGGTTTTGCTCAAGATGCTTTTGGAATTGATGATGTTGATAGTTATTTAGGAGGAGGAGATTTAAAACAAACTATAGCTAATATTATTGATATTTTTCTTGGGTTTTTAGGTATTTTAGCTACTATAATTATGTTGTATGGTGGGTTTCTTTGGATGACCGCTAAAGGTAATACCGAACAAGTTGATAAGGCTAAAAAAACTATAATAAATGGTATTATAGGTTTGGTAATAATAATGTTATCATATGCTATTGCTAGTTTCACTATAAATTCTTTAATAGGGGTGGATGATGATATTGCTGGCAGTGGTCAATATACTGGTAGTGGTCAATATACTGGAGGTGGTTTAGGTGCTGGTATTTTAGAAAGTCATTATCCAGTTCGTAATGCTACTGATATTGTTAGAAATACAAATATATTTATTACTTTTAAAGAATCTATTAATATAACTGATTTTATTATAGATGTTTGTAATTATAGCGATACTGAGTATACAGAATGTATTAAAAATGATTATATTAGATTATTTTATAGTGACGATAATCAAATAGTAGAGGGTGATTTAATGGTTAAATATGATGAAGAATATAAAGTTTTTGAGCTTAATCCTTATGGTAATAGTGATAATCATTTATATTCTGATGATAATACAGAATATACTATGGTTTTAGATAGTTTAGAAACAGTAGATGGTAATAATGTCTTTTTTGGTGGAATTTATGATTGGGATTTTATAGTTTCTAATGATTTAGATACAACTCCACCAGAAGTTTCTTCTGTTATACCAATAGAAGGATCTTTTGATAATCCTAGAAATAGTATAGTACAAATAAATTTTAGCGAAGCTGTTAATCCTATTACAGCTACTGGTATTTATGATGGAGGAGGTTTTATGGGTATAGCTTTAGGAATTAATGTTGATGATATAATAGCTGGTGAATATTTAATATCTAATCAATATCAAACGGTAGAATTTAGTACTTTTGATGCTTGTGGAGAAAATTCTTGTGGAGGAATAGTTTATTGTTTACCAGGCGCCAGCAGTATAAATGGTGTTATTACCACTAGTATTACTGATATGGCTGGTAATTCTTTAGCAGAATTATATAATTGGGAATTTCAAACAAGTGATGAAGTAGATTTAGTTCCTCCAGTGGTAATTTTTAAGAGTATAGGTACTAGTCTTAGTTTAGAAAATCCATTAAAAATAGTATTTAGTAAAAGTTTATCAACTGCTTCTGTAAATTCAGATAATATTTCTTTGTATATGGATAATCCAGGAGATTGGGACTATTGGTTAAATACAGACACTTGTGATAATGGTGTTAATGATTGTCAAATAGATTGTAACTCTAATCCTGGAATAGCTTGTAATAATACTATAGAAATAAATCATGATAATTTTTTTCCAACAACTGAATATACATCATATTGTTCGTCAGGTATAAAAGATTTAAGACAGAATTGTTGGTTCCCTTGTGATTTATAAAAATAAAAAAATGTTTAAATATTTTATTATCATCTTAATATCATTTTTTCTGCCTTTTAATAAGCTTTTAGCTCAGGCCGATGATTTTGGAATTGGTGATGTTGATACTGCTTTAGGAGGTATGGATTTAAAACAAATCATAGCTAATATTATTAATATTTTTCTTGGATTTTTAGGAATAATTGCTGTGATTTTGATATTATATGGTGGTTTTCTTTGGATGACCTCTAAAGGTAATGCTGAACAGGTACAAGAAGCTAAACAATTAATTATTAGTGCTATTATAGGATTAGTAATAATATTATCATCTTATGCTATTGCTAGTTTTGTGATTAGTTCTTTAGGTGAAGCTACTGGTGTTTCAGAATCAGAGGATGAATACGAAGGTGCAATAAATATAGATAATTTTATGATATTAAATAATGTTTGTAATGGCTAGTTTAATATTTATTAGATAATTTAATATTGACTATTTATTTTTTTTATGTTATTTTATGTAAGACTTTTAAAGGCTTAGGCTTTTAAATTTATTTAATTTAAAATTATTAATATGCCAACTATAAATCAATTATTAAGAAAACCAAGAAAAACTAAAAAAAAGAAGTCTAAGACTCCTGCTTTGCGTAGGACTTCTAATACCTTAAAACGTACTAAGAGAGATTTAGCTATAGGTTCTCCTTTTAAAAGAGGGGTTTGTGTTAAAGTTACTACTGTTACTCCTAAAAAACCTAATTCAGCTTTACGTAAAATAGCTAGAGTAAGACTTTCTAATGGCATGGAAGTTACAGCTTATATACCAGGCATAGGTCATAATCTACAAGAACATAGTATTGTTTTAATTAGAGGTGGTAGAGTTAAAGATTTAGCTGGAGTAAGATATCATGTTGTACGTGGAGTATATGACACACAAGGAGTAGATGGTCGTAAACAAGGTAGGTCATTATATGGTACTAAAAAAGATAAAAAATAAATAATATGAGAGGTAAAAAAGCACCAAAAAGAAAAATCAAAGTAGACCCTAGGTTTAAAAGAGTTGATATTGCTAAATTAATAAATAAAATAATGATTGGCGGTAAGAAAAATACTGCTCAGCAAATAGTTTATAATGCTTTTCAGTATATTTCAGATAAAACTAAACAAGATCCTTTAGAAATATATGATTCAGCTATGAGAAATATTTCTCCCACTTTAGAAGTGAAAGGAAGAAGAATTGGAGGAGCCAATTATCAAATTCCTATAGTTGTTTCTGGAGACAGAAAATTAATCTTAGCTCATCGTTGGTTAATTGAAGTATCTAGGTCTCGCAAAGGAATAGATATAGCTACGTCTCTAGCTACAGAATTAATTGCTGCTGCTAAAGGTGAGGGTGAGGCTATGAGAAAAAGAGAAGATATTCAGAGAATGGCTGAAGCTAATAAAGCTTTTGCTCATTTTGCTAGATAATAAATAAATTCTTTAGTTATTTAAGAATTTTTAATTTTAAAATAAAAATTATATGCCCAGAGAAACTCCTTTAGAGAAAGTAAGAAATATTGGTATTATTGCTCATATTGATGCTGGTAAAACTACAGTTACAGAACGTATTCTTTTTTATACTGGTAAAAAACATAAAATTGGTGAAGTTCATGAGGGAGAAGCTGAAATGGATTGGATGGAGCAAGAGCAAGAAAGAGGTATTACTATTACTTCTGCAGCAACAACTTGTTTTTGGCCTATTCCAGAGTGGTTAGATATCAAAAAAAATAATGCTAATATTAATATTATTGATACCCCAGGTCATGTTGATTTTACGGTAGAAGTAGAAAGATCTCTACGTGTTTTAGATGGAGGAGTAATTGTTTTTGATGGTGTAGCTGGTGTTGAGCCTCAATCGGAAACAGTTTGGAGACAAGCTGATAAATATAATGTACCTAGGATTGGATTTATTAATAAAATGGATAGAATAGGGGCTGATTTTTATTATGATTTAAAAACTATTCATGAAAGATTAACTAAAAAAGCTCATCCTATGCAATTACCTATTGGTGCAGCTGAAACATTTAAAGGTATTATTAATATTTTAGAAAAAGAGACTTGGTTTTATTTAGATGAAGATGGTAAAGAATTTGAAAAAAGAGATATTCCTAAGGATTTAGAAGACAAAGTAGAAGATTATCGTAATAAATTAATTGAAGCTATTGTTGAAAATGATGAAGTTTTAATGGAAAAATATTTAAATGGAGAAGAATTAGATATAATATCTTTAAAGAAAGTATTAAGATCAGCAGTTATTGCCAATAATATAGTACCTATTTTTGTAGGTTCTGCTTTGAAGAATAAAGGAATACAATTTCTTTTAGATGCTATTACTGCTTATTTACCATCTCCTTTAGATGTACCTTCTATAGAAGGTAATGAACCTAGAAATGAAGAAAATAAAATAGTAGTTAAACCTGCTGATAAAGAACCTTTTACAGCTCTTGCTTTTAAAATAGCTACTGATCCTTATGTTGGTAAATTATCATTTATTAGAGTATATTCTGGAACTTTACAATCTGGTTCTTATGTTTATAATTCTAACACAGAGAAAAAGGAAAGAATTGGTCGTATTTTAAGAATGCATGCTAATTCTAGAGAAGAAGTAGAAGAAATTAGAACAGGTGATATTGTTGCTGTAGTTGGTTTAAAAGATACTACCACTGGACATACTTTATGTGATCCTGATAGGAAAGTAGTTTTAGAAAGTATGGAATTTCCTGACCCAGTTATTTTTGTTGCTGTAGAACCAAAGACTAAGCAAGATCAAGAAAAAATGGGTTTAGCATTATCTAAATTAGCAGAAGAAGATCCTACTTTTACAGTTCGTACTGATGAAGAAACAAATCAAACTATTATTGGTGGTATGGGAGAATTACATTTAGAAGTTATTATTGATAGAATGAAAAGAGAGTTTTCAGTAGAAGCTAATGTAGGTGCTCCTCAAGTAGCCTATAAAGAAACAATTACGGTTAATTCTGAAGGAGAGTATAAATATGTTAAACAATCCGGTGGTCGTGGTCAATATGGTCATTGTCTTTTACGTTTAGAAACATTAGAACGAGGTACAGGTTTTGAATTTAATGATGAAATTAAAGGTGGGTCTATTCCTAAAGAATATATTCCTGCTATTGAAAAAGGTATTAAACAAACTATGGATAATGGTATTTTAGCTGGTTATAAAATACAAGATATTAGAGTTATTATTTATGATGGTTCTTATCATGAAGTTGATTCATCAGAAATAGCTTTTAAAGTAGCTGGTAGTTTAGCTTTTAAAGAAGCTTTTAATAAGGCTAAACCTACTTTATTAGAACCTATTATGTCTGTAGAAGCTATTACTCCTGAAAAATATATGGGAGATGTTATTGG
>MPMF02127405.1_pt1 | contig 10811 bp, 11 predicted proteins | sample 1617271 | NCBI WGS metagenome assembly MPMF02 (sample SAMN05944812, study PRJNA350692) | marine metagenome | biome: marine; feature: ODZ; material: water; isolation source: 120 m water sample prefiltered with 30 um filter, filtered on to 0.2 um... | place: Pacific Ocean | collected 2012-04-09... | reverse complement strand
GCGGGTAAAACGCTCGTATGCGGTGTGGTCTTGATCCCGGTCTACACCCACAATTCCGACCAGCGCTTGTTCATCGTAGGTTGTCTCGCTGGTATGCAGGCCGGCCAGCTGTGACAGCGGCGAACGTCCACCATCGGCAATAACTACCAGGTCTGAATCAATCGATTGGTCAGATGTGTCGACCTGCACCCGGTGTTGTTCGGGTTGTACCTGTAGGCGCTGGGCATTTGCCGGACAGCGGTAGTCAATCCGGCCGCTTTCACGCAGGCGCGTTGTCAGGGCTTTGCCCAGTACCCTTGAGGGTATGACATAGCCCAGTGCCTCGGTACCGATCAGCCGCCGATCAAGACGGGTGATGCCGCCATGGCCGCGGTTGGAGATATGGATACGGTGAATGGGGCCCGCCTGTGCGGCGATTTGAGGCCAGATACCGATGCCATCGAGCACCCGACGTGAACTGAAAGTGAGGGCGATGGTGCGTTCATCAAAACTGGATTGAGTCTCGTCGTCGAATGGCGTGGCCTCAAGCACCGTGATGTCGATATCCAGTGATTCCAGCGCACAGGCGAGACTCGCGCCAACAAGTCCGCCGCCGACGATGGTTACATGTTGTGCCACTGCAGGTTCAGTCGCCTGAGGCCATCAGGTCCTCGATGGCTTCAGGATGCTTGGGCGCATCATCAGTAAGAACTTCGTGGCCAGCCCGAGTGACCAGCACATCATCCTCGATGCGAATCCCGATTCCCTGCCACTTTTTGGGGACACTCTTGTCGGCTGGAACATAGATGCCTGGTTCAACTGTCAGCACCATTCCGGCTTCGAGGACACGCCATGCATCCCCCAGCCGATATTCGCCCACATCGTGTACGTCCAGGCCCAGCCAGTGACTTGTCCGGTGGACAAAAAACTTCTGATAAGCCCCTTTTTCGATCAATCCGTCTACGCTGCCTTTGAGAAGCTTGAGGTCTTTCAGTCCGGTGCTGATGACTCGTACGGCCGCTTCATGGGGTTCGTTGAAAGTCGCTCCCGGCTTGACGGCGTCGATCGCGGCCAGTTGCGCCGCCAGGACAATATCGTAAAGCGCTTTTTGCGTAGCGCTGAAGCGGCCGTTGATAGGGAAAGTGCGCGTGATATCGGCGCAGTAGCAATCCAGCTCGGCCCCCGCATCGATCAGCAGAAGATCTCCTTTGCGCAGTCGATCGCGGTTATCGATGTAATGCAGCACGCAGGCATTGGCACCCCCAGCCACGATAGACGGGTAGGCCGGATACTGCGCGCCGCCTTGGCGAAATACGTATTCCAGCTCGGCTTCGATCTCGTATTCACGCATGCCCGGTGCGCAGCGAGTCATGGCCCGCCGGTGAGCGTTAACCGAAATAGCTGCCGCTTTTTTCATGACACGAAGCTCAGGCGCACGTTTGATCAGGCGTAATTCATGCAAAATGCAGCCAAGATCAACCAGTTCTCCTGGCGCGGTGACGCCGCTGCGGCGGCGGGTTTTGACATCACTCAGCCAGCGTAGTAACTGTTTGTCAAAGTTCGGGTAGCGGCCAAGATTGCAATAGACCCTGGAACGGTTCTCCAACAGGCTCGGAAGAATGTCCTCGATATCCTCAAAGGGGAAGGCATCATCGGCGCCAAACATGTTGACGGCGCCCTCGAGTCCGACTCGTCCGCCATTCCACATTTCCTGTACTGGATCGCGCTCACGACAGAAAATCAGAAATTCGCCGTTAGCCCGTCCCGGAGCCAGTACTGCCACTGCCTCAGGTTCGGTAAAGCCTGTGAGGTAGAAAAAATCACTGTCGGGTCGATAACGGTACTCGACATCACCATTGCGGCGGGTCCGGGGGGCGCTTGGAATCACCGCAATGCCATCGCCCAGATGGCTCATCAGGTGTTGGCGCCGTTGCGCGTAGTCTCGGGCAGTTGTCATAGCGGTCGCCTTAATCCTTGGGTTGGGCCACCGCTGGGGGCGGGCGTGTGGCTTCGAAAATCAGCTGAGCCGCGACCCGCAGGTATTCCTCAATCTCGGCAAGGGCTGTTTCGTCGTCAGGTGCAACCGAGGTGGTATCGGCCCGTGCGATATCTGCGATATCGATTATAGCTTCGGCGGCGTCGGGCTCGAGCGTATTGGGCTCGATGGCGCCATTCCACCGCAACCCGAGGGTAAAGCCGTGACACCAGTGGGCCAGCGCCTGCGTGCGGTTGCTGACACTCTCACTATCCGGGGGTAGCAGCAAGCGAAAGGCGAAATCCTGGCTCTGCAATGCCCGGTCGATCAGGGTGATCAATGCACTGAGGGCGTCGCCCATCCGTTCGTTGTCCGAACTTTGTGTTTTGGAGTCCATCAGCAGGTTTTGCCACGAATCAAAGCTTACTTGCGATTCGCCCGAACAGGTTAATCCGGTCAGAATTCCGTGCACTTCAGCTGGTGAGCATCCTGGAATATGGTCTTCGAGCAGGGTCTGGAAGTGCTGGTAGAAAGCTCCGTCCAGCTTCAGCTCGGGAGGAGAAGTCATGGTAGATCGCAAAAGGCTAGGGGGTGATCAGCAATTATATCAAGCCTGTGCGAAGCAACTCGCCGTTGACCCGATTAGCCGGGAACTCTATGATTCTGCCTGAGCGGGGCACATCACGACAAATACAGACCCTGCCAAATACCCTGAGGAGGATCAGGCCAAGATGAATGATAAGCAAACGCCACCTTTGCGCGACGAAATTGAAGGGTTGGCCCGGCAGGTGGAGCACTTGATTGAGACTTGTGGGGATTTGCGTTCCCAAAATGAAGAACTGCGCGCAGCCGAGGAGCAAGTGACCCGCGAAAAAGAAGAGTTGGTCGGTAGAAATCGTGAGGCAAAGCGCCGGATCGATCTTGTGGTTGATCGGCTGCGAGGGGCCGACTCATTATGACTGGCGCCACTGTCCGTGATTCTGTTAGCGTAGCGGTAGCCTAGCAGCGTGCCTAAGGAAAGCGTCAAGGTCCGGATTCTTGATCGTGAATTCACGATCGCGTGCCCGCCGGGTGAACGCGAAGATCTGGAGGCAGCGGCTGACTATCTCAATGGGCAACTGCAGATCGTGCAGTCTCAGAGCAAAGTGATCGGCCTTGAGCACACCGTGGTACTGGCTGCCTTGAATCTCAGTAACGAGTTGCTGCGTTTGCGCCGCGATGGTGGTGAAGGCGATGATGCGCTACAGCGCTTACGTGAGCTAAGGGAGAAAGTGAGCGCAGCGACGGATCCTGTCGAAACTCTCCGGTTGTGAGCTGCGTAGCAGTTCGTACACGCTTTTCTTTCGCAATCCGGTAAAATACGCACGGCACCGCCTGCGGTGTTCGCAAGTTCTCGCCAATCCCTTAGAACCTGTATCACAGACCGGGGATCATTTTGCAGGCGCCGTTGTGCATGTCCCGTTTTATCCGGGAAAGCCTTAAGGCGCCGCAGTGGTCCCCACTTGAACCTTTAGGTTCAAGGTACACCGGGAACCTGCGGCACAGGCGGGTGGTGCCTTTTTCTGACCATGGTGATGAATACGGTAGATGAAAAGCGCCAGTTACGCCGACAGATGCGTGCCAGGCGCCGGGCATTGTCTGAAACTGAGCAAGGGCAGGCAGCAGAGAAACTCTGCGCCCAACTGCTTCGGTTGCCAGGCATACATGGAGGCAGGCGTTTTGGCGCTTATTTTGCCAGTGATGGAGAGATTGATCCCTTGCCGGCGCTCGAGTCTCTGATAGCGCGGGGCCGGATAGGATATTTGCCGGTACTTTTTGGTACTCAGCGTCCCCGCGTGCGTTTTGCCCGCTACTTTCCGGATGAGCCGCTACAAGCAGGGCGCTTCGATATCCCGGTGCCTTTTCATGATCGCCGGGCCTTGGTCGATCCGGTGAATCTGGACTGGTTGCTGATGCCATTGGTCGCCTTTGATGAAGGCGGCAACCGCCTGGGAATGGGCGGGGGGTTTTATGATGCGTCACTGGCGGCACGTCGTCATCGTCGCCACTGGCGCCGCCCATTGCTGATTGGGTTGGCCCACGAATTCCAGAGGGTCACACGGTTGGAGGTTGATAGTTGGGATATACCGCTGGACGGCATTTTGACAGAAAACGGTTTTTTGCCCGTTCAGCGTGGGACAGCGAATTGATCGAAGCATCTCAAACATGAACATACTCTTTATCGGCGATGTGGTTGGCAAGGCGGGGCGCAGGGCGCTGCGTCGATTTTTACCGCAACTACAAGATGAGGCCGAAGCCCAACTGACTGTTGTCAATGCGGAGAACGCCGCGGGTGGTTTCGGGGTGACCGCAGGGGTGCTCGAAGAACTGCTGGAGAAAAACGAAATTGATGTACTGACTTCGGGCAACCATATATGGGACAAGCGCGAAGCGCTGGAACTGATTCAGACCGAGCCGCGTTTATTGCGTCCTCATAACTATCCTTTGGGAACGCCCGGCAGTGGCTGGGTGGTTGCCACCGGTAGCAACGGCGTGCAGGTCGGCGTGCTGAATATTATGGGCACGGTATTTATGCACCCGACACTGGATTGCCCCTTTTATTGCGCAGATGCGATCCTTGAGAAAAAGCCAGCGAACGTCAAGGTGGTGCTGGTGGATTTTCATGCCGAGGCGACCAGCGAGAAAGTGGCTATGGGGTGGTATCTGGATGGCAGGGTATCCGGGGTGGTTGGAACTCACACCCATGTACCCACCGCGGATGAGCGGGTCTTGCCAGGCGGTACTGCCCATATCAGCGATGTCGGTATGACAGGCTGTTACAATTCGGTAATCGGCATGGAAACGTCAGGTGTTCTGAAACGCTTTGTCGAGCGTGTGCCGGAACGCTTCGAGGTAGCTTCTGGGCCGGCTTCAGTTTGTGGCGTGGTGATCGATATAGATGAAACGACCGGCACCAGCCGGGCTATCGCGCGGGTGCGCGCCGACGAGAAGGGGTGATTCCATGGCCTACTGGCTAATGAAAAGCGAGCCAGATGTGTATTCCATTGATCACTTGCGCTCGCAAAAACGCAAGACTGACTACTGGGATGGTATACGCAACTATCAGGCGCGCAACTTCATGCGCGATCAGATGAAAAAAGGTGATCTGGCGTTTTTCTATCACTCCAACTGCGCCGAGCCCGCCGTGGTTGGCATTATGGAGATCGCCTGCGCCGCTTATCCTGATCATACGGCTTTTAATTCAAACGAGAAGTATTTTGATGCCAAAAGCGATCCGGATAATCCCCGCTGGCTCATGGTTGATGTACGGTTTAAGAAAAAATTCAAAAACCCGGTGACGCTACAGTCGATTAAGGCGCAGAAGAAGCTTGGCGATATGCGCCTGGTGCAGCGTGGCAACCGACTCTCGATCCTGCCAGTAGCAGCGCTCGAGTGGCGCCATATCGTGAAAATGGCGGGCGAGTCATGAACGTGTTCGACAGGTTTGCAGTAATCCTTCGCCTGAAGGTGACGTTGCTGGCTATCGGCATTTTTCCACTGATCTGCGGCTCTGCGCTGGCAGATCAACATCAAGGAGACAAAGTTATGGTGGAGATGACCACCTCAAAAGGTGTAATCGAACTGGAGCTGGATGCAAAAAACGCACCGATTACGGTGGCTAATTTTCTCGAGTACGTTAAAAGCGGGCATTATGATGGGACGATTTTTCACCGGGTGATTCCCGGATTTGTCATCCAAGGTGGCGGTCTGGAGAGCGGTATGGCTGAAAAAGCGACCGGTACACCGATCGAGAACGAAGCCGACAATGGTTTGAAGAATCTGACCGGCGCTATCTGCATGGCCCGCACCAATGAACCGCATTCTGCGACCTCGCAGTTTTTCATCAACTTGAAAGACAACAGTTTTCTTGATCACACCGAGAAATCGGCCACTGGCTGGGGCTATGCGGTGTTTGGACGGGTGACCTCGGGTATGGATGTTGTTGAGGCCATCGCAGCGGTGCCAACGGGTAATGCGGGTTATCACTCCGATGTGCCGCTGGAAGACATCGTGCTTGAGAAAGCTGTTGTTTCAGAGTCAGAAGATTAACAATCTGCTCCTTGAGAAAATTTCCCGGTGTGTTGTTTAGAGTTGGGTTTGATGACAGCAGTAAACCGCGATAAAGGTCGGCTGCGGGTCTGCTACTAATTGCAGCGCACCAGATTTTTCCAGTAAAGACGCTACAAGCAAACCCATGCCAGAGTGGATCACGCTGTCGAAGTTTTTGCCACAACTGGTTTATCCGTTCAACCTCGCCCTGTGGCTGTTGCTGGCGGCACTTACGCTCTTTTTATTTCGCTACCGGCGAAGCGCGATTTTCTCAGTATTTCTGGCTACGGTTGTACTGGCAGTTTGCGCCTCGCCGTTATCTGTCGCACTTTTTCGCCAGCATGAAAATCAATACTCTGCGGTACCGGTGGTGGATTCGCCAGCGGCCGATGCTATTGTCCTGCTCGGTGGCGATGTTGGGATTCCCAGTCCGCCGCGGGTGGCCAGCCAGCTTGGCGGTAATCGATTACTGCATGCCTACCGGCTATACCGCGCCGGTAAAGCGCCACTGATCGTAATAACAGGCGGTAACGTGTTTGCGCAGGATGGTGTCAAGGCAGAGGCGCACTATAGCGCTGAGATCTTGGCCAGTTGGGGAGTACCCGAAGAGTCCATCATTACCGAAACCCAAAGCCGCAACACCCGCCAGAATGCACTCAATAGTCACCAGGTACTGGCAGCCCGGGGAATTGATAAAATACTACTGGTTACCAGCGCTTTTCATATGCCCCGGGCTGCAGGTGTATTCCGTCACGTGGGCTTTAATGTCGCGCCATCCCCCGCGGGGTTTTCAGTGACCAACTACCGCCGGCCGGCGTTATTGGATTGGTGGCCCAGTTTGGGCAATCTTGGTAAGGCCCAGGCACTGGCACACGAGAAACTTGGAATATTGGTGTATCGCCTGCGCGACTGGATAGACTGAATCATGAATCAAGCCCTGACTGACCTGGTACTGGACGCAAGTATTGTCGCGACGCTTTGCACCGATACCCCAGGCAACGATTTGCGTTCGGCCTTGGAGCGTTTGTGTGTGCAGGGTGTGCGGTTGTGGCTCTATAGCGGTGAGATTCACGATACGCTGACCCGGGTACAGGCACAGATGCATACTGCAGAGTCTGCCCTGACCCCAACCATGTCAGTCGCCCGCCAGTGCCTGGATCAAAAACTGCCCAAATTCCAATGGTTGGCAGCTCTGTCACAGGATATGGAATGTACGGATGATGCTGATCCGCTGGCGGCTGCGCTGATACGCTCGACCGAACGACTTGGAGCTAACGCGCGGGTTTTGAGTGGAATTCAAAGTCGCCTGGATCGCGGCACGCCATTCATCGATGCCGACTCAGTCTTTGCATCAGAATCTGAATCACGCGTTGACTTTATCGACCTGAAAACACAACAGGATCGTATTCGACCCACGCTTGAATCGGGTATCCACCGGGTGCTTCATCACGGACGCTACGTCATGGGCGCCGAAATCGAAGCCTTGGAAGAACGTTTGGCGCAGATGGCAGGGGTCGAACATTGTGTTTGTGTCTCCAGCGGAACCGATGCGCTGTTGATGACGCTGATGGCGCTGGAAATCAGCCCGGGCGATGAAGTCATTACCTCACCATTTACTTTTTTTGCCACGGCGGAGGTGATCACCTTACTCGGGGCGACCCCGGTGTATGTCGACATCGATCCGCAGACTTTCAATATCGATGCAGCAAAAATTGAAGCGGCTATAACCGGGCGCACTCGCGCAATTATGCCGGTGAGCCTATATGGGCAGTGCGCTGAGATGGACGAGATCAATGCGATCGGGCAGCGCCACTCAATACCGGTAATTGAAGATGCCGCGCAGAGCTTTGGGGCGACCTATCGGGGGCAACGCTCGTGCGCGCTGAGCGAGGTCGCTTGCACCAGCTTTTTCCCCGCAAAGCCGCTTGGCGCATACGGTGATGGGGGAGCTTGCTTTACCCGTGATGAGACTCTGGCACTAAGGTTGCGCCAGATTCGCGACCACGGCCAGGATCGGCGCTATCACCATGCTCATCTGGGTCTGAATGGTCGACTGGATACGATGCAGGCGGCCGTGTTGCTGGCTAAGCTGGATATTTTCGAAGACGAGATAAATCGCCGACAGGTTGTGGCACAACGCTACGCACAGCAGTTATCGAGCCTTGAGGGTGAAGGAAAACTGGCCTTACCTATCGTTCGCCGGCACAATACCTCGAGCTGGGCTCAGTACACCATCAGAGTTCAGGGTCGAGACGAGTTACAGCAGGCCTTAACCAAGAACCAAATTCCAACCGCGATACATTATCCGGTGCCGCTCTATCGCCAGCCGGCTTTGGCGCAAAGTGAAACCAATTGCCCACAAAGTGATCGCGCCGCCCGTGAGGTATTGAGCCTGCCCATGCATCCGTACCTTGGCGAAATGGCTCAGGAACGAGTCAGTCAGACTTTAGCTGAGGCTTTGTCTTGTTTGTCAGTGGATTCGGATCAGCACGCCGGAGCGAAGGTTTAAGCTATGAAGATTGCAATCATCGGACTGGGCTATGTAGGCATACAGCTCGCAACTGGATTAGGTCGCCAGTATGCAACGATGGGGTTTGATCTTGATGCGGCCAAAGTCGCTGCCTACGAAGCGGGGGAGGACCCCATGGGCGAAGTTTCCAATGCGCAACTGGCAGATGCAACACGCCTTAGTTTCACAACTGAGCCAGATGATTTGCGCGGTTACGATGTTTATATAGTCGCCGTACCGACACCCGTCGATGCAGCACGCCATCCGGATTTTGGCCCTCTGATTAGCGCCAGTCGGACCGTTGGCCAGGTAATGAGTGCAGGGGCAATCGTAGTCTATGAATCGACTGTTTATCCGGGTGCTACAGAGGAAGTGTGCGTGCCCGAACTGGAATCTGTATCGGAGCTGAAATGGAAGCAAGACTTTCACGTTGGATATTCGCCTGAGAGGATCAACCCAGGTGATCCCGAGCACACTCTGGCAACAATCACCAAGGTAGTTTCAGCTGACGATGCAGAGACTCTGGAGATCCTGGCAGATCTTTATGGCGCAGTAGTGTCGGCCGGGATCCATCGTGCCCCCAGTATTCGCGTCGCTGAAGCCGCCAAAGTAATCGAGAATACCCAGCGTGATCTCAATATTGCCTTGGTGAATGAGTTAGCGGTGCTCTTTGATCGGCTCGATATTAATACCCAGGATGTGCTCAACGCGGCTGGCAGCAAATGGAATTTTCTTCCCTTTCAGCCGGGACTCGTTGGCGGGCACTGTATCGGAGTTGATCCTTACTACCTGACGCATAAAGCCGAAATGGTTGGCTATCATCCCAAGGTGATTCTGTCTGGCCGGCGCATCAATGACTCCATGGCGCACTTTGTTGCAACAAAAACAGTCAAGTTGATGTCCAAGATGGGTATAAAAGTGGTGGGCGCCCGGGTAAATGTTTTCGGTGTAACCTTCAAGGAAAACTGCCCGGATATCCGTAACTCCCAGGTGTTTCCTCTGATCGAGGAACTGGAAGGTCTTGGCCTGAAGTTATCTGTCGTTGATTCCAGAGCCGATGAAAAAGCAGTGGTTGACGAATATGGGGTGAATCTGACGACTATCGATAAAGTGCTGCCAGCACCGGTCACAATTCTGGCAGTACCGCATCAAGAATTTTGTCAGATGGGTTTTGCCTGGCTGCAATCGGTAATCGACAAACCCGGCCTGCTGGTCGATATCAAGTCAGTGTTTCGTGAGCAGGCATTGGGCGACGAAGAATTGACCTACTGGAGCCTTTAGCCTTGCGCGTAATGATTACCGGCGCTGCCGGATTTATAGGTTCCACCCTGGCAAAGCGGTTGCTGGAACGCGGCGATACGGTCATCGGAGTCGATAATCTTAATGACTATTATGATGTCTCCTTAAAGGAAGCCAGGCTGGCGCGGCTGACTTCGTCTAGTCACTTCAGCTTTATCAAGGCAGATATCGCCGATCGTGATGTCATGTCCGCTCTTTTTGCCGGTAACGCTTTTGATTCAGTGGTGAACCTTGCCGCCCAGGCCGGGGTGCGTTACTCGATCGAGAATCCAGCGGCTTATATCGATGCAAATCTGGTGGGATTTGGCAATATCCTGGAAGGCTGTCGGCAAGGTGGTATTAGGCATCTGGTATATGCCTCATCGAGTTCAGTCTATGGCTCTAACACCAAATTGCCGTTTTCTGAGAAAGACAACGTTGATCATCCGATCTCGCTTTACGCGGCCAGCAAGAAGGCCAACGAATTGATGGCGCACGCCTACGCTCACCTTTATGACCTGCCCGCGACGGGTCTGCGATTTTTCACGGTATATGGCCCTTGGGGCCGGCCTGATATGGCACTTTTCAAGTTCACCAAAGGCATTCTTGAAGGACAGCCGATTCCGGTCTATAACCGTGGCCAGATGGTGCGGGACTTCACATACGTAGACGATATCGTAGAAGGAGTGATCCGCGTGCTGGATCAGCCGCCGGGGAAAGGTGGCGGGGTAAGTGAGCCGGATCGAAGCGCCAGTGCACCGTGGCGGATCTACAACATTGGCAACAGCTCTCGGGTGCAGTTGATGGACTATATACAGGCGTTGGAAAAAGCCCTGGGACTAAAAGCCACCCTGGAACTTTTGCCCATGCAGGATGGAGACGTGCCTGCCACTCAAGCAGATGTCAGTGCACTGGAGTCAGATTTCGGCTACCACCCGCAGGTAGGTGTCGAAGAGGGGATAACACGATTTGTTGAATGGT
>MPMF02000762.1_pt1 | contig 10812 bp, 7 predicted proteins | sample 1617271 | NCBI WGS metagenome assembly MPMF02 (sample SAMN05944812, study PRJNA350692) | marine metagenome | biome: marine; feature: ODZ; material: water; isolation source: 120 m water sample prefiltered with 30 um filter, filtered on to 0.2 um... | place: Pacific Ocean | collected 2012-04-09... | reverse complement strand
AGTCCGGGGACTTTACCGCACTTTTCAGCGAGTTCCTCGATACTGCGGATACAATCGGCCAATGCCTGACCCCGATCAACGCTCGGATCAAGAGAATCTGTCCCTCCCTCCAAACTGGCCATCGTCTCTTTGAGTTGGGCAAGACGACTCCTGGTCTCTCTAATTACAATGGCCAATCGCTCTCTGGCCTGAAGAGATGCCTTATTGGGGACTTGCCTTGCGGCGACTTTGATGTAGAGCCTGATCGCCGTAGCGGCAGCACCGTCGTCATCGAGCTGGCCAGTTCCCGCCTTTGTAATGGTCTGACCCATCAAACGGTCGGCAACGGCAAGAAGCTTGGTATCCGATTGGTACTGCCTTATCAATTTCGCAACGTAGGCCTCGTACGCTTTTTGCCGGAGTTGTTGCAGGGACATTGTATTCTGCGATGGCACCGTAAAACCAGACTGCCCTCCCCGCCATGAGTAGCTGCCCTGACCGGGCGCACAGCCACTCGGACCTCACCCGGCCCACGAGGAAGCGGGGTGCAGGCTAAGAAGACCTCCTACAACCAGAACGATCAACTGTCGAAACATCATATGGCTCCGTCGAACCAATGAAACGGCTAATGAAGCTTTAAACGGCTCTTACCCGCAGTGGCGACGCATCAATCATTGAGAGGCGCTCACCGGTGCGATCGAGTCATTCATTATCCTGGAACAGGAGTAAAGCAAACGCAATCTCTGCTCAAAGCCTGCAATGCAATCCCGTTGACAATTTGTTATCCGCTGGCTGCCCACTATTTTGCTGCCCGCTATTTTGCTGCCTGCTATTTTTTTATAACCGTTGCAGATCGTCTCGTTGCAGATCGTCAATGCGGATCTAATTTCGTCAACGTTTCACGAACCTCACAAAGTGGTACGCTACCCTCTAAATCGGCCAAGACTTCTGCGAGGTTTGTGCTGCCGAATGCTTCCTCCACCTGGGCCAGGGCATTGTCCAGCCTTTGGTGCAGGGGGCAAAGCTTTGAACCATGTTCGGTAAATCCAAGCGGACAGGTATGAATCCTCTGGAGGGGATCGACTGCGTTGACAATATCAAGAATCGATAGTTCCTCTGGAAGTTTAGCCAACGTCATCCCCCCCCCGACTCCGCGTCGTGAAGAGACAATCCCCTGGGCGACTAATCCCTGCAATACTTTTGAGAGATACGCCTTGGGAACCAATGTGGCAGTAGCGAGCTGTTCGGTAGTCTGGGCACCAGGCGCCCTATAAGCTAGGTGAATTACTGCTCTAAGGGCATATTCGACCGTTTGAGCAATCATACAAAATTTCCCCCATTAAGTCAAAAATTAGATCTTGCACTTCAAGCACCCTGATTGTACCATAAATATGAAATTGGATATTCATGTCCGCTTTATTTATTTAGACAATTAATTTAATTCTTGATTTTATTCAGACAGTCAATCTCTGATTAGGAGTTCGAGCCATGTTCTGTAACCAATGTGAACAAACCGCCAATGGCACAGCCTGCGTAGATAACGGTGTTTGTGGCAAAGATCCGGATATCCAGTCCCTGCAAGAAACACTCTTATTCGGGACCAAGGGAACAGCAGCCTACGCCAACCACGCTCGGCGACTGGGAAAAACTGACGAGGAAGTAAATAATTTCATCGAAGAGGCACTCTTTGCGACCCTCACCAACGTCAATTTTGATGCTGGCAGCTTGCTTGAAATGGTCCTTGAATGCGGCCGGATCAATCTCCGCGTGATGGAAATGCTCGACCAGGGACATACCGAAAAATTCGGCACTCCCGAGCCAACAACGGTGTTTGAGGGGACACAATCTGGCCCCGGAATCCTGGTCACAGGACATGATTTGCTCGATCTATCAGAATTACTTGAGCAATCTGCCGACACCGGGATAAATGTGTACACCCACGGTGAGATGCTGCCTGCCCATAGCTACCCGATGTTGCGGCAGCACAAACATCTAGTGGGGCACTTTGGCGGAGCGTGGCAGGACCAGAAGAAGGATTTTACGGAATTCACAGGACCGGTCCTTGCAACGAGCAACTGTGTCCTAGAACCTCGGGACAGCTACAAAGACCGCTTGTTCACCTCGCGATTCACCGCAGTCCCCGGCTGCCCGCGGCTAAAGACCAATGATTTTTCCGAACTTATCTCCATGGCCAAAAGCTGCCAACCACTTCCGGAAAACAAGACCGACGAGTCAACCATCGGCTTCCACCACAGCGTGATATTGGGGCTGGCGGAAAAGATTGTCGGAGCAGTCAAAAATGGCGATATCCAGCATTTCTTTCTTATCGGCGGCTGCGATGGGCGGACAAACGACCGCGAATACTTCAGGGAATACGCCAACAATACCCCGGATGATTCTGTAATCATTACTTTGGGTTGCGGAAAATTCCGGATTCGAGACTACGATTACGGCACCGTGGCCGGTCTGCCACGTCTGCTCGACATGGGCCAGTGCAACGATGCCTATGGAGCGATCCAGGTGGCTGTCGGACTGGCCAATGCCTTCGACTGCGGCGTCAACGACCTGCCTTTGACAATCGTGCTTTCCTGGCTCGAGCAAAAAGCGGTGGCCGTTCTACTGACGCTGCTTCACCTGGGAGTCAAGGGAATCCGCATCGGTCCGGCGGCCCCAGCGTTTCTGACGCCCAATGTCATTAAAATCCTGCAAGACAACTATGATCTTCAACTGACCGGCGAGAGCGCTGTTGCCGACTTGCAGCAAGTGATACCCGCATAAACCAGTTGGACCGTAAACCAGTTGGACCGTAAACCAGTTGGACCGTAAACCAGTTGGACCGTAAACGAGCCAGAGTTTATGTCAGATCCATCTCAACAGATCCACCTGCCTATTGTTACTTCCTTCCTCGAAGCGCAGCGAGAGCTGACTCGGCACATTGCCGATCTGCAAACATGGTGCGAAACATGGTGCGACGACGTCTGCTCTTCGGAACCGGATGTATTTAATCGGCTCAGCAAACGATTACTAGAACTTCATGCTCGCCTTTTGGAGCATTTTGTTGACGAGGAATCGGATGGCTATCTCAAGCCTGCGCTTGACGTCGCCCCCCGATACACCAGTCGTGCCGAGACACTCCAGAAACAACATGGAGACTTCCTGCGGCGACTGGACACAATAAATTCCAGACTCCTCAGACAGAACCAACCGGACTTCCGCTGGGCCGATATCCAGGTGGAACTCAAAACGTTTCTTGACGACCTCCACCAACACGAACACGCTGAAAACAAAATCATGCAAACGGCCTTTGGAGACGACCTAGGGGCTGGCGACTAGGGGCTGGCGATTAGAGGCTGGCGATTGGCTGGTAGAATTGCTCGATAATCGGTCGTTCTCATTACCCCCCCATTCTCATTATCCCCTCGGCTATTCGGCTCTGGAGTGGCCTAGCGCTCGTATCGGCCTATATCCTGTGAAGTATTCGTACCGGCCAATATGTTCTTTGAGGCAACACGTAATTGACCGTGTACGAAATTGCCAAACTTGAATATAATAGAGATAGAATCAGATGCGCTACATATCTGATCCCACCCTTGGACGAGAACCTATGAACCACCCACCCCGTTTTCGCGGTCTACGATTACCATCACGCGTTTGCAACTCTGCCCGAGTGCCGCTCGGTTTGCTCTCCTTTGCGATGGCATTTCTGAGCTTCAGCCTGCCACTGCGCGGTGAATCGACCATTGAGTACAACCGCGACATCCGCCCGATTCTCCTAGAACATTGTTTCGCCTGCCACGGCGCAGATAGCGCTGCTCGAGAAGGGGATTTTCGACTCGATCGTCGCGAGGAGGCTCTCGAAGCTGAAGCGATCAAAGCGGGCAATCCGGATGAAAGCGAAATGATCGTCAGGCTCTTTACCGATGACCCTGAGCAACTCATGCCGCCCCCGGAATCAACGAAAACAATCTCTCCGGAGGAAAAGGAACTGCTCATACGCTGGATCAAGTCCGGCGCCGAGTACCAACCGCATTGGTCCCTGATCCTGCCGCGCAAACCCCAACTCCCTGCCGTAAAAAACGCGGAGTGGGTCAAAAACCCGATCGATCGCTTCGTCCTCGCTCGACTTGAAGAGAACGGCTTGGCACCCACCGCCGAAGCGGAAGGTTCGAATTTCTTTCGCCGACTTCACCTCGATATCACGGGCCTTCCCCCCAAACCGGAAGACGTCTCTGCTTTCGTCGCAGACTATGCCGCAGATCAAGATGCTGCAGTCCGCGATTGGACCGATCGACTGTTGGCCTCGCCCGCCTGGGGTGAGCACCGCGGCCGTTATTGGCTCGACGCGGCGCGCTACGGCGACACCCACGGCCTGCACTTCGACAACTATCGGGAGATGTGGCCCTATCGGGACTGGGTGATTCGAGCATTCAACGCCAACCAACCGTTCGACCAGTTTATCGTCGAGCAAATCGCCGGCGATTTGCTCGAAAACCCAAGCGACGACCAACTGATTGCAACCGGTTTCCAACGCTGCAATATCACCACCAATGAAGGCGGCACGATCGACGAAGAGAACCTGGCGGTGTACGCGGCAGATCGCGTCCAGACGTTCGGCTGGGTCTTTATGGGAATGACCACCAACTGCGGACAATGCCACGATCACAAATTCGACGCCTTCACAATGAAGGATTACTATTCGCTCGCAGCCTTTTTCCGTAACACGACACAACTGGCCAAAGATGGCAACTCAAAAGATGGCCGTGGCCCGATACTGGTACTTCCCTCCGAGGAAGATCGACCAAGATGGAAGGCGCTACCGGATATCATTGCATCCGCTGTGGCAAAACGGGACCAGCACAAAGAGGACACCCGCGGAGATTTCCACCGCTGGCTTGCCTCGGCTACAAAGGCATCGCTTGCCGGTGGAAGGCTCTCCGAGGGACTCGTCGTTCATGCCCCACTCGATGAAGGAGAAGGAAAAGAGGTCCGTGGCACAACGGCCACCGGTGAGGGGACGTTCAAGGCGGTGAGCGATGTCCACTGGATTCCGGAAGGGAAGCTCGGCGCCTCGGCAATCATGAAACCGGGTGGCACCTTCGACTTGGGCGACCTGGGCGATTTTGAGAAAGACCAGCCCTTCAGCTACGGGGGATGGGTGATGGCCGCCAGTCCCAAATCTGCATCGGGTGGCATTATCGCCCGCATGCACCAAGCCAATAATTTCCGCGGATGGGATTTGTGGCAGGATGGCGATGCGTTTGCCGCCCACCTGATTCATTCCTGGCCCGACAACGCGATCAAAGTAAAAACGCGAAGAGGCACCCTCAAGCCGGGCAAGTGGCAGCATGTGTTTGTCACCTATGACGGTTCGGCAAAACCGGAGGGCATCAAGATCTTTCTCAACGGCAAACAGCAACCGCTGGAAGTTGAAACCAACAATCTCCAGGAAGATGCGACGATCCGCAACGACGTGCCGCTTCGGATCGGGCAGCGAAGCCACTCCCAGGTATTTGCCGGGGGGAGTATTCAGGATGCCCGCGTCTACGACCGACTGCTCAATGAGAAAGAAGTACAATCGCTTCATCAAATTGCCTCCCTACAGCCCCTGCTGGCCCTTATCGGAGAGAAACGGACCCCCGAGCAGCAGGAAGCGCTCTATGCCCACTATCTTCAGACCCATGACCCGCAGTATCCCACGCTCGCTGCTGCAGTGGCCCAGTTCGCAAGTGAACGCCGTGCGATTCGCGGACGCAGCCCCATCACCCACATCCAGCGAGAGCGGGACAATTCGCCCGCAATGGCCCACATCCTCATCCGTGGTGCCTACGACAAGAAGGGTGCAGCGGTCGAAGCAGCCACGCCCACCGAGTTGCACCCGATGGCAGAGGGAGCACCGCGCAACCGACTCGGTCTTGCCCAGTGGTTGATTGACCCGGCCAACTCGCTCACGGCCCGCGTGACGGTCAACCGATTCTGGCAGGAACTCTTCGGCCAGGGCATCGTTGTGTCGCCGGAGGATTTGGGGATTATGGGTTCGTTGCCGAGTCATCCCCACCTTCTCGACTGGCTGGTCATCGATTTCACAGAAAACGGCTGGGATGTTAAAAGGTTGTTCAAACACATTTTCAACAGCGCCACCTACCGCCAGGCGGCGATCACTACACCGCAGAAGCTGGAAAAAGACCGCGACAACGTGCTGCTTTCTCGGGGACCGCGTTTTCGGATGGATGCGGAGATGGTCCGCGATTATGCACTCGCCGCCAGCGGCCTGCTCTCGAAAACAATGTATGGCCCGAGCGTCAAGCCTTACCAGCCGACAAACATCTGGGACATGGTGGGGTTGCCCGGTGGCGATACTCGAGATTACAGGCAGGATGAAGGCGAAAATCTCTTTCGCCGCACGGTCTACAGCTTCTGGAAGCGGATGGCACCGCCACCGAACCTGGAGGCGTTCAACGCGCCGAGCCGCGAAATGTGTATCGTCCGCCGTGATCGGACCAACACTCCGCTCCAGGCATTGGTCACACTAAATGATCCGCAATTTGTCGAGGCCGCCCGCCACCTCGCCGAAGCGGCGCTGACTCAGAGCGGTGGAAATGACGATGCGTCTATCGACTATGTCACCAGCCGCGTGCTCTGCCGAGATCTCAAATCTCATGAGCGCGAGATCATTATGGGAACCAAGAATATTTTGCTCGATTATTACAAGTCCCACCCGGATGATGCCGCCGCCCTGGTGGCCGTGGGCGAGTCGGATGCCTCCGAGCCGCTCGATGCGGCACAGTTGGCAACCTGGACCATGGTCTGCAACCAGATCCTGAACCTGGATGAGGTCTTTAACAAGTAACCGCGATTTCAATGATCGACAGATTACAACTTCGTATCACCCTGAATCCTGCACCCCAACACCCCACGAAGCCATGAGCAACAACACGCAAAACCACCTACTGCAACAGCGTCGCGATTTCTTTACCCGTTCGGGGCACCTACTCGGTGGCGCGGCGCTCGCTTCACTCGTTGGAAACCCACAGGCCGATGCGTCTGGATCGCAGCCCATCGGTCCCAACTTTGCGCCCAAGGCCAAGCGGGTCATCTACCTGCACATGGTGGGCGGTCCTGCTCAGATGGACTTGTTCGACTACAAGCCGGTGATGCACAAATGGTACGACAAAGATCTTCCTGAAACGGTGCGTATGGGCCAACGCTTGACCACCATGACCAGTGGCCAGGCACGTTTTCCGATTGCGCCTTCCAAGTATGAGTTCAAGCAGGTCGGCCAATGCGGCAAGTGGATGAACAGCGAACTGCTGCCGAATCTCGCAAAAAAGGCGGACGACATCTGTTGGATGCAAAGTCTCAACACCGAAGCGATCAACCATGAACCGGCCATCACTGCCATGCAAACCGGTGCCCAGTTCACGGGTTGGCCTTGTCTCGGTTCCTGGGCCTCATACGGTTTGGGGTCGATGAACGAGAACCTGCCGACATTCGTGGTCCTGGTGGCGATCCCCAACAATCGCGAGCAGGAACAGTCCATTTCCGCACGACTCTGGAGTAGCGGCTTTTTGCCTGGTGAACATTCGGGGGTTTCCTTTCGCAGCAGCGGGGATCCTATCCTCTACATCAACAATCCTCCGGGCGTTCCGAGCAGCATCCGCAAACGGACAATCGATAGCCTCAATGCCCTGAACGAAATCAACTACGCCGCCGTGGGCGACCCCGATACGCATACCCGCATGCAGCAGTATGAAATGGCATTTCGTATGCAGTCGAGTGTGCCGGACCTCACCGACCTGAGTCAGGAATCGGACCACATCTTCGAACTCTACGGCGAGCGGGCAAAAAAACCCGGCACGTTTGCCAACACGGCGCTCATGGTGCGACGACTCGCCGAACGCGGAGTCCGCTGCATTCAGGTCTACCACAACAACTGGGACCACCACTCCAACGTGGGGAAACGGATGCCCGACCAGTGCGAGGATATCGATCGACCCTGCTATGCCCTGCTCGAAGATCTCCAGCAACGAGGGATGCTCGACGAGACGCTCGTCATCTGGGGCGGTGAATTCGGCCGGACCATATATTCCCAGGGGGGCCTTTCCAAGCAGAATTACGGTCGCGATCACCACCCACGCTGCTTCACCATGTGGATGGCCGGTGGCGGCTCTCGAGGGGGTGCCATCTACGGCGAGACAGACGACTTTTCGTACAATATCGTCCGCGATCCCATCAACATCCGGGACTTCCATGCCACCGTGCTGCATCTTTTAGGTTTTAGCCACGAGAAGTTCAAGCACAAGTTCCAAGGAGTCAACCTTGGGCTCACCGGCGTGCTGCCCGCGCGAGTGATTCCGGAACTGCTCGCTTGATCGATTGCCTGCCACGGTCGAGTGCCTCAATCAATCAGATGATTGATTGAATAGATTAAAGGATTGACCGGTTTTCTTGCAGAGTCTTTAATGAAGGCATCTGGCTTTCGAAGAGGCTCCGATGCAAAAGACTAACCGCTTCATACTGATCCGACCAAACGGGTTTACGCTTGTCGAACTGCTGGTGGTGATCGCGATCGTCGGTCTGCTCGTCGCGCTGTTACTGCCCGCACTCGGCTCGGTCCGCGAATCTGCCAACCGCACGATGTGCGCCAGTCGGATGCGACAGTGTGGCATTGCGATGCACACCTACGCCGAGTCCCACGGCGGCTATTTGCCCAGGGTGACCGGTCACGGCCTCGATGCCGACGAAAGTTGGCTTGCCAAACTGGGCCCCTACCTCGAGGAAGTCAATATGATGCTTATCTGCCCATCGGATCCCGAGGGAGACTATCGGCGAAAAAACAATTTAACGAGCTATGCCCTCAACGGGTTCTGTGCGCAGATTGATGACGAAGATCATGATGACGAAGATCACGATGACGAAGATCACGATGACGAAGATCACGATGACGAAGATCACGATGACGAAGATCACGATGACGAAGATCACGAACACTCGCCCTTAGCTGGCGCGCATGCCAACCTGCACCGTCTCAGCAATGCAAGTACCACGATTCTCCTATTCGAAGCGGCGACGGGTGCCCACGGGGATCACGTCGACTCGTGGGACTGGTTTTCAGAGGATGCCCATGCCGATCACGATCATGCCGGAGAGGAACATACAGGGCACGAACTCTTCGAGGAAATCTCGACGGAGATTGCTGTCGATCGGCACGCCGACAGCGCCAACTATCTCTATGCAGATGGCCACGTCGAAAGCATCGAAAGTGAGCAAATCCACGACTGGATCCACCAGGGAACCGAAGCGGTCAATTTCGCTCGCCCGCGATAGTGCACGGCCCCTACATTCCTTACCAGTCCCTCTAAGATTTTCGTTTTATAAACACAACCATGAAAAGACACACGCCACTTGGCCTTCTTTTTCTGGTCACCTGCGGATTTTGTACCGCTCCGGCCATTTGCCCCGCAGCAGAAGCGTGGCCCCGATTTCAGGGGCCAACGCCCAGCGCCGCCGCTTCTGCAAATCTCCCGACCCGCTGGTCGGCCACGGAAAACATTCTCTGGCAGGCAAACCTGCCCGGTTACGGTCAGTCGAGCCCAGTGATCGGCAATCGGATGGTTGTGGTGACCACGATCTCCGGAGCAAACAAGGAGAACTGCCACGTCCTGGCACTCGATCCCCAGTCGGGGAAAAAACTCTGGCAGCATGACCTCAAGGCTGCGTCCGGCGCGAAAAACAATTCCTTTGTGAGCCGCGCCGCGCCGACCCCGTTTATCGACGCGGATCAGATCACCATTCTCTTTGAGGGTGGGAACCTGCTCTCACTCGACCACAGCGGAAACGTGCGTTGGCAGAGAAACCTAGTGGCGGACTATGGCCAGATCAAGTCCGCCCATGGCCTCGGGGCATCCTTGGAACAAAACGACACCGCTGCATTCGTCTGGATCGAACGCAAAAACGATCCCTATCTGATGGCGGTTTCGAAGACCGATGGCAAAACGCTCTGGAAATCTCCCGGACTGGGCGTAACGAGTTGGAGCAGCCCGCGATTGGTGCCCGTTGGGGAGAGCCACCATCTCGTGCTCAGTGGTGTCGGGAAACTGGCCGGTTACGATCCGGCAAATGGAAAACAGCTTTGGCTGCTCGAGGACATTTCCGGCAACTCCACGCCCACACCGGTCCCTCTTGGAAATGGACAATTTCTAATTGCTGCCACCACCGGAACGCGTCGGTCTGCATCGGCCGGCAAGGCTGCCCGCTCCAATGGCCTGGTCGAGATACGTCAAGCTGCCGATGGTACGTTCGACGCCGAATTCGTCTGGCGGGCAAAACGGGCAACCTCTTCCTTCGGGTCGCCGCTTGCCCATCGTGGCAACGCCTACTTCGTCAACAAGCAGGGAGTCATCTACTGCCTCGACCTGGTCGATGGTAAGGAAAAATATGCCAAGCGGACCGCCGGGAGCGTGTGGGCAACGCCCATTGCCAACGGCGAGAGGATGTACTTCTTCGGCAAAAAAGGGACCACGACCATTGTGAAGGCGGGCGATGCATTTTCCAAAATCGCAGAGAATGACATCTTCGCCTCTGCCACTGCCGAGGATGAGGGCGAGGACGAGAGCGATCCGCCTGCAGCAGCCACTGCACCGGCGATGGGTGGGCCGGTACTCTATGCCGCCGCCCTCGACGGTGAGAGCCTCTTTCTTCGGACCGGTAGGGTGCTCTATTGCCTCAGGCAATGAACCGGGCTCCCCCTTCGGCGCCGACAGGCCCGCCACGAGAGAACACAATCATGCAGCGCATACAAAACGGCCGGGAGAGAGACTCTCCCGACCGTATTGT
>MPMF02085071.1_pt1 | contig 10815 bp, 9 predicted proteins | sample 1617271 | NCBI WGS metagenome assembly MPMF02 (sample SAMN05944812, study PRJNA350692) | marine metagenome | biome: marine; feature: ODZ; material: water; isolation source: 120 m water sample prefiltered with 30 um filter, filtered on to 0.2 um... | place: Pacific Ocean | collected 2012-04-09... | reverse complement strand
GTTCGGACACAGGGAGCGTGGGCATGGCGAGGATCGTGGTCATGGGCGGTGACGGGATCGGCCTCGAGGTGGTGGACGCAGCCTGCACCGTGCCCGACCGGGCCACGGGCCGACTGGACCTCGACCTCGGTGTTCCTACCATGCTTTCTGGCGCCCCTGGCGGGACTCGAACCCACGCACACGGCTCCGGAGGCCGATGCTCCCATTCGACTGGTGTCGGCGAAAACACCACTCTGACCTGCACTTTCGCGGGCTCCCAGACCAACCCACACCCCAACCGTATTGGGCTTGTCCAAGTCTCGTCCAAACCTGCCCAGAAGAGGTCCAAGAGGTTTCTGGAAAAGTCCCGCCAAGCATTGCACCACAGGGGCGCCTCCGGACGGTCCGCTGCATGATCACATCAGCGAAGACCCAACACCCCAACCAGACCACGACCAGCGGCAGGGGCGCCACGGCGTCCGAGCCGGTGGACGACCGAAGCGATGCCACGGCGCCCCGGACGGCCGACGACCGACTGCTGACTGCAGCCGAGGTCGCCGAGCGGCTCGGCGTCAGCGCCAAGACACTCGCCAACTGGAACTCGGCCGGCATCGCCCCGCCGTCCCTCCGGCTGCCGTCCGGCATCCGCCGCTGGCGGGCGAGCGACCTCGCCGCCTGGATCGACGCCGCGGAGGCAGCGTGATGGCCGCCCCGACCCCCACCCAGCCACCCGCAGGCACCGTGGCCCCCCACAAGGTCAACGTCCCCAACCTGCGCAAGCGGACCAACCGCGACGGAAAGGCCCGCTGGCAGGTCCGTTGGGCGCTCGACGAGATCGGCGTCTACCACGCCCGCACCTTCGCCACGAAGACAGCCGCCGACCGCTTCGTGCGTGGACTCCACAACGCCGTCGACGAGGGACGGCGCTTCGGCGTCGACACCGGCGAACCCCACGTCGACTCTCCAGCCGCCGAGACGCCGACCGTGGGCGAACTTGCCGCCGCCTACCTGCGGGAACGCTGGTCCGGATGGCAGCCCAGGACCCGCAAGTCCGCCGCCGAGTCGCTGGCGCGGATCGTACGTATCGCCCGGCGTAGCGACGAGGGGCAGCCCGAAGGCTTCAACGACGCCTGGATCGCCAATCGGTACCTGCATCCCGACGCCGACCCGGGCGGGTACGACGCCGACGACCGGGCCCGGGCCGCCCACCTCGAGGAGTTCTCCTACCGGTTCGACGAGATCACCGAGCGCACAAACCTGCACCTGCTCTTCGAGGAACTCGGCCGGTGCATCGACGGCACCCGCCTGGCGGCCGAGACGGCCCGCCGGCACCGCAAGACCGCCCGGAGCCTCTACCGGTACGCGGCCGAACTCGGCGTGATCGAACCGGTCACCTGGCCGACCACAAACGGCAGCAAGGCGGACCGGACCGAGAGGGTCAACCTCGACGCCCTCCCGGACTTCGCTGCCGTGCTCGCCGCCATCGACGCCTACGGCGCCATCGACCACTTCCAGGCCACCCCTGCGGCCAACCGCCACACCGCCATGCTCATCGGCCTCTACCTGGGGCTGCGACCGTCGGAGATCTGCGCCCTACAGAAGGACGACCTGAACCTCCCTGGCGACGGCGGCTGGGGAACCTGCGTCGTGGCACGCACCCTGAGCGGCACCGGCGACCAGCAGCGCTGGGCCGACGAACGCGACGCCGGGCACGCCGCCCCAAAGACGCGGGGTCGATCGGTTCCGATCCCGCCGCCGCTCGTCGCCCACCTGAAGGCCTGGATCGATCGGCCGCCCACCGACGCCAACCGAGACACCGACCTCGTCGTCTGCAACCGCAGAGGAGGAGCGCTTGAAGCCCGCCACATCACCGGACCGCTCCGCGACGCCTGCACCGAGGCCGGCCTCGGCAGGGTCACCGCCTACACGCTGCGCCACCTCTCGGTGCGGACGTGCCTGGGTGCCGGCATGTCGCTCGCCGAGACGGCCGCCCGCCACGGCCACGACGTCGACACCATGCTGCGCTTCTACACCGGAACCGTCCTCGGCGAGACCGAACGCGGCAACGAACTGCTCGACGCCTTCTACGAATCCCTCTAGCGAGCGTGAAGGAATGGCGTGAACGCCGTACGTTCGCCAGCGAAAACGAGAGCGGGTGCCGCCATGCCCGAGAGGCAGCCGTGAAGTTGGCTGTGAATGCAAGTTAACCAGCAATATGCGACGGGAGGGACGACTCGCCTTCACAAGCCGTTAGGGTAAGGCCTGAGTAGCCCGACTAGGAAAAACGAGGTGCGTATTGTGAATGAGGTCCCCGACCAGGTCAACCCCCCCGAGTACCCCCTCAGCATCGTCAAGGAGGTGCTCGACCACGCTCAGCTCAGGGTCAGGCGCGAGCGACAGGTCCGCCAGATCAAGGCCGAACTCCGCCGCCTGGGAATCCTGTCCGCTGCCGGGTCGGGGTGGGTGTCGATCGACGACGATAACAACCTCGACTTTGGCCAAATCCCCGACGACCGCATCACACTCTTCATCTTCGCCTTGGCCGACGTGGATGATGCTCGTGGGCGGACCTCTAGCAAGAATGACGAACCGGGGCCAGACCAGACCCAACTGCCCGGCCTCGAACAGAGCAAGGTGCTCGACGTCAGTCCAATCCTCGTTCCCGACAACGACAGACGTCACCTTGGGGGTACACAGTGACGAAGACCCGTATCACCGTTTCTGAGGACGAGTGGCTCACTGTCGCAAGGGTCGTGGACGCCGTGCACGCGGTTGACGCCAGGTTCTACCCGACCCTGAACAGGAGGGCTGGTGCCTCCCAGAGCGGCAGCCACTGGAAGGTCCATGGAGCCGACGGCACAGTGGTCAGCGTCGAACACCATGGCATCGCCGAGGGCGACTTGAACGTCAGCGTGCACGTCGAACTGATCCGCCACGCCGCCCGCAACGCCCATGCCGGACAAGCGGTCGAGCTAATCGTCGACGATCGCTACCTCGAGGTTCGTACCGAGGATGGCGACTCTGCTGTCTTCGACAGGCTGGCGGACCCGCCCGAGATGAGCGGAGACCTCGGGGATGCGTCGGCCTCGGCGGTCTTGAGCGGCGACAAGCTCTTCAAGGGACTCTGGGGATCGCTTCAGCTGCCCAGCGGGCTTCCTGAGGACGTCTACTGGCCGGCCCTGAAGGTCGGGATCAAGGACGGTCACGTCATATTCAGCAGGGACTGGAGGCTGTACGAACTTGGACAGATGACCTTCCGTGAGGTGGCTCTCACCTCCACCTCGACTGAAACCCCTGCTGTCGGCATCATCCCGTATTCGATCAGGGACCTGTCCCAGATCTGCTGCGGCCCGGACGCCAAGGTCAGTATCTCGATCGAGGCCGACCATGTCTGCTTCGAAACCCCTGACTATGGCTGGGTGGCGCGCGTTCCTGTTGTGGAGACGGGGGCTGCGCGGTGGACCGGGGCCGTCGAGTCCGCACTCAACGAAGCGGAACTCGAATGGACCATTGACGACTCTGGTCAGATACACGTGGTTCATTGGGGCGAGCCTGCCATCGTCGTCTCCTTCTATGACTCCTGTCCCGAGACTCTTCGCATCGCACGGTTGGTCGCCGAAGACCTCCCCGATTCGCTCGAAGTCCACCAGGAGATCAACGGGTTCAACATTGCCAGGGTCGGCGTCCTCTTGGTGCGCTCCCCTGACGGAGACGTCGTCGCCCTAAAGGATCTGCCGTGTTGCCGACATCGTGAGTTGGTGTCCGCCCTCGACAACCTCAGGAAGCAGACCGAAGGTCTCTGCGTCCTGTTCGATTCGCTCCGCGACTAGGACTAGGAGCAGCGCTTGTATTCCCTGACCGACTTGGCGCTGGCGGAGATTTCGATTCCCTCCAGCCCGGAAGGTGAACTCGAGAGGACCGGCATCAACGACACTCCCAGTCCAGCGGGCGGATCGGCTATGACCAGATTGATTACGCTGCGGTGTCGTCGGTTCGAGCCACGACACTGCACGAAGATCGTCCCCGCCGTTTGGCTCGACCCGCAGGCCCTTGAACACTCAGGAGGCAAGCCAAGTGCCTGACACCTTCCCTAGAGACGAACTCTCCGTCTCCGACATCGCTCAACTCGCGCTGGTTGGGCCTTCGGCTGTTTCCAACTGGCAAAAACGCTACGACGACTTTCCCAAGCCGATCGATCAGGATGGCAGGTGGCATCGGTTCCGAACCGGAGACGTACTGGAGTGGCTCAAAGACCACGGTCGCATGCCAACGCCTCCGGAACCACCGCTGACTCTGGAGGACGCCTTTCGCAACTCCATTTGGTTGCTGCAAGGACAGGTGACGCCAACGATGTCACTGCTCGTCTGGGCTGCCTACTTAGCGTCAGAGATCAAGGCCGACGACGACCGGCTCCAGACGGTGATACGCGAGACGCTTGCCGCCGTACCGCCGTCCACTCTCTCGACGCTCAGCGACCATCTGGATCGGTACCGCCGCCTCGCAACCAGCTCCGAGGACGTGCTCTGCACGCTCCTGTACCTGTTGGAAGAAGAGTTTGGCGATTCGCCCCTAAGCGAGAATCACACCTCACCGGAACTGGCGTCCCTGATTGCGAATCTTTTCGAAATCGATGCCAACGGCGAGGCTGCCCTGTACGACCCGTGCTGTGGAACTGGCCGGACATTGATCCGACTCGGGGAGAGTCACCCCGGACCGCACTACTACGGCCAGGAAATCAACGAGGAATACGTACTTGTCTCTCGCTTGCTCTTGGCGCTCGAATCCTCAACGAAGGGTGGATCCTGGGACGTTGGGGAAGGCGACACCCTGCGCGACGACGCGTTCCCGGAACTGCGAGCCGACTACGCCGTAGTTGATCCACCGTTCGGGGTTCGCATCAGTGACGACCTGAGCGGAGATCCTCGCTGGATACTCGGTGAGCCCGGCCGCGAAGGAGTCAATGCCTGGATCCAGGTCGCGCTCAGCCACCTAAACGACACCGGCGTTGCAGCGATCGTCGTCGAACCCGGTTGGGCGTTCAGGAAATCGGCCAAGCACATCCGGTCGGCTCTGATACGTCAGAACCTCCTAGACGCAGTCATCGCGCTACCTACCGGCACTTTTTGCACCACAAACATCGGTGGTCTGCTTCTCGTCCTCGCCAAGGACCGCTCGACGCGTGAACATCCCAGATCGGTCGGGCAAGTCCTCATGATCACTGCTGAAACGGGAGAAAGCCGCCTCGACAAGGACGCCTCGAAGTTGTCGAAGGTTCTTCGAAAAGAGATTCGACCGTTTCGTGGAAGCCCTGAATCCCCAATCAACGGGTGGTTGGCGCGTTTCGCTCCGATCTACCGGAATTGGCGTAACGGCGAAGAACCCGTCAGCGAACTCGTGGTAGATGCTGCAGCGGCTATGAGGGGTTCGCTAGAGGCAGCCGGACGCCGGCCCGACGGTGGGATTGTCGAGTTCTCACAGCGGCCAGCCGAGACCCTGCTCGAGGGGGACCCAAACGTCTCGCTAAACCGTCTCTTCGCCGATCAAGTGTCGCATCGCCCACCAACGGAGACCAGGTACGAAGACATCACCGAACACGACTTCGACTTGACCCCACGCCGCTATATCTCCTCAGAGAGGATGATTGAGGCTCCTGACTTCCTTGATCATCTTCGCGAAAACTGCAAGGTCATGGCGAAAGTCCAGGGGGACGCAAAGAAGTTTGCCAAGACATTGGAAAACCTGGCTGAGGCTGGCATCGACTTGGGGGAGCGTAGAAGTCAGCATGGACGGTCACCTGCCAAGCAGATCCAATTCGAATGTCTCGAGGACCTGGAGAAGAGAGGTGTGCTCGAGTTGGTCCGAGGCTTTGCCTCCATCTCCGACAGCGGAGGAGGAGGCCAGCGATTGATCACCGGGAAGTCGCTCCGCGCACGTCTACGTGCAGAAATCGACCTATCAGAGAAGTTCGAGCGTGTAACCAAGCCCGTTGCAGAAGAGCACCTCATCAAGGCGGGTGACGTCATCTTCACGACCCTCCCCGCCGACCAAGCCGCCCCGGTCACCCACATCGCCAAGAAAGAAGAAGTTGGAGCCGCACTGTCACGTGAACTCTGTGCGCTTCGAATCACCGACCCGACGTCGACCCTGACCCCTGAGTTCCTCGCCGACTGGACAAAGACCAGACAATTCTCCAGCCAGGTCGACCGGCTCAGCACAGGATCAACCATGCGCTCGGTCAGCCGCAAAGATCTTCTCAGATTCGAGGTCCCGATTCCGGAGGACGTCGACGGCCACCACGATAGAAGAATTCAAAACTCTTTATTAAGTAAACAAATCTCTTTAGTACAACAACTCGAAGCGGACCTCAGAGGAGCTGTCGAACTCGAGACCAGGATTCTGGACGCAGAGATCAGCCAAGCCAAAGCGGCGCTGCTCTCGAATACCGTGGAGATTGAGAAGCACGAGATCGAACCGGGAGTCGATTTCTCCTGGCAGAGTCATGACGAGGTGAATTTCTCCGGCTCGGACCTCTCTGGAGTGCGTTTTGTAGGGGCGTACCTCGGTAGGGCGGATTTCTCTGGGTCGAATCTCTCCAAGGCGCGTTTTGTAGGGGCGTACCTCAGAGGGGCAGTGCTAACCGGGGCGGACCTCTCCGGGGCAGATTTCACTCGCGCAGTTCTCAACGGCGCACATCTCGGGTTCACAATCCTCTCAGGTACCAACTTCGAGCAGGCGAAGGCCAACAGGGACACCATTTGGCCCAAAGGGTTCGATCCCGTAGCCGCTGGAGTGGTGCTCAAGCCGTGATTTGCGGGGACCCGTTGGCCTCGATATTGGGGGCAGACGCTAGACACGATTGCTGTGCGGCCAGGACAGGCAGGTGGCGATTGGAAATGTCAAACATCAGGTACGTATGGTTGAAGCAGTGGAACCTAAGGGGACACGTCTGACTTCCGAAAGGTACGGATGACCTCCCAGTTGATTCTCGCCAACGGGTCGGGAGTGGCGCTCGCGTCAGACAGCGCAGCCTCTCTTGACATTGGCAGATATGTGTACGAGACCAAAGAGAAGATCGTGCCATTGTCGGAGCCGCACCAGATCGCAGTGGTGGGTGCTGGTCTCGCGGATTTCTACAAGTTGCCGATCGAGGTTGTGGTGAGACAGTGGGACAGATCGCTTGGGGACGAACGCCTGTCTTCGGTCGAGGAGTACCGAGACCGGTTTATGTCGTGGCTTGCTCACAGCCTGGACGAATTGGCTTCACCAGAGCAGCGGGAACGCCGCGCGTTTGAGTTCTTCTCCCGTAGGGATGGATACCTGCAGCGACTGTCAAGGCGGCTGGAGCGGATGCTTGAACAGGCTGAAGCGCCCAAAGGTGCCGGAGACGAAGAACCGCCTGAATTGATCGAAACCCGGGTCCTTGGGTTACTCCGAGAGAGAAATCAAGAGTTAATGAACCTTCCCGGGAGTCATGTGATCTCGGCGGCGGCAGAGAGCCAGGTGATCTCAGCCGAGTTGGTCGAGGGAACCTTCGAAAGGTTGTGGGATGGGGTGGGAGATGACGGACCGGTTCTGAGCAGTGCTATTGAGGAGGCCTTCGAATGGCTTCCACGTTCAGAGGAGATAGAGCAGGAGATTCACACAACTATCAAGTTCGCAATCGAGAAGAGCCGATGGTTTCCCATTGATTTTTCTGGAATCCTTCTCTCGTTTGCGGGCTACGGATCCGATGATCTGCTCCCTGAAATCTCAAGCGTTAACCTCGCTGGAGCGTTTGGGGACCACGTCTGGTTTAGAGACGTTCCGTGCAGACACAGTCGTGACGAGAAGTTCTTCTGCCGGGTTCATAGCCAGGCGCAGGATGACCAGATCACGCAGTTTCTGACCGGTATCGGCCACTTCGGCCGGGAGGTCGTGGAGCGGTCCCGGCACCAGGTTCATGCCGAGTGGGACAAATTCGACTACAGCCAGAGGACTAGGGAACGGTTGTCACACGCCTACGACGATGCGATCGGGTCCCTGATCGAGGAGGCTGCGAGGTTCGGGAGGGAAGTGGAACTGGGCAGAGCCATGAAGGGCCTCGCGACCATGTCCCTGGACGAACTCGCGAATACTGCCCGTTCGCTCGTTGACCTACAGAAGATGAAGAAGGCCGTCATGACAGACTTTCCTGACGTCGGTGGCCGGATCATGGTTGCCACCATCACTCTGCATGAAGGGTTCCAGTGGGCAACACCTAGCGAACCGGCCACCTGAGAAAGAAGAAGGCTGGAGGCCCTTTTGGCTGTCCTGCCGGGCGGGACGTAACGCGGGGGCCGTGGAAGTCAACGGCTAGACAATTGAACCCGACGCACAACTCTCCGGGGCGAACCTTCTGGAGGGTCACACCAACCGGTGCGACGTTCTATAACCAAGATACGAAGCGAGCCTTTCAAATGGCACCACGTTCGAAGCCTCAGATTCCGGCCCTCGGCGGTTATGCCGCCAACGAGTGCCCGACGAAGACTGCGAAGGACCACGACTCCTCTTACGAGGGGCTCGAGGACGAATTTGACGCGTTCAGCCAGTCCCTTATGGACGGCGGCGTCGTGTTCGAAGACGAGGTCGGCGACTTGTTCGCTGATGCCGTTCCGTCGTTCGCAACCATCGACTGCACAGGCAAGCCCCGGCTCGCCATGCCCGACGAGCAGCTCAAGGCTGCACGGAAAGCCAGCGTCGTCGCGGTGCTCGGTGATCGCTCCAAGGAGTCGCTCGCCGCACGTGAGACCATGGTCCACGAGCTCATGGCAGTTCCGGGTCGCATCCAGGCCATCTGGAACCCGCGTCTCCGCAAGTGGCGTCGTCTCGAAGACGGCACCTACGAGTGGGGCACACGGGCAGCCGAGCCGGACTTCCTGAAGCGGAACCGTCAGGTTCAACGCAACGGTGACAAGGTCTGGACCTGGCTGGGCGGCGATGTGAAGCATCACAAGCCGTTCCAGGGCAAGTCGAAGGCCCGCAAGTGGGAATACTCCACCCTCGATCTCCTCGCTAAGGGCGGCCGCAAGGTCGTTCGGGGCGGGATGGATCACGAGGGCGTCATCAAGCTCCGGAACACGATGCAGTTGGCCCATTACCAGCGAGCACTCGAGTTCCACGGGCATGCTGACCCGGATCCCATTGGCTGCATTGTCGGTAAGCCGTTCAACGGTGAACTCCGAGCGATCTGGACCCGACTCGACTCTCCTGACTACAAGCGGGGGAAGAGGTCGGCGCTCGAGATCTACGACGAGAAGTTCGACTACCGGCTCGAGATTGTCAAGCAGGCCATGGCCCGCGCCGATGATCCCGACCTGCCGATAGCGCATCCACCACTGTGGAGGGCCGAGTGCAAGACGTGCATCTGGGGCTCATCCTGTAGGGAAGAGCTCGTGGAGATCGATCACATTTCCCTCCTCAGGGGTGTCACTCCGACGAACGTCGACGTTCACGTCGACGCAGGGGTGACCAGGACCAGTCAACTGGCCCGACTCGACTCGACGACCGCAATGATCGTCGAAGCCGGGGTTTCGGGACTCAGGGACCTGGTCGTGGAGGCGAAGCAGGGCGGACTCCCGGCGGACACGCCGGTGGGAACGCTCATCGCTTCGCGCCGTGATCGCATCAAGGTCGAGGACGCTCTCTACGCCGCTGGCGTGGAGACTGTCGGAGCAGTTGCCAAGTTGGATCCGGTTACCGCCGGCTACGACAAGGCACCTGCGGGTGGCCTTCTGGCCGCCATCGACCAGGCACGCGTCATCGAGTACGCCAGGGCACGAACGAACACTCACGTGTTCCGGGCTCGGGGAGTCGACACTGTCGAAGTCCCGAGGCGTCCAGTCGAAGTCCACTTCGACATGGAGAACGATGAGCACATCTACCTGTGGGGCGTTCGTGTCGACTTCGCGAAAGCGACGAAGGGCACGTATGACCTGAGCAACGTCCGATCGACGTACCGGTCCTTTGTGGACTGGTCGGCGACCGACGAAGGCGAAGCTCGGGCCTATGCAGAGTTCTGGTCGTACCTCAAGGAAATGGAAGCCCTCGCGGAGGACCTCCATGGCCCTGACTCGATCCAGTTCATGCACTACGCGCCTGCCGAGGACTGGCGCCTCCGGCACCTCGCAGAGAAGCACGCCGGCGTCGCCGGAGTGCCGACCCCTGCTGAGGTGGAGGAGTTCATCGGAAGTGCCGCCAAGGTCGACCTGTACCCGCTGCTCACCAAGCAGTTGGTGTGGCCGACCGAGGACCTGAGCCTCAAGAGCCTCGCGAATCACGCGAAGTTCATGTGGCGGGACGACGATCCGTCTGGTGCTAACTCGGTGATCTGGTACCGCGAAGCGGTGAGCCATCCGGACCGGGAGGTCCGCATGGAGCAGCGACAGCGCATCCTCGACTACAACGCCGACGACTGTGCGGCCCAGGCGCTTCTAATCGACTGGGTCTCGCGCTTCGGTGCGGTCGGGAGCAGGGCACGCCAGTTCAAGGGCGTCGAGTCTCTCGACGACCGGTTCAGTCCACCCCATCAACCGTTGCACCGTGCCTGATGAGCACGTCTTCGTGATGGGGGACAACCGTGGCAACTCGAAGGACAGCCGTATCTTCGGACCCGTTGCCGAAGATCCCCGAGGGTGAGCCGTACACGTTTCCTGAGCGGTGACGGGGCCAGCCACGGGGGTGACACACCCTGACATTCCCCGACAGCAGCCTGGAGGCCCTTCTGGCTGTCCTGCTGATCGGGACGTAACGTGGGGGCGGGGGCGAGGCGAGGGCGAAACTCGCCTACCGTTTCATCATGTCGATATCGACGAACCGACG
>MPMF02241640.1_pt1 | contig 10816 bp, 9 predicted proteins | sample 1617271 | NCBI WGS metagenome assembly MPMF02 (sample SAMN05944812, study PRJNA350692) | marine metagenome | biome: marine; feature: ODZ; material: water; isolation source: 120 m water sample prefiltered with 30 um filter, filtered on to 0.2 um... | place: Pacific Ocean | collected 2012-04-09... | reverse complement strand
CAGTGGAAGCCGGGGCGGATCGAGCGGCGGCGGTCGGGCCACACCGGGTGGCTACACACGCGGTGGGTCCACCGGACGCACCGCCACACCACGAGACCGATAGTGGCGAGGCCGTACGGGACCCGCGCAGAAGACGCTTAGCACTACTTTGTTACCTCCTCAGCGGTGGATTCCGCTGGAAGCTGTCGATTAGATTCAACAAGTTGCGGTTACTGATGACATAGAGCACCGCCATGATCTCGCGCACCCAGAAGCGGACGTGCGGCAAGGTCGGTCGCGGGGCGTGCTCGGAGCGCCGCCGTTCGAGTTGGAGAAACGTGAACGCCACTGCGGTGAGGACCGTGTGATGGCCCCAGCCGCGATAGCTCCGTCCTTCGAAATGATCGAGCCCGAGGTCGTCCTTGAGTTCCCGGTACTGTTGCTCGATGGGCCACCGGCTCCGGACTACCGTGACCAGCGTGCGCAGCACGGCGGTGGCCTCGAGGTTGAGCAGATAGTATTTCCGTTCGTCGTCGATCAGCGACCGCTCGCACAGCAACCAGCGCTCGCCCCGGCTCTTGGCGGGGCGCACGCGGACCGCCGCGAAGCGGGCGGCCAAGGGCCCTTTGGTCCCTGTGCCCCAGGTGACGCGCCGCCAGGCGGTCGCGGGCAAGGCGGTGGCGATCGCCGCCGCCGTCCGGGTGCGACGCGCACCGGGTGTCCACATCGTCAGCCCCGACCGAATAGCCACGCCGTAGCGCAACCCGAGACGTTCGACGCCGCGGCGAAACGCGGCATTCGACCCGTAATCGGCGTCGGCCACGACGGCCGTGAGGTGAAAGCCCGCCGTGAGCACCTGCCGGATATGCGCCAGGGCGATGCGCCACTTCTCGCGAAAGCGCACCCCCGCGGGAATCTGCCCACGCTCCCGCCGGTCGGGATCGGTGAGCCACTCGGTCGGCAGATACAACTCGAAGCTGAGGGGCCAGGTGAGCTGGCCGTCGAACAGCACGGTGGATACCGCGACCTGGCAGTTGGCGATCTTCCCGAGCGCCCCGCAATACTGTCGTTTCACCCCCACCGAGTGGCGGCCCTGCTTCGGGAAGCTGGTGTCGTCGAGCGCCAGGATGCCCCGCCGCACCGGCACTTCGGCACGCAGCTGGGCCCACACCCGCCGCGCCTCCCACGGCGAGTCCGTGATGAACTGCTGCAGGGCTTGATAACTGACCGGGTCGCTGAGCCGGCCATGCATCGCCTGCATGGACTTCCGCTCGCTGTCGTTGAACAGGCCCTCGAGATACTGCGTGGCTGCCGCGCGCTGGGGGTGGCGACTGAAGCAGCCCGCGAACTGGTCGGCAAACTGACCGAACCGCCGCAGGAGCGCACGCGCCGACCGATCCGTCACGCGCGAAAGCGTACAAAACTCTCGAAAATTGTACAAGTACGAAATCTTGGATCGTCATGTACGAAGCATTGGATCTAACAAAGTAGTGTTAGTGGCCCCGCCCGATCAACTTCAAAGAGGACCTTGTCACTGCCAGGGATGAAGACCGGCCATCGATGCGCGAGTTCGCCCCCCGCAACGTCGACCTGCGTCACCTGCTGTGGAACACCCCCCTGAGCGGAGACCCGAAACAACCCGGACACCTCCGCTGACCCCATGCCGAAGATGATGGTGCCATCCTGTCCCCAGCTTCCGCCGCGAACCCCCGCGCCAGGCACCTCACATATCGTCTCCGGGGGACGACCCGTGACGTCCACCCTCTTCAGCGTGGAGTCTTGCCAGAAAGCGATCCAACGGCCGTCCGGCGAGAAAAACAGACCTCGCCCACTTTCGGTACCGGCCAGGGGGGTCGCAGTCGATACGCCCAGGCGACGCACATATAACCGTCGTTGATCCCCTTCGCCGCCTGTGTAGGCGATCAACGTGCCATCCGGGGAGATCGCGAGAGCCGAATATGGTGACCTGTCAATGGGTGCCGCTGTGGAAACGGTGACACGAGCGACTTGTGGGAGCGCCTCAGGCATGAAGAACCACATGCCACCGCTTGCCAATACCGCGCCAACGAGTAGCGTCAGAACGGTCGACACAATTCGCCGCGCCCGCGGTGCAGTGGCAACCTCCGAAGCCATTCCCGTCCGGGGCATCTGCTCCGCGCCCAGAAGCTCAGCACGAGCGTCCCCAATGTCGCGCAAGCGTTCTCTAGGCTCCTTCTCCAGGCACCGCTTGAGCAGGGCCAGCAGACGTGGTGGCGTGACGGCAGACAGCGTGTCCCAGTCGGGCTCCAGTCGGAGGACTCCGCCCAATACCTCTGAAACATCACGTCCCTCAAACGGACGCTTCCCCGTCAACATCTCGAACACAACAGCACCGAAGGCCCAGATGTCAGCCCGCTTGTCCACAGTCTTGCCGCGAGCCTGTTCGGGGCTCATGTAGGCGGCGGTTCCCATGATGATGCCCGCTCGAGTGGCAACAGCCGTCATCGTCGGTGATTCTGATGGGTCTCCTTCGGGAGTGGCATCGAGCGCCTTGGCGAGGCCAAAATCCAGTACCTTGACCGTGCCGTCCTCCCGCACCTTGATGTTTGCGGGCTTCAGGTCCCGATGGATCACGCCGGCCTCGTGAGCGCCATCCAGCGCCTCGACGATCTGCCTGGCGATCGGCAGCGCCTCATCGATGGGAATCGGCCCCTTGGAGATGCAGTCGGCCAGGGTGGGGCCTTCGACCAGCTCCAGCACAAGCGCCCGTGTCCCCTCGGCCTGCTCGCTACCGTGGATCTGAGCGATGTTGGGGTGGTGGAGGCTGGCGAGGACCTGTGCCTCCCGCTGGAACCGGGCGAGCCGATCCGGATCAGCCGCGAAGGCGTCCGGGAGGATCTTGAGCGCGACCTGGCGGTTGAGCTGGGTGTCGGTGGCCTGCCAGACCTGGCCCATGCCGCCCTCGCCAATGAGGGCAGAGACTTCGTAGACGCCGAGGAGGGTGCCTGCGGTCAGAGCCATGCGCTGTGTACGGTGAGGTCAAGGCATTGTACGCGCAAGCGGTCACCGCCTCCAGCGTCGTGCACAGAATGGCGCTCACAGCCGGACGTTCGGGGTGTGCCGGGCTCTCAGGGCAAGACAAGGCTGAGGAGTCCGCTTGAGTGGTTGACGGGCGTCAGAGCCCGCACGGGCGCGTTCGGATCGGCGAGTTGCCGGCAGTGGTCTCGGGGAGGTTCAGGCGGTGGCGGGAGTGTCGGGGAAGTTCATGCGGCGGAGAAGGGCTTGGAAGCTGGGATCGGAGTGCAGGGAGCCGTGCATCGGTACCATCGAGCAAACCGGTTTATGCTTGATCATCGGCCAGCGGGCCGTAGGGAAGGATGAAGAAGGAGGCTCGATGTCGAACCCCGATAGCCCGACGCGGTACCAGGCCGTCGGCCTGCACACCGTCGCCAAGCTCCCGTACTGGGAACGGCTCGACGCCAGCGTTCGCGAGGCGGTCGACGTCGTCGGTCGGGTCCTCCCCTTCCGCACCAACCAGTACGTCGTCGACCACCTGATCGACTGGTCGCGGGCGCCCGAGGATCCGATCTTCCAGCTCGTCTTTCCTCAGCGACAGATGCTCGATGTGGCGGAGTTCAACGAGATTCGGGGACTGCTCCGGCGGACGGCGCCCACCGCCGAGGAGGCGGCGGTCGTCAACCGGATCCGGCGCGGTTTGAACCCCCACCCCGCAGGACAGCTGACCCACAATGTGCCGACGCTCGACGATCGCCCGGTGCAGGGCATCCAGCACAAGTACCGGGAGACGGTGCTCTTCTTTCCCGCAGCCGGACAGACATGTCACGCCTACTGCACCTACTGCTTCCGGTGGGCGCAGTTCGTCGGCCTGGAAGACCTGAAGTTCGAGGCCCAGGAACCAGACGACCTCGTCCGGTACCTGAAGGCGCATCCGGAGGTGACCGACGTGCTGATTACCGGAGGCGACCCGATGGTCATGCGGACGCGAGTGCTACGCCGCTACGTCGAGCCGCTCCTCTCGCCCGAGCTCGAGCACGTGCAGAATATCCGCATCGGCACCAAGGCGATCGCCTACTGGCCGCAACGCTTCGTGTCGGATGACGACGCCGACGACTGCCTGCGCCTGTTCGAGGAGGTGGTCGCCGCCGACCGGCATCTGGCGCTGATGAGCCACTACTCGCACCCCGTGGAGCTCGAGCCGGCGATCGCCCGCACGGCTATCCAGCGGATCCGAGGCACCGGCGCCCAGATTCGGATGCAGGCCCCGCTCATCCGCCATGTCAACGACTATCCGGACGCCTGGGTCGAGTTGTGGCGCACCGGTGTCCGACTCGGGCTGATTCCGTATTACATGTTCGTCGAACGCGACACCGGCGCGCGCGACTACTTCGAGGTGCCACTCACGCGCTGCTACGAGATCTTCAAGAAGGCGTACAGCCAGGTCTCCGGCCTGTCACGCTCCGTACGGGGACCGTCGATGTCCGCGTTTCCGGGCAAGGTCCGGATCCTGGGGATCGCCACGTTGCGCACGATGATGGAAGGCACAGTGTTGGCGGCGGTCAAAGACAGCCTCGGCCCCGAGCTGGGCGATCCGGACACTCCGCGGCTGGTGTGCGACTTCATTCAGGCGCGTGATCCAGAGTGGGTCAAGCGCCCATTCTTCGCGGAGTTCGATGAGGATGCGGCCTGGTTCGACGAGCTGCGGCCGGCCTTCGGCAAGTCGCGATTCTACTTCGAGGCGGAGGGCGACCGCGAGGCGCCTCACGCGCTCCCGGAGCTCACGGAACTTCTGCTCGAATAGATCTCGATCGCCTGCGACGCGTCTCAGTGCAGCGCGAGGCTTTGACCAGGGACTGCTTGCCAGCGCCGCCTCCACCCACCCGCGCAGAATGGCCCCCAGAACGCGCACGTGCGCATCCTCAGCGGCGTCTGTCGTGGAGGAGGGCTTCAGGGGGCTAGGCGGGCGGGTCCGGGGGCCTCACACACGAAGTGCGCGGCGTAACCAGGGGTGCTAGCAGGGTGCTCCTGTCGTGGGCGGCTCGACCGCGATCGCACGCACGTGGGACGTGATGATGCCCTGGTCCCCGGCGTGGAACTCCAGGTGCAGCCCGAAGCCGACCCAGCCGAGCTCCAAACAACTGCCGCCGAAACTCGACCCGTTCAGACAGGGCGCGCGTGCGCTGCGGGAAGAACGTGCCTCCCTGGACCACGACGTCGCGGGCGTGCGATGCGGCGTCAGGCAATTCTGCGACCCGTTCGACACGGCGCTGCTGGACAGGCCGACTGCCGCGTCGGTCGACACAGCCCGGTTCTTGTCTCGCTCCCCTCTGCATACACCACAGCAATACACGGACGGCAGGCGACCGACCACCATGACGTCGATGACGAGCAGGCGTGATACCCGTCGGGAGCGAAGTCGTGAACTCGGCCTCAGACCAACGCACCTACAGATCGTCCACCGAGGCACCGACAACAGGGGGGATGGCGTTGAACGCTCGGACGGAATCAGGTCAGCCCGCCGTGACCCTCCTCACGGGCGTGCGGTGGGGACACGTCAGGTCGGTATGGCCCCTTGTCAGCCTCACCAGCGCGATCGGGCCGTTGATCGATACTGGTGTCAATCTCGTGCGGGACGTGCACCCTGGCGGAGGCATGGCGCTCACGCGGCTCCGCCACCAGTGGAACACCCTCGCGCAGCGCGACGCGCTCGGGTCCGTCCTGACTCGACCCCGTACTGCACCTCTCTGGGATGTCGACGACTTCTTCGAGACAGGTCGATCGGACGTCGCTCGACTCATGGCCGCTATCGCTCGTCTCGCGCCGGCACTGTCGGCGCGCCGTGCCCTCGACTTCGGCTGCGGCGTGGGGCGCCTCACCCAGGCGCTCGCTGCCTATTTCGACGACGTTCGCGGCATCGATGTCGCGGTCTCGATGATTGCCCGCGCCCGCCACGAGAACCGCTCCCCTGAGCGGTGCCACTTCGAGGTCAACCGGCGACCGCATCTGCGGCGCTTTGACGATGGCACCTTCGACCTCGTCTACAGTCGTCTCGTACTGCAGCACATGCCACCGCGCCTGGTGCGACGCTATCTCCCGGAACTCCTCAGGGTGCTCGCGCCAGGCGGCCTCCTTGTCTTTCAACTGCCCACGCAGATCGACGACCCCGAGCGCGCGTTCTACGAGGCCCCGGTGCGTGGCGGACCGCTCAAGCGGGCATTGCCTCCGTGGATGGTGCACGCCTACCGCGGGGTCAAGTACTCGCTGCTCCGAACCGGCATGCCCGACATGGACATGTTCGGGATGGCGCGCGAGACCGTCGTCGACCTGGTCGAGGGCTGCGGCGCCCAGATACTGGCGATCGAACCGGACCAGAGTCATGGCACCCCCGTACCCGGTTTCCAGTACTGGGTGACCACATCGAGGTCTTCACCGTCTTGAGTCCGGCCACGAGCCCGCCCCTGTGCCGGCACCGTTCCGCAGCGCCCATACCCAGCATCGTGCTCGTGGCAGAAGGCGACACCTCGTGACCGGCCCGCCCGCTGGGCAATCTGATAAAAGCGCCGCACGTTGAACCCGGCAGTGCGCTCGCGACACAGCCCAGCACCCGCTCGACCTCGCCCGCCGCTTCGACGGGCGCCACAGCTCGTCGACCAACCCGGCCTACCTATGCGCCTCATACCGGATCCGCCAACCGCAGCGTGCGAGGCGTTGCTCGGCGGAGGCTTCCAGTCGCGCCGTGTTGGCCCGACCCCGGACGGGACGGTGACGGTGGGGTGCCGTTCAGCGTCGGGGGCGACGCCAGAGCCACCAGCCGAGCAGAAGCAGGGTCCCGGCGACGAAAAAGGGACCTCCCCAGACGCGGCGAGCAGCGCGACGTTCGTTCTCTCTCTCGTACCAGTAGTGTGTGTGACATGGCGTTGGAACCCGACGCTGCCGCTGGCCGAGGCGGGCGGGATCCCGCTACGGCCTCCGTGGTCGCCTTCACCGATCCTGGCGGTGGCTCCGCAGGGGCCGGGGCGCGTGCCTAGCGTTTAAGCGGACAAGCCGTCTGGAGCAGCCGCGGAGAGCAGCGCCGATCATACCGGCTACGCGGCTCTCGCACCAAGAATGGGCCACGGAGCGTCATTGGCGCCCAGCATGGCCGCCGCCGTGCTGTGTCGGTTGATCTCGTGGATGGTGCACATGTTGGGGTGGTCGAGCGCCGGGGCCGCCTGCGCCTCCTGGAGAAACCGCTGCTTGGCGGTCTCGTCGCGGGTCAGGTCCGGCGGCAGGAGCTTGATGGCCACCTGCCGCTTGAGGCGTGGGTCCTGGGCCGTGTAGACGACCCCCATGCCGCCGTGGCCGATCTCAGCGGTGATCGTGTACGGGCCGAGGGTGGAACCTGGGGCCAGGGACATGGGAGAGCCGGATTATAGCGCTGACCCAGTTGCGCCGCAGTCCACACCGGCTCCCCACCGTCTCTAAACCACTGGTTTCCGGGACACCTGCCTCGCCCAGACCACCTCTCCGAATCCAGAGCAATTTGAGGCGAAAGTCGGCTCGCCCAGATCAGGGTTTCTGGGACGCACTCTGGGACGCTGATCTCTGGGACAGGCACCTCTGTGGCCGTCGACCGCGAGGTACCCAGCCTCCGCGCCGCCTCGTGCACTGAGAGCCCCTCACGGCCTCGATCAGGCGGACCTCGTTGTACCCCATCGGGCGTGGTCCGAACGGGCGTCACGCGGCAGCATTCGGGGCGTGCCCCGTCCGGTCCGTCAGCCCGCCAAGCATCGTGCCCTCAAGAAGCTCGGGAGTCGCATCCGGAGCATCCGTCAAGAGCAAGGCCTCTCCCAAGAAACCCTAGCCGACCGAGCGGGCATTGGTCGGAGCTACATGAGTGGCATCGAGCGTGGCGTGCGGAACTGCTCCACGCTTCACCTCGTGCGACTCGCCCGCGCGCTTAGGGTTCAAGTCGGCGACCTCTTCCCCAACTGACCTCCAGACCGGCCTCGTAGTATCCTATCGGACACATCGCGCGCGTTCGCTCCAGCACATCTGGAGGACCGGTCTGTGGTACGGCAGCGGCGAGACGATCGTGCGGTCGTCTTCGTGGCTCTTGGAGAACTGGCATGACGGCTTACCACGCCCGCGCCATCGTCCTTGCCGCCATCCTGGTCGGCATGGCGCTGGTTCCCAGCACACGCCTCCAGGCGCAACACCGGCTCGACGAGATGCGTGCGAGGGCTGAGCAGGGCGACGATTTTGCCCAGTGGTTCCTCGGATGGAGCTACGAGCGCGGCGAAGTTGATCTCCCGCGGGACGAAGCCGAGGCGGTCCGGTGGTATCGGCTCGCGGCCGACCAGGGAAACGCCGACGCGCAGGTCAACCTCGGGGACATGTATGCGGATGGGCGGGGTGTTCCCGAGGACGACACCGAGGCGGTCCGCTGGTATCGCCTGGCCGCCGAACAGGGACACGCATCCGCGCAGTCCAGCCTCGGCTTCATGTATTCGCTCGGCGACGGCGTACCGCAGGACGAAGCCGAAGCGATCAGGTGGTACCGACTCGCCGCCGACCAGGGCGACGCCCGCGCGCAGACCGGACTCGCCGGCATGTATGCCTTCGGACGGGGAGTCCCACAGGACGATGTCGAAGCGGTCCACTGGTGGCGTCTCGCGGCCGACCAGGGCTACGCTCCCGCGCAGTTCTTCCTTGGGCGCATGTATGTCAATGGCCGAGGTGTCCCGGAGAACGACGAGGAGGCGCTTCGCTGGAGTCGCCTTGCAGCCGACCAGGGATTCGCCGACGCGCAGAATGACCTAGGGGATAGGTATGCGAGCGGCCGGGGCGTCCCGCAGGATGACGCCGAGGCCACAGAGTGGTATCGGCTGGCGGCCGACCAGGGATCAGACGTGGCGCAGTCCAACATCGGATTCATGTTCATGACCGGCCGGGGCGTCTCGCAGGATGAGGCTGAGGCGGCCCGGTGGTTTCGCCTCGCGGCCGACCAAAGGAATGCCGACGCGCAGACCTTCCTCGGGTTTGTGTATTTTGACGGCTTGGGGCTTCCCCAGGACTATGCCAAGGCGCTCCGGTGGTTTCGCCTTGCGGCCGACCAGGGCGAGCCGGACGCGCAGTACAACCTCGGGCTCATGCGAGAGAATGGCCAGGGTGCCCCGCAAGACAGCGTGGAGGCCCACATGTGGCTGAACCTTGCCGCCGCGCAGTCCTCCGGCGCGCGTCGCGACGCCTTCGCGAAGGCCCGGGAACTCGTTGCAGAGGGAATGACCGCTGAACAGATCACGGAAGCCCAAAGCCGTGCGCGGGAGTGGACGCCGACGCCCGAGCCGTGAAGCGAGCCCGACATTCGCGTTGGGAGCAGCGCTGACGCTCTTCTGACCGCTCCGCACATCCTAGACGTCTAGGGTCGAGGCCAAGCTCGCCACGCAGGCCGGTTTCGTGGGCTGGTAGAACGCGCGGGAGTGCTTGTTCACCTGATCACCGGCGAGTCCCGTCGGTGGTGTGACCCAGCACCTTCCGGAGCAGCGGAACCAGCGTCTCCAGTTCCTCAGTGCTCATCCCCTCGACCGCGTCCAGGTCGATGGTGGCCGAGGTCGAGATGATGTCCAGCTCGTCTGGGGTCTTGTGCCCAGTGCGGTCCAGCACGTCCTTGGCGGCCGCAAGGGCTTGCGCGGGATGCTCATTGACGGCTCGCAAGGTCTTCTCCAGCACGCTGATCGCGGGGTCGACCAAGACTGCGAGGCGCCGCGCCGCTGCGGCCTTCACCTGCGGGGCACTGCCCCCATGCTTGTGGCACACGGTCCCGCCCCGAATGGGGCGCTGCCGGCACCGTTTCCCGGTACCTTTGGCCTTCGCCGTGCATTGCCGCCGTGGAGTCGTCATGGGGTTAGGGGTCGTCATGGGGTCAGACAGCAGATTTCGCTGCCTTCTTCGGGACGCCCTTCGGCCGGTCCTTCGCGTTTCCTAACTGGCTGGCTTGAAACGGGCGCCCCGGCTGTTCTTCCCTGTTCTTTGCAGCGACCTGGTCTCCATGGGTTGCGCGCTCACAGACCCAGCAGGCCAGCGCTCACTTCACTTGACCGCGACTCCGCGTGACCAAGGTTAGCAAGGACTCACACCGCGTGCTAGGTTCTGATGACATGGGCACAAAGAATCTTTCGCGTCGAAGTCCTCGTTCCGGTGGTGGTCGCACGGTGACAGTGCCGCTGGAGTTTGCGGGCCTCGCCTGTGGTTCGATACAAGTCGAAGTCGATGCGATGGAACACGCTATTGGAGCAGTCTACGCAACGCTGTTGCAGGCGACCTGGGGCCTCGCAGAGGCCTACGGACATCCGCGACCGAGTGACGCCCGAATCAAAGGCCCTCGGGCCTGGTCCAAATATGTGGTTCGCAGCATCGAGCTGGCTGCCCCGACATTGGTCGAAGATGGTTTTCTCGATTGGATTGACAACCAAAAGGGATCGGATGAGATGTTTCGCGACATTGAGGGAGGACCGCACTCCTTGGAGAGATCGCCCGGTAGGAAGTTCGTCGAGCGAATAGCCGACTTCGGTACACCAGCCGAGCGCCGGCGCCTAGCTAGGGCCCTCGGGGCTCTCGCACGTGTTCGGCCTGGCCCATGGAAGCCCATCCAGCCCTCGCAGATCAGGTGGGTTCGCAAGCACCTGGCTCGCGTGCAGCAAGCTGTCAAGTCAGCGCGAGATCCTAATGATCAAGATTGCGACCCAATCCGCGACCTCCTGAACGAGCTCTTCCCCACGATGTCAACAGCGTCGACGATGTCCCTCATCGCCAAAGTCTTGGCTAGCCGCAGGGCCCATCAGGCAACGGAAATCATTGT
>MPMF02161889.1_pt1 | contig 10816 bp, 7 predicted proteins | sample 1617271 | NCBI WGS metagenome assembly MPMF02 (sample SAMN05944812, study PRJNA350692) | marine metagenome | biome: marine; feature: ODZ; material: water; isolation source: 120 m water sample prefiltered with 30 um filter, filtered on to 0.2 um... | place: Pacific Ocean | collected 2012-04-09... | reverse complement strand
CCATCATGGTCATGATCTAAAGCGTCAAATACCGCATCACTACCGAGCCATTCTTCTCTAGTAATACAACCATCACCATCGAGATCATTGAGCATGAAAATCTCCTGAACAACATGGCAAAAGGCAGCGCCTCCCTCCAAAACAGCTAATCGATGCGCCAACTGAGCCTCAAGAGTTTCAATCGCCTTGCTAAAGCCGCGAATCCCTTCATCCAACTTCTCGAAAGCCATGCGATCAGCCCTCATCATTGACTCAAAACTCTCCTTATCGACATGGATCTGAGACTCTGCTGCAACAGGATTTACCGCATCCAACTTACGCATCAGCGGAGCCTCTGTACTACGCAGCTGATCCAAAAGCTTTGGTGAGATGGTCAACAAATCACATCCAGCTAATTCAATAATTTCGTCAAGATTGCGAAAACTCGCACCCATGATCTCAGTCTTGTAATCATAGGTTTTGAAGTAATTAAAGATCTTGGTCACCGAGATCACACCAGGATCTTCTGGACCTGTATAAGAATCCCGACCAGTAAAAGCCTTGTACCAATCAAGGATTCGCCCAACAAAAGGAGAGATCAAAGTGACGCCTGCTTCTGCACAAGCGACAGCCTGAGAAAATCCAAATAGCAGAGTTAAGTTGCAATGAATTCCATCCTTCTCCAAAACCTCAGCTGCTTTTATACCCTCCCAAGTAGAAGCTATCTTGATCAAAACGCGATCATTAGTAATACCTGCATCGTTATAAAGGCCAATGAGTTTGTGAGCCTTAGCGATTGTGGCTTCAGTGTTGAAACTGAGGCGAGCATCCACTTCAGTGGAAACACGGCCAGGAACAATCTTGAGAATTTCCTTTCCAAAGATCACACAAATCTCATCGAGAGCCTCATGAACAACCTCCTCCACAGCTGCAGAGCTGCCCAATAACTGACGGGAGGAATGAAGAGCCTCATCGATCAAACTCTGATAAGCAGGAATCTGCGCCGCCGCAAGGATCAATGAAGGGTTGGTCGTGGCATCCCTGGGGGTGAACTTTCTAATGGCGTCCAAATCACCGGTATCCGCCACGACCACGGTCATGGTGGAAAGCTGCTCAAGGAGTGTGGCCATGAAGCAGAACGTCTCGCAAGATCTTTAAGCTAGCGGCGTTTTTTTTGCTGACAGCCCAGGTTCAGAACTCACCATCGAAGCTTTGCCAAGACTTAGCCTTTGGCCGGCTCAGAATGGGTCTGCTTAGTACTAGGTGGAATTTTTTCAAGCACCAGCAAAGCATCAATGATCTGCTTCGCCACAGGCACCGCCACCGTGGAACCATAAGCATTACCACCCTGGGGTTCATCCACCACGACCACCACCACATAGCGAGGATTATCAACCGGCAGATGGGCAACAAAGCTGCAAATCTTTGCCCCTGACAAATAGACCCCATTCAGTGCTTTCTGAGCAGTGCCGGTCTTACCACCAATGCGATAACCAGGAGTTTTCGCCCCTTTCCCACTCCCTTTCTCTACAACCGATTCCATCCAGTCCCGCACAATCCTGGTGACATCTGGGCGCAGTAGCTGATGTCCAGATGTTGCGGCGGCGCGTGGAGCCAACGCTTCTCCCGCCCGCAATCCCCTGGTGATGTGGGGACTAACCAGGCGGCCACCATTGGCAATCAAGGCATGCAACTGAGCCAGCTTCAGTGGCGTGAGCGACAGTCCCTGTCCAAATGCCGCCGTGGCCGGCTCAATTGGCTGAGACACGAACTGCTCCTTCGTCTTTAACTGACCTGCAATAGCCCCCGGCAGATCGGTATCGGGCTTGACATCAAGTCCTAGCCGTCGCAACCAATCCCAGTAAAGCGAGGGTTTGAGCTGACGCATGATCTTCACCATGCCGACGTTGCTAGAAACTTGCAGCACCGTGGCGTAGTCGATCACGCCATGGCTGTGACGGTCATGGTTGGAAATAGGCCATCCACCGATCTTCAGTGATCCGTTGTCGTTCACCATTCCCCCCGGCTGAATCACACCTTCCTGAAGAGCAAGGGCAAGGTTGATCGGCTTGAAGGTAGAACCAGGTTCATAAAGGTCCTGAACGGACCACTCGCGAAAGCGAGAGGGCGAATATTGCCAATACTTGTTCGGGTCATATGTGGGCGTGGACGCCAGCGCCAGCAACTCTCCATTGGTGACATCAATCACGATGGCCACTCCCTTCTTGGCCTTCCACTCTTTGACCTGGGCCACAAGTGCCTGCCCCGCCAGCTCCTGCAAACGAGCATCCAAAGTGAGCTGCAGGCTTAGATGATCGCCATAAAACACTCCCGGAGCCAGGTCGTCAGGAAGGGGGGTGCCATCCGCTCCTCGGCGCAGGCTGCGAACCTGTTCATGACGCAGCAAATCCTCGTGACGACTTTGCTCCAATCCCGCCTGTGGGACGCGATCCAAATTAAGAAAGCCCACCACGTTGGCAAACAGAGAGCCCTGCGGATAGAGCCGCTGTGGATAAGCCTCAAGATCTAAACCACTGATACCAAGGTTGCGGATTTCATTGACGATGTCCTGATCCAATCCTTCAGCAAGCTTGACACCAGAAGGACGGTCACCAAATCGCTGCACCAATTCGGCAACAGGAATCGCCAACACCCCGGAAAGCTTGCGAGCAACATCCAGTGGCTTGCGAATCAAACCGGGATCATCCCCGGGGAAATTAAAATAACGAGGATGAGCCCAAAGCCGAAAGCGTTCCTCATCGAGAGCCACCAGCCGTCCATTGCGGTCCACAATTGAACGCCGTGTCCCAATCGGTTGGGTTCGCTGGGTCTGCAAAGCCCTTGCACGGGCTTCAAGTTCCGGTGCTTGCAGAACCTGCAGCCAAGCCATCCGGCCCACAAGTCCAACCAGCCCAAAGCAGAGGATGGCAAACACCCATCGCATCCGATGGGCAGGAACTGATTCCAACGCAATCACGCCCTGGGCACGCCTCCTGGAGCTTCGTGAGCGACGAGCCGTTGAGGCAGGCATCAGTAGCCGTGATTAATGGGTTGGCCCATCAATTGGCTAAGCAGTTGCGACTCTCCAGAATCAACAACACCAGACGGATTAGTAGCGCGTTCGAGGTAAAGAAGGTTGGCAACCTTTGTAGGAACCATCGACTGAGGCAATCTGGTTTCAACCAACAAGTGACGCTCAATCATCGCGGTTGAATCCGTAAGACGATGAGCCAATGAGCGAGTGGTCTCCAGCCTGTTGAAAGCAATGGTCCAACGATGCTGCCAATGAAGTGTGAGAGCGGACATCAATGCCGCAGCAACCAAAACACCGATCAATGCACCATCTGCAGCACGATGCAGTCCTGCAAGGACTGGCGACTGACGAGCCACCTTCCTTGAAGACAAGGATCCCTGGATTAGCTCAAGTGTGCGAACAGAACGTGCCCGCGAAACACCACGGTTAGCCGTTACCGAACGCTGTTGGAGTGCGGCAACCACCTAACAAGCCACTGGAATAAATCAGTGAACCACCCTGAATAGGCCTCCGCAAGGCTAATTCGCTGATAATCACATGCTGATTGAAGAGTTCAGTTATCCACCAAGCAGCAAAAGATTGATGAAAGTAACCCCATTCCAGAGGGAATGCATCAGCACGCAAGGCAAAAGACGACCTGAACTAAGCCTTAATAGACCGAGTCCCAAGCCCAACACAAACAGCGGAGGTAATTCACCAACACTCAGGTGAGCCACACCAAACACCAACGCGCTGGTTAACACACCCCATACCGGACCAAAAGATTTCGCCAATACAGGCAGAAGCGCACCACGAAAAACCAACTCCTCAAATAGAGGCGCCAGAATGACAGCGGTGGTGGCTAGCAACATCAAGGCCAATGGATCCTTGCTGCGCAGTACCAGTTCCAATAAGGGGTTACTTCCCCCTTGATCCCCCAACAGCAATCCCATCAGCCATCCAGTCAGTAGAACCAACGGCATCACCATCAACCAGCCTCGACCTGCCTGCAGCAACGCTGAACCCCAAGGCTGCAGACGCCACTGCAACCATCCATCAACGGGCCGATCAGTTGCCTGCAGACTGCGCAGCTGCTGACGCAGAATCAACAATGGCGGTAGTGCCAAAGCGCCGTAGCCAATCACCACTGTCACCGCTTTGCTCAAGGGGCTGACCATCCCCCTAGTCATCAAGGCACTCAGCGGAGCCACGAAACCGGGAGCAATCACCTCACCCAAGACCACAAATCCACAGGCAATCAGGAGCACCATGTCCGTTAGGGAAAGTGGTAAGGCCTGAAGCGGTGGCCAGGGAGCAACGGACTTGCGGAACAACATCCAAAGATGACGCAACAAAAGCCCACTACCGGCAAGTAGAGCCGCCGCTGGTAACACCACGCTCAAGACCAGCCTCAAAGCCATGCTCGATGCGATACGGGGATTCACGCAGTCATCGCTATCCCCGCCAAGAGCAAAGCAACCAACCTGCTGAAGCAAAGGGTCCCCGCTTACTGAGCCAAGCGCCTCACGATCAGCAAGTGACAGCCCCCCTTCTTGCGTATTAGCCAGTAGCGCCTGCTGTAGAGGAATCAGTAACGGTGACTGCACTGAAGCAGTCAGGAGCTCACGACGTTCTGCCCCTGAAGATTGGAGTCCGGCGAGCAGCAGCCTCTGGCGGTCATTCATCTGACTGAGAGGGATCTCAGCTAGAGCTTCTTGCAAAGCCAATGTTGGATCCTCACCCACCAGCAGAGGCCTAATGGCTGCAGGGACGGCCTGATCAGCAAGCAAAGCCATCTCCTGTTGCTGCATGGAAATGGTTGGTGTAACTGACGGCCTGCTGAAGCTGTCTTGCAACCCCACAAACCAAATCAAAACCGCGAACATCAGTGATAGAAAAGCCAGTCCGACTTTCCAAAGCGGCTCACGGGTGTATCGCCTGATCAGGCTGAACAGGGGATAAAAGCTCAACGACCAGGTATCAATTGAAGCTGATTCTCGCTGGCCGCAGCACAGCGCGCTGACAGCTGTTCAACACGCCCTCAAGGGGATCGCCGAAGACCATCCCATACTGCGCTGGCAGGGGGCCCCATACGATGGCCGCGTCAAAACATCTTTGCCGGTGCCCCTGCGTCTTCTCCTCGTCCGTCATGGGCTGAGCAGCTTCAACCGCGAGCGACGGATTCAGGGTCGCAGTGATCTTTCCACGCTCACCTCGGAAGGCCAAGAACAGGCCCGTCAAACTGGACAAGCCCTGAAAGAAATCCAAATCAATGCTGTTTACAGCTCCCCTCTGAAGCGTGCCGCATCCACGACAACAAACCTATTAGCAACCAAAGGCAGTGATCTCAGGCCTTGCTTCGATGATGGGCTACTGGAAATCGACCTGGCTCCATGGAGTGGTCTCTGCAGCGATGAGGTAAAGAGCACGTTCCCAGATACCTATCACACCTGGAAGCAACAACCACAGGAATTGGTTCTAAAGCGAGAAGACGGCAGTCCCTATAAACCCATTGGCGAGCTGATGGAACAGGCTCGTGAATTCCTACGGAAACTCATTCAACGTCACCCACTTGACGGTGACGAAACAGTTCTGGTGGTTTCGCACAATTGCATCCTCCGCTGCTTAATCCTTGTTCTACTTGGTGAGCCAGACCAAGGCTTGCGACGACTGCGCCTCGATAACGCCTCCCTCTCGGTGTTCAACCTGATACCCCTCTCAGAGCAATCCCATCAAGCACAAATCGAATGCCTAAACAGCACCGTTCACTTGCATCAGCAACTACCCAGCAAAGGAAAGGGTCCGAGACTGATCCTTGTGCGCCATGGTGAAACCGACTGGAACCAACAAGGCCGGTTCCAAGGCCAAATCGACATCCCGCTCAATAAAAATGGCTTCGCGCAAGCCGCCGCCGCCGGAGCATTCCTAAGCGATGTGTTGATCGATCAGGCCTACAGCAGTTCGATGACCCGGCCAAGACAAACGGCGGAAGCCATCCTCAAGCACCATCCAGATGTCCAACTCGAAGTCACCCAGGGGCTGGTGGAAATCGGCCATGGCCTTTGGGAAGGGAAGCTGGAATCAGACATTGAAGCCGGCTGGCCTGAACTGCTAGATGCCTGGAAACAAGCTCCGCAGACGGTGCAGATGCCCGAAGGCGAAACCATCCAGGATGTATGGGAGCGTTCCGTTGCCTGCTGGAACAAGATCGCCAACAGCCTGGCTCCAGAAGCAACAGCGCTCGTGGTGGCTCATGACGCTGTCAACAAAACGATTCTCTGCCATCTACTCGGAATGACCCCGGCTGATATCTGGGCAGTCAAACAAGGGAATGGAGGTGTCACGGTGGTCGACATCGCTACAGATCCCGGCCAACCTGCAGTGGTGACCTCTCTCAACCTCACCTCTCACCTTGGTGGTGTGCTCGATCGCACAGCTGCTGGGGCGCTCTAACGTGATGCCCGAGGCACAACTTCTAGACCCCATAAGGATCCTGCACGGGTCGGATCAACCTGTCGTTGAAGATGCTGTGCTGATCAGAGACAGCCATCTGATCGCCTTTGGAGCGAAGGCACGTAAACAGGCTCAACAGCTCGGACTGCCCCCCAAATCAGCCAGCCAACAACTACTCGCCCCCTGTCTTGTAGACCCCCATTCCATCCTTGAAGATCCAATCAGTGGTCATTGCGAAACCCTTGCAAGCCTGAGACATGCAGCCGCTGCTGCAGGTTATGGCCAACTAGCTCTGCTACCCCGCAGTTCCTCCTGGCGTGATCGTCCCGAAAGATTGCAGGGATTTTTAAATCCAAATAGCGATGTCGACATTCATTTATGGGGCAGCTTTAGCAGAGATGGTGCCGGCAGCGAACTATCCCCCCACGCGGATTTACTGCAACACGGTGCCTTAGGACTGGCAAACGACGATCTAATCCTGCCGATCGCTCTCCTACAACGGGGGCTGGTGCTAGGCGAAATGGGATCAGCCCCAGTGTTAATCGCCCCCAGAGATGAAAAAATTCAAGGTGGCGGGATGGTGCGCGAAGGCGTTGAAACACTACGAGCGGGCTGGGCACCTGACCCCTTCGCCAGCGAAACCCTCCCCCTGGGACAACTTCTCGAACTTCATCGGCAGCACCCTGAACGTTCCCTAAGACTGATGAACCTGGCCACTGCTCCTGGAGTAGCCATCTTGGGGTCCTGTCCCTCCCGGCCTATGGCCAGCGTGTGCTGGTGGCATCTGGTCACTGACCAAAGCAAACTTGATCCCACAGAGCTCGGATGGAGGGTCATCCCATCTCTTGGTAGTCCTCGGGATCGAGCAGCCTTGATCAAGGCCCTCGCCAATGGCACCCTCACGGCCGTCGCTGTCCATGCCATACCCCTTGATGAGGAAGATACCCAACTGCCTCCAAATCAGCTTGAGCCTGGCCTAGCAGGCCATCAACTCGTGCTGCCTTCGCTTTGGCAAGAGCTTGTGGTCAAAGCTGGTTGGTCTGTAGAGCAGCTTTGGCATGCTCTGAGTTTTGGACCGTCAAAAATGCTCAACCTGCCGGAGGAACGCTTGACCGTTGGCAGCCGACGCTGGCTCATGTTCGACCCAAATCAGCTCTGGATTCAAAATCGGCACAGTGATCATGCCCCCAAAGCCGCTAATCAACCCTGGCAGGGCTGCCAACTGCAAGGCCGTGTCGTGGCATGTGGACTCAGGGAATGAGTGAGCCGAAACGATCAAAAGGCAAAAAACGCCATAAAGCACGCCCGATGATCTCTTTCTCAGGCAGAAATCCCCAAATTCGTCCATCAGTGCTATTGCTTCGGTTATCTCCCAGCACCAAGACATGATCGCTGGGAACTGTCGCGATCAGGGAATTGCAAGGTCCCATTCCCCTGTCGTTCACAGGGCAATACTGGGTTACATAGGGCTCCTTCAGCCTCTGTCCATTCACGCTCACTTCTCCCCTGGGATTGATCGAAACCTGGTCTCCACCCACGGCGACAACACGCTTAATCCAAGCATCACAGCTGGGATTGGTTAGTCCCATCCAGTTCATAAAAGGAAGGTTCACCACAAAGCAAGGAAGGGACATCTGACCACTCTTCAAATTCAACGCAGAATTAAAGGAATAGGGCGTGTTAAACACCACGATCTCCCCACGACGTGGAGATCGACTGCGAAGGCTGACTTTCTCAACCAGCAAACGATCCTGGACTTGCAGCCCTGGGATCATCGATTCAGAGGGAATGTATCTCGCCTCAGCGACGTAATGACGAATGCCGAAATACAGACCCAAAGTGAAGAAGACTGGTCCCCAGAAATCCCAAAATGGATGAGGTTTAGAGGTTGATGCTCCCTGGGGAGCAGAGGCCTTATCGTTTGTGGGATGGTCCTGCTGCTGCGCGTCAGACAACTCAGCCCTGTTATGAATTCGATGATTAACGATAAGGCCAGCCTGTCCGGCCCCTTAGCGTGATCAAAGCAACCTCAGCCCATGGTGCGTCCCCGCTGGCAAGGGTTGAAACCCTCCCCCTCGCGTAAGTTCTGGCAGCGCTGGGATCAGGTTTTGGCGCTGATCGCTGCAACCAACTTGAGTTGGATCCTCTTCGACGTTACCTACATTCCGCTACGCAATTTCTGGTTACACCGCAATCTCTATCCCCTGCCCTCGACATCATTGATGGTGCCGTTGCCATGGTTGCCGGACGTGACGCCTTTCTATGACGTTGTTAAAGGCATCAAACCGCATAGAGATACCCAGCTTTATATCAAACGTTTCAGCCAACTCGATCAAACCGCAGCAAGGCAAGGAATCAATAGCCCTGCTTCAGATCAGCTACGACTTGATCAAGTCGAGCTCACGACTCAACTGATCGATGAGAATCCGTTCGTCAGCTCTGGCAACGTCGGCACCCTTGAAAAACTAAAAAACCTACTGCGTGCAAGGGCTGGGATGGATTCCTCCAAGCAGGCAGCCGCCCATCTCTTGGGAAACAAATACCTCAACAACCTTGATTGGCAGCAAGAAAGACTGTTCTGGACGGAGAAGATCCTTCCCCTTATCGCCACCAACTATTGGCGATCGATCAATGAAAACGGGCAGCCTGTTGACCATGCCTGGCGCCTCGACACCCCCTTCCAACTTCTCTTTCTCCTCGACATCCTTCTAAGGGCTATGCGCCTGAAGCGTCGCTTCCCCGGTATTACCTGGCGAGAGGCCCTGCTTCGACGCTGGATCGACCTGCCTCTACTGCTGCCATTCTGGAGAATATTGCGGGTAGTGCCCGTTACCGAGCGCCTATCAAGCACTGGTCTCATTCAGCTGGAACCTTTGCGCGCTGTCATCAGCAGGGGCGTCGTAGCCCTATTAGCCCTGGAGCTGTTTGAAGTTCTCACCTTACGCATCGTGGATGCGATGCAAGAAATCATTCGCTCACCACATCTGCCGCAACGAATCCGCAGTCTTTGTAGTCATCAATCAATGGACAAGAACGAAGAACGTGAACTGGCCGAATTGCTTCGGCTCTGGCTACCGCTGCTCCTCAGTGAGGTAGGGCCAAGCATGCGCCCCCAACTTTTGGCACTCTTTAGTCACACCTTGCAGCGAAGTATGGATGTCGTCATCGTGCCCGCTCCACTCAAAGGGCTTGCGGTCATTGAAAAGGCCGAATCAGAACTAAGCCGGCAGCTCGCAGCCGGGATGATCGATACATTTCTGCAGCTCTCTCGCAATGCCGGCGACCAACTTGGCCGCAAAGATATGGTGCTGGAGCAACTAGGAGTCGATACTATTGATCGCTTCTGGGAAGAGCTCGCTCGCACCCTGGAGCAGGGACCAGTTCTCGAACGTAGTCAAGAACTAATGGTGGCCTTCCTTGAAGAGTTCAAGCGCTCCAGTTTCCGCCAGCTCAGAGAACAAGGTGGGGTTAATGAATTGATCAGTGAGCTCGATGATCTTAACTTCAGCGAGGCGGAAACGACAAGCTAAAAGTAAGAATCTAGCAACAAAATAACAGACCAAGATACCATCCAAGCTGCTATCAGAAGACTTTCAAAGGCAACGAGAGTCTGAAAGGCTCAAGCAAAAAGAAAACTAAATAGCGAAAGAGATAGCCTGCTGTAAAAATTATAATTATCCCCGCATTTAATGATATGATGCAACCCCTCAGCGGCTTTAATCTCTTTACTGTTTGGGCTTGAGCCGATCAACTTGATTGAACTTCTTTGAGAAATCTTGCTGTTTTGTCTAGAAAATATCCAACATAAACCATCTCTCCCTACCAGTACAAATATACAATACCCCCTATTTCTTTACAAACCAGTATCACCTTGTAGATAAAGTAGATAAATATTTAGACAAGGCCATTATGTTCGTACAAAGGGGTGACTCATTGCCCGTCATACAACTGCTATAGCCATAGCAGTTAATACCCCCAAGAACAAACCCTATATAAATAAGCCTTTAGTTGCTTTACTACTAGCTTTTATATATTACGAATAGCAAGAATCATATTTCCATCGCTCGTGATCTCTTTGGTTCATTTTCCTTTAGCAGCCCTACTGAAAATTCATAGCATCAAAACAACATTTATTTTCGCTGAAAACAATTCCTATCTCTGAGGAATTACTCTTCAACGCAACAACGCTTCAGCCCAGGCCTCCGGTTTGAAGCCCACCAAAACAGTGCTATTTTCAGTGATCAGGAAGGGACGTTTAATCAACTTGCCATCGGATGCAAGTGCATCGAGCGCCTCCGCATCGCTCATGGCCTTGACTGCAGCCGCGCCAAGCGCGCGATAACTTACACCACTTGTGTTGAAGAGAAGTTT
>MPMF02367297.1_pt1 | contig 10824 bp, 11 predicted proteins | sample 1617271 | NCBI WGS metagenome assembly MPMF02 (sample SAMN05944812, study PRJNA350692) | marine metagenome | biome: marine; feature: ODZ; material: water; isolation source: 120 m water sample prefiltered with 30 um filter, filtered on to 0.2 um... | place: Pacific Ocean | collected 2012-04-09... | reverse complement strand
GTCCAGGCGGTCTTTGCCCTGGGCGATGAAGACGATCTAGTGCGCCTGATCGCCCGGGTCACAGCACTGGATAGCTTCCTGGGCGGCGAGGACGGCGCCAACCTGCTGGTGGCCTACCGCCGCGCCGCCAACATTCTGCGTATCGAGGAAAAGAAGGACGGTGCGGTGCATGACGGTGCCGTGGACGCCCGTCTGTTGCAACAGGATCAGGAAACTGCTCTGGTTGGCGCCCTAGATCAGGCGGTCCAAGAGATCAATGGCGCATTGAAGGGCGAGGATTTCGCCGGTGCCATGGCGGCCATGGCCGGCCTGCGGCAGCCGGTTGATCAGTTCTTTGATGCCGTGACGGTGAACGCCGACGATGGCGCCTTGCGCGGCAATCGCCTGCGGCTATTGTCGCAAATTCGCGGTACCTTGCACAAGGTTGCCGATTTCAGTGAGATCGAAGGCTGAACAATAAGACACCGAAGGGTACTGCCATGACGAAATGGGTTTACAGCTTTGGCGGCGGGTGGGCCGACGGTGGTGCGGAGGATAAAAACCTCCTCGGCGGCAAGGGCGCCAACCTAGCGGAGATGTCCGGACTGGGGATGCCGGTGCCGCCAGGGTTTACCCTGACGACGGATGTCTGTACCGCCTATTATGACAACGGCGAAAACTATCCCAATGATTTGGCTGATCAGGTCACGGCTGCCATGGGAGACATGGAAAAAGCCGCCGGCGCCAAGTTTGGCGATCAGGAAAACCCGCTATTAGTTTCCGTCCGCTCGGGCGCCCGGGCCTCGATGCCGGGCATGATGGATACGGTTCTGAACCTGGGCCTGAATGACAACACCGTTCAGGCCCTGGCCCGGAGTAGCGGCAACGAACGTTTTGCCTGGGACAGTTATCGACGTTTCATTCAGATGTATTCCGATGTGGTTCTGGGCATTGATCATTATAAATTCGAAGGGTTGCTTGAAGATCTGAAGGAAGAAAAGGATCTGCGCCTGGATACGGATCTTTCGTCGGATGATCTGCGTGAACTGGTTGATCACTTCAAGGCCGAAGTGGAAAGCGCCATTGGCGTGGCTTTTCCCCAGGATGTGACGGCTCAGCTTTGGGGCGCTATTGGCGCCGTCTTCGGTTCCTGGCAGAACGCCCGCGCCGTCACCTATCGCCGCCTGCACGATATCCCTGCCTCCTGGGGCACCGCCGTCAATATTCAGGCCATGGTCTTCGGCAACATGGGTGAGGATTCGGCCACCGGCGTTGCCTTTACCCGCGATCCTTCCACCGGCGATAAGCGCTTCTTTGGCGAATATCTGATCAATGCCCAGGGCGAAGATGTGGTCGCTGGCATCCGCACGCCCCAGCATCTGACCAAGGCAGCGCGCATGGAGGCCGGGGATGACAAGCCGTCCCTAGAAGAAGTGATGCCGGCGATTTTCACCGAGCTGGAAGCGATCTATCAACGCCTGGAAGCCCATTACCGGGATATGCAGGATATCGAGTTCACGGTGCAGCGCGGCACGTTGTACATGCTGCAGACCCGATCGGGCAAACGCACTGCCGAGGCCGCTATCAAGATTGCCGTGGAAATGACCAACGAAGGCCTGTTGAGCCGGGAAGAAGCTATTCTGCGCGTGGCACCGGATAGTTTGGACCAATTGCTGCACCCGACCCTGGATCCAAAGGCCGAACGGCAGGTCATCGGTCACGGCTTGCCAGCCTCGCCCGGTGCCGCCACGGGCAAGGTGGCATTTTCCGCCGATCAGGCTGAAAGCCTGGCCGCCCAGGGCGAGAGTATTCTGCTGGTGCGGATAGAAACCTCGCCGGAGGACATCCACGGCATGCACGCCGCCCGTGGCATCCTCACATCACGCGGCGGCATGACCAGCCATGCGGCGGTGGTTGCGCGCGGCATGGGCCGGCCCTGTGTCTCGGGCGCGGGGCAACTGCGCATCGATTACAAGAGCCAAACCATGCAGGTCGGCGATATCGCCATTGCCGCTGGTGACGTCATTACGATTGATGGCAGCAGCGGCGAGGTCATGCTGGGCGAGGTGGCAACCATACAGCCCAAGTTATCAGGTGGTTTCGCCACCCTGATGGGCTGGGCCGATGAGATTCGCCAACTTGGCATCCGCACCAATGCCGAGACCCCGGCGGAAGCAAAGGCGGCAATCGAATTCGGTGCCGAAGGTATTGGGCTGTGTCGAACTGAGCATATGTTCTTTGATACCAACCGCATTCTGGCGGTGCGCGAGATGATCCTGGCCGAGGACCTGGCAGGCCGGCAGGCCGCCTTGGCCAAAATTTTGCCCATGCAGCGCCAAGATTTCGTCGATCTATTCACGATCATGACTGGCCTGCCCGTGACGATTCGGCTTTTGGACCCGCCGTTACACGAGTTTCTGCCAAAATCCGATGACGAATTGGCGCAACTGGCCAGTGTCACCGGCGCCGCCGCCGAGGATCTGCGTTTCCGCGCTAATCAACTGCATGAATATAATCCCATGCTAGGCCATCGCGGCTGCCGTCTTGGCATTTCCTACCCGGAAATTTACGAGATGCAGGCCCGCGCCATATTCGAGGCCGCCGCCATTGTCAGCGTCGGGCAAGGCAAGACCGTGGTGCCGGAAGTCATGATCCCGCTCATTGCCAGCAAGGCGGAGTTTGTCTTCCTGCAGGAGCGTATCGCTGCTGTTGCGGGCCAGGTCTCGGCGGAACACGGAGGAAAGCTGGAGTATTTGATCGGCACCATGATCGAACTGCCCCGCGCCGCCTTGCGGGCGGGTGAAATCGCGGAAGAGGCTGATTTTTTCTCGTTTGGCACCAACGATTTGACCCAGACTGTATTTGGCATCAGCCGTGACGATTCGGCTGGTTTCCTGGAGGACTACCACGATAAGGGCATTCTCGAGGGCGATCCGTTCGCGACCCTGGACCGGGACGGTGTCGGTGAACTAGTGGCGCTGGCGGTGGAGCGGGGGCGTGGCAGCCGAAGTGATCTTAAACTGGGGATCTGCGGTGAACACGGCGGCGATCCAGCCTCGATCGCTTTTTGTCAGTCCGTCGGTTTGGACTATGTCTCGTGCTCACCCTTCCGGGTGCCCATAGCACGGCTTGCCGCCGCGCAAGCAGCAATCAGTAGCCGCGATAAAAGCTAACCCTGTTCGATGGCGCCGGTGAATTCATAGCCGATGCCGCGGACCGACTTGATCAGGTTTTCCTTGCCGTCACCGGAATCCAGCTTGCGCCGCAGACGCCCGACCAGCACATCAATGTTGCGGCTGCTGCTTTGCATGTCGTAGCCTAACGCCTCGCGGTGCAGGGTTTTGCGGGCCACGGGCTGGCCCAAATTGTCGATCAAGGTTTGTAGCAATCTGGATTCCCCGGCCGTCAAAACGGAATATTTGCCTTGAGGGTCGGTCAAACGTTGAAAGGCACTGTCAAAACGCCAGCCATCGAAGCGCACGACCGTGCCGCCCGTCCCCGGCCTGGCGCCACGTGCCTGTTTTGTCCGGCGCAATACGCTGCGGATGCGGGCCAGCAATTCTCGCGCCTTGAAGGGCTTTGCCACATAATCATCGGCGCCGACCTCCAAGCCCACAACCATATCAACCGACGTGTCCTTGCCGCTTAGCATGATAATGCCCGCATCGGTCTTTTCGCGCAGCACCTTGGCTAAATTCAAGCCATCCTCATCAGGCAACTGCACATCTAGAATGACCAGATCGACCTCTTCCTGCTCAATCAAGACACGCATTTCGGCGCCGTTGCCGGCATCCAAGACTTCAAACCTCTCGGGCTCCAGGTGCTCACGCAACACCAGTCGCATATCAGGGTCATCATCGACAATTAGAATTCGTCCCAGCATCTTACGTCTCGACTTATCATTATCGTTACTGGATGTGCCAAAAGGTATGGGCATCGCTCCAGCAGGAGTGCACGTAATCTACTTCAGTTTTCTAAATGTTACAAATGGCGCCGCAGGTGAGCTTGAAATTAACTTTTTGGACGTCTCTTTTTTTATGCGTCCAGTGTCAATCGGCTGATCCAGCGATGGCGCGGGCAAAATCCTCCGCCTCAAAGGGTTGCAAATCATCAATACCTTCGCCGATCCCAATAAAATGTACCGGCAGGGCGAAGCGTTCCGCCAAGGCAACCAGGACGCCGCCGCGTGCGGTGCCGTCCAACTTGGTCATGGCCAACCCGGTTACATTGCAAACCTCGGAGAAAACCTCCACCTGACGTAGGGCATTTTGCCCCGTAGTGGCGTCCAGTACCAGCAAACAATCGTGAGGCGCGTGTTCGTCCAATTTTCCCAGCACCCGCACGACCTTGGCCAGTTCGTCCATCAGATTGCTCTTGTTCTGCAAACGTCCGGCGGTGTCCACCAACAACACATCGGCGCCCTCGGCCTGGGCCTGAAGCAGGCCTTCGTAGGCGACAGCGGCCGGGTCGACGCCAACATCGCGGCGCACCACCGTCGCGCCCGTCCGCTGGCCCCAAATTTCCAGTTGTTCAATGGCGGCGGCACGGAAGGTATCGGCGGCGGCCAGGACGACGGTCATGCCTTCCGCCGCCAGGTTATGCGCGATCTTGCCAATAGTCGTGGTTTTGCCGGTGCCATTCACACCGACCACCAAAATCACATGCGGACGTTTTGCTCCATCAATGACCAATGGTTTCGCCACTGGCTTGAGTATCTCGGTCACAACGTCCGCCAGAGCGGCCTTGATTTCGCTTTCCTCAACCTCCCTGTCGAAGCGGTCCGCCGCCAATTTGCCGCTGACCCGGTTGGCGACCGCCGGACCCAGGTCGGCGGCGATCAACAGATCTTCCAGTTCTTCCAGCGCGGCGGCGTCGAGCTTGCGTTTGGTGAAGACCGCCGTCACGCCAGAGGTGAAATTACCAGCCGTCCGGCTCAACCCTGCCTTTAGGCGGGAAAACAGTCCGGGTTTACAAGTGCTCATGCGGCTAAACGTCCAATCAGGTGATTTTTCGCCGCCTCGATAATATCGACCGTGACAATACCATTCTCTGGTGCGGCGGCTGGCTGATCCAATTGGATCAAGGCGAATTGCTCGCTGCGTCCGTGTCCGGGCCGTTCCAGCAGCACGCGGTTGGAATTGCCAACCTGACCGGCCAGAAATCCAGCCAATGCGGCCGCGCCTTTTTCCCGCAGCAAGGCAGCGCGGCGGCGGCGTTCATCACCAGGTACTTGCGGCATCTGCGTGGCCGGCGTGCCTGGCCTTTCGGAATATGGAAAGACGTGCAAATAGGTCAGGCCGCAGTCATCGATCAAGGCCAGAGAATTCTGGAATTGTGCCTCCGTCTCTGTCGGGAAGCCGGCAATCAGATCCGCCCCAAAGACCACGTCGGGCCGCCCGGCGCGCAGGCGCTGGCACAGCTCAATCGCCTGGGACCGGCTGTGGCGGCGGGCCATGCGCTTCAGGATCAGATCGTCACCCGCCTGCAGGCTGAGATGAAGATGGGGCATCAGGCGTTCTTCGCCCAACAGTAGCTGCTCCAATTCTCCATCGATCTCCACCGCATCCAGGGATGACAGGCGCAACCGGGGCAATTCGGGTACTGCCCGCAACAGCCGGCGCAGCAGCTGCCCCAGGCTGGGCCGGCCCGGCAGATCACCGCCATAGGCGGTAATATCAACGCCAGTCAACACAACTTCACTGTAGCCATTGGCTACCAAGGTTCTGATCTGTTGAACAATGGCGCCCATCGAAACCGAGCGCGAGGGGCCGCGTGCGAAAGGGATAATGCAAAATGTACAGCGGTGGTCACAGCCCTGTTGCACCCGGACAAAGGCCCGGCTGCGGCCGTCGAAGCCCGGCACCAGATGGCCCGCCAACTGTTGCACCGACATGATGTCGTCAACCAGGATCTTGCCATCCATGGGCGTCACGAAGTTGGCCCCGTGCAGCTTTTCCCGGTTGCCCAGAACCCTATCCACCTCGTCCATGGCGGCGAATGCGCCCGGCTCCAACTGCGCCGCGCAACCGGTTACCACGATGGTGGCGCGGGGTTGTTGCCGCCGTGCCTTGCGGATGGCCTGCCGAGCCTGGCGCACCGCTTCGGATGTGACGGCGCAGGTGTTGATGATGACTGCGTCTTGCAGGCCGGCATCATGGGCCTGATCGCGCATCACTTCCGCCTCATAGGCATTCAGGCGGCAGCCAAAATTAATGATCCTATTGTCCGCCGGACTATCCTGGCCGCCATTCATGCCACGGACTGCCGTTGATCCTGCCCCGCGGCCAGCAGGCTCTCGTCCAGAACGCCAGCGTATGATGTCGCCACGGGCCCCGACATCAGGACATGGCCATCCTCGGCCCGCCATTCGATAATTAGCTCGCCACCATCCAGGGTCAAACGGGCCCGGCGGCCGCACTTGCCTCGCCGGTGCGCGGCGACCAGGGCAGCACAGGCGCCTGAGCCGCAGGCCAGTGTCAAGCCGGCACCGCGTTCCCAGACGCGAAGGCGGAATTCGTCCGCGCCCATCATTTGCACGAAACCGATATTGGCGCGCTCGGGAAACAGAGCATGATGTTCCAATACAGGGCCAACAGCCGGGATATCAATGGTATCCATGTCATCGACAAAGAACACCGCGTGCGGGTTGCCCATGCCGACGGCGCAAGGTTCAGTCAGGCGCGGGCCCGCCGCCGGTTCAAGAGATAAATCCAGCGACAGTGTATCCATTTCATGGGCCAGCGGAATATCCCGCCACTCCAAATGGGCCGGTCCCATATCGACCTGGATCCAGCCATTCTCCACCATGCGGCTTCGCAACAGGCCGGCCACGGTCTCGACAACCGCATGATCCTGTCCGTTTTCCACGAAAATTAGGCTGGCGACACAGCGCGTTGCGTTGCCGCAGGCCTGCGCCTCGCTGCCGTCGGGATTGTGGATGCGCATGAAGACATCGCCCCGTTCGGACGGCTCCAGCGAGATAACCTGATCGCACCCCACTCCCGTCCGCCGGTCCGCCAGGGCGCGGGCCAGGGCCGCGTCCATGCGCAAGGACAGCTGGCGCAGATCGAGCATAACAAAGTCGTTGCCCGCGCCATGCATTTTCAAAAACGCCTGTTCCTTGGTTCCAGTCATAAGCCGGATATAGGCAATTCCCGGCGCTCCGTCCAGGGCGTAATATTACAGCAAACTTGGGTGATGTTACGGATTTGTTAACCCAGTCGACGGATAAACAATAGCTATCGAGGGCATCCATAATATCAATGCCGGAAAACGCATTGAAGTTCGGGATGCAAATGAAAGTAACAAGATCCTCCTGCTGTGGTGCCCGAGGCAATTGCCGCCAGGGCCGGCCTCTTACTTCAGGGAATTGTCAACTGATCTTGCATTCCGTGCTTTGGGTAGCGTAATGGCTGTAACAGTTAAATCTTCGTTGTGCGCGTTCTCCGATGCACCTGACGATATAGTGACCTTGCAGGCGCATTGGCAAGAGTTGCGCGGCACGCGAAAAGCAACCGCCCGAAATGATGTCGATCCTGTGAAATTGCGCGCCTATCTGGGTTATCTCTGCATTCCCGAGGTCCTCGACCAGCCCCTCGATTTCGTTTTTAGCTTGTTCGGCAGCGGCATAGCTGACTTTCTGCGCCAGGATCTGACCAGGCGCAGTGTTCGGGATTACCAGCCGGCGGAACTGGCAAAATGTATTTTTGAACAACTTCGCGACACTGTTGAGCTCGGTGAGCCGTCGGTTTACCGCGTGGAAATTTCCTATGACAATCCGTCGCGGTCATCCGCCTCGTACCGCCTGAACCTGCCATTGTCAGACGATAGCGAAAGCATCAATCGGGTTCTGACTTCCACCCGGTTTGACGCCATGCCAGCTGATTTTTGGGGCCGGATCATCCTCTAACGCATTTCTCCTCCCAGGCGGCATGCAGATCCATGCCGTCGATGCAGAACGGGCCATCGGCAAATTCCATATCGACAACGGCTGCTGCCAGGAAATGTGCCACGACACCGGCTGGCTGATCCCAAACTGACGCCTGAGCCGCACTCCACGTTTCCCTATTCCGTGGTGACGATGATAGGTTAGAGACACCAACAAACAAGGAGAGAGCCATGAGCGCGGAAGCAACAATGAAGAACCTGGGCATCGAACTGCCAAACCCGCCAACCCCCATGGGCAGCTATGTGGGCGCCAAACGCATGGGTGGTCTGGTCTATATTTCCGGCCAGGGACCACGCAATCCCGACGGCAGCTCCATCACCGGCAAGGTCGGCACCGATGGCATGAGCATCGAGGACGCCCAAGCCGCCGCCCGCAAGGTCGGTTTGAATGCCTTGGCGACGCTGCGGGCTGAAATCGGCGACCTGGATCAGGTCAAGCAGATCGTCAAGGTGCTTGGCATGGTCAACGCCACGCCGGACTTCACGCAGCACCCCAAGGTCATCAATGGTTTCTCGGATTTGATGTTCGAGGTTTTTGGCGAGGCCGGACGCCATGCCCGCTCGGCTGTCGGCATGACCTCGCTGCCGATGCAAATCCCGGTGGAAGTGGAAATGATCGTCGAGCTACACTAGTGCGGTACCGGGCGTCAGCGTAACAAATGTAAAAAGGATATCCCCTTCATGAAGATCAGATCGGTGCAGGCAACCTGGCTGGAAGTGCCAATACCGGAGGACAAGCAGCATACCTCCGACTTTGGGCGCATGCGTTCGTTCAACACGGTGTTGGTGCGTATCGAGACTGAGGATGGCCTGGTCGGTCATGGCGAGGCCAAGGCCGGGGTCGGCAATCTTGGTGACGGCAAGGCCTTGGTTGCCTTGATCCATGATGAGTTGGGGGCACAGCTGGTGGGCCGGGACGCCCGCCGCATCGCTGGCCATTGGGAGGAGATGTACAACGGTAGCCGCAACCATTTCGCGGCCGAACGCGGCCATGTCTTCCCCGCCCTGGGCCGGCGCGGCCTGACCATCTCGGCTATCTCCGGCATCGACATCGCCTTGTGGGATCTGCTGGGGCAGTCACTGGGCGTGCCGGTCTGGCAACTGCTGGGTGGCAAGTGTCGGGATGATCTGGCCGCCTATGCCTCCGGCGGCTGGGCGCCGGCGGAAAGCATTGGCGAGCAACTGGCTGGTTATATAGAGGGCGGCGGTTTTGGCGCCGTGAAAATGCGGGTTGGTTCCGCCGATGGCGATGCCAAGACCTCCGCCGTCCGGGTCGCTGCCGCGCGTAAGTATCTGGGTGACGGTGTCGGAATCATGGCGGATGCCCATGGCACCTTTGATTGTGCCGAGGCCAAACGGTTCTGCCGTCTGGTGGCGGATTATGATTTGGCCTGGTTTGAGGAGCCGGTGACGGCGGATGATATTCCCGGCTGTGCGGAGATCCGCGCCAGCACCGATATCCCCATCGCGGCGGGAGAAAGTGTTTTCACCCGCTTTGATTTCCGCGATCTGGCCTTGGCGCGGGCGGTGGATATTTTCAACCCGATTTGGCGATCTGCGGCGGCATTACTGAAGCTATGCGCATCGCAGCCCTGGCCACGGCGCATCAGATCCGCCTGGCGCCGCACATGTGGGGCGGGGCGATCATGTTCGCCGCCGGACTGCAGATCTGCGCCACGGCGCCGGCGGCCTTCACCGTCGAGTATTCATTGGGCCATAATCCCCTGATGCATGACCTGGTGGCGGAAACTTTCCCCGTGAAGGGCGGTCGTATCGATATTCCCGACCGGCCTGGCCTGGGCCTGACCATCGACCGGGATTTCGTCCGCACCTATTCGGTGGAGTAGGACGTCGCCAGACGGGCCCATGAAACGCGGCTTGGTCATCGCCCTGACCATGGGCGTGGCACTAGCCTGTCTGGCCGTGTCCATTGCCTATGTCTCGTTGTGGCGCGGCGATCATGACGGCTTGAACCATGCGGTGGGCCGAGGTCTCATCAACATGTGGACCGCTTCGCGATTGGTCGGAGCGGACCACACGGGCGATATTTTCGATTAGGACAAATTTGCCGCCGCCCGGCGCCAGTATATGGGAGAAGAAGTTCCTTTTCATTTCTGGTCCTATCCACCCCATGCCCTGGTGCTGAGCGAGCAGCTGTCCAGCCTGCCCTATCGTGGCGCGTTCGTAATATGGACCCTTTGCGGCATGGGCCTGATGTTTTATGTGGTACGAAATTTCTAGCCGGACAAATTCTCGCCCTGGCTGCTGTTGCTGGCGCCGTCCAGTTTCGTGAATGTTTTTCTGGGCCAAAACGGGTTTTTTACTGCCGCCCTGGCCCTGTCGGGATTCACGCTACTGCCCCGGCGGTCCATTCTAGCGGGCGTAATGTTTGGCCTACTGACTTTCAAGCCGCATCTGGGCATCATGATACCCATCGCCCTGCTGGCGATGGGGAATTGGCGGGCCATCATGGCGGCCAGCCTGACCGCGGGTTTATTCCTTGGCGCCTCGGTGTTGATGTACGGTGGCGATACCTGGACTCCACCTTACCCCATCAAATGCGCTTCATGACCGAGGGCATGGGGCCGTTTTAGCGGATGATGCCAAGCTGGCTCATGGCCGGACGGATCATCGCTCTGCTATTATGGCTTGCTCACCCCGTTCAGGCCGCCATGGCAGCGGCCGCCACCGTAATGGTTTACCGTGTTTTTCGGGGCGAGGGAGAATGGCATCTGAAGATCGCGCTGCTTTTCGTGGCAACCCTGGTAGCCAGCTCGCAAGGTTCTATACCAAAACACTTTGACCGAGACTCATTTAGGGGTTCCCCTTCTTAGCAATTCCTGAATCAATGATGGTGAATCGTTTGGGGAGGTCACCATGGGTGCTGCGATTGCTTTG
>MPMF02333331.1_pt1 | contig 10824 bp, 10 predicted proteins | sample 1617271 | NCBI WGS metagenome assembly MPMF02 (sample SAMN05944812, study PRJNA350692) | marine metagenome | biome: marine; feature: ODZ; material: water; isolation source: 120 m water sample prefiltered with 30 um filter, filtered on to 0.2 um... | place: Pacific Ocean | collected 2012-04-09... | reverse complement strand
GTGTACGATGAGGATACCATGTTCCTGCAGCCGTGTGTGTCTCCTGTATGGGATACGCCATGGGCGATTATGGCGCTTTTAAAATCCGGTTTGCCTAATAACCATCCGGCATTAGTTAAAGCAGGGGAATGGATGCTGGAAAAGGAGGTAAAAAGCTTTGGAGACTGGAGTGTGAAAAATCCCGTCAAGGAGCCAAGCGGATGGTATTTTCAGCACGCAAACGAGTTCTATCCTGATAATGATGATGCGGCGGTAGTGATGATGTCTTTACAGCTTTTAGATTTGCCTGACAAAGACCGTAAAAAGCAGGCAATCCTCAGGGGTTTCAAGTGGCTTATGGGGATGCAGTGTAATGATGGAGGGTGGGGGTCTTTTGATAAAGATAATAATAAGAAAATTCTAAACAATATTCCCTTTGCAGATTGGAATGCGCTTCTTGATCCCAGTACGAGTGATCTTGCGGCGCGTGTGCTGGACTTGATGGGCAGGTTAGGATATGACCTAAGCTTTCCTCCCGCAGAGAAGGCGCTTAGTTTTCTCAGGAAGGAACAGGAAAAAAATGGTTCATGGTTTGGGCGTTGGGGTACTAATTACGTTTACGGAACATGGTCTGTATTGTCCGGTTTACTTTCGATAAAAGAAGACATGACTAAGGATTATATAAGGAAAGCGGTGTCATGGCTAAAGGACTTTCAGAATGAAGATGGAGGATGGGGAGAGACATGCAAATCGTATTGGGATACATCCCTCAGCGCCACAGGGAAGAGTACACCCTCTCAAACATCGTGGGCGGTATTGGGTCTTTTGTGTACGGAAGAAAGAGACTCTGACTCTGTAAGAAATGGCATTGAATATTTAATAAAGACTCAAAAAGAAGACGGGACATGGGATGAAAAAGAATTCACCGGTACAGGATTTCCAAAGGTCTTTTACCTCAGGTACCATATGTACAGAAGTTACTTTCCACTACTTGCGTTGAGTAAATATAGAAATCTGGTAGAGTAAACTTAACCACGGAAGATACGAAAATCTATGAGAACATACTTACTAATACACGTCTTCATCATAACATTTGTATTTCTTCTAACACCTACTATACAGGCCATACATATGGAAGGGTTAATTACAGATGAAGAACAAAATAATCTAGTTAAAGAGGCAACTGTTAAAATCTATGCAATATCTAATTCCCCTGATTATTACAGTCCTTGGAAGATGCTTGAGATGGATAGTGGGAGTGGTTCAGGAGCTATTATTGAGAAGAATAGAGTATTAACATGTGCTCATATCATTTCCGACCATAAATACATTCAAGTGCAACGTTATGGAGAAGTGCAACGGTTCAATGCTCGTGTTGTGAGCGTGTCACATGAGGCTGACGTGGCTATACTCACTGTGGATAGTGAAAAATTTTTTGAGAATGTCGTTCCACTGAAATTCGGTGAATTACCAAAAATCCAGCGGGAAGTCTTAGTATATGGATATCCCGCCGGAGGAGATTCTTTAAGCATTACCCAAGGAATCCTTTCCCGAATAGAGCATCAGAGCTATGCTCATAGCAGTCTTTATTTACTTGCTGGACAAATTGATGCAGCTGTTAATCCTGGAAATAGTGGCGGACCCGTTTTAGTCGATGGTCGGATTGTAGGAGTGGCAATGATGTCTTATGACCCAGATGAATTAGAAAATACTGGATATATGGTCCCTGCTCCGGTCATTAAACATTTTCTCAAGGACATAGAGGATGGCGAGCACGATGGAATTCCAGATATTGGAGCGCTATTTCAAATTATGGAAAATCCTGATATAAAACGTAAGTATAAAATGCCTCAATCCCGAACAGGCGTCCTTATTTATGGTGTACTACCCGACTCTTCAGCCAAAGGTATCCTAAAAAAGGAGGATATTTTGTTATCCATAAATGGACATCCTATAGCAGATGATGGCACCGTAGAATTTCGGCCCAATGAACGTACCTATTTCACTTATTATATAGAAATTCTTCAGATGGGGGAGACAATAGATGTGGAATACATACGCCAAGGAAGGATCAATAATGCTTCGTTCAAACTTAATCGAAGGTCTGAAGCCTTTAGTTTAGTTCCTGAAGATCAATATGATAACTTACCAAGATATCTTATCTATGGTGGAATTGTTTTTAGTCCACTTACTAAGAATTTAATTAAATCAGTGAGAAGGGAATATGAAGTGCCTGAGGACTTAATAGTCGAATATCGTAACTGGCCTAGTGAAAAACGAAAGGAAGTAGTCGTTGCTGTTCAAGTATTGGCACATGATATTAATGCGGGATACCATGATGTATTTTGTTGGATTGTTAATGAAGTAAATGGAAAGGAGATTCGAGATTTTAATGAGTTTCACCGCTTAATAAATGATTTTAATGGTACATATATGACCTTTCAGGACAAAGAGGGATGGCAACTAGTTATTGATCACAAAAAAGCACGAGAAAGCCACGATATTATCCTTCAGCATTACAATATTCCCAAAGATAAAGATTTGAATTTAGGAGAAACACCACAAGCACATATCAATCTCGGTGATGCTGCTTTAGAAAAACTAGAAGAAGTAGACAAACTGTCAGATTGACAGCGAAAATTCTGCGCAACAGATGATGAGTAAGTGGACATGTACATGAACTGGGGAAATAATATGTATTTTAATAATGCACACACAAAGTAAAACTTTCTGAAAACCATTGACAATACTGTTTAACACGATTAATAAATAATTCAAAAAAATATTTTACTTCACAACTACCTGACACCCCAAACCACATCTCACCTGTAATATTCCTGTGTATGCTGATGGTTAAGTTTGTTCTTGATTATAGCCTTTAACCTCATTATTATAAACTTCATCGTAGAAAGCTAAAAATATGGACTTTGATAGTCTTTCTGAAAAAGAGCTGTTAATTGAGTGTATTCAAGGAAGAAAACAAGCATGGGATGCTTTTGTCGAAAAATATAAAAACCTAATTTATCATACCATCTATAAGACCCTCAAGGGTTTCCATACGGACACAGATGATATTTGCAACAGTGTCTTTCTCTCCTTGATGGAAAACGATTATAAAAAATTGAAACAGTATAAAGGCAGGAATAATTGTACTGTTGCAAGCTGGCTCGTGGTGGTTACAAGCAATTTTACTAAGGATTTTTTAAAGAAACAAAAGCACACTATACCCATAGAAGACATTACTACGGACAATGTGGATGTAATAGAAAAGGTTTCAAATCCTCAACCACAACCTGATGAAGAACTATCAAAAAAAGAATATGGAGAAATAATTGAAGAATTAACTAGCGATTTAAATACTAATGACAAGCTATTCTTGAAGCTATATTATAAGGAGGACCTCTCACCTGAAGAAATTGCAGAAATATTAAAAATAACAGTAAATACAGTTTACAGTAAAAAGAACCGAATTATAGAGAAGTTAAAAAAAATTGCAAAGAAAACAGAAATAAATGGCAAGATATTTGAGTGAAAAGCGTCTTTTCTAGTGTAGATAGAATATCTTTAGTTTTTGACATACTAAATCAAAGAAGTAATTTAACCTTTTAACGAGGATAAAATGGACAGAATTGATGAGTTCTTAAAGTCTCTTTTAAACAAGACGAATGAAGAAAGAGATTCGTTGCGGAAGAAAGAACATACTTGCCCTTCTGAAGAAACCATTGCCTGCTATCTTGACAATCTCCTAAAGGATGCCGAAAGAGAAGATCTTGAAGGGCATCTTATAAAATGTGATGACTGCCTCCGGCAGATTATAATGCTCCATGGTTTAAAGAAAGAGGTAAAAGAAAATGGTTATATGGCGGCACCAGCAGTAGTAACAGAGCGGGCAAAGAACATAGTTCCAGAAAGTTCTACAAAGAGCTTAATTAAAGTTGTCTTCGAATATATCAATAATACTCTAAGGGCTAAAAAGGGTTACCGGTTGGCACCATACGGGTCTATTGCGATGATTGCGTTGTTATCAATTGGTATTTATAGCATGATGTTCATTAAAACCCCTCCGATGCCTGTTAACCCTGGTGATGCAGAGGTTCATTATAATCTCGGTGAATCCTATAGTATATCAGGCATGCATAAAGAGGCGATTGAGCCGTACAAACAGGTAATAAGGATTAACCCTGATCATGCAGAGGCTCATTATGGTCTCGGTGTTGCCTATCATTGGTCAAACGATAGAGACTCTGCCGTAGAGCAGCATGAAATATTAAAAAGCCTTGGCTCTGAATACGAAAGCATACTGGCTAACCTGATTTATAGATAATTCAAGAGAATAGAGTAGCTCCCGATTAGCTGTAACTACCCCTACCCCAAACCACATCTCACCTGTAATATACCTGTGTACCCTGATGTAGAACTTTCACCTATCAAGCTTAATTAGGTGGTAAGTCATACCCAGAAAACACTTGATTTTTGTTAATTATTTTACTACTTTTACTAAACCTTTAGAAAGCAATTTCCAATTTGCATTATTCCTTAAACCCATCTCTTCGCTACAGAAGTAGAAATGGCAGATTCTAATTTTTCTCACTTTTCTCTACGAAATAGCGTGTAAGTATATGGTCTTGAATCTCCTAAGGGCATATAATATGTATAATCAAAATACTCAAGTAATTTAAACCCTTCCCCTAAGAATTCTGCCAGCATGTTCTGATCATAGTTCTTAATACTCAAGCCACTACATTTTTTTGCTCCTCTTAATGAAAAAACAGCAATAATAACATAACCACCTTTTTTAACCACCTTCTTTAGCGTAAATAAATACATTTCTCGTTGGCTGTCTTCAAGTAGGAAATGAAATAATGCTCTATCATGCCATATGGCAATATCGTGTAATTTTTGAATTTGAACTGGTTGGGTAATATCATCTATTATCCATTTTATCAAAGAAGCTTTCTCTTTTCCTAATCTTTGCCTTAATTTTATCAAAGCTATTGCGCTTATGTCCACAGCAATAATATTTTTAAATCTTTGTTTTATAAGATAATCAATTAATGTTGTTGAACCTGATCCTATATCTAATATTGGTTCATCTTTATTAATATTACAATGTGATAATAATTTTATTGATGATGTGGGTATTTCTTCATACCAGCCTAACCTGCTAACTTCTTTAGAAGCATAAATTTTGTTCCAATGTTCTTTCATTTGAATATTCATTCCTGAGTAAAGCGTATTTCGTAGATTTTTTCAAATTTATTGCAAGGAATCTTTTCAGCAGACGTCTATTAGTACAGATGTAAATTTAATTTTTACAATTTCAATTTTATAGACGGAGGTAACAAGTTATGCGAAAATTTATAGGTGCATTTATAATTATGTTAGTCGTTGCTTTTATGGCCGGTGGTATTCAGGTGACAGCTGAGGCAAAACCTCTTCATAAGCATCCATCTGCAACAAAAGGAAAAGTTGTTAGTAAGCAACCTGCTGCGTCTCTTTATAAGCATCCATCTGCAACAAAAGGAAAAGTTGTTAATAAGCAACCTGCTATGTCTCTTTACAAACGAGCATTAGCAAGGTAGTAAAATTTGATAAGCCGGTAAAAAACCCTGTGGGGGCGTTTATCGCCTCCACGGGGTCTAGGTTTACTTAATAATCTCTTTTTGCTTATTATTGTTGCCAGCCTTTACATTCTCAGTCCTACTATTCTCGGTTGTAGTCATCATCTTCTCAATCGCCTCAAACTCATCCTGTGCCAAGATTTTATCTATATTTCTCCACTTCAATTCCGCCTGTCTTTCCTTGTAGGATTATGTCTATTAGTACTAAATCATCTTTTGTGTAACCATTTAATTGGTTTAGGATTTTATCTGTTGTCTACAGATTAATAACTGCTGCAGTGCTGGCAAAAAAAAAGCACAACGGATATGCATATCTGTAAAGAGAACGTTACCATTGCCTTTCTGTTATCAAATTTGCTTCATATGTACTTTCTTCTAGAGTGACGTTATATTACTCCTTTATGTGAAGACGTCAAGGGGAATTAAGACACGAATTTCCCCGGACAAAAGGCGCCGAGGACATGGCACTAATGACTACTAGAAATCAATTCCGGTTTGGTTTTGGAGTAATTGAAGTTGATGGCGGCAGAATCGGGAAAATGATTGAAGGTTGATCTCCGGTCAAGGTTCGCAGGAACGCAACAATCTTTTCTGTTTCATCATCAGTAAGTGTTGTTCCAAGTTGATATTCAGCCATGATGTTGACTGCCTCACTCAAATCCCATGTGCTTGCATCGTGAAAATATGGAGCAGTCAGCTCAATATTTCTCAACAGCGGAACCTTGAAGACGTATTTGTCTTTCTCGTCATTTGTTACGTTGTATCTGCCGAGAGTATTGGTATCTTTGTCATATGGTTTTGCCATTCCAAATTTCTGATAAGAGTTTCCCCCGACACCGACACCGTTATGGCATGTGATGCAGCCTTTATCCTTAAACAGAGCATATCCTTCCAGCTCAGATTCAGAAACGGATTTATCATAGCCAATGAGCCATTGATCAAACCTTGAGTTTGGTGTGGTTAAAGTCTCTTCAAATGCCGCAATAGCATCAGTGACCTGGTCAATATCAATCTTTTCATCCGTATACATCTCTTTTGAAACATATACTTCATTAAACCATTTGACATACTGCGGTATCGATTGTAATACGCTTACTGCCAACTCATGTTTTGAACCCATTTCAAAGGGATTGGCTATTGGGCCGCCGGCCTGTTCTTTCAGGTCCTTTGCGCGGCCGTCCCAGAATTGTGCCAGATTGAACTTTGCATTAAGGACGGTAGGTGAGTTTATCGGGCCAAAGAACCATTTATGTCCGATAGAGGTGGGCAGATTGTCTGCACCTCCTGTCGAGAGGTTATGGCATGAGTTACAGGTTATCCAGCCTGATTTGGACAGTCTGGGTTCGAAAAACAGTTTCTTTCCCAGTTCCACCTTTGCCCTGTCATAGTCAAAGTTAATTGGAATTGGCTTTATAGGTTCTTCGGAACGATATGATTCTCCCCCTAGCATACTTTTACCTCTGCTGCCGTAACCCATATCAATCAATCCGCCTGCAGTAGTAAATGCCGGGATTGCAGCATTGATAACGATAAAAATTGACAAACTGCAAATCGCAGTGAATTTAATGATCTTCATTTGTTCTCCTTTTTAGTTAGTGATTACTGTTTTCTTCTTAATAAGCAATAATATTTATTGAATTTAACATTGTCAAGAGCATTTAATTGTGCCTATCTTTGGAAAAATATCTACATCATTGATTATGTTGACATTTCTAATTGAGCCTGCTAAGTTGGTTCTGTGATGAAAAAGAGATTCATATCCGCAAAAAGTAAGTCAGACAGGAAGAGTAAAGAGAGTTCAGAGGGTGGTTACGCAAAGATTAAACCGCTCTTGGACAGATTGTATAGTGAGGATGCAGGGGAGGCAGAGCAGGCTCTTGAAGAGATTGGCAGAGTCGGAAAAGGTAATAGCGATGCAATGGGAGCTGTTCAGGAGTTCTTGAGAAGGGAAAAGCGAATGCCCCTGCGTCTTTTAGCAGCCCAAACCATAGTAAAGATAAAAAAGTTTACTCAGCCTACTACCGAGCAATTTAGAAAGCCCATTATCTTTGAATGTCCGGGTGCAGAGAAGATAAAAAGAGTGGAAATTATAGACGTAACATGTCCGCACTGTCACAAGAAGGGTACGGCATCGGTGGCCGGCTTCGAGAATGAATTTACCTGTGAGAGTTGCGGGGAGGTGATACAACGTGATCTGTCTGAGAGCTGTATCGAAAAGTGTCCCGTGGGAAGTGAGTGTGTTGGTGAAGAGCGTTACCGGAAATATATGAAGGGTAGAATCAAAAGCTGATAAAAATTAAGGAATTTAAGGATTTAAGAAAGACGAATGTCAAAGCTAAATATTAATCCTTTGACCACCATAACTTTAGGTACTTCAAACTTTAGTTCACTTTAAACCTTTCTGCATTATCCTCAAATTTTCTGTAGGCTATTGCTATTGTAGGTTTCTACGCTTCGAACTCGGTCACCCAAAGGTCATGTTTGTTACAGAAGCTGGTAGCATACAGCGTTGCAGTATCCCATACATACTTTGAGTGAGTACCGGACAACTCAAACACTGATTTTGCCTCTGCATCAGATGGGGAAAATGTTTTTTCTCCCAGGACGTCGCCATTCCCGGAGACGAGTGTATGTCTTACGATATAGTGTTCGTCAGTCATACCATGAGTGGTTGTGACGGTTACCTTATTTCCTTCAACATTGACATTTGGAAGATGTCCGCCAACCTTCTTTGACCATTTACCCGGGTTCTGACTTGTATACACTACTCCCCTGGGAAACGAAGCAGAATCAGCCGATACAGGTAATACCTGGCCAACAGCCACACCGGCGGCTACGGCTAATGATGATTTCAGGAATGCTCTTCTATTTGACATAACATTTCTCCTTTCGTCTTAATATTTGTTGTGACCTGATGGTCGAATCGATATACAACAAAAATAATCAGCTGAAATTCCATCTTGCCATTTCGTATACGTCTTTGAGGCTTTTACCTGTTTCTAAAACTACTGTAGGTTCAAATCCGCAGTGCATCATGCAGTTGCGGCAGCGGGGGTCCTTGTCCGTGCCGTATTTGTCCCAATCTGTGCTGTCCATCAATTCCTGAAAGGTTTCATAATATGCATCTGTGATTAGATAGCAGGGGCCTTTCCATCCAAGATAGTTTCTTGTCGGATTACCCCATGGTGTGCATGCCAGGTCTCTTTCTCCCATCAGAAACTTTAGATACATTGGGGTGTTCATGATCTTATATTTTTTTGACAGATCATAAATAAAGCTGAATTTTCTGTGAAATTCATCTTTCTGAATGAATACGTCATTTGAATTGTCTTCAAAGCTGAATCCCGGTGAGACAAGCAAACCGTCAATGTCAATATCTGTCAGAAATTTGAACAATTCTTCTATCTCTTCAGGGTCTGTATCTTTGAATATAGTTGTATTTGTGCATACAGTAAAACCCAACTGCTTGGCCTTTTTAATAGAATCCGTTGCCTTCTTGAATATTCCTTTTGCACAAACGATCCTGTCATGAGTTTCTTCCATTCCATCAAGGTGTACGTTTATGTTTAGATATGGACTGGGCTTATATTTATTTAATGAATCGCCCAGTGTGATTCCGTTTGTACACAGGTAAATGTGCCGCTTCATGGCTATCAACCCGTTTACGATCTTATCAAGATCAGGGTGCAGGAAGGGTTCTCCCCCTGTAACTGAGACTACAGGTGCTCCGCATTCTTCTGCCGCCTGTATGCACTCATCAACACTCATTTTCCTGTCCATTGTATCCTTGAATTCCAGTATTCTGCCGCACCCTTCGCATGTGAGGTTGCAGTTGTGTGTAATCTCCAGCATAAGTACAAGGGGAAACCGTCTAACTGAGGATATTCTGTTTTTTAATAAATATTTGGCAAGAGAGTAAGTTTGCTTGAATGAACTTCTCATTATGTTTTTCCTGTTATGCTTATTGTGAAATAAGTTGATTTAAATATTTAGTTGTGATAAATTTCCTACTTTGGTAATATTTTGCTACAAAGCTTTGTGGTTTTGTGTTTACCAGAATGACCCGTTCGTACCGGTACGGGTGGTCGTGATCGGGCATGTATTAGTGACGGTATAATTTTGGTCGTCTTCTCAAGTATTATGTATTTGATATTTAAAGTCAAGGGTAAAAGATGATAGCTGTTTTGTGTGCGATACGACAGGAAATAAGTCCATTAGTCGCCTGTATGGACGTACATAAGAAATCTGATATAGATGAAATGCTGCTCTTTCAGGGAGACCTTAACGGCCTGCCTCTTGCACTGGTTCAGGGTGGGGTAGGTAGAAAAAATGCTGTTAAGGCGGCAGATTATTTATTAGAATCTGTAAAGGTGGACTTGTTGATTTCTGCTGGCGTTGCGGGGGGGATAAGGCATGGTCTTAACGTAGGCGACCTGGTCGTGGCAGAAAGTGTCGGGCATAGTAATCAATGCGATTTCGACAGTGAAGAATTACAGCTGGAATCAGATTATGTTTGCGATAAAGAAGTCTTTCTGTTGGCAAGAGAGCTTAGTAAAGGTATGGATGCAAAGTTCCACTTCGGCAGTCTGTTGACGGTGGATAAGGTCATAAGCAGTGCAAGTACAAAAAAGAGGATTGGGGAGCAAAATTCCTTTTTAGCCGTAGAAATGGAGAGTGCGGCAGTTGCTGAAGTTGCATATAAAAAAGGTGTTAAGTTTGCAGCAATACGTTCGATCTCAGATGACATAGATGATGACCTGCATCTTGATTATGATAGTATAATGTCTGATGAAGGGAAGGCGAAGGTTGCGAGCATAGCATTGGAGGTTTTAAAAAACCCGCAGAAATTGTCGCTTTTAAGGCGCCTTAACAAACAGACAAGGACAGCAGCTAAGAGCCTGGCTCTCTTCATGTCTGAACTTATTCCCATTATTTATGATAAAAACGTTAGCTTGGTAACATAGTTTTCATGGGAGGTAATATGCCGGATAAAAAGATTGGGATTGTAATGGGTAGTGATTCTGATTTGAGTACTATGCAGGAAACACTTAACGTCCTTGATGAATTTGGAGTGAAATATGACGTTGACGTAGTCTCCTGTCATCGATCTCCACTCCGTGCGCATAAATATGCTGTGAGTGCGGAGAAAAAGGGGTACAAGGTTATTATCGGCGGTGCCGGCGGAGCCGCACATCTTGCAGGTGTAATAGCGGCGTTGACGCCT
>MPMF02165604.1_pt1 | contig 10825 bp, 9 predicted proteins | sample 1617271 | NCBI WGS metagenome assembly MPMF02 (sample SAMN05944812, study PRJNA350692) | marine metagenome | biome: marine; feature: ODZ; material: water; isolation source: 120 m water sample prefiltered with 30 um filter, filtered on to 0.2 um... | place: Pacific Ocean | collected 2012-04-09... | reverse complement strand
TCCGTCTCCCAGATGCCGTGCTGGGTGTCCATCAGTACCCAGTCGAAGCCCGCCCCCGCCATCGCCCCGGCCGCCCACGGCGAGCCATAACCCAGGCTCGTGCCGATGGCCGGCTGGCCCTTGTCCAGGAGTTCTTTGGTGCGATTCCCTTGCACGGTTTGTTCCTTTCGCTGGCGATCCGCGGACCTATACCGCGTATGCCTCGATGATCTCCGGTTGCTCCGTATCGGGCAGCACCTGCACGGCGTACCCGTAGCCCTTCTCATGGGTGAAGAATCCCAGTTCCGGGACTCCCTTCAGGTCGTCGATCGTCCCCACTACCTCGTCGGCGACGATGAACACGTACTGCCCCTGATGGGTGGTCAGTAGCTCGTCCTTCAGGCGCAGGTAGGTCTGTGAAGCCGAGCGCGCCGCCGCGAGCATCGCGTCCGTCGCGTCCACCGGGAAGGCCGCGTGGGTCTCGAACTGGTAGCCGAACGATTCCGGCGCCGGCCCCACCACTTCGATCTCCGCCGGATCAATCGTCCCCAGCCCTGCCTCCGCACACAGTTTCACGTGGTTCTCGGCCGTCTCGAACGGGTGGGTCGGGTGGTCGGCGGCCGGGTCGTAGCCCATCACCCGCATCGCCACCGCGTCGGCCGCCACATGATCGTGCCCGGCCAGCATGACCTCGGTCTCGTAGGCCTCGCCCTCCATCGTGTAGTTCGCCCCCAGGATGCCGTCGATCACCGCTAGGTCCGGCTTGATGACCGTTGCCAGATCCACGAAGAAGCGCATCAGCCGAAACGGATTCTGGTGCAGGAAGTCGCGGTTCATGCTGCCGTAGTGCGACGCCGGCACCAGCCCGAACAGGTTCTTGGTCGCCAGCGTGACCCCGGCGGTCTGGTGGCACTTGATCTTGGCGACCGAGATCACCGCGTCGGCGTTGGCGATTTCCGCACGCATCTCGATGAAGCGCCGAATCTGCCCTCCTCCCGGCACTGGCACGTCCACGATCTCGCCCTCGTCGGTGTGAATCAGTTCCACTCCGTATTTATCGCGTAGTTGGAGAGCCTCCATCAATTCCCAGCACTGTTGCGGGTCCCAGTCGTGGAACTTGTCCAGACCCTCGGCCAAATAGATCGTCGCGCTCGGGTTCGCGTCCCGCACCAGGCTCACCACCGCCTCCGTAACTTGCGGATCGGTGTCATTCACCAGGCGGCCGCGATGGCGCTTCACCTGGTCCGGCGTCTCTGCCACCAGAATCCCGACCCAGTTCGGCTTGATGACGATCATCTTTGCCGTCAGGACTGCTTCCGGCATACCTCCGGCCGCCGCGATCGTCCGCGCAACCACTTCCCGCACCTGCTCTCGACTCGCGTCGATAGAGCAGGTTTGCAGCGCTACCTTCGCTCCCGCCATTGTTCGCCGATCCTTAACCCGGGCACTCCCGATACTCTGAAACCGCGCCGCTCCGGGTCGTCCTATTCCCTTCCGGAGTTGACAGGGCGCATTCTATCCTCAAAATCGACCGGCCGGTTCCATCAGCCGGCGCCCGTTGTGAGGTTGGACACATACGGCCCACCGCCACATCTGGTTCCATCGGAGGATCAGCCGGCCGGGTGCCACCGGGCGACTGGAAGCGCGGGTCCGAAATGGGTTCGCACCCGTGGCTAAGGTGGGGTACTCTTTACCGGTTCTGAATTCCAGTTGAGCAAGATCGACGCAGGTAAAGACATGCTGCGCGGCCTTTTGCCGGGGCTCGTGCGGGCGCGACACGCTGGCGGGTGTTGACCAGATGGTTGTGAACAAACTCTCCTGGCTGATCGGAGGGGCGCAGGGAAGCGGTATTAACGTCTCTGCCGATGTATTCGCCCGCGCCTGCAAGCGCGCCGGGCTGCACGTCTTCTCCAACATCGAGTACCACTCCAACATCACCGGTAAGCACGCCTACTACCGCGTCCGCGTCAACCAGAAGGACGTCCGCTCACCCATCGACGGTGCCGACCTGCTCCTGGCGCTCGACCGCGAGAGCCTCTTTGGTGATGTCGACGCCCCACACCAGACCCACCGCGGTCATGTCCGCCAGGTGGTCCCCGATGGCGGCATCATCTACGACGCAGAGCTGGGGGTGACCCCAGAAGAGATCGGTCGTGATGATGTCCGGCTCTACCCGGTGCCCTACGGCGAAGTGATGAAAGACGCCCTCGCCAGCGGCGGTATCGAATATGAACCGCGCCGCCACGACATCATGCGCAACATGATCTCGGTTGCCGCTTCCTTCGCGCTGCTGGAGATGGACCTCGACGTCATCGTCGACATGCTCCGCGAGCGCCTTGGCGCGCACCGCCAGCACCTAGTCGGACTCAACGAACTGGTCCTCAACACCACCGCCAACTTCGTTTACCGCGAATACGGCACCGATTTCCCGGTGAATCTTGAAGGTCGTGAAGAAGGCCGAGATTCGCTGCTGATTCGCGGTTGCGACGCCGCTGCGCTTGGCAAGATCCACGCCGGCTGTTCCTTCCAGAGCTACTACCCGATCGCCCCGGCCACTGAAGAGAGCGAGATCCTCAACTCCGTCCAGGGCGACTACCCGATCACCGTCCTGCAGGGCGAAGACGAGATCGCCTGCATGAACATGGCCACCGGGGCGGCCCACGCCGGTGCCCGCGCCGCCACCGCCACCTCCGGCCCCGGCTTCTCGCTGATGGGCGAAGGACTCGGCTTCGCGGCTATGATCGAGACCCCCGGCCCGGTGCTCAGCGTCTACCAGCGCGGCGGACCCAGCACCGGCCTGCCCACCCGGCAGTCCCAGGGCGACCTGCGCTTCGCCATTCGGCCCTGCCACAGCGAATTTCCCCACGTCGTCCTGGCCCCCGGGGATGTGCAGGAGACGTTCTCCCTCACCTTCAAAGCCTTCAACTACGGCGACCGCTACCAGGTCCCGGTCATCGTCATGATGGATCGTTTCCTCGCCAACAGTTTCTGGACCGTGGACAAGCTAGACACCGACGGCCTCGTCATCGACCGCGGCGAATTCTTCGATCCCAACGACGGCGACTACAAGCGCCATCTGGTCACCGAATCCGGCATCAGCCCGCGCAGCATTCCCGGACAGGTTGGTGGTCAGTTCGTCACCAGCAGCGACGAGCACAACCAGTACGGCAAGATCAGCGAAGGAATTCTCAACCGCCACCAACAGGTCGAGAAGCGCATGCGCAAGCTGGCGCGGATCGACGAGGAGTCGCCGGCCACCGACCGCTGGGAGCTACATGGCCCGGCCGACGCCGAGCTGACGGTGGTCGCCTGGGGCTCCACCAAAGGCGCCATCCTCGACGCCATGCCGGTTGTCGAAGCGATGGGGATGAACGTCAACTTCCTGCAGATCAAGATGCTCTGGCCGTTCCCGCGCAAGGAAGTGCAGAAATTCCTCGAGCGCGCCCGGATGGTGGTACTGCTCGAAGACAACTACGACGGCCAGCTCGGCCAGTTGATCGCCGAAGAAACAGGCATTCAGATCGAGCGCAAGCTCCTGAAGTACAACGGCCGGCCCTTCTCGCAGAACGAGGTCGAAGCCGGCCTCTGCGAAGCGGCCAAAGGCGAAGCCGAGCGCATCGTCGTGAGTTCCGAAAGAATGGTGGTCTAGATGCCGGCGCGATCCTCCCCCTACCAGGTGTCCCCCCGATGACCGCCGACCTCAGGATACGACCCTCCGACTACCGCACCGCCGACCATCCCGACTGGTGCCCTGGCTGCGGCGACTTCGGCATCCTCAACGCCATCCGCCAGTCGCTGGCTGAACTGAACCTGCAACCTCACAACGTGCTCGCGGTTTCCGGAATCGGCTGTTCCGGCAAGACCCCGCACTACATCAAATCCTACGGGCTGCACACCCTGCACGGCCGCGCTTTGCCGATCGCCACCGGGGCTAAGCTCGCCAACCATGAGCTCACCGTCTTGGCCATGGGCGGCGACGGTGACGGCTACGGCATCGGCGCCGGCCATTTCGTCAACTCCGGTCGGCGCAACCTCGACCTGACCTACATCGTCTTCAACAACGGCGTCTACGGGCTCACCAAGGGCCAGTCCTCGCCCACCCTGCGGCGCGGTATCAAGACCCGCTCCATGACCGAGCCGTCCTTCCAGGACGCGGTCAATCCGTTGGCCATCGCCGTATCGTCCGGCTACACCTTCGTCGCCCGCGGCTACGCCATGGACACGAAGGCCATGAAGGACATCATGGTGCGGGCCATACGCCATCGTGGGACCGCGCTGATCGACGTGCTCCAGCCCTGCCCGGTCTACAACGACGTTATGACGGCCAACTGGTACGCCGGTCGCGACATGGCCTCGGCGATTCCCCGAGTCTACAACCTGGAAGAAGAAGAAGGCTTCGACCCGCGGGTGGCCGATCCCGACGACCTGGACGAAGTGAACGCCAAGAAGATGGCCGCCATCGCTCGCTCTTTCGAGTGGGGTGACCGCATCCCAACCGGGGTCTTCTACGACATCGACCTGCCCACCCTGGAAGACGGCTTCAAGGCCCATCGATCCGACGCCCCGACCACCTCGGTCTACAAGCAGGCGGTCCCCGGCCAGGACGTCGCTCCGCTCTTCGACCGTTTCCGCTAGACTAGCGCCGCGGACGGTGTGCGATGATTGCGCGGGCGCCGAGTTCGATTGCGCATCAGGAAGGCAGGACGACGTGATTCTGGCGACCACCGACTCGCTCGCCGAGCACGAGATTACCAACACCCTGGGCGTTGTGCGCGGCAGCACCGTGCGTGCCCGGCACGTCGGCCGCGATATCCAGGCCGCCCTGCGCAACATTGTTGGCGGCGAGGTCGGCTCGTACGTGGAGATGCTGGAGAACGCCCGCGAAGAGGCCACCGAGCGCATGGTCCGCCAAGCCGAGGGGTTGGGGGCCAACGCGATCCTGGAACTGCGCTACGCCACCGCCGCGGTCATGCAGGGCGCCGCCGAGATCCTCGTCTACGGCACCGCCGTCGAGGTCCGCAAAATCTAGCCTGACTCTGACTAGCGGTAGCGCCCGGTCAGCAGCGCCCGAAGCCGGTAATAGGGCAGATACAACAGGCTGCGCTGCTGGTTTTGGAGTCGATCGCGGATTGATGGGTGCTCGTAGGCGACCTGCGTCCGCGCCGCCGTTGTCGTGCGGCTTTCCAGCGCCCGGCGCAGGTCGGTAGCCGTCGAACCCGGAAACACCGTCACCACCCGGCCTACATCACCAAAATGCGCGTCAGTGCCCCCCACCGCCGCCCCCAGCGGGTCGGCGTGGTGGGAGTAGAACTCGAGCAACCGCTCGCGTCGCCCGGCAGAAAGATACTGACAGTCCAGTTCGATGCCGTCGAAGCTGGTCTCGTCGAGCCAGCGCCGGATTCGATCCGCGGAGGTAGCTCCGGGATAGGGCAGGAACGGATGGGCCACGATCGCCAGTCCACCCTGATCGCGGATGCGCGCCACCGTCTCCGGCACCGACTTGAAGATCGGCACCGCCTCTCGAAGGTACAGGCCTACGATGTGGTGTTGCCGGCGCGTCGTGATCTCCTGCCCGACCACCGTCTCGATGCCGCGCTCCGCCGCCACCTTTGCCCCGTGCAGCGCCGCGTCGATCATGTCGTGATCGGTCGTCGCCACCACCGCCAGCCCGCGCGCTCGCCCCAGCGCGAAGTTATCCTCAACCGTGCGGGTGCCGTCGCTGTGACGGGTATGGCTGTGCAACTCGGCCGCCGCGTGGCCCGCCGGGGCCAGTACCCGGCCGTCGCCATCCACCGCCAGCGGATCGCGCCGATAGGACGGGTTCTCCATCGCCTGGTTCTGTGCGTCTTCGTTCATGGTTGCCTGCGTTGATGCCGGGGGGACGGCATAATCTATCCGAGCGCGAGCATCGGCGCTCAATGGAGGTTTCCCTGGACGATCCCGGCGCGTGCCGCCTACTCGACCAGTTCTTGCAGTACCCGGCGGCCTACGCCCGTCAGGCGCTGGGCTACTCCGAGGCGCTAGGCGTCCCGCCCGACCGCGTCGCCCGCGCCGCCGACACTGTGGCCGCCGCCGCCCACGGTCGCACCGCCGAGCCCGGCTTCGCGCAGTTTTTGGCCGGCGCCGTCCCGCCCGCTGATGGCCCGCGCCGCCCCCGTCCCGCTCCGCTGGTCATCCGCGACCGGACGTTCGTGTGGGGTGCCCGCACCCACGTCATGGCCATCCTCAACGCCACCGACGATTCCTTCGCCGGCGACGGCGTCGGCAGCGACGAAGTCGCCATTCGCGCCCGGGTAGAAGCCGCCGTCGCCGGCGGTGCCGACATCATCGACATCGGCGGTGAGTCCACCCGTCCCGGGGCGGCGCAGGTCTCCGCCGAAGAAGAACTCGAACGCGTCCTGCCGGCGATCGCCATCGCCCGTGAGATCACGCAACTGCCGCTCTCAATCGACACCTACAAGGCCGGGGTCGCCCGTCAGGCTCTCGCGGCCGGCGCCGACATGGTCAACGATATCCATGGCACCACCGCCGACCCGGCCATGGCCGCCACCGTCGCTGCCGCCGGTTGTCCGTTGGTCATCATGCACAACCGCGCCGCCTCGCCCGCCCAAGGCGAACTCGGCGGACACTTCGTTGATGTGGAGTATGGCGACGTCGTCGCCGAGGTCCACGCGCAGCTTTCCGACTTGCTCGATGCCGCGGTCGCTGCCGGGATTCCCCTCGGCCATCTAATCGTCGACCCTGGCATCGGCTTCGGCAAGACCCCGCCCCAGAACGTCGAACTACTCGGTCGCCTGGAGATCTTCAACGGGCTCGGTCAGCCACTCCTGCTGGGGGTCTCCCACAAGTCCGTTATTGGTCACGCCCTCGGTGATGGCGCCGCCGACCGGGGGGCCGGCAGTATTGCCGCCAACCTCGCCGGCATCGCGCAGGGGGTCGACATCCTACGAGTTCACGACGTCGTCCCGACCGTCCAGGCCGCCCGCGTTATGGACGCCATCCTGACCCGCCCCGTTCAGCCCGACCCCGCTCCGGACCGCTCCTTGCCGGCCATTGAGTAAACTGCGGTGGCGCCAAGTACCATCGAGGGACGGTCCCGCTCATGAGCAACCGCGAACCCGGTCTACGCCTGACCCTTTTGTGGCTCGGCCTCTGGGCCATCGGGCTCGGCCTGCTAGCCATTCTCGCGCCTTCTCGCCTAACCGAGGCCCTCGGGCCGGCCGACAGCCAGAACGGCGATCAGAGCCTCTTCCTGGTCTCCATCATTGGGGCCTTCATGCTGCCCTGGGGCGCCGGCCTGCTGCTGGCGGCACGCTCCTATCACGCCCGCCGGCTCTGGACCGCGCTGGCCCTGTTCCAGGCCCTCTTGGCGTCGGTGGTCACCATCTTCTACCTCGGCCGCGGCGCCATCGACACCGCCACCGCCGTGATCCTGCTGATTGTCTTCGTGCTCGGGGTGGCCGGCATCGGCGTCTTCGGTTCCGATGAGCTACGCGGTAGCGCTGCGAGCCGGGCCGAAATCGTCTTTCGGGGCGATCGCGGCTCCGGTTCACAGAAGCCCTACACCGTCAACGTCGACGACGAGGGTGCGTCCGCCGACGAGTAGCGGCCTACGATTCCGGGACCAGCGCATCGATGACCCGCGTCAGTCCCAGCGCGTTGCTGCCCTTAACCAGCACCAGGTCACCGGCCCGCACCTCGTCGCGCAGCCAGTCCGTCGCCGCGGTCACCCCGTCACAGGATGTTTCCATCGACTCACTGCTGGCCGTAAAGTGTCGCCAGCGGCCCTTACCCAGCCCCGCCGCCACCGCCTCGCGGCCGACGATTGCCGCGTCCTCGCCGACCGTAGCCAGCCCGTCCAAGAAGCCCGCTTCCCGGCCTACCGCCGCGTGATCCTCCGCCGAAAAATCTCCCAGTTCCATCATGTCTCCCAGTATCGCCAAACGCCTTGCAGCCGGTCGCCCGCGCCGCATTTCTCCCAGCGCGTAGCGGCACGATTCAAGGTTGGCGTTGTAGGTGTCATCCAGGATCACCGCCCCGCCGAATCTATGTACCTGCATCCGATGGGGCATCGGTTGAAAGTGGCCCAGCCCTTCCAGCAGCTGCTCGAATGCCAGTCCCAGACCCAGTCCCAGCGCCACCGCCGCCGCGAAACTTTCCCCCAGGTGCTCGCCGATCGCCGCGACCCGCACCTCGCCGGATTCCCGGCCTGCCATCAGGCGCACCGTCTGCCCGGCGAAATTCGGCGCAATCTCCACCGTTGCCGTAACGCCTTCTTTACCAAACCACGCCACCCGCGCTCGGCTCCGTTTCGCCATCGCCGGCGAAGTAGGATCGCCGGCGTTCAGCGCCAGCACTCCCTCCGGTCCCAGGTACTCGCCCAGCTCCCCCTTCGCCCGCGCAACGTTCTGCGGCGAACCAAACAGCCCCACATGCGCCCGCCCGACGTTGGTGATGACCCCGTGTTCCGGTTGCGCGATTTCACAGTAGCCGGCGATTTCGCCCACCACCTGCGCGCCCAGTTCCACCACCGCAAACTCCGTCCCCGGGCCGATCTCCGCCAGCGTCACCGGCACACCCAGTTCGTTGTTGAAGCTCCTATGTGAACGCACCACATTCCCCGAGGTCGCCAGCGCCGCCGCCAGCGCCTCCTTGGTGCTCGTTTTACCGTTGCTGCCGGTTACCCCGATCACCGTCGCCGTTGCCCGATCGCGGAAGTGGCGCCCCAGCGCCGTCAGCGCCGCCAGCGAGTCCGCCACCAGCACCTGCCGTTCGGCCGGGCACCCGGGATCGACCCGTTCCACGATCGCCGCCGGCGCCCCGCGCTCGAACGCTGCGCCGATGTAGCGATTCCCGTCGCCGCTGTTCGTGCTCAGCGCCACGAACAGCTCTCCCGGTTCCGCCTGCCGGGAATCGAACTGGATACCATTCAGCAGCACCGCGTCGTCGCCCGATTCCGGCGACTTGCCCAGCGCGGCCCGGACCTCCGCCAGACTGAACTCCGCCATCAGGCGTTCGCCACGTTACACAATGCCGAGATCGGCAAAGAGCCCGCGCAGGTAGCGCAGGTCCTCGCGGCTGGCATGGTCGCGGTCCCCGCTGCCCGAGTACTCGATGCAGTACGGCCCGCCAAAACCGCCCGTGACCAGCAACGCGACCAGCCGCCGGTAGTCCAGGTCGCCGCCGGCCAGCGACCAGTGATAGTCGAATTGTCCGTTGATCTCGCGGCAGTTCTTTAGGTGCGCGTAGGTGACGTGTTCGCGCAGTTGATCCAGCGCTTCTTCGGCCGGCTCGCTATGGCCCACCGAGTACATGTTTCCGGCATCATAGTTGACCCGCAGGTGGGGGCTGTCCACCGCCTCGATGATGCGCAGGGTGCTGGCGGCGACGTCGTGGATCGTCTGCATGTGGGTTTCCAGCGTGATCCCGACCCCGGTTGTCGCCGCGGCTTCCGCCAGTTCACCGCAGAGCTTGATCGCCCTCTCGAAATGCGCTTCCGTCGCCAGTGCCGATCCGTCGCGACCCGCCGCGTCGGGCCGCAGCCAGCCGATCATCGCGTTCAGCGAAGGAATGCCGAGCCTTCCCGCCGCCATCACCAACTCCACCGCCGCTGCCGTCTGCGCCGCCACCTGGCCTTCGTCGACCGTCAACACATCCACTATCAGCGGCGCCGCCTTCACCGGCAGTCCCCCTTGCCCGACCACCTTGCACAGGTACTCCAATCCCTCGACTGGATCGGCCGCATCCGGAAAATGGCCCCCATAGACCTCGATGCCGTCGTAGCCAAACTCGGCCCCACGCGCCACCGCGGTTTCAAAGGTATCGTCGCGATAATTCCAGCTGTGTAGGTAAACCTCCGGCATCGCGTACAACTCCTTGTTTAGACCCGCGGCACCCGCGGCAGTAGTTGGGAAATCACCTCGTAGGGAATCGTGCCGGTCGCCCGCGCTATGGCGCCCGCCGAAACCGGTGAATCGGCACCGCCGCCGATCAGAGTCACCTCGTCGCCGGCGCGCGTTCCCGGGATTGCCGTCACATCGATCATGAACATGTCCATGCAGACGTTGCCGACGATCGCCGCCGGTTCGCCCCTGATCACCACCTGTCCGGCGTTCTCCGGCCCGCGACGCAGGCCATCGCCGTAGCCCGCCGCCACCACCGCGATCCGGGTGTCCCTTGCCAGTCGCCCGGCCTCTCCGTACCCGACGAAGCTCCCGGCCGCGACATCCTTCACCTGCGCCACCCGCGCCTTCATCGTCAGCGCCGCGCTGAATCCCGACGGGAGCGGGCAGGTCTCCGCCGGGTCGATCCCCAGGAGTGCGATCCCGCAGCGCACCGCGTCATAGCGCGCCCGCGGAATCGTCAGTGCCGCCGCTGAATTCGCGGCGTGTACCAGCCCCGGCGAGATATCCGCCGCGCCAATCGCCGCCAGCGCTGCGTCGAAGCGATCCAGTTGCGCGTTGGCGTCCGTCTTATCTGCAACGTCGGCCCGTCCCAGGTGGGTGAACGTCCCCTGCAGATGCAACCCTTCGGCGGCCACGATCCGCTCCGCCAGCGCCACTGCGTCCTCGCTCGCCACCCCCAGCCGCCCCATTCCGGTCTCAATCTTCAGGTGCACAGGCACGATCTGGCGCAGCGCCGCCGCCGCCCGGGCCAGCGCATCGATGCCGCGCTCGTCAAACACCGTCAGCGCGCAGTCGCTCATCACCGCCTGCCGCGATTCCGCCGTCGCCGTCGCCCCCAGCACCAGTAGTGGGCCCTGGAACCCGGCCCTGCGCAGGCTGCGCGCTTCGTCCAGCCGCGCCACCGCCACCCCGCCCGCCCCCGCCCGCATCGCCGCCGTTGC
>MPMF02177887.1_pt1 | contig 10834 bp, 9 predicted proteins | sample 1617271 | NCBI WGS metagenome assembly MPMF02 (sample SAMN05944812, study PRJNA350692) | marine metagenome | biome: marine; feature: ODZ; material: water; isolation source: 120 m water sample prefiltered with 30 um filter, filtered on to 0.2 um... | place: Pacific Ocean | collected 2012-04-09... | reverse complement strand
GTATTGCAATGAGCACAGTCTGCAACCCCGCCAAGACGCAAGCAACGCCGACACTACTTTCTTCCGCAACCGGCTGCGCCACGAGGTGTTGCCGCTGCTCGAGAGCGTGAACCCAAACCTGCGCGCCGCTCTGCGGCGCATGGCCGCCGTGTTCACCGAAGACCACCGCGTGCTGCAGCAGGCGACTCGCGCGGCCTGGGAGCAGGTGGTCGCGCGCCGGGGTGAAAACCGCGTGCTTCTGCGCCACGGCGAGTTCGCCAAACTGCTTCCGGGTTTGCAGAGGGGGCTGCTGCGATGCGCCATCATGCAATTACGGCCGCATTTGCGCGATATCGCATTCGAGCCAATTGCGCAGGCCGTGGATTTCTGCGCGACCGCAGAGGTGCGCCAACAGCGCTCACTGCCCGGAAAGCTGGCGCTGACACTGGATTACGAGCACCTGATAATCGCGCCGGCCGGGGTGGAGCCGCGCCCGCCCAACGGCCTTCCGCTGCTTAACGGCACAGACGCCATTCCGCTTGCGGCCCCGGGAGAGACGACGCTGGGCGAGTGCGGCTGGCGCGTGCGCGTCGATGCTCCTGAGAACGTGCGCATGAGGAGCATCCGCGACAACCGCGACCGGTGGCAGGCTTTTGTGGACGCCGACCGGATACCGGGGCAATTGCGACTGCGCCCCCGCCGCCGAGGGGAGCGTTTCCAGCCGCTCGGGATGAACGGCGACAGCCAGTCGCTGGCGGATTTCATGACCAACGCCAGAATCCCGCGGGCGTCACGCAGCCGGTTTCCGCTGCTGGTCAGCGGCAAGCGCGTGCTCTGGGTACCCGGGTGGAGACTGGACTGGCGCGCGCGCGTCCGGCGCGCCAGCCGCCACATCTGGCGCATCCGCATGCTGCCGCCCGCATGAGCCAGCGAGCGTCCGCTGCAACGCGCGCAGGGCTGTGCTTGGCACTGCTGCTGATTGCAGCGGCGGCGACCGGTTGTCGACCGTCCAAGCAGTCGCGCACGCTGCGGCTGGCCACCACCACCAGCACAGAAAACTCCGGGTTGCTGGCGGCTATTCTGCCACGCTTCGAGGCCGAAACGGGCGTCACGGTTGAGGTGATAGCCGTCGGCACCGGGCAGGCGCTCGCGCTGGGACAGGCCGGCGACGCCGACGTGCTGCTGGTGCACGCTCCGGAACGCGAACAGGAATTTCTGGCCGCCGGTCATGGCACTGCCCGCCACAGCGTGATGTACAACGATTTCATCGTCGTCGGCCCGCGGAATGATCCCGCCGGCATCCACGGCACGAACCGCGCCGCCGAGGCTATGGCGGCCATCGCCGCCACCGGTGCGCCATGGGCCTCCCGCGGGGACGATTCCGGCACACACATCAAAGAACAAGCTCTGTGGGTCGCGGCTGGTCTGCGTCCACCGCCATCCGAGAGCTGGTATTTCTCCCTCGGGCAGGGTATGGGCGCAACCCTGAATTACGCGAACGAGACCGATGCCTACACCCTGACCGACCGGAGCACATACTTGGCTCAATCCGAGCATCTTCCCCATCTGGCCGTGATGGTCGGTGGAAAGAACATCAGCGCGAATGTCGACCCGGAGCTTTACAATCCTTATGGGCTAATCCCGGTGCAGCCGGAAAAAAACGATGGCATCAACCACCAGATGGCTCTGCAGTTCGTGGACTGGCTCATTTCGGCGGAAACTAGCAAGTATATAGCCGCATTCGGAGTTGAGCAGTTCGGGCAGCATCTCTTTCTCCCGCAGGGGCATTCACAATGACGCCATTTCCTAGAGGTCGGTACGCCAGCGTTGAAACCAACATCAACTTCCTGAATGCCGCGCGAGCCAGAACGCTCAATTGCAGCGCCGAGGTCATCGAGCGAGGTAAATCCATCGGCCTTGCACAAGTTAAAGTCACGCATGGCGAGAGGTTGGTCCGTAAAGAAACAGGAGCCTTCACCATTCGCGCGAAATGACAGGACACTAGAGAATGCAGACACTAATTGAAGCGCTGCAAGAAGCCCTGAAACTGCTGCTGGCGCTGGACCCGCGCATGCTCGTCACGGTGTCTTTGACGTTGCGTATCACCCTCTCCTCGCTGGCGCTGAGCACGCTACTCGGGCTGCCGGTAGGGGCGGCGCTCGGGCTGGCAGGCCGGCTGCCAGCCCGCGGTTTGCTGATGGCCGCGCTCTACACCGGCATGGGCTTGCCGCCAGTGGTAGTTGGCCTCTTTGTGTTCGTGCTTCTTTCGCGCTCCGGTCCGCTGGGGGAATTGGGCTGGCTGTTCACCCCCACCGCTATGGTTTTCGCCCAGACCATTATCGCGCTGCCGCTGGTGATAGGCCTGACCATGGCCGCCGTGGGCAGCGCGCACCCGGAACTGCGACCGCAGCTGCGCGCGCTGGGCGCCACCCACTGGCAAACCATAATGACTGTGCTGGCTGAGACTCGGCTAGGGTTGCTGGCCGCCATCGCCGCTGCGTATGGACGCATCGTGGCAGAAGTGGGCGCGGTGATGCTGGTGGGCGGGAACATCGAGATGAAGACGCGCGTGCTGACAACGGCCATCGTACTAGAAACGCGCAAAGGCGCATTCGCGCTGGCGCTGGCGCTCGGGTTGATCCTTCTGGCGCTCACATTCGCGGCCAACAGCGCCCTGCTTCGCTTTGGAAACTGGAATGGACAGCCACGCTAAGAGTCCCGACCTCTACCGCATGAAGGCGCTCCGCAAGGATTACGACGGGCGCACTGTGCTGCACATTGGCACGCTCACCATCAACCGCGGCGAGATTCTGGCCGTAGTCGGCCCGAGCGGGTCGGGAAAATCCACGCTGCTGCGACTGCTCAACTTTTTGGAGCCTGCCAGCGCGGGCGAATTGTATTTCGATGGCCGCGTGGCGCCGGCCGACCCTCCGTTGGCCACCCGCCGGCGCGTGACGACCGTGTTTCAGCGCCCGCAGCTGCTCAGCCGCTCGGTGAGCGCCAACGTGGCCTTCGGGCTGCGCCTGCGCGGCGGCGCGGCCGACAACGAACGCGTGCGCCAGACGCTTGAGCGGGTGGGCATGACCGCGCTGGCGCAAAGCACCACGCGCACACTCTCAGGAGGAGAACGCCAACGGGTGGCGCTTGCGCGCGCACTGGTCCTGCAGCCCAAGGTGCTGCTGCTGGATGAGCCCACCGCCAATCTGGACCCATACAACGTCAATCTGATTGAATCATTAATCGGTGAACAGCACCGGCTGCACAACGCCACCATCGTGTTGGTCACGCACAATGTGTTTCAGGCCCGGCGGCTGGCGCAGCGTTGCGCGCTGCTGCTGGATGGCGAGCTGGTAGAGGTGGCCCCGACAGAGACATTCTTCGAGGCACCCACGGACGCGCGCGTAGCGGCCTTTGTGGGCGGCCAGATGGTTTGTTAGGAGCCGCCCACCGCCCAGGCCTGCACGCGGTGGATGGGGAGATGTCCCTGCGCCGCAAGTTCAGGGGAAGGCAGCGAGGCTTCATCCGGCTTGTCAGACAGCCCGAAAAGCAGAGCGCCGCGCTCTTTCCAGCGCAGCGCCATTTCGCGCACCTCCTGCGTAATCACGATTTCATCCACCAGCAGCTGTTTAGCCGAGTCCCCACCCTGCGACTGACCCATGCATCCCACCGTGGTCAAATATTCATTGTAGCGAAAGGCCTTGAAGGGAGTCGGGTCTCCGCCCTGCACTCTGGCGTAAATGTCGCTGTGGATGGTGGCCAGCTCAGGGGCCAGATCATCCGCGCGCTCCTCCACATCCTTAATGAATTGCGCGAAGGAACGCAACCGCCCGGCGTCAATATCGGCAATCACCTGAGCCAGAGTGTGCATGCCGCTGCCGAGAATGAGGCAAATGTAGGCTAGGTAATCTTGATTGTCAGCTGTAAAGGAATGGTATTCCACCTGATTGAGCATATCGTAGGCGGCCCTAAAGGTGGTTTGGTCAAATGCCGCTCCGAGCAGGTTGGCCACAGTGTAGCGCACTGCTTGCACGCGGGCGTGGTCAATTACATGCGCGTTGCGTCCGCGTGCTCCCAGCGCAGTCTTATCGAGATCCACAATGACCGCGCAGCGCGCTGCGATCGGCGAGCTGTGCTCTGCACAGTAGCGGTCAAAATCGGCCAGCGCGGCCCAGCGATTCGCCAGATGGAGTTGATAGCCGCTCTCGGTGGCAGCCCTTTGCATCTCAGCCGGTTGAGCCATATTTTCCGAGCCGATAAATGCGCGCCCCGGCCAGCCACCGGCCACGCATATGTTCGCGAAGGCAGTGCCATCGTTTAAACGCGTGTCGCCGATGAGCACCAGCCGCTCGATCTCGGCCGTGGGCATGTCGGCGGCTTGCGCGGCCAGCAGCATTTGCACAATGACGCACGCGTAGTCCATCTCGCTCTTCCGCGGCACACGCCCCGGCGCAAGACCTACCTTTTCGCGCAGCACGTCCAGGGCGGGCAGGCGCTCATCCACCGGTTCCAGGTTGCGAAAGACCACGCGATCACCGAGAAACTCACTCACTGTGGTACGGCCATATGCCTTCATCTGGCTTTCCTTATTCGCACGCGCAGAGTGACGCACGTACGACAAATCTCGCTACCGGCGTGATTAATTCTACTACTGGGCCCGACGCAACCGATAGTGCGGCAGAGCGACGATCGTCGCACCGACATTTCCCTGAATCGGCCCGCTGCTCCACCCGACCCTCACCCGTGTGCCCGGCTCGGCAGATGCTGGGGAAACGTGAGCGAAACCGATGACCTTCTTGACAGTCGGTGACCAGGTCACACTCGTTGCGCGACCAACCGCGCTGTCCTCATGGAAGATTGTGAGGGGGAAGCGAATCACCTGAGGCGTCACCTCGGGGGGGATATCGGCATCTTGATACAGGCCCACAATGTCGTGCCAATCGACCTCGATCCCCATCATCGACCGCTTGGGACCCACCTCCAACTCGCGTTGAAGGGCCGCCTTCCCGATGAAGTCAGTTGCCTTGTCGAACTCGATGAACTTGTGCATGTTCATCTCGACCGGTGTCGTCATGTTCTCGGGTGAGACCGGGATCGAATCGCCCATGCGATCCACCATGGATGCGGGGGTATAGTCTGAACCGACGATCACCAAACCGGCCTCCACGCGCGCGACGTCGATAGCGTGAAGGCCTCCTGCGCCAAGACCGATGGGCCCTCCGGCCTCGAACAGTGCATCCCACAAAGTCGCACCCTCCGGAGTAGCGACCATGAGTTCATACCCGACCTCTCCCGTAAATCCCTGGCGAGAGACGAGCACCTCCGCACCCCCGATGATCGAGGACCGCAGGCGCGAGAATCGCAGGTCATCCCAGGATTCGCCCGTTGCGCTCTCGAGCACATCGGTCGCCTTTGGGCCCTGAAGCGCCAACAAACCGAAGTCGAGGGTGACATCCTCAACAGTCACGCGGTAGCCCTCAGCATTGTGCAGGAACCAGTTCATCATCGGGTCAGCCGAGAACAGGAACCGATCCTCCTCGACTCGAGCCACGAGCCCATCGCCGACCAGCGCTCCATCTTCATTGCACCACGGCGTGTAGTACACCTGCCCGACGGCGATCTTCGTGGCATCCCGGGTGATCAGGTAGTCGACGAAAGCTGCAGCGTCGGGACCAGCGACGTAATGCTTGGCCAGCGGGGATTGGTCGAGAGCTGATGCCCTCTGTCGGATATCGGCCAGCTCCTGTTTCCAGTCGGTATACTCGTCCACGATGTGGTACAGATCCCACGCGTTCCACTTCTGCCGCTGATTCAACCGCGACGTGCGTGGGTAGAACGCAGTCCCATTGATCGTACGTTCTCGGATGGTAGAAGCTATCATTATGAGTTTCCTCCGTCGGTTAAGGCGTACCTCCGATTGGCACGATCGAGCGTGGCAGGGAATGCATAAGTCCGTGATCTCACCGATTCTTTCTGAAGTAGGGCTTCCCGAGCAAGTCTGGCGCCTGCGATCGACGCTCAGACGCCAAGACGACCAGCATTACGATGTAGGTTGGTTGGGAAGAGCAGAATGGAGAGCTCCGTCGGGATATTCCACCCGATGAGTTGGAGAGTGAAGCGCAGTCTCGATACCGCGCTGAACGCAGAGGCAGCGATCAAAAGTCGGTACGCTCTCCAGCTCGCGAGGATCACCAGCACAACCGCAATCCAACTTCTCCCTGCGGTCATACCATCAAACCAATCCATGAACAGGCGGAGCGTCAGGTATGCGCTCCCACAGAGGCCGCGGCCAATCGTGAGGGCGGGCTGCTGCCTGCTGTCATTCCAGCAGCCGGCGGATTTTGCGGCGTGTCTCGCCCCACTGCACTTTGGAAAGCCCGAGTTTGCGGCGCAGCTTTTCCGGCTCCATGCCGTCGCGGAAGTCGCGCAGCGCACATGTCCAGCGCAGCATTTCAAAAGAGATATGTTTCTTCAAGCGCGCGGTAATGCTGACATCTTCGAGGTGATATTCCAGCAGCCGAACCGACCACGGAAACACGCGCTCGGTTATCTGGTAGTGTTCCGCGTAATTGCGGTAGTCCTGCACCCACTGCGGATCCAAATTCACCTTGCGTTCTTTGTGGCGGTGGCGCTTGTCCGCGTAGCGAACGTAAAGATGCGGCTGTTCCGGATCGTCCAGCGCAAGGTGATTGGTCACCAGACGCACTGTTTCTCCTTTGCGCAGGCCGGTGTGCAGCAAGAACGTGAGCAGCATGTGCGGGCGCATGTCTGCTTTTTTCTTGCGCTGGCGCAGCTGCCGCGCCGCATGCTGCGCCTGAGAAACCTCCAACTCGGTAAGCACCACCGGCAGCGGGCTGCGCACGGAGACGTTCACCACCGCCTCGGCCGGGTTGACCGGCAGCGCGGCAGCCGGCGTCAGCCAGCGGAAAAAGGATTTCAGCGCCGTGATGCGGCGGTCAAGCGTTTTGCTGGAGCACGGCACTCGCCGCTTGTGGCGCATCCACTCCAGATAATCATTCAATGTCTGCGTAGTGAACTCGCCCACCGAGGCCCCGGCGCCCGCGTATTCGGCCAGCAACTGGATGTCGATGCGGTAATTCTTGATCGTGTTCTCTGAAAGCCCCGCGCGCCGACGGCTTTCCATCCACACCGCCAGCGCCGCCGAAATCGGCGCGCTCGCGCTCAAACGAGCGGAGGCCGGCGGCCGCTCGATGGCCACAACCGGCCGGGAGGGCGGCGCTATCAGCCGCGGTGGCTGTGGTGGTTTTTCGGGATCGAACAGCGAAAGCTGCTGGCTCATGGCTCAGATTGCTGCCTGCGGCTGCAGGATAGCATCAAAACGCGAGCCGCGCAAGCGAATTCCGCCGGCTTTTTTTCGCCGGGTCGCAACGCGGGCAGCGCGCTCACGGGTCAAGTCGCAGCCGGCCCCACGTGGTCGGGTCGGTGAGCGAGCGCGCCGTCGCGCTGGAGACCATGCTCTGCTGCGCGGCCACCCCGGGAAGATCATTGTCGCTGACCGAGAGCGCAAAGCCATACTCATCTCCGCTCGCGGGCGCAACCCCGAGCGCAGCCCAGGGAACGGCAGCTTCCAGAACGTAACCATCCACGCTGGCGCTGGCGGCAAGTTGTGCGGCCGGCATCGAACCAGCCTGCCCGACCGGAAACCAGCAGTACGCCTGCGCCACCACTGTCGCCGCGCTCAAATCGCCCGGCGAGAGGCCAATCTGGTAATCATCACCGCTAAGTTTCTCATGCTGCCGGTCAGCCTGAAGCGCGCCATCAAACAAGAACTCCACGCTGTCGCCCCTGAAAATGCTCTCGCCGTTCTGTGTCTGAGCGTGCACATCATCCCGCACCGAAACCGCCAGATACAAGTTGGCGGCGTCCCAGCCCAGCGAGAAAGTGGCGCTCAGGTCGCCGGCGCCGCTCCAGTTTCCCATCCCATAGACTACCGCGTCTGCCGTGTTTTCCAGTGCTCCCCATTCACTCATATCGCCGTCTATCACCGGCGGGGCGATTTTTTGCGAAGCGAGCAGCGCGCCGTCGGCGACCAATTCCATGAACGGCAGCAAGATGCGCTGCCCGACATCAAGCTGATCGTCCGTCAGACAGTTTGCCTGCAGCACCGCGCCTCCCTGCGTGCCTGCCTGCTGCGCCAGCCCGGAAAGCGTGTCGCCGATTTGCACGGTGTATTCCACCCAACCGCTCGCACCAGGAACGCACGCAGTAGGGGTGGGGACAGCCGTCGCCGTTGGATGCTCGGTGGCGGTGGGCGCCGGCGGCGGGGTGACGGTTGGCTGCGCTGTTGCCGTGGGCGCGGGCGGCGCTGTCGCGGTGGGGGCAGACACAACGGTTTTAATCGGCGCCGTGGTGGAACGTGCCGTTGGCGTCACGGTGGGAATCTCGGTACCGCCGCGCGTGGGCAGCGGTATGGCCGTCGGCGTAGCGGCGGGCTCGGTCAGGTTGCTGCTGGGCGTCGCTGGAATATCCGTGGCGACGACAGCCGCCACCGCCAGGGTTGGCACCTTCGGCGCGGGCGTTTCCACGGCCTCAGGCTGATCGAGCGCGCCAATCTCGCCATAGGCAAGAATGAATCCGCCCGCGATTGTGGCCACTATCAGCGCGGCAGCCGCCAGCCCGCCCAGCGCCTGACGCCATTCAGCCCGCGCCCGCACCGAAGTGCGCGCATAAACCGGCCATGGCAGCCGCGGGAAAATCCATAGCGCCAACAACAACAAAGCCATGCCCGCATCCACCGAAAGCGCGATACGCAACAGGCGCGGGCTTCCGGCGCCGCTGACCGCCCCGCTGGCCACCAGCGCAATGCCGCCCAGCGCCGCAGCCGCCGTCAGCGCCAGCGCGAGCGCCACAGAAAGGGCCTGTTGGCGCGCACCCTCCGAGCGCAACGCCGCCCATGGCAGCCACGGTAGGCCCCAGAGCACAAGCAACAACAATATTAGTGCACCGTCCAGCCATAACGCACTGCGCAACAAGCGCTGGTTAAGCAAGCCGCTGCCGAGCAGCGCCACCGCCATCAGGGCAACACCCGCCGTCAGCGCCACCGCCAGCACCAGAGCAAGCACCCGCTGGCGTGCGCCCGCCGAGCGCAGCGCCGGCCATGGTAATCGCGGCAGTCCCCAGAGCACGAGCAGCAGCAGGATTATGCCGGCATCCACCCATAGAGCGCTGCGCAAGATGCGCACGCTGCCACTCTCGCTCACCAGTCCACTTGTCAGCAGCGTCATGCCGGCTAGTACAACCGCAGCTGTCAACGCAACCGCCAGCCCCACGGAGAGCACGCGCTGACGCAGGTTCTCCGCGCGCCATCCGGGCGGACGCCATCCGAGCAGGCGCGCCACCAGAAAAGCGTACAGCGCGAGGTTTAGCAGCAATAAGAGGATGACGCGAAGCACGGACATATATTCTGACAGGTCAGCCCTGATTCCCAAGCACGTTCAATCGCTCGCCAAGCCGGTCACGCTCACGCCGCAGTGCCACTAGTTGCCGTTGCAATTCTGCAGCGCTCTCACCATGACCAATGCTGTCGTCTGCGACCACGTTGCGCAGCGCCCGCGCCACCGGCGCGGCCAGCGCCAGCAGCAGCTGGTCATCGTCATCTTTCCAATCCGAGAGCGCGTCGGGAGAAAACACCATCACCGCGCGGTGGGTTTCCAGCTCGGAGGGCAGCGGCACGAGCAACGCCGGGCCGACACACTGCAGCCCGACCTGATCCGCCAGCAAACGCAACTCATCTCCGTTCGCGGCCGGGCGCAGTTGCTGCGCACGGTTTTTCTGAATGGTGGTGCGCACACCTTCCGCCTGATTGGCGGCCAAAGTGAATCCGACCACTCGTCCCTGCCGCGAAAGGTCGTACCCGCCGAGGCAGGTCACCGCCTCGTCACCGGGCGCGAATTCCCACAGCAGCGCGATTTCCGCCCCCAGAGCGCGGCCGACACCGCGCGATATCGCCTCGATTGCGCCGGTCTGGTCGGTCTCAACTCCCATTGCCGCCAGCGCGCCAGCCAAACCCGGCGACAGACCCGGGTCCACCGGGCTTTCCAGCAGCGGGATGAAGACGGCTGCCCGGTCGCTCTCCACCACCACGATGGCCTGACGCAGCACGCGTCGATACACCACCACCGCAAACATGGGCAGCATAGCCAAGTCAGCCATGCGCGTGAAGGCCAAGATGTGCCCGCTCAGCACTGGCGCGCGTAAGGCCAGTCCCAGATGAACCAGAGTGGCCAGCAGCGGCAGCGTGAACATCCCGAGCGCCATGCCCCACTCTTCCGGGCGCCGCCAGAGCAGCAGAGCCAGCAATGCCAGCAACACCCCGACCTGCGGCGCAGCCCAGAGCAAATCGTGCGTTGAGCTGTTGAAATCCACCCCGAGCGCGCCTAGCGGCTGCCACAGAACCAGCGCCACCAACGCGCCCACCACAATCACAATTAGTCCACCGCTCAAAACGGCATCCGCCAGCGTCTCTCCCGGCCGGGAAAGCAACGCCCACCCCAGCAACAGTAGGGTGGCGAGACTCACGGCGCGGTCCAGCGGTGGCAGCAGCATGTCATCGCTGACCACGCCGGCCGCGCCCAGACCCGCCAGCAGCGCCAGTAACAGGCGCAGCAGCAACGCCAACCCGGCCGCCAGCGCCAGCCGCCCCGCTCCGGAATCAGGATCACGCCGGTGCTGCCCGAGCGCCATGGCCAGTGCCGCTTCCAGAGCAAACAAGCCGATTATGTGGTAAACGAAACTTCCGGGCGGCGCGCTGACCAGCGCAATGGCTTCCTTCAGAATCAACATTCTGGCACCGTGGGACGCGATTATAGCACCACGCGGAGCTGCCAGCGGCGCGGTT
>MPMF02063936.1_pt1 | contig 10838 bp, 9 predicted proteins | sample 1617271 | NCBI WGS metagenome assembly MPMF02 (sample SAMN05944812, study PRJNA350692) | marine metagenome | biome: marine; feature: ODZ; material: water; isolation source: 120 m water sample prefiltered with 30 um filter, filtered on to 0.2 um... | place: Pacific Ocean | collected 2012-04-09... | reverse complement strand
GAAAGTGTGTCGTTTCCTGTATCGCCAAGTACTGAAGATGTTTTAGCTTGGCCAGTGAAATAAATACTGTCGTTGTCTTCACCGCCACTGATGATGTCAGCGCCGGTCTTGCCAGCAATGGTGTCATTACCAGCAAGGGCAACAATAGAGTCGGCGCCAGAGGTGCCAATCAGGGTGTTGGCAGTATCGGTGCCAAGAATGGTGTTGTAACTAGAGCTCATCTTTTGATTTTGTGGTGGGTGAGTTAGGTAGGGGGTTCCTCACAACCGCACCCACCATGGGGGCGGTGTGTCGCTCAAGACAATACATCTAAGCGTGCATATAGTACGTCAAAAGTGACGCACTGGCAACTGGCTCTAGAGTTTAATGCTGACTCGGTGACAATAATCGAGTCCATCCACTCAAACCTTCATCCGCTGTGAATTGCTTTGCTGCATTCTGAGCAGCTTGCCCTAAGGAGAAAGCCATCTCTCTATCATTCAGCAAAGTTTCAATCGCATTAGCTTGAGCTTGGGCATCAAAAAAATCAACCAAAAGCCCTTCAGATCTATTGGCCATCACCTCCTGAACTGGCTCCGTATTGCTAGCGACGATGGAACAACCGGCAGCCATCGCTTCAAGCAAGCTCCAACTTAAAACAAATGGAACGGTCAAATAAAGGTGTACATCGCTCCAAGCCAAAAGCTGCTGATAATCATTTGTTTGCAAAGCTCCTAACCAGTGAGTGCGCTCAGCATCCAGGCCAGCCTCCTCGCGAGCCCATCGCCCCCAACTTCGCCCATCACTGCGATCAGCGCCGTAAGCAACGATATCGCTACCAGCAATTAAGATTTGCACTCCAGGTCTACGACGCTGAAGTTCAGCGAAGGCTTGCATGGCTTGAGGGAAGCCCCTGTAATCCTCAAATCCTCTACTGACGTAAGTAACAACTTCACATTTTCCCTTGCCATCAAGGCAGGATGGCTTTGTAGAGCGAGAAAGGCGAAGCCGACTAAATTCCCTCCAATCAATGCCTTCATGAATAACTTGCAAGCGGGAGCGAAGATGCTTGGGAAACTGCCGTTGCTGCCAATATGTAGGAGTAACTGCAACATCCACATCTGCCAACTCAAGCAAACTTTGAGCATTCCATGTCCTCAAACGCATCTGTCGGTCAGGCTCAACTCGCCCTTTTTGCAAGAATTCAACATCTGAACCGTATGCGTTGTAATACCACTCGAATAGAGCTGCTCGACGTGCATTAGGGAAGGCATCTCGAAGGTAAAATCCACAACCAAAACCAACATGGTTAATTACCCAATCAGGAGTCCATTCCTTACTAGAGATTTCACGACATGCTCTGTAAACAGCTTGTCCAGTCAAAACAGCCTGATCAAATCTGCGCAGGTAAGGATGTAAAAGCTCACTGCCTCCACTTCTGTGCGGCTTATAACTATGAATTTGTATTCCATCTGTAGGTGGTGCATGCCATTCTTGATTCTCAGCTAAAAAAATTATCTCATGCCCTAAATTCACAAGCCATGGAACAAGGCGGCGAAACTGGGCAGGAAAATTAGCATGAACAAAAAGTATTCGCACGCTCCTACGCCTGCAGAGAACTTGCGAAAACCTCCTGATAACCAGCGATTAGCCAACTTGGAACTTTTTGTTCAGCCCCTTCAACTTGCATAGTGCCAGGAACATAGAAAAGCATAGAAACAATAAAAGCATTTATAGCGCCAGGGGTACCAAATCCACCACCCTTTGAAGGTTGCAATCTAATAACTGCTTGCTGCTTGAGCTGCTGATCTTCTTCTGACATTGGCTCCTTTTGAATTCCAGAGCGGACCATTGCCCAATATCTATCAGCGAGTTCTGTTTCCCAAAGCTTTTCAAGATCCATCTCTGAACAATGATTGACAGCACTTGCAAACTGACGACGCAATATAAGCAACTCTTGGCAAATTTCCTGATCTTCAGGATCAATATAATATAAATTTGAAAGGCCAAGCATACGATTGAGTTGGATGCGGTTTGTCAGCAACTCATGAAGTGTTTCAGGGAAAGGACCAAAATCTGGTGTTGGTACATCATTTACAGCAGCAGGTAGTTGATTAGCGACTTGCTGATTAGATTCAGGCTCATATAAATCTATATAATGAGAGAGAAGCCATTTTGGCAGCCATCGCTCAGGGGATTCAATCTTTAATTGCCCTGGTGGTGAGTAAAGAAAAGTTGACAATAAGACTTGCATTGCGCAGGGCTTATCCAAGCCCTGCTGCAATTGATCATTAAGTCTATCTCTAAATTGCTTTTGCTCTTCGCTGAAATTGAAATCTGCATTTAGCTGCTTAATTAAACCAATACTTGCCTGGCCGCAGGGTCCAGACCAAAGAGTTTCGAGAAGATCTTCAGGTATTGCCAACCAAAATCGAACAAGCTGATCACGATCACCGCGTAGTACCGCTTGTGATATTGACCATGGATGAGTGGGAATTTCTTTATTCACCCGAAAGGTTTACCATTTTCTGATCAATGTTATCGCGTCTTGGTCGTTCGACCAAATTCTTGGCGTGCTAGTCCCCATGTCATGCATCCAACTATCAGAGCCATCAATAATGGCGCAAGCATTATCTGCGCTAGCCAGCTCAAGCCACCACTGATCAGCCATAGCAAAGACCCCAAATAAGGAACTGCGCAAAGAACGGGAAGCAGCCATCGCTTGATTTGTAGGCGGATAAAGACATGACGCCAGTAGGCAGGGTGAGATGGTGGGAAAAGGGCCATGAAGATATTCAGCTAGGGAGATAATGCTTATGCCAAATAGCCTGAAGCATTTCGTGCCTACGCTCGGCCGGACAATTCAACTCCAATAACCTCCAAAGTTGTTGATGACTGGTTAGCAGTTCTTCGGGGAAATCGCCGTATCCGATACTTTGAGATACTGCACTCTTACCTGTGGTTGATGCTGAACTAGCGAAATCCGAAAAGCACGTAACAGGGTCAATTGATAGTGGAGATTTTACCGCCTGCTGCCAAGATTGGCCAGCAGATCTACGACGATCCTGTAATTCCCTAAATAATTCTAGATAGCTATTGACGACTACAGAACGATCAAACTTTCTATATGCCGTCTTTGCTGCCGCAGCTCCCATAGCTCGACGGAGTGCAGAGTCTCCAAGTAGTGTCATTAAAGCTGAGAAAGCTACCTCCAAATCAATACGTACCAACTGACTCAAAGCTCCTGCAAAAGTTTGGTACGGCAAAATGCCTAATCTATGTTGCCAGCCTAAATTGAAAGAAACTTCTGGCGAGATTTGGGCCCAAGAAGTTGGTACAAGAAAACCGTCTCGGCCATTATGTACTAGATCTCTGTAACCATCCCAATCACTGGCAACGATAGGGAGACCAGCCGCCATAGCCTCTACCAAGGACTGACCAAAAGTCTCCTGGACATTATCAACAAGAGAGATCGCCAAATCGGCCGATGCCAAAGCCTGATACTTAACAGATTCAGAGACTGATTGATCTCCACCCAACCGCAAAAACTGCAGAAAATTACACCGCTTTCTTAGCCTCTCTAAAGAAGCCGCCTCGTCAGGCGTTGAATTAGGCCCTAATTCTATCAATATTACTTTTCTTGATTGCTTCGAAGCCAATCGCTCAAGGATTTGATAGGTAGGAGCCAAATCTGCTTTGGCCAATAAAGAAAGACGACCCAACCACAAGATCACGTGGGCATTAGTTGGAAGGCCTAGTTGCTGTCGGGCCTCAATTCGAGATGGCAAACGATTTTGAATATCATTTACTGGCATAGGCAAAGGGATAATCGGAAGCTGTGGTCGGTGAGCAATCAGACGAGACTTCGGCACTTTGGCAAGTGTTGCTAGACGTTCCTCTTGCTGCTCAAAAACCTTATGCACAACATCCCGTCCAGCGCTGCTGCTGCAAATCAATGCGTCCCAAGAGAAAACATTATCACTAACAATCCGCTCCAAAAGTGTCATAGCACCAACAGTGCAGAGTGTGTGGGTTTGGCCAATCAGAGATAATGTTGCAGGTTGACTAGTTGCATCACGCCAATGACTCCACAATCCCACTCCAGGATCAGGGATCATTAAAGATCCGCACATTTCGATGGGTTCAACATCAAGCAAACTATGAGTGCTGACCCGGGCTGGGGCTCCACAGCCACGCAGTAACTGGTCAACCTGATCACCTAAAGCATGATCAGCAACCAATAAATTGAGGTCTTGCCCTTTTGTGAGTTCTGACCAAAGTCGAAGCAACTGCAGCCCGGCCCAACGACGACCATTAATCGCTCCGCCTCCTGGCAATAGCTCAGAGCTCATTAGCAAAGCAGGAATGCTAATGGTGTTCATATTGTTCTCTCAATCAAAGAGTAAAGATAGAGAAACGCATTCCACCCATCCTGAAAGATCGACCATGAATCTACTCTTGATCACAAATCTGTTTCCGCCACAAGAACTTGGGGGTTACGGGCGAGCAATGGAGGACTTTGCCTGGGGACTTGAGCAAAGAGGTCATTCGATAACCATCTTAACTAGCGACGCTCCATACCTTGAGAATGATTGCAACGGTATAACTCATACAAGTATAGTAATAATACGAGATTTACAGCTAAAAGGGAGTTGGTCAGAAGACGGCATTACTTATTGCATAAACCAAAGCGTACTTAAAACAATCGACTCAAAAAATATTGCTGTGATTGAAAAGACTATGAATGGGCAAGTATTTGATGGAGTTATATTAGGGAATATTGATCTACTTGGTCACGAGATACTTCCACCATTATTAGATACAGGCATCCCATTACGCCATCATTGTGGCTTTGTGGCACCACCCTTTGAGAGCAAGCATTGTCCCAAGGATTGCAACTATCAACTAGTAGCCGCTAGCAAAGCTGTACTTAATAGCTTGTTAGAGAATGGTTTGCCAGTACAAAATGCCCAAGTAATCTATCCCGGAGCAAGGTGCGATCAATTCGGTTCAGATCTATTACAGCGCAGCTTGCCAGCACCATTGGGCCTATCCCTAACACCTAATAACAAGTCTCTGGGCAGCATTAGCAATCCGCTCCGGATTTGCTTTGCCGGTCTTATCATAGCATCGAAAGGAGTACACACCTTAGCCGAAGCAATTATAATTCTGCGAGAGCGAGGGGTTCACACATATACAAGCTTTGCAGGCAAACCCTTTCAAGCAGGATATCAAGAAGCAATCGAAAAGTTATTAGCTTACAACAAACTTATGGATCAAGTTAATTTTGTTGGGCAACTAAAAAGGGAACAGCTGGCAAGGTTCTATTTGCTTAATCATGTTGCCATATTCCCTTCAATCTATCCAGAGGCTTTTGGCATTGTCGCCGCCGAAGCGATGGCTAGCGGTCTTATTCTAGTTAGCAGCGGAGCTGGTGGAGCATCAGAGCTCTTTGAAGATGGTATTAGCGGCCTTTCGTTTCAACCAGGTAACCCCCAATCCCTCGCAGATGTTCTCCAACAATTTGTGCTATGGCCATCAAATCGGATAAAAGCTATGGCTCTTGCTGGCCAGAATCGCGTAAGGGAATCATTCAGTGTTCTTAATGCTGCCGAAAAATTTGAAAAGCTATTTAGATGCTGCGACTGACAACAGAAGCTGCTCTAGCCTAGGACCCATTACGTTCTGATCCCAAGCAAGCGAATCAAGACGAGCCTGCTTGGCAAGCTGACGTCGTAATCCTGAATTTGCGAGAAGAGTACAAATCATCCTAGACAACTGGCTAGGCTTATCCATTTTCACCAACATACCGTTGTGACCATGATGAATAACCTCCTCTAATGGCATGCCAGAACTACCAACTATGCAACAGCCACAGGCCATTGCCTCCAATAAACTCCAACCAAGTATATAAGGGTAGGTCAGATATACGTGTACCCAACTTGTCTGCAATATAGTTATCAATGCTGGATAGGGAACTCTACCAAGAAAATGTATTCGATCAAAATCAAGCTGGCCTTTCAACTCATCCAACATCACATCACGTAACGCTCTACCATCATCCTCTCCACCAGCATAGCCGTTGCCATTATCTCCAACAATCACGACTCTAACTGTGGGGTGGCTTCGCTGAATCGTAGGCAACGCACGCATAAACTGATGAAACCCACGGAGCCTTTCAAGATTACGGTTGACGAAGGTAATAGTTGGCTCCGTTGAGTCGATATGAATACCACGAACCACATAACTAGCTGTTAAGTCTGGCTTAGCTATATCTGTATTGATGCCCTCATGAATAATATTAAGATGCTCAGCATTAAGGTCACAGGGAAAGCTATCGGCCTGATGCTTAGTAGCCACAACCCATGCCTTTGCATGAGATAAAGCAGCGCGAGTCAACTGATTTCTCGACTCAAACTCTATGCGCTGTTGCAATGTGGGCTCTTCTCTACCCTTTTCAATACCGATTCCTGCATGAATCGGATGGATCCACATCTCAGGCCAAATAATTTGAGGGCTATGCGGCCATAGTTCATGCAGCAAGAGAGTTTCTCCCCAACCACTATGACCTAAAATCAAGTCAGGCTGCCAGCCCTCATTGAACCAAGCAAGGCAATGCTTCCACACGATAGGTGCTCGAATCAATGCTTCTGACCAAAAACAAAGCCCATGAATCTGACTAAGTAGAGCTGTTTGATCAGGAGGTTCATATCTATCCAGCTGTATTGGGAGATCTACAGGACGTTTATGGCTGCAAAGAGCACGCAGATCATGTCCATGCGCCACTAAACGTGGGACTAGCTGCCGAAACTGGCCAGGGAAATTCTGGTGTATAAGCAGAATCCTCACGGCAGCGTCAAAACGTAAAACACTATTGAGTCTGACCTAATCTAGGGAAAACGGTACATTTAAAATTGCAACACTAGTTCGTAAAGCAGAACTCAATCAGCACTGGCTTACGTGTACTTAGCTAGCCACAAGCTGGATCAGGTCATAAACACAAGGCTCTTAAAGCCAAAGAGTGCATTCACAGGAGGAAGAATTGTTAGCGATACAAGATCATGAACCACTTAGATCTTATGAAAAGAATCGGGACACAATAGTCATTGTGGGCATTCCAAGCTATGTAAAAAGAGCGATTAGACTCTTTTCCATAAATAGCAAAATCTAATTCGATAACGTATAGCGATTATCTTAGAGGACATCAAAATAAAGCTAATTAATATACTATTAGTCTGTAGGTGCAGCTACCACATCACCGATCAAAGAGGTGAAAGCAGTACCCCAGTGCTGTAGCTCTAACCAAGATGCGCAGGCCATTGCAGGCTTGTAAAGACTAAAAGCTTTGCTTAATCCAAGCGTTGCCGCACTTTCAAGTGGTGATACATAAGAGCAGTCTCCATCTTGCCAGCAGGGATGATTAACCCAACGGTTCAATTGGTTACGTGTAAGAACAAAGCAACCTGAATGTGGATTTAGTGGAGATGCAAAGTATAGTCTCCCTAGAGGTAGATTCATGGCCAGAGGTGGACTAGGATCTGGCATCAGAGCATGCAAATCATCTGAAGGTATTGGACCATCGATATATAAGCGGTTAACAGTATCCAGTGCCCCAGACAGTTCTATACGATGAGGGAGTAATAGATGATCCTCGCCCAATTCTGCCGTAAACCAATTAATCTTATGAAAAAATAAAGGATCATTTATAATCAGGTCATCCTCTAAATAAGCAAAGAGATCGAATCCAGAATCAATATTTTCAGCAAGTATTTTCTGCCCCTCAAAGCCCAGGTGCTTTGGGGAGATAGGTTCCCGTACCTCCTCTCTTGCCAAGGCAGTCCAAGAAGCATCCAAACGGTCCAATACTGTATTAGAACCGTCTGTTACTATGCGTATATCAAATTCATGCCTGAATAATTGATTGGCAGGCGTTATCTTTAGCTGGGCTATGTCAAGCTGACCCTGACGCAATCCCAAACGGTGAAGCGATAACAATTGCGTTTGCAAGGCAGACATTCTTGGCCTGGGGTTAGGCCGTGTTGACTGATGTAAGCCGTCACCATCAGGATTCCAATGATGGATAATGGTTATCAGGATCCTCATATCAACTTAAACCTGACCCATTGCATCATCGGTTCAACCTTTTAATTTGTCAATTATAACTTCTCCTCGAGTGCAAAACAATGTTCTTGAAAAGCACCTGGCCTCCGCCTACACGTCAATATTGGGAAACAGAGTATCACCTGGGTTTACGGCTGATCCATGTAGAGCTGCATGGAGAAGAACCACCAATAATTGAAATACCTAGTGACGCTAAGATAATGGGGAAAAGACTATTTCCACTTTTACAGGTTGCGAGCGTTGCGAGCTGGCGATTGGGGGCTTATAGCCCTAGGCAACATTTAACTATTCAGTTACATGATGAAGACCCAGGAAGGCATTCTCTTCGATATGACGCCGCAATTAACGATACTTCCGTACTGCTACCAGACCCATATGCTCTGGGCTCTCAGGGATACCTGAAGATAAGAAAAACTCTTTCGCAGCAGCCATTGCCAGTGTGGAATGAGAGGAAATCCCAAGCATTCTGGCGAGGAAGCAGCACTAGTAGCAAAGCGATCACAATTCACAGAATGCATAAGAATCGTCGGATCAACCTCTGTCGACTAAGTCGAAAAATGCCAAAATTACTAAACTGCTGCTTAACAGACGTTGTTCAATGTCGAGATCAAAATGCAAAATTAGAAGTATCCAACAGTCTCAAGGCTGAAGGTTTGCTATCGGATCGATGTGGTCCTATGCAATTCGGACTTCATAAATATTTGATCGAAATTGATGGAAACGTAAATTCCTGGGGTCTTCTTTGGAAACTATTGACGGGCAGTTGTATCTTACGAGTTAACAGTGCAAGAAGACAATGGTATCACCATAAATTAAAGCCTTATCTACATATAATACCAGTCAAAGAGGATTTTAGTGACCTAAATGAACAATTATCCTGGTGCCATGATCATGAAGAAGAATGTGAAGAGATTGGCCGCCAGGGGAAGATATTGGCTGAGCAAGTAATTGAAGATCTTGGTCCCTCAGTGCTAAAAGCTATTGATGCTCAATTTATGCAAGTCAACGTCAATGGCATCACTATTCTGTGAGCGATACCTTCTTATTATTTTGTCCTAATACCAATGGTGGGAAACATACCCAAGCATTCATTTTAGGATAAAGACTATTTAACTGACCATCGAGGCTATAGCAGATGCGCAAAGGTAGATCTTGAACTTCAATGGGTAATGTCCTTAGAGGCCAAGCCCAAGATAGTAATCGCTGAGCTCCTCGTGGCGAAACAATGTAACCTGCCAAACCTAATGCCTTATGAAGTCTAAACCAACTATGATTATTCACAGAAGTCAATGCATCTAGCATCTTATCTGGATCTGGATAGCGCGGGTAACATAAGCTAGTTGACATCATTCCTGCAGACCACTCCAGCTGTAAGCAAGAATCTAAATTCCAGCCAAGTAAAAGAATCTCCCAGTCTACTGGAGCTTCCTGGAGAAGTAATTGTAACGTCTGTCGCCAACCAAGAGCTGGCAAAGCATCGTCCTCAAAAATAGCCAGAGGTCGACCAGATCTTATGCAATGAAGATGGCAACGCAAATGACTAATCGCGCAACCAATCTGACCCGGCGGCCAATTTAACGCACTAGGATGTAATAAACCACGCTTAATAAGGTCAGCTATTGATAAAGATGCGCCATCCACACCTGGAATGCAAAAAATATCATCTCCCGAATCAGCAAAACGCTCCCTGAATATTTGTAGTCGCTCTGGCGTCCTCTTCAAGCTAATTACAGCTAACGCAGGCAAATTTCTTATTTGCTGTTCACATTTCATTGTCAAGCTCTCATATATCTCCATGCCTGAGGGTTAGGCCTAAGGCATGGCCAATTAGCTGTAGTCCAATTGATCAACTGAGGATGAATCCAAAGATTCGCACCCATAGCGCGTAAACCCAAATGAAAGCTTACATGTTCGGAAACATGCCAACGCACCAGATTAGGATTGCCATCCGAATCATACAACCACTTACTATTTAACCCACAATAAGTAGCTCTATTTCTTCGCAACCAACATGTCTTGTAGAAGCCCAGACCACCAAAAGCACTATCAACTTGTTCGGGTGGACTCTGAGGTGGTAAGGAGAAAATGCCAGGGGTGTAAGCCTTATCAATCAGATCTTGGTCTGAAAGTGTGGGCTGGCTGCAATGGAGATCAAATACATTTTGCCAAATATCGCCTGGGCAACGATGGGGATGCCTAAGTGCCCAAAGATCGTAATATGGGCCAATCTGATTAGCGAATACAGCTGCTGCCTGTTTAGATTTAGAAAACCAAGACAATACTTTCTGCCAGGAAAATATATCCCAGGCCTCGACATTTACCTCGTCGAGGTCAAGAATCATCACCAAACCATCTACATTCAATCCCCCTACCGAGCGCAACCACTCCAATGCAGCATTGCGAAGATGAGCCAAGCGCTCTGTTCTAAGTGGAACCTGCTTATCTAATCCATTCAAAAAACGAGCATTAATTCCTTGGCAAGATCGTCGATACGATCGTATACAATCCGCCGTGTCATCAATACTGTCACTTTCAATTATATATACTCGAAATTCATTAAAAAAGGGGCGAATAGTTTCTAAGTTTCGAAAAACTGCTGGCAGGTGAGGGCCACAGTCACGTGCAATTCCCAACACTGAAAGTGACTGCAAAATCAAGGTATAACCTCATTCACTCTTAATTCATGATTCCATTCGTTAGCCACATCAGACCATAGACGTAGGGAACGCCTATCTATT
>MPMF02007156.1_pt1 | contig 10842 bp, 8 predicted proteins | sample 1617271 | NCBI WGS metagenome assembly MPMF02 (sample SAMN05944812, study PRJNA350692) | marine metagenome | biome: marine; feature: ODZ; material: water; isolation source: 120 m water sample prefiltered with 30 um filter, filtered on to 0.2 um... | place: Pacific Ocean | collected 2012-04-09... | reverse complement strand
GCAAGCCCACGCCCCGGCGCGCGGCAAGCGATGGCGGCTACCGCCTGGGCGTGGATGTGGGCGGCACCTTCACGGATCTACTGTTGATCGATGAAGGCAGCGGCCATGCCTTCACCGCCAAAGTGCCCTCGACCCCGGATGATTCCTCCCGTGGCGTTCTGAACGGTATTGAGAAAATCTGCCGCGAGGCCGGTATAGAGCCCCCCGCCATCGGCGCTGTAATGCACGGCACCACCGTCGCGACCAACACCGTCCTGACCGGCAACGGCGCCTTGGTCGGCCTGATCACCACCAAGGGCTATAAGCAAGTCCTGCAGATCGCACGCTCGTATGTGCCTGGCGGCTTGGGCGGTTGGGTCATCTTCAACAAGCGCGACCCTCTGGCACCGCTGGAGCTTACCATCGAGGCCAATGAACGCATGAGCGCCCTGGGTGAAATCGTAGAGCCCCTGGATGAAGCGGCAATGGCGGATGCCATCGACAGGCTGAAAGGCAGCGGGGTCGAGGCCCTGACCGTCTCTCTCGTCAATGCCTATGCCAACGGCGAACACGAACAACGCATCCGCGCTATCGCCGAACAGGTCATGCCGGGCATTCCCATCTCCATCTCATCCGAAGTGATCCCGGAGATGTATGAGTACGAACGGGCGGAGACGACCGTGGTCAATTCCTATATCCGACCCGTGGTCTCGAAGTATATCGAGAGCCTGGAGGCCGAGCTGAACAGTCGCATGAAAGGGGTACAGTTACATATCCTGCGTTCCGACGGCGGCCTAGCCTCGGCCGACGCGGCTAAGGAAGCGCCGGTGAATTTGTTGATGAGCGGGCCCGCGGGCGGTGTTACGGGCGCCATCTGGATCGCCAAACAAGCCGGCTTCGAGAACCTGTTGACTTTCGACATGGGGGGGACTTCCACGGACGTTGCCTTGATCGAAGACGGCGTGGCGCGGACCCGGCGGGAAACCCGCGTGGCGGACGTGACCGTGCGCGCTTCCTCTATCGATGTGCGCACGGTTGGCGCAGGCGGCGGCTCCATCGCCTATGTACCCGAATTGACCAAGGCGCTCCGTGTTGGCCCGCAAAGCGCGGGCGCGGAGCCGGGACCGGCGGCCTATGGCAAGGGTGGCGAGGAACCCACCGTGACCGACGCCAACGTGGTGCTGGGCTATCTACCATCCGGCGCCAAGCTGGGCGGCGACATGCAGCTTGACTACGCGGCATCGGAACACGCCATGGGCAAGGTGGCCCAGGCCATGGGCCTCGGCATCAAGGAAACCGCCGAAGGTATCGTCAATATCGTCAACGAGAACATGTTCGGCGCCCTACGCCTGGTCTCGGTCGAACAGGGCTATGATCCGCGTGATTTCGCCCTAGTCGGTTTCGGCGGCGCGGGGCCGCTGCATGCCAATGCCCTGGGCAAGCTGATGGGTAGCTGGCCGGTGATGATCCCGCCAGGGCCGGGTGTGCTGTGCGCCTATGGCGATGCCACCACGCGGGTGCGCGACGAGGCCTCGCGTACGTTTGTGCGCAAGTTTGAAGACACCTCCGATGGCGAGGTCCGCGGCATACTGGAAGAGCTGGCGGAAACCGCCGCCGGCACTCTGGACCACGAAGGTGTGCCACGCGCGGATCAAACCACGCTGTATCAGATCGACCTGCGCTTTGCGGGCCAAGCTATGCAGCTGACTGTGGATATGACACCCGAGGAATTCGGCGCCGGCGGCATGTCGGAGGCCGGCAAGCGCTTCAACGCCATGCACGAGCAGATGTTCACCTTCGCGCTGGAAACCGGCCACGAGCTGTATAACCTGCGCGCCTTGGTGCAGGGGCAGGAAAGCTCGGCCCAGGCGGAAGTTCTACCCACGGGCAGCAGTGACCCGTCAGCGGCAGCCTATATGGACACCAGTGTTTATGTGGAGGGCAAGGACCAGCCAGCCGAGATCTACGACCGCGCCCTGCTACGGGCAGGCAACCGTATTCCCGGCCCGGCCATCGTGACCGAGATGGATTCCACCACACTGATTCGGCCGGGCCACGAAGGCGAGACCGACGCTGTGGGCAATATTCTGATCCGGCCAGTCGGCTAAAGGTTCGATTTAGGGGACAAGGCAATGCCAGCACAAATTATCCAAACCAACACGACGCCGTTCCGGAAGGCGGATCTGGATCCGATCACCCTGGATATCGTCGAGAACGCCTTGCGCAATGCCCGCGATGAGATGGACGCGGTTTTGTTCCGCACCGCTATGTCGCCGGGCATCCGCGAACAGCACGACGCCTTTCCCATGATCGCCAATCAGGACGGCAAGATGGTCGTGGGACAGTTCGGCTCCTTCTTCCATGGTTTCCAGGCTGGTTACGACGGCACCATTGAGGAAGGCGATGTCTTTCTGACCAACGATCCCTATTTCTGCAACGGCGCCATCAGCCACCTGAATGACTGGCTGACCATGATGCCAATCTATATCGACGGCCGCATCGTCGCTTGGGGCGCCATGTTCGGCCATATGACGGACATCGGCGGCAAGGTGCCGGGCAGCCTGCCTACCGATGCTGCACAACTGTTCGAGGAGGGCGTGCAGATCCCGCCCATCAAGATCTACCGCAAGGGCCAATTGAATGAGGAAATTCTGGAGCTTATCCTGCGGAACTGCCGTTTGCCGGAGTGGAACCGCTCCGACTTCAACGCCATTATCGCCGCCCTGCGCATGGCCGAGCGCCGCGTGGTGGAGAACTGCGAACGTTTCGGCGTCGATGAATTTGTCACCGCCATGGACGAAATGCTGGAGCGGAACAAGCGTGCCATGGGCGCCATCCTGAAACAGGTGATTCCCGAGACAAAACAGTATTTCGAGGACTATATCGACGACGATGGCGTCGGCATGGGCCCGTACAAAATCGCCTGCACCCTGTGGCGGGAAGGCGACACCGCGATCTTTGATTTCGAAGGCACGGACCCGCAATCCATCAGTTCCGTGAACTTCCTGTTGAACGAGGAGATGTTCAAGATGTTCCTCGGCGCCTTTTTCATCAATCTGTTCGATCCGCAGATCCTGTTCAACGACGGCTTCTATGATCTGGTCAAGGTGCGCATCCCGCGCGGCACCATACTGAAACCCATCCGCCCGGCGGCGTTGAGCTGTCGCACCCATCTGCTGGGTCGGATATTCGATATCATGAGTGGATTGCTGGGCCAGGGTTCGCCGGACGCGCTCTGCGCCGCCGGTTTCTCAGACAGCCCCCATTTCATGTATTCGGGCTATGACAAAAACGGCGAGTGGTACCAGCTTTACCAGATCGGCTTCGGCGGCATACCGGGACGGCCCGCCGGTGACGGCGCCGACGGCCACTCCCTGTGGCCGGCATTTACCAACGTGCCCAACGAATTCCTAGAGGCGTATTTCCCCCTGCGCATCGTGCAGTACGAGACTATCGCCGATAGCGGCGGGCCGGGCCTGCACCGGGGCGGCAACGGCCTCTCTATGGGCTATAAATTCTTGGAACCGGGCAATATCTCGATCCACGACGACCGCTGGCTGACGCACCCCTGGGGCGTAAACGGCGGCCACCCTGGCGCGCGCAGCAACAAACTCATGGTCCGCGCCGATGGCAGCGAGGAATGGATGGAATCCAAATGTGACCGTATCAGGGTCGAGGCCGGCGATATCCTCTATTTCAACACCTGGGGCGGCGGCGGCTGGGGTGATCCGCTGCAGCGCGACCCCGCACAAGTCGCGTTGGATGCCCAGCGCGGCCTGATCACCGTCGAGGGCGCCAAGCGCTATGGCGTCATGCTGGGCGCTGACTACGGCATCGACCAGCGCGGCACCGACGATCTACGCCGGCGCATGGCGGCGGAACGCGGTGATGTGGAGCTATTCGATTTCGGCGGCACGGTGGAGGAATTGAAAGCCCGCTGCAAAGCCGACACAACGTTGGAGCCGCCAACCACGCCGGTCTTCCAGAAATGGATGGGCGCCTCGAAACCGCCTGCATTGGCCGAGGCTGCGGAGTAGCCATAGAGAAGACATCGAAATTACCTAATTTCGTAAGTGTCAGTAACTTCGATTCAATATGAAGGCATCGGCGGTACCTATCGTCGGAGGAGTGGCTTGAATCATGGCTGATGACAAAATCGAATTTTGGCTTTCGATGTATGAGGAACAGGGCCGCAACGCCCGCCACCACGAGACCCTCCAGTCTTAAGCAACGAACATGATCGTGGCGGTATCGGCGGCCCTTTTGGCCTTCATCGCATCAGCGGCGATTTCGAACGATCACAACGGCCTAATTGGCGTTTTCATAGTCATTATCAATCTGTACGGCCTTGTCATGAGCCTCAAACATTATGAGCGCAGCCGCATGCATATCAATGTACGCGGGAAATACCGGGACATGATTTCAAACGTGAGTGAAATTGATGGCAGAAAAAACAATATGGCAAGAAAGGAAGGCAAGGACGCGCACCCCACCCGTTTTCCACGTTTGAATAGGATCAGGGGGGACGTTCTCTGGTCGAGATTGCACCTCATCCTTGCTTTCGTTGGCCTGACGGTTTGCTTCTACTAAAATATGCCCGCGTTCCGAGGAGTTCCGGCGGCACCCTGAGCCAACCCTCGTCTTTTTCAGTGCCTTGCCCGTCAAATTGCCAAAGCTCAAAATGTGCGCGCCTGACGCGTCTATTTCGTTGTGAAATATGGTGATGGTGGAGGAGGATTTTGGATGGAAGAGAACGCGCGCCTTTGGGACGTATTTCTGGACGTGCAGCGCGGCCTGCCCAGGCAAGGGCCAGGCAATAGGGACAGCACGAGCCGGGCGCTTTCCCTGTGCGGTGACCTGCCCGAAAATCCCCGTGTTCTGGATATTGGCTGTGGTCCGGGCATGCAGACCCTGGCACTGGCCCAGGAACTAGACAGTTATGTCACCGCCGTCGATTTTCCTGCGGAGTATCTGGACCAGCTGAAGACTTGCATCGAGGCGGCCGAGGTCATGGAACAGGTGGAGGCCCTGGCGGGAGATATGAACGCCCTGGCCTTTGCGGAAAATACATTCGATCTGATCTGGGCCGAGGGTTCGGCCTATATCATGGGCTTCGCCCCAGGCGCTGGAGGCCTGGTGGCCATTAAAAAAACCGGGCGGGTATCTCGCCGCGACGGAACTGGTGTGGTTACGGCCCGAGGCCGAACGTCCCGCCGAGGCCACAGCCTTCTTTGCCGATGAATACCCGGCCATGACGGATGTGAAAACCACCGCCAACATGTTCCGTGACCATGGCCATGATCTGGTTGGGCATTTCACCCTGCCCGATGCAGCGCCAGTTTGGCGACAGCTATAGCTACGAATTTTTCGTTGGCCGGCGGGGCGGATAAGAACACTCACGGCCAGAGCCTATCAGCGCCATTGTCGATGGAGTTCCGTGGAGTTCCGGAGCTTCAGGGAGTTCTAGGGGAGTTCTAAGGGCACCTTACTTAATTATTGCCAATTTTCACCAAGCCTATCGTTCCGAACGAACATTGCCAGGTGGGGATACGGTCCCTTTTTGAAGAAAAAAGGGTCATGTTCCCGGCGCCTCAACCACCAAACCGCCTGGCTGCTTTCACCGATATCACCGGCCATCGAATAGCACTGGCACTTGCGCCTCGGTCCGGGATACAGTCGGGCCAACACGTTTCTAATTTGGGAGGAGTACACAATGAAAGCGAAAGCTGCGGTGATGCGGGCGGCGCACGAGCCCTTGACCATCGAGGAAATCGAGATCGACAAACCGGCCCGGCGCGAGGTTCTTATCCGCACCGTCTTCGCCGGCGTCTGCCACAGTGATCTGCATTTCATCGAGGGGCTGTATCCCATCCCCTGCCCCTGCGTGCTGGGCCATGAGAGCGCTGGCGTGGTCGAGGAAGTAGGCGAGGACGTCACCTATGTGAAGAAGGGCGATCATGTCATCACCTGCCTGTCCACGTTCTGCGGCGAATGTGAATTCTGCCTGACCGGCCGGATGACGCTGTGTGAAAGCCCCATGGTGCAACGCGCCAGGGATGGCCAGCAGCGCCTCAGCCAGAACGGCGAAGTGGTCGGCCAGTTCGCCAATCTATCTTCGTACTCGGAATATATTCTGACCCACGAACATTCCGTCGTGAAGGTCCGCGAGGACATGCCCCTGGACCGGGCTGCTCTGATCGGCTGCGGCGTCATGACCGGCGTCGGCGCGGTGTTCCATACAGCTAAAGTCGAGCCGGGCTCGACCGTGGCCGTGTTCGGCTGCGGCGGCATCGGGCTGTCCGCCATCAACGGCGCCAAGATTGCCGGAGCGGGTCAGATCATCGCCGTCGACATGGTGGGTTCGAAACTGAACTTGGCCAAGGAATTCGGCGCCACGGATGTGGTCAACCCAGCCGATGGCGACGCGGTCAAGCAGATCCGCTCGCTGACCGATGGCGGCGTGGAATATTCGTTTGAAGCAGTCGGCCTGAAACTGACGGCGGAGCAGTCTTTCAGGGCGCTGCGCCGGGGCGGCACAGCGACGATCATCGGCATGGTGCCGGTTGGCACCAATGTTGAGTTGCACGGGCCGGACTTTTTGCGGGAGAAAAAAATCCAGGGGTCTTCCATGGGTTCGAACCATTTTCGGGTCGATATGCCCCGCCTGGTGGAATTCTATCTGCGCGGCGATCTGAAGCTGGACGAAATGATCTCCGGCCGGATCAAGCTGGAAGAAATCAATGACGCCATGGACCAGCTGAAAACCGGCGAAGTCGCCCGCAACGTTATTGCGTTCTAGATCTTTATCGCTCACGCTTGTGCGCTAGGCGCACCGCTCCGCGAGGGCAGCGCAGGGGTGCCAGGCCGCCGTCGCGGCCTGTGGAGCTAAGCTTCTCTGAACCGTCATACCCGGACTTGATCCGGGCATCCAGTGGTTCTGCCGATAATAACAAGCGTGATAGCGACATGGATTGCCGGGTCAAGCCCGGCAATGACAGAGGATTACGCCCGCCAGGCTAGATCGTCCTGAAACGCCTGCATCATGACTGCTTTCCGGTCCGGGGCCTGCCACGAAGCCTCAATACCGTTCAGGATGAACGTCTTGATCTCATCCCGGCTGAAGCCAAAGACCTCATGCAGCACCACGAACTCTTCGGCCATGGAGTTGTGGAACATGCCCGGATCGTCGGTGTTGACGGTCAGCATCAGACCGGCATCCCTGAATTGTCGTACCGGGTGGTCTTCTATCCGGGCCAGCGAACCGGTGGCGACATTGGACAGCGGGCATAATTCAATCGGCGTCCGCCGCTCCGCCAGCAGCGCCATGACGCCCGGATCATCACGGGCGGCGATGCCATGGCCGATCCGGTCCACCTCCAAAGCCGCGACCGCGCCGCGTACGGAGGCCGGCCCCGCCGCCTCACCCGCATGGGCCGACGTCCGCAGGCCAAGGCCACGGGCCGCCTCGTACACCGGCGCGAAGGGCTCGGGCGGGTACAGGTGTTCCGAGCCGCCGATACCAATGCCGACGATGCCCTGATCCAGTACGCCCTGGATTTTCGCCAGGGTCAGCACCGCCTGTTCCGGGCCGTGATCACGGACCAGATCGGCGATCAGCCAGACTTCTGTTTCCGGCACCCGGTCCAGGCCCTTGCGGATCGCCCTGGCCAGCCCCTGGGGCTGCAAGCCCTGACCCACGAAGCGGGTTGGCGAGAAAAACACCTCGGCATAGCGGATATTCTGCCGCGCCAGATCCCGCGCCACCGCCTCGGCGATGAAGGTGAAATCGTCGTAGGAGCGGATAAAGCCATTCTTCCAAATCCATACGGCGATAAAATCAGGAAAGTCCTTGTAGGTCAGGCGTTGACGCAAATCGGCCTCCACCACGACATCTGGGTCGCCACCGTATTTTTGCATCAATTGCCACAACGCCGGCAAAGGAATGGCGCCTTCAAGGTGCAGGTGCAATTCAACTTTCGGCACGGCCTCGGCCCACGTGCGAAGGGTTCGAAGATCGTCGGTCATATGCACGGTCCTATCAAAATTGCCCTGGCGCTGTGATTTGCTATTCTCCCCCCGCTGAACAATTCCTGGAAATACGGAGCCGTCATGCAAATCACCATTCTTGACGACTATCACGATACGCTTAGAACCCTGCCCTGTTTTTCCAAACTGGATGGCCACGCGATTACGATCTGGAATGATCATGTCCAGGACGTGGGCACCCTGGCCGAGCGTCTGGCCGATACGGAAGCCCTGGTGCTGATCCGGGAGCGGACCAAGATTCGCACGCCGCTGTTGGAACGTCTCCCAAATCTGAAGCTGATCAGCCAGCGCAGTGTCTATCCTCACATCGATTTGGAGACCTGCACCAAACAAGGCATCATCGTCTCGTCCGATCAGCATGCGGGGACGCCGTCCTTTGCCACGGCCGAGCTAACCTGGGGGCTGATCCTGGCCGCCATGCGCAAGATCCCGCAGCAGATGGCGGCGTTACGCGCCGGCGAATGGCAGATCGGCGTGGGCCAAACCCTCAGAGGCAAGACCCTGGGCATTTATGGCTATGGTCGGATCGGCAGCGCGGTGGCAGAATACGGCAAGGCTTTCGGGATGAATATCCTGATCTGGGCCTCTGAGGGCTCCCGCGAACGAGCCGGGGCGGACGGCTATGACGTTCCCAAGAGCAGGGAAGCCTTTTTCGCGGCTTGCGATGTGCTCTCGCTCCATATCCGTCTATATGATTCGACCCGCAGCATCGTTACCGCCGCCGATCTGGCCGGGATGAAACCAAGCGCCCTGTTGGTCAATACCTCGCGGGCACCCTTAATTGCGCCAGGTGCCTTATTGGCGGCCCTAGATGCGGGGCGCCCAGGCATGGCCGCCGTCGATGTCTACGAGGAGGAGCCGGTGCAGGATGCCGCCTATCCCCTGTTTCAAAGGGACAATGTGATCTGCACACCGCACATTGGCTATGTCACCTCTGATGAATATGAAATTCAGTTCTCAGACATTTTTGATCAGATCGTGGCCTACGCCAACGGCGCGCCAGTCAATATAATCAACCCGGACGTCCTAAAATGAGCACACCCAAACCAATGGACGGCGTCCGGGTGCTGGACCTGGCCACATTTCTGGCCGCGCCGTTTACGGCTGCGATCCTGGCCGAGTTTGGGGCCGAAGTCATCAAGGTGGAGCAGCCGGGCGCGGGTGATCCCATGCGCCAATTCGGCACCGCGACGGAAATCTCCGATAGCACGCTGACCTGGCTATCCGAGGCGCGGAACAAGCATTCCATCACCCTGAACCTGAAGGACCCCGATGGCGCGGCTTTGTTCAAACGCCTGGTCGGCGAGGCGGACGTGGTCTGCGAGAATTTCCGGCCCGGCACCCTGGCGAAATGGGGCCTGGGTTATGACGTGCTGCGCACCATCAATCCAGGGCTGGTTCTGCTGCAGGTCAGCGGCTATGGCCAGGACGGCCCCTACCGCAACCGCCCCGGCTTTGCCCGCGTCGCCCATGCAGTCGGCGGCCTGACCTATCTGGCGGGCATGGAGGGTGAGGCGCCGGTAACGCCGGGCTCAACCTCGTTGGCAGATTATATATCGGGATTATTCGGCGCTATCGGCGTCTTGCTGGCGTTGCGTTCGGTGCAACAGACCGGCCAGGGGCAAAGCATCGACGTCGCCTTGTACGAAAGCATCTTCCGGGTGCTGGACGAGGTCGCCCCCGCCTATGCCCGCCATGGCACGGTGCGCGGGCGGGAGGGCCTGGGTACCCGCAACGTCTGCCCGCATGGCCATTTTCCCACCAGGGACGGCGGTTGGGTCGCCATTGCGTGCACCTCGGACAAGATCTGGGCCCGCATGGCCAGCAATGTCCTTGACCGCCCCGATCTGGCGCAAAGCCATCCCACGACGGCCGACCGGGTCCGCGACCGGGCCTTGATCGACGGCGTGGTCAGCGGTTTCACCACCGCGTTTGCCATGGCGGAGGTGGTGGAGCGCTGCACCAGCGGCGATGTGCCCTGTGCGGCGATTAATTCCATAGCGGATATCTTCGCCGATCCCCATTACGAGGCCCGCGGCATGCTGCACCGTGTTCAGCACACCTTGCTGGGCGAAGTGGTGGTACCCGATGTCCTGCCGAAACTTTCCACCACCCCCGGCGATATAGACAGCCTAGGGCCCAGGCTGGGTGATTGGAACGACCTAGTATATGGCGAACGGCTGGGCTTGAGCCAGGAAGAGCGCGCGGATCTACGAAATCGAGGCATAATTTGAGACTATATTTTTAGCTGCGACACCTTGAAGCGCCCCTTGAAGCTCCATGGCCGCTTGCCAGGACGAAGAGGCTATGCTACGAAACGCCGCGTCTTACGGTGAGGCTCTCGAGGGGGGCAATTTATCGCAAGTTTCCGCACATGAATTCAAGGACTTAGGCCACAATGATTCAATAATCATTCAGTGACCTAGGTCCGCCTGGTAAACAGATTTCTTTCCGCGATATTTTTTCGCATAGAGGACCCCGCGAACGTGTCAGCCGAAGCAAGCGTCGTATCCGGCATCGCAGGACGGTACGCCACCGCCCTGTTTGAACTTGCGCGCGATAACGGTGTGCTGGATCAGGTGGCGTCAGACGCCTCCGATCTGGGTAATATGATTGAGGGATCGGATGATCTGGGCCGCCTGCTGCGTAGCCCGGTAATTGCCGCCGAGGACCAGGGCAAGGGCATTGCCGCCGTACTGGAAAAGGCTGGCGCCTCCGAGATGATCAGCAATTTTGTTGCTGTCGTGGCGCAAAACCGCCGCCTGTTCGCGCTTCGCGACATTGTGCGCGCCTTCCACACACTATTGGCGGCTCATC
>MPMF02365635.1_pt1 | contig 10855 bp, 10 predicted proteins | sample 1617271 | NCBI WGS metagenome assembly MPMF02 (sample SAMN05944812, study PRJNA350692) | marine metagenome | biome: marine; feature: ODZ; material: water; isolation source: 120 m water sample prefiltered with 30 um filter, filtered on to 0.2 um... | place: Pacific Ocean | collected 2012-04-09... | reverse complement strand
CAGCTTTTGCTGGCTCTGCGCGGTAGTGATTCGGAGGAGAGTTAATTCGATTGAAATGAAGATATTAGCCATGAATTAAAATTGATTAAGAAGAAGTTCTGAATTGCTCCGCTTGGAAATTTGCTTGAGAAGTGAACTAGTAGATGTTTAAGTGTGTGCGCTCTTTGGTTATTTGATATGCCCGTGCTGCTTCTCGATTGAAAGAGTCCAATTGTCCTTTAGAGAAAGTGGTAGATTCGCTCATTGTCTGGTGAATCTGATTGATTGGACTGGCATAAGAAAGCCTGTTAGCGAAGATGTTTCAAGATTCCAGGTTTGGAAAATTTCTTTTGAAAATGGTTGGACATATGCGTGGTTTTGTATTAATCCATTTCTACGAAGTAGATCAAGGTTCATGTGCCCTTTCTCATCACCTTCACAGTCATCCAAGGCAATTATTGTTTCTGACTTTATTAACTTTTTCAAGGGGATAATATCATCTTTCAAAAGCCTTCCATCTAGATGTAGCATGTCAATCTGAAGATTATGTGATGCTAGGTGTTCAAACATCTTCGTGCTTGAGCTATTCATAACCTTTACTTTACTTCCTTCTGGCAATGAGATACTTTTAAGTGGCTCCTGAATACATTGATTAAGATCACAGGTAATCAAATGGATTGGTTCTCCATTTAGTGCAGCGCCTAGTCCCATTGATGCCGCACTATTCCCTATATAAGTGCCAACCTCTGCGATCAAGCTTGGAGAGCTCTTATTAGCGATTAGGAAAAGACTTAGCGCACTACCAAGGCTAATACTTCCTGAATTAGATCTATGGAGAGTCTGGTCAAGCAGGCGATTCCTTATGAGCATTAAAAGTTGATTTGAGAAAATATGTCGGAGATGAGCATTCTCCATTATTAATTGATTGCCTAGTATATAGCTTAAAGAAGAAGGATTGAGTCGGAGCATTAAATCTAATTGTTTGAAATGAATCATAACCGATCGGGGGCAAATGTCGCAAGAAGAAAATTAATTATTTAGAAGCCCACAATTCTATCGAAATAAGCATTTCGCTTGACGTTCTTAGTTCTATCTTTAAAAATTAGATCTAGGTCTCTGCAGCTATGGACATGACTTGAGTTAAAGATGAAATAATTGATTTAGATATATGCGGTGTTTTCCCAAGTTGAATCTAAGTATTTGGTAGATATAGTCGCATGCTGAATTCCATGATTGGCTTGTAATGAGACCCAGATGGCTAACGCTATCCAAATATGTGCATATTTAGAGACGCCAACTAAACTATTTACTCAGACACTGGAAAAGTAGAAGCCTGGTCTCTTTAAAGAAGAAGGTATTTAGCAGATAAATGAAAAGCTCAAGTTAAGCATAGTTGCAGTAACAATGGATTGTAGTTAAAGAGACGCAAAGAAGTCTGATGAGAACAGAGCTTGTTTTGTAAGTGCTACTTTGCCTCAGCATATTTGTAAAGCATTGAGTTAAATAAGGAGCCTAACCCAATACTAATTCCATTTTATATCGGCATTGTCAATTAATACATTGGTTTAGTTATGATCATTCGAATGGATGAAACGGATTAATTAAGCTTGGCCTTTAATGTATATGCCCGGCACGATGATTGCTTATTGACTCAGACGATGTACTATTTTGATTGCGCATTAAAGAAATTGAGAATACTATTTATCACATGGTCAAGTTCATCTTTGCTGATTTGTGGATATAAAGGCAATGAAATCACCCTGTCTCCCAAATTAGATGCATTGACAAACGAGTATTGGTCATATTTGCACTCTTTCATCAGAGCCTTATAGTTATCTAGGCTACGGTAGTTGACAACTACACCAATTCCGTCGTTCTTTAGATGGGAAAGCAAAGAATCCCTAATTGATGAATTTTGCACCAAAATAGGAAACAAGTGTCTTGCATGCACAACATGTGATTGCACTGAAAAGGAAGTTAACTCTGATAGAGTCGATAACTTTTTCTCATAATATTGGACAGCAGCTTCTCGCAGCTTCAGTTTTTGATTTATTTTTTTTATTTGTGGTCGTAGAATGGAAGCATGCAAATTATCCAAATTATATTTCCAGCCAAGCATTGCTAGATCCCAATGCGAATAACCATCACGATGCCTGTCGTAAGCGGTTTTGGAAACACCATGTGATCTCATTAAGCGGACCATCTTAGAAAGATCATCTGAATCTGTTACTACACAACCGCCTTCTCCACAGGTCATGTTTTTGGTCGCATAAAAGGAAAAACATGCTGCATTAGATAGTTTGCCTGGCCGAATACCATTACGACTTCCTTCGATGCAGTGAGCTGAATCTTCAATGCAGGCTATCTGAAATTTATTGCATATACTATTCAAGCGCTCCATATCAACCATTTGTCCATAGAGATGCACAGGCATAATTGCAACCGTATTTGGGTTGATATAGCTTGCAACCTTATCCAAATCAATATTTCCAGTTGATTTATCGACATCGCAGAATACAGGAGTTAGCCTAGCTTGTATAATAGCTAATGCTGTAGCTACAAATGTGAAGGGAGTAGTGATAACCTCAGAACCGGGAGTGAATTTTAATGATTCTAGTGAAAGCTGCAATGCAGCCGTACAACTTTGCAGCGCAATACAGTGTTTGACCCCTAGAAACTTAGAGAAATCTTGTTCAAATTGAAGTACTTCATCACCTGTGGTAATAATCTCTGCTTGAACTGCTTCTGTAAAGGCAGTGATCTCGGGAGTACCCAGTTGATGCTTGTAAAAAGGTACTTTCATTCCTAATGGCGAATTATTTTTCCTGGGACCAACTCTATTTCAACGTCCTTGGCAAGAATTTGAGACTCCCAGATCTGCCTATTGTTTTTGTACCAATCGACAAGAGATGATAGTGATTTTTCTAATTTACGTGTTGGGTTCCAACCCAGTTCATTTCTCGCTTTAGTCGAATTACAAGTGTGCCTCAAAACCTGCCCCGGTCTCTCATCAATCATTTGAAAACTTGAACCATCAATCAATAATTGAATTTCTTCTGCAATTGATTTAATAGATTGAGAGGTATCAGATCCGATGTTAAATACATCGCCTTCAAACTTGCTCATATCTTTACTGATAAGAGAGGAAAGGAATTCAACAGTATCTTCAACATGTGTCCAATCTCTTGAGGCATTACCATCCCCGTGGATCAACATGGACTCCTCTGAAAGTGCACTGGTTATAAATCTAGGTATAGCTTTCTCTGGATGCTGATAAGGACCGTACTGATTAAAAGGCCTTATTATTAGAGAATTTAACCCGTAAGTCTTTGCATAAGAGTATATTAATCTGTCTGCTCCAACTTTGGCTGCTGCATAAGGGCTACAAGGATTGAGAGGATGTTCTTCATCCATGTAAGGAGCTTCCGCATCTCCATATACTTCAGAGGTAGAGATATGTATAAGAGGAATTGATTGGCTTCTCTTTAAACTAGACTTGAGAACACAATTGGCCACAGACTGAGTTCCCATTACGTCGGTATGAAAAAATTGAAAGTTATCGTATATAGAACGAGTAACATGAGTCTCGGCTGCCAAATGAAAAACTATATTTACAGAATCTGTTAAATTGCTCATCAATTGCCCATTAGAGACATCACCTATTACCAATTTCAATTTCTCATCATTCTCGATGGCTTGGAGATTTTGCAGATTGCCAGCATAGGTGAGTAGATCCAAAATTATTATCTTTTTAACATCATTCCTGGATGCTAATTGTCTTACCAGGTTGGAACCTATAAAACCTGCTCCACCAGTGACTAGAACATTCATAGCGCTATCATTTTAAATTTTTATGTACCTTAGCACAGAGCTTTCGCCGAACGCAAGTAAATAATGAATGATGGAAAGTTGCATTTTGGGGTCATTGGGCGAGAATGGATTCCATCTTAGAGTTATATGATTAGTTGTGAACTGAGTTTCATTTATATAAGATCTTGCAGATAAACCAGACATATATTCTGTAGCTCCAACACGTTTAAGGAGAGATAAAAGTCTGGCATTACGTGATTCGTTTGGATGGTCGGGATGATCTATTTGATCTTCACTCAATATGTAGTCTAGCTTGCTAGATCTGTGAAATTTTGTCTTTAATCCAAGATGATTGGAAATGATTTCAATTTGCTTTATTACTGGATTGACTAGGTTTGAATCTTCATCAAGAGAATTCACATAGTACTTGTCCAGAGTATCAATATAGCTAGACTTACGATAATATTGAGCAAGAAGCTCTTTATGCCTTTTGAACTCTAATGGAGAGCCAATCTCTACTTGATCTAACCTTCTGTCCTTAAGAGATTTCGGCAATGCTTTTTTGTTGAGTGATAATGTCAGCCACTTGACCTTGTCATTAACTATAACTCTATTTCTATTTCGCCAGCCATTCTTGTCAAACTGTACATCGTCATAAAAAATAAAAAGATCGGACCATTGGAGCATGTAAAAATAGCCTAGCCAAGGTATATACGAAGGTTGAATTACAGCAACTTTCATTGCGTGATCCTATCCCAAATGCTTATGGTATTTAGTGCGTGAATGAATTGGGCCTCCTTGAATGCTAATTCCTGGCCTGACGAAATATTCAGGAAGAGCGTATTAAGTAATTCAATATTTAACCAACTCTTGAAAATTTTTGGGTATTTAATGGCTAGATTCAGAATATCACTGATAATCTGGTCCTTATCTTTTAGAATATAAGGATATAGAGGGAAAACAAAACCCTCTTTCTTCCTGTCTACAATATCTAAAGGCAGGTACGACTTAGCAATGGTTTTGAGGATTTTCTTCGTAGTGTTGCCGTTAATTCTAAATTTATCAGGCAGCCTCATTACATAACTCCACAGGTCCTTATCTAGAAATGGAGATCGAGGTTCGAGACTGTGAGCCATGGATAATCTGTCAACATAGGTAAGTACTCCATAAGGAAACAGCAATTTTGATTCAATCATGAGCTGATTCCTAACTGGTGAATCGATTTCAAGATAATTTTTATTTAGTGCAATTATGCCTGACTTGATTCTTGCTGCGATACTTTCTACACTAATACCAATTCTTGATGAGAGCTGTTTGCCTATAAATGATTGTGCATACTCTGCACATATATTTATGCTCTGCTCAATCATGTGATGCTTTCTCCCTGAAGCATATCTGTGAGTATAGTAACTTCCGAATAATTCATCAGCACCATCGCCTGAGATCGTGTACTTAGCAAACTTCTTCATTTGTCTAGCCACAAACCACATCGAGGGTACTGCGGCAAAGGGTTCGCCAAAACAATGAATAATTTCTTCTAGGTTTGCTCCTAAATTTGCTGGATCTATTTGAATTTCGTGATGCTCTGAATTTATTTCTCGTGAAGCCACCTTGGCGAGCTTACTATCTAAATCTTTGCCTTCACTACGAAAATCACCTTGATAGGTTAGATTAAATGAATGAATAAGAACATCTGGATATAAGTCTCTAATGATATAGCTGATTAGTGAAGAATCCAGGCCACCGCTAAGGTAAACAGCCTGAGGCTTGCTGGCATCAATGCGTTTTTCGACAGCACTTCTTAGTAGATGATTAATAGTCTTCTCCACACTGTCATCTTTTACATTTATATTTAGGCTCCATTCTTCAGTATTTTTGTATGATTTTAATTTGATCTGATCAGCACATGCCTCGTAACAGATATATTCTGATGCTCTAAGCTTATTAATGCCATTATAAATTGTTTGACCGCCGACTATTGCCTTAACTGTCAGGATATCAAATAATGCCTGATTATTAATAGATAAAGTGGATGCACCAGCTTCTTCGCTTCTCATAAGGCTAATTAAACAGCCTAGCTCGGAAGAATATATAAGATTATTGCATTTACCTTCTGCATAGAATATTGGCTTTTGGGATAAGAAATCTGAGGCTAAATAACCTCTGCTCCTTTTCTTGTCCCAAATAGATATGGCATACATTCCTTTGACAATCTTTAGGAAGTCTATACCATACTCCTGATATAGAGCTATTAAGACCTCTGTATCACAGAGAGTCTCAAACTTATAGCCTTTAATGCTAAGTTCATTTCTCAATTCATTATGATTATATATTTCACCATTAAGGCTTACAATAATATCACCATCCGGATAAGAGGCAAAAGGTTGCTTACCAAGTTCAACATCTTGAAAAGCCAAACGAACAGCTGAGCAACTGAAGCTCTTATCGTCAGTGATATTATGAAAGCCATCAGGCCCTCTATGCTCTAAAGCTTTGAATGCTTTTAGGTTCGTTTCAGGTGAAAAAATGGATCCGAATATCCCAAAAATACCACACATATTAATGATAAGACTTTTTAGAGTAATTATTAAACAAATTTCTTATTTCATCGGCTTCTGGCTTTAAAAAGGGCTCAGTATCTAATAAAGTTATAGAAGTTTCCCCACACAAAAACGGATTGACAAGTTGTTTTTGCTCTAATAGCATTGCATCTTTCTTGATTATCAATGAATAAATGCATTCACTCGAGTTGCTATCAAGGTAAACTTTAAGCCTTGAATTGTAATGATAACCATTTAAATAATCCTTTGAAGACAGTAAGCTTACTAGAGTAATTGAATCATAGACATTCGTATTCCCTGAAGCCACCAAGATAGCTGATTTGCTAATATCATTCCTAGCATTAGAAGCACGAAGACTATTGTTTGTAAATGCTGCGTACTTTACTATATCAAAAGTGAAAACTTTCCAAATTATTACTCCTAAAATCTTTCTGTAGATAGTCGTTATATATTTTGCCGGCTTTAAGCCTACAGAATTTATAGTAAAATACTCTAAGAATAAATCGCACAAAATCAATGATCTAACAACTAGCGCAGACAATACTACCCAAGAGTTTGATTCACTTAAAATAGGTAAAAGTGAAATATTTAGGAACGCAAGAGATGCTATTGACGGACAAAGCCATGACAACTTAGTGATTGGAGTTATTGATAGAAACATAAGAGCTACAAGTATAAACCCTAGGATTTGAAGGTTTGATGACAAGGAAATAATAAGGATTCCCGCTGCGATCTGAAGAAGTGGACCTAACCAGTTGACGAAGGATTTTAACTTATAAATCAAACTTACTTTAGAGGCAAGTTTAGACCACATAGGGTTAAGAAGACCTATTGCAAAAGACATAGGATTATTGTTTCTGAGATCAGTTACCTTAAACAATCCAGCCGAGAGGAATATAAAGCCAAACTCTAAAATCAAGGCAGCAAAAATATATTCCGAGAGTAGATTTAGTGGCCAAATTGACTGATGGAATGAGTTTATGAAAATATTGGTATTAGCGAAGAAGATAGTGGAAACACTTAAGAAACAGAAGTAACCCGGTGCGCCAAGTCCGCGAGATATACAGCGAAATCTATCTCTTATGAAGCATGTCCAGGAGATGACTAATAATGGAATGCCTAGGAGTACATTCCCCGAAAAGATCATCATTAAATATAATATCAATGATGAGAAGATTGAATATCGATTCGTCGAGAAAATAGAGAGAAAATCTGATTCAATGTATAGAGAATTGCTCTGATTTGCTTGATATCGTTGATTGCTCGCAATATATAAAAGAGGATGACATGAAATGATTAGAGAAGAAAATGAAAATAAAATTACTGGAACATTCATTACGATTCAGCAAGTTGGTGTCAGGGTTAATTGTGGAGTTGCATTTTCGATAACATTCAGCCAACCGTAATTCCAGTCTCTGACTCCTGCCTTCCAGGCTGAACAATTCTTGCAAGGTGCGAGATCACCTGCCATTCCCTTGATGTGGGCAGATCTATACTTTTCAAATACCTCACTATTCCAAACATCTTTGATCGTTGCTTCATACAATGTCGGGAATTCACTTGCAGTTGTAAAGCTTATGTCCTGCCCACAAAGTGCAAATTGGCCGAGTGTATCTATATTCAACCTCTCAAATAGCCATACACAAGGTGATATCTCATTGAGGTTAACTTTGTCTTTTGATATATTGCCATAAAGTTCATCGTCAATTGAATTATCAAGATTTATTGTGGTATTGTCATCCCACGATAAAAACTTCCTTGTAATCACATTGTCAACTTTGATTTGATTCCTCCAAAAATCCTCAGCAATTTTAACATCACCCAGAGCTTTTTGCCTTATCATTGAGACTACAATATTCGTTGCACTATCTATTTTTTGGTTTCGCATGTCTAATGCAGTCTGAATATTAGATATCTGATCAAGCCACCTCTCGTCATCCGATCTTCTGTCTTTGCCTGAAATTGGCGGACGTAATTGACTATAAGTTTGTGCATCTGCAGCATCCATGGAGAATTCGATCATATCTACACCAGATTCTATGATGCTCTCTAATCTTGCCCTACCTTTCGAATCGGGCCCAAACATTGAACCGTTAGTGTTTAGCCATACCTTCGCCCCTTTCTTTTTCGCATCGACTATCATTTCCGGAAGCTCAGGATGCAGCAATGGTTCTCCACCACCTGTACATCTGATATAGCTACCATATTCAGCACATTCGTCTGCTATCTTGTCCCATAAAAGTCTACTTATCTTGTCCGCATTGTTGTCACGATAAAACTTTCTTAAATCACTATTCTCATCAGTATATGGACAATTCGGACATCCAAAATTGCATGGATAAACAATTGATACCACAACCATTAATGGAAACTCGCTAGCGTCCCTCTTTTCCAGTAGATTTAAATTTTCCATACTCAAATTATATCTCACTTCTCAAAGCAATCGACCACGCCCTGGCGTTGTCGCGAAATCCACACAACCTTTGCTTCGTTTTTGGCATTTTGCTGCAATAATATCACCATAACTCATGTTTTTGATCTTGGTGATTAATGAATGTATTGATTGATATGTCTCAATCGCCGTTTTCAATGTTATGTATATTATTCATCTTTCCCAGATAGCATCTTGTGTCGAAAAGAATTCTTTTTCTCACCTTGGCAATTATATCGTAAACTAAATCAGCCAAGAACTTTGGCATTAATCTGATGATTTTGCTAACGAGTATCATTTTATTAGAGCCTGTTGCGAACAGTATTCTTGCAATTGCGTCGGACTTTATAAATGTTACACCTGATGAAGATATTGCTAAAATCGTACCAGCCCTTAGCTCCTCTATTTCTTCCAGTGCCAGACTTGTCTTCGAATATTCCTTTACCATTCTTGAGTTCCGCGTAACGTGAAATTTTACTCTACTATTATTGCTGTGGCGATCTAGTATTCTTATCAGTCCATTACACATTGCACATTTTCCATCATACAATATATATAGAGATTCCATTTTGATTCGGCAATTTTAACAATTTTAGCACCTTTAACAGTTCTCTTCTCCTTTCAATTCTAATTAACCACTCCCATGATGTTCAGCAACTAATATGGAGAGAGCAACATCTTGATATTTAAAATATATTTTTGACCTGCAATGATACCTATGCAATGCTCTCTCGGGTTGAACTTTCTTTCAGTGATTTATTGATCTCAAGTCTTTTGGAGCTGGAATATTAATCCTTCTGAATGCTATTCCAGAATATTTCACTGGTTAAACTCTGCTCTGATGGTAAGCCTGGAGAGCAAAGCATTGCACCTCCAGAAATTGTGATGACTTGATCTAACTCTTCTTCTAATCTATAGTTGATTCGCTTGATCGAATACAGACCTGAGTATAAAGCTAGACAACCGCTCACAAAAGCTTTTTGTTTTACAGTTACGATATCTTTATTCTCTGTACAATATGCAACCTGAGATATTGGTTGCCCACCATCCACCTCTCTCGTCACCATATGGCATGTTGAGCCAGCCAACATGCATCCGTATGAAACTGCATCCTTTATTGATTTATCTCCAATTGTGCCAGCAAAGGCTGGGAGTAGAGAGTAATGCAAGTTTATCATCTTTCCAGCGCACCCTATAATAACCTCCTCTTGAATGATTTTATATATTGTAGTTACTATTATTTCAGCATTAAAGTTATTTATGTTGTCTGTAATTTCTTTCACACTTGATTGCATATCTATCTTTTCAGCATTGAGCCCTTTGCTTTTTGCCCATCTATAGGCACCACAGTCTCTGTCTGCTAGGATTGAAATTTCAACCTCTCTTATAAATCTAAAATTTGACAACTGGGATAGTTTGTATAAGAATCTAGCAGTGCTACCCCCACCAGAAGAGAGAAAAAGTACTCTCACAGCTTTTCATGAATCATCTTTAACCAACTATAATAAACTCTTTGATAACCACAAGACCTTGCCTGGAAGCTCTTAACCATTTTTTGTGATATGACAGAAAGCTCCCAAAAAATCTTAGATCAAGTCAGTCTAAAATCTTATAAGGCGCTATCAGCGCTGAAAAGCACACCAATATCATTTGACCATTTCCTTATAGAAAATAATTGTATTGAATTAGCGTTTTCTTTGTCTTGTTTGTCTAATGATCAGGAACTAGTAGAAAAATTAACCAAAGCTCCTAAGCTCATAAATCAACTGGGCTTTGCAAGACATAAATTTATTAATCGAATCTTTTATAAGAATCTTATTTCATTAATACTTGCTCGCATTGCTAGTAGCGGTGACTTAGAAGCATTCTCTTCTTGGGATCATTATTTGTTTGGATCTCATCTGCAGCTAGACGATACTCCAGAATGGTTCGCTGAATCTTTTTGGGATATCAATAGGCATGTCACTGTAGCTCATGACCATTTTTTTGTTATTAGTAATCCTCTTATTGCTTTTCACTTCTTTTACTTGCCCAGCTTGTAAAACAAAACCATGTAAAAGTAAGTGCATAGAAT
>MPMF02348642.1_pt1 | contig 10860 bp, 10 predicted proteins | sample 1617271 | NCBI WGS metagenome assembly MPMF02 (sample SAMN05944812, study PRJNA350692) | marine metagenome | biome: marine; feature: ODZ; material: water; isolation source: 120 m water sample prefiltered with 30 um filter, filtered on to 0.2 um... | place: Pacific Ocean | collected 2012-04-09... | reverse complement strand
GTCCAGCAAAAGAAATTCGGATCGGTAAGGTTGTTCGGCAAGTCGAGGAAAATCTGGCCCTTCAAGGCGCAAGCTCCATCGATTTGACATCGCTCCGAAAGAGGCTCCAGGCATTGCACTATGGCCAGATTTTCCTCGACTTGCCGAACAACCTTACCGATCCGAATTTCTTTTGCTGGACAAGCAAGGTGTATCCCCCCGTTTTTGCCGCGAACAGTTTGAATCAAGCCTTGTTTACCCAACAATCGAACGATCTTCATCAAATGGTTTTTTGAAATGCCATAGCGCTCGGCGATTTCCTGAATTGTCGCGAGCCGATCTTCCTGGAGGCCGAGATAAACCAGAACCCGAAAGCTGTAGTCGGTGAATGCTGTCAGTCTCAAACGACCCTGGCTCCTTTTTTCGTCAAGCGGCTGCGTTGCCCTTTATCGCCCTTTTCGGGAGCTGGCTGCGCGCATGTGTAGCATGGCCCGCAGGCAGTGGCAATAAAAGAAGTATATATTCTGCATGTTTATGTTTAAGCTGTCCGCAGGCGAAAGTGCGGCGCGGTTTCACCGTGGCCTAGCATAGGGAAGAGATCATGGCCCAACGCATCCTGTTGAACGACGGCACCATTGCCGAACCCTATAAAGGGGACTTCAAGGAGTTCGATGGTCGAACCCGCATTTCTTGCCGGGTCACATCGCCTGAGGCCCTAGGCGAAAAAACCCTCGAAGCCATCCGGATGACCTGGCTGGATGAGCGCGGCGACTAGCGGAAGCGAATTCCCGGACGGGCTATTTCCCGTTTGCGGGGTTCGCATGACGTGAAAATGAAGCGAAGCATGACCAAACTGGATCGCGCAATCGCAACCCTGGAAAATGCCCGAACCGAGCCGGAGCGCAAGCAGGACTTGGTAGCGGAAGCCGTCATGCTCACTGTGCGGCAAGTGCGGGAATACGACGACCTGGGACTTGAAGAGCTATCCCAGCGCCTGAGTGCCCAGGCCGAAGCCAAGGGTTTGAGCGAAGCCGAGGCCCAGGCCCAGGCCGAGGCCCAGGCCCAGGCCCAGGCCCAGGCCCAGGCCCAGGCCCAGGCCCAGGCCCAGGAGATTGCCTGGGGGAATGGCTGAAGTTCGGGTCGTTGTTGATACGAATGCGTGGATCAGCTACGCCTTTTTCCGCCAACGCCAAAGCAACCTTGTCAAAGTCATACAGGGATTTCTGACAGGCGAGTGGATATGCCTCGCCTCAGGCGAAACCCTGTCCGAACTTCACGAAGTCGTATCCCGCCCCGGTTGGGAGCGCTACACTATCCTTGCTGGCCGGCTGGCATTTGCTCGTCGCGTTGGCGAGCTTTGCGAAACCACACAGGTAGAAACCGCTCTTGCGGTCTGCCGCGACGCCAAGGACGACAAATTTCTCGCCCTTGCCATTGACGGACAGGCGGACTTCCTGGTTACCGGCGACAAGGATTTGCTGGCGTTGGCGTAGCAGCCCGATCCCGCTTGGAAATTTAGGATTGTTTCCCCAAGGGAGTTCCTGCAAGCCGTGGGCGGCCCATAGGGAAAAAAGGGACCGGGGCGGGGGGGATGCTTTAGCCGCTTTCTGAAATTCCTTTGGCCGCCTCGGTCCGCTCTTTGAGCGACGTCGCAAAGGTATCGAATTCTCCCACGTAGGACATATGGGTAATGAGCCCGACGCCCGGTTTCCAGACATGAAGATTGAGCGCCGGCGGCTCTAGCACCACGGTGACGTCGCCGTCGGGCCGGAGGTCGAGGCCGAGCTGGTGGGCCGGGCCCGGCGCCACGGTCACTACGGTGCCCTGCCAGGCCACGGTCACCGGCCGGTGCAAATGGCCGCAGGCGATGCGCACGATGTTGGCGTGGCTGGCGATGATGGCGCCCAGTTTGTCGCGGTCGGTGAGGTAGCCGTTGCGGTCCATCAGCTCGATGCCGCTTTCGAAGGGCGGGTGGTGCATGAAGATCAGGGTCGGCCGCTCGGGTGCTTCCGCCAAGCGGGCCGCCAGCCAGTCCAGGCGGTCGTCGCACAGACCACCGCCCACTTGGCCCGGCATGTGGGTATCGAGGGCGATGATGCGCAGCGGCCCATCGTCGATGACGTAGTGCAGGAAGGGCCCCGCCGCCGGCAGGTAGTCGTGATCGCTGAAGGTGCGGCGCAACTCTTCCGGCGCATCGTGATTTCCCGGCAGCAATCGCCAGGGCGGCTGCAGTTCGCCGAGAATGGCCGCCAGGCGCTGATATTCCTCGGCCGTTCCACGGTCCACCAGATCGCCGCTGGCCATGACCAGGTCGGGCCGCGGATCAAGGGCGTTGAGGTGGGCGACGCAGCGGACCAGGTGGTCGGCCACGGCGTAATCGAGATCGGGCCGGCCCTCGGGGCCGGAGATGTGGAGGTCGCTGATCTGGGCGATAATCATGGTGCTGGCGGTAGCTGTTTTCGTCAGGCAATCTAACAGATTCGGGCCTTTCCCCAGAGATACAGATGATGCCGGTGAGCCGCGAATACCAGGATTATGTGCTCGAGCTGCTGGCGCCGCTGCAGCCCATGCCGCGGCGTATGTTCGGCGGCCTGGGTATCTTTCTGGGCGATGCCATGCTGGGCCTGATCATCGACGACCGGCTCTATTTCAAAACCGACGGGCGCAACCGCGAGGCCTATCGGGCGGCCGGCATGGCAGCCTTTTCCTACCAAAGCAAGGGCCGTACGGGTAGCCTCAAGACGCTGTGGGAGGTGCCGCCCGAGGTCTTGGAAGATGCCGACGAGATCGTCGTCTGGGCTCGCGCTGCCGGCACTGCCGCGCTGGCGGCCCGCAAAGACAAGGACGCGAGGAAGGAAAAGACAAAATGAAAGCCATCCAGGTCCACGAATTCGGCGGCCCCGAGGTGCTGAAGCTGGGCGAGGTCCCCGACCCCCAGCCCGGGCCGGGCGAGTTGGTCATCAAGCTCGAGGCCATCGGCGTCAACCCGGTCGATACCTACATCCGGGCCGGCGTCCACGCCATGCGGCCGGACTTCCCCTACGTGCCCGGCAGCGATGCCGCCGGTACGGTCGAGACGGTGGGCGAGGGCGTCGGTGATTTTTCGCCCGGCGACCGCGTCTACGCCGCCGGCTCGTTGCGGGGATCGTGGAACGGCTGTTACGCCGAGCGGCTCTTGCGCCGGGCCGATCAGGTGATGGCGCTGCCCGACAACATAAGCTTCGCCCAGGGATCGGCGCTTGGCGTGCCTTACGGCACCGCCTACCGGGCGCTCTTCCAGCGCGCCGGGGCCCAGACCGGCGAGACCATCCTGGTGCATGGCGCCAGCGGCGCCGTCGGCTCGGCCGCCGTGCAACTGGCGGCCGGCCACGGCATGACGGCCATCGGCACGGCCGGCAGCCAACGCGGCCGCGACATGGTCAAGGCCCAGGGCGCCGCCCACGTCCTCGACCATACGGCGGCTGGCTATCTCGATGCCGTGGCCGAGCTCTCTAGCGGCCGGGGCCCCGACGTGGTCCTCGAGATGCTGGCCGACGTCAACCTGGCCAACGACATGGAGGTAGCCGGCCACGGCGGCCGCATCGTCGTCATCGGCAACCGCGGCAGCATCGAGATCAACGCCCGCATGGCCATGATGAAGGACTTGGACATTCGCGGCATGGCGCTGCCCAACACCCCCGACGATGCCATGGCCGAGATCCACGCGGCGCTGGGCCGTGGTCTGGCGGCGGGAGATCTCAAACCGGTGATCGGCGCCGAAATGCCGCTGGCCGAAGCGGCGGCGGCCCACGTCAAGGTGCTGGAGCCGGGCGCCTGCGGCAAGATCGTGCTGTTGCCGTAGGGCAGGGGAGGACACACCATGAAATCGCAAGCGCGCGTCGTCGTCATCGGCGGCGGGGTGGTGGGCTGCAGCGTGCTCTACCATCTCACCCGCTACGGCTGGACCGACGTCATGCTGATCGAGCGCTCGGAACTGACCTCGGGCTCGACCTGGCATGCCGCTGGCGGCTTCCATACCCTCAATGCCGATACCAACATTGCGGCCCTCCAGGGCTACACCATCCGGCTCTACCAGGAGCTGGAAGAGCTCAGCGACCAGTCCTGCGGTTTGCATCACGTCGGCGGCATCACCATCGCCGGCGATCCCGAACGCCTCGATTACCTCAAGGCGCAGCGCGCCAAGCACCGCCACATGGGCCTCGATACCCACATGATCGGGCCCGACGAAATCAGCGAGATCTGCCCGGTGATCAGTACCGAGGGCGTGCTGGGGGCGCTTTACGATCCCCTCGACGGTCACCTCGACCCGGCCGGCACGACCCAGGCCTATGCCATCGCGGCACGCCGCCAAGGTGCCGAGATCGTGCTGCGCAATCGCGTCCTGGAGCTCAACCGGAAGCCCGACCAAAGCTGGGACGTGGTCAGCGAACAAGGCACGGTGAATGCCGAATACGTGGTCAACGCCGGCGGCCTGTGGGCCCGCGAGGTGGGCGAGATGGTGGGCGTCTACCATCCCTTGATGGCCATGGAGCACCAGTACCTTGTGACCGACGATATCCCCGAGGTCTATGAGCGCGAAGGCGAGTTGCCCCACGTCATGGACCCGGGCGCCATGACCTATTTCCGCCAGGAGGGCCGTGGCCTGGTGTTGGGCATATACGAACACGACTGCGATCCCTGGTCCGTCGACCGCACGCCCTGGGACTTCGGCCATGAACTTCTGCCCGACAACCTGGAGCGTATTTCGGGGCCTCTCGAGGCCGCTTTCAAACGCTATCCTTGTCTCGAAAACGCTGGCATCAAGCGGGTCATCAACGGCCCCTTCACCTTCGCCCCCGACGGCAATCCGCTGGTCGGGCCGGTGCCGGGCGTGCCGGGATATTGGTGCGCCTGCGCCGTGATGGCGGGCTTCAGCCAGGGCGGCGGGGTTGGCCGAACCGTGGCCGAATGGATGATCGAGGGCGAGCCCTCGTCCGACGTCTTCGCCATGGACGTGGCCCGCTTCGGCGACTGGGCCAGCCGCAAATACACCCAGGTCAAGGTGGTCGAGAACTACCAGCGCCGCTTCGCCGTCAGCTTTCCCAACGAGGAACTGCCGGCCGGCCGGCCGTTGCGTACGACTCCGGCCTACGGCATGTGGGCGGCCCAAAATGCCGTCTTCGGCACCGGCTACGGCCTCGAGCACGTCAACTACTTCGCCCTCCCGGGCGAGCAGCCCTTCGAGATCCCGTCCTTCCACCGCTCCAACGCCTTCGGCCCGGTGGGCGAGGAATGCCGGGCGGTACGCACGGCCGTGGGCATCAACGAGATCCACAACTTCGGCAAGTACGAGGTCAGCGGCCCGGGCGCCGAGGACTGGCTCGACTATTTGCTGGCCAACCGCATGCCGGCCGTGGGGCGTATCGTGCTCAGCCCCATGCTGGCGCCCAGCGGCCGGCTGATCGGCGATCTCACGGTCTCGCGGCTGGGGCCCGAGCGTTTCCAGATCATCGGCTCCAGCCTGGCCCAGGCCTTCCACATGCGCTGGTTCGAGAGCCACCTGCCCGAGACCGGCGTCAGCCTGCGCAACGTCTCGCTGGAACGCCCGGGCTTCCAGATCGCCGGGCCCCGGGCCCGTGACCTGTTGGCCGAACTCACCCGTTCCGACGTCTCCAACGCGAACCTACCGTTCCTCGGCGTGGCCGAGATGGAGGTTGGCCTGGCCCCGGCCATCGTCTGCCGCATCAGCTACACCGGCGACATGGGCTACGAGATCTACGTCGCGGCGGAACAGCAGCTGGCGCTCTACCAGGCGCTCACCGGGGCCGGGGCGGAATTCGGCCTCAGGCCGTTTGGCATGCGGGCCATCATGTCGCTCAGGCTGGAGAAGGGCTTCGGCGCTTGGCTGCGCGAATACAAACCCGATTACACCCCCGCCGAGACCGGCCTCGATCGCTTCGTGCGCTTCCAAAAGCCCGACTTCATCGGCCTCGAGGCGGCCCTGGCCGAGCGCGAGAAGCCGCCGGCCCGGCGCCTGGTCAATCTGGTGGTGGATGCCGATGATGCCGACGTCTGGGCCGACGAGCCCATTTGGAAGGACGGCGAGGTGGTGGGATTCGTAACCTCGGGCGGCTATGCCCATTACGTCGAGAAGAGCCTGGCACTGGGTTTCGTGCCCACCGAGACGATTGCCGAAGGTGCCGAGTTCGAGATCGAAATCCTGGGCGACAGGCGCCCGGCAACCCTGCTCGGCGAGCCGCTCTTTGATCCCGCCGGCGAGCGTCTGCGAAGCTAGCTCTGCCGCCTCAAGCGGTGCTCGCGGTAGACGATGAAAAGTCCGCTGCCGACGATGATCAGGGTGCCCAACACGGTGAAGCGGTCGGGCAGGTCGGCGAAGAAGACAAATCCCGCCACCGTCACCCAGATGAGATTGACGTAGGCAAAGGGCGCCACCACGGCGGCCGGGGCGAACTCGAGCGCCTTGATCATGAAATAATGCCCGATGCCGCCGATCAGGCCCATCAGCACGAGGATCAGCCAGGCCTCGGTGCTCGGCGTTGTCCAGACCAGGGGCACCAACAGGCTGGCCACGATGGAGGCCACCAGGGCGGTATAGAAAAGCGTGGCATAAGGCGATTCGCCGGCCACCAGCATGCGCGTGAAGATCTGGTAGAAAGCCAAACAAGTCGCCATGCCCAGCGGCAACACGGCAGCCCAGTGCATGACGCCGAGGCCCGGCCTGAGCACCACGATGACGCCGACAAAGCCGACCAGTACGGCGGCCCAGCGCCTGAGCCCGACGCGTTCGCCCAGCAAGGGCACGGCCAGCGCCGTGACGATCAGGGGATTGACGAAGGCCACCGTGGTGGCCTCGGCCAGCGGGATGTGCTTGAGCGCCGTGAAAAAGAAGCCGGTGGCGTGCAGCAGCAAGAGCGAGCGCGTCACCTGCAGGCCCAGCCGCCGCGTGCGCACCAGGCCCAGGCCGAAGCGCGGCCCCAGCAGCGCCAGCATGAAGAGGGCGTGAAAGGTGTAGCGCCCCCAGATGATCTCGAGCACATGCAGCTCGTGCGTTAGGTACTTGGCGCAGACGTCGAGCATGACGAAGCAGAACCCCGCCGCGATCATCAGCGCGATGCCCCGCAGCCGGGTGGCCCCGGCTTCGCTCGTGTCGCTCATGGGCGGGGCCTGGGGTCTATTCCGCCGCCAAGGCCGAGCGCGCCGTCTCGGCCTTGACCCAGACCGCGGCGTCGTGGAAGGCGGCGCCGCCGTTGGGGGCCACCGGATCGCCGCCGATCAGGAGATTGATGCCGAAACCATCGGCGAATTCGGTGCCGGGCCAGACGCCCTCGCTCACCAGCACACCGCGCTGTTGGCCGGCCGAGGGCCGCCAGGCCAACACCAGTTCGCCGCGGCCGTTGCCGAGTCGCGCCAGGCCGCCCTCGATCAGGTTCAACTCGGCGGCATCGTCGGGGTGGACCATGACTACGGGCCGGCCCTCGCGCTGCCGCGAAGTCGGGGTCTCGCTGAACGAGGTATTGAGGTAGGTGCGGGCCGGCGGCGAGACCAGGCGAAAGGGGGTTTCCGCCCCGACCCCTTCGATGGCATCCCAATGGTCGGGCAAAGCCGGCAGCCCTTTGTGGTAGGGCCCGATGGCGGCCCAGTCGGGCTGGAAGCGGAAGCGGCCGTCGGGGTGGCCGAAGCCCTCCAGGAAATGGGCCTGGTTGAAATCGGGGGCGCGGTCGATCCAACCCCGGACGGCCGCTTCCTCGGCCGATCCCAGGCCCGATTCCGCCACCATCAGGGTGATCAAATCCCAGGCCGAAAGCCCGAATCCAGCGTGTTCGGCGCCCAGCCAATTGGCCAACTCGCAGATCACTTCATGGTTGGAGCGGCACTCGCCATGGCGTTCCAACAGGCGCCGCCCCAGCACCAGCGAGGTATGGCCCCAGCCCATGTAGATGTCGTCGAGTTCCAGGAACATGGCGGCCGGCAGCACGATATCGGCATAGCGCGCCGTTTCGGTCATGAACTGTTCGTGGACGCAAAGGAAAAGATCCTCGCGCGCCAAGCCGGCGCGCACGGCGGCGCTGTCAGGCGCCACGGTGGCCGAGTTGGCATTCTGCATCAGCATGGCGGTGACCGGCGGGCCGTTTTCTAGGGCGTCGGCATCGCCTTGCAGAACAGCGCCGATGCGCGACTGGTCAAGCACGCGGGTCTTGGGGTCGAGGGAGTCGAGGCCGTGGGCCAGGGTGGTGTCGAGGCCCCAGATGTCGAGGCTGACGAAAAAGGCGCCGCCGCCGGGCTGCTGCCAGGCACCGGTCAGGGCCGGCAGGCAGCTCACCGCATGCATGTTGGCGGCACCGTTGCGCGAACGCGTGAAACCGAGCCCCAGGCGCAGGAAACTGCGTTTCGTTTGGCCCCAGAGGCGGGCGAAATCGACGATGGTTTGCTCGTCTAGGCCGGTCAGCTCGGCGGCCCAGGCCGGGGTGCGGCTTTCCAGATGGCGGCGAACGCCGTCGTCGAAGTCGGTATATCGTTTCAGGTATTCGCTGTCAGCCAGGCCTTCGGCGATGATCACGTTCATCATGGCCGTGGCCAGCGCGCCGTCCGTGCCCGGGCGCAGGATTATCGGAATGTCGGCGGCCGCCACGGTGGGCGTCCGGTAGACGTCGACCACCGCCAGCTTGGCGCCGCGTTCCTTGCGGGCGCGCTGGATGTGGTGCATCAAATTGACCTGGGTATGCACCGGGTTGCCGCCCCAGACCACGATCAGGTCGGCCTCGGCGATCTCGCAGGGATCGACGCCGCGCAAGGCGCCGACGCCGGCCTGCCAGCCCGACACCGCCGGTGTCACGCAGATGGAGCCGTGTTCGCGCGAATAGCCCATGACGTGGCGCAGCCGGTCCATGCCCCAGCGCTGAACCACACCCAGCGTGCCGCCGGAATGGTAGGGCCAGACGCTTTCCGGGCCATGGCGGGCGGCGGCCCGCTTGAAGGCCTCGGCGGTCTCGGCCAGGGCATCGTCCCAGGAAATGGGCGCGAAACGGCCCTCACCTTTGCCGCCGACGCGGCGCAGGGGCTGGCTCAGACGATCGGGGTGGTGCACGCGTTCGGCATAGCGCGCCATCTTTTCGCAGACCACGCCAGCGGTGTAGGCCAGATCCCGGGCGCCGCGGATGCGGCCGATGCGGTCGGGCGCCAGGCGCTCGACCTCGAGGGCACAGGCGCTGGGGCAGTCGTGCGGGCAGGCGGAACGGACGATCTCGACAGTCATGGCGCCACGATAGCCCGCCCGCCGCGTCGACCCAAGCTCAACCGCGTTCGACGTAGCAGATCAGCTTCACCGTATAGGCCCGGGTGGCGTCGACCACGTCCTCGGTGCGAACATCGGCGCCGCGGGGGGCGGTGTGGTAGGGCACCTGCAAGAGGTCGAGGAACTGCATTGCCGTCTGGCCCTTGATGGCGAAGTTGACGTTCTGCGGCACTTCGCCTGAGCTGAGGTATGACCGCACCCAACTGGGATCGATACCCATGCGGCGCAGGCGCTCGGCATCGGCTGCGGTGGCGGCACCGCTGACTCCGAAGAGGCGAATGCTCTTGTTGAAAGTGGACACCGTTACCGTCGCCACTTGGCCCGATTGGTCGTATACGGGACCGCCGCTGTTACCCGAATTGATCGGTGCCGAGATCTGCAACATGCGCACGTCGTTCCTCAAACCCGCGGTGCTTGCAACCACGCCGGTGACGGCCTTGATCTGGTCGGAAAGCCGGGTCGAGAAGGGATACCCCATGGCGATGACGGACTGGCCGATGCGCGGGGTGTCGGAGGTGAAGACGGCGTAGGGCCGGTTGGCGACGGCAGCCGCTGCCGGCCGTTTGTTCTCCTGGGCCCGGGCCGCCGGCCGCCCCGAGTTGTCGCTAAGTTCCTTCGAGAGGTTGCGCCAGCCGCCCTGCTTGGCCGGGCTTTTCTGGGCCGTCTTTTGGGCCGTCTGCCGGGCTTGGCCGGCAGTGGCTGCAACGGCTCCACCCGGCAGCTCAAGCTTGAGCACCGCCAGGTCGGCGCCGGGCTCGCGGCCGACGATGGCGGCGAAGCCCTTGTAGACTTGGCTCACCACCTCGACCTTGGGGCAGGGCAGCGAGCGCCGTTCGTCGGGCTCAAAGGTCACCACGTGGTTGTTGGTGACCAGGTGGCCGTGTTCGTTGATGACGAAGCCGGTGCCGGAACTGTAGGGCTGGGGCTCCGCCATCGCCGGGCCGGCCGCCGCCGCCAGGGTCGTGGCCACGATTGTCAGGATCTCTTTGCGCATTGCCTCTCTCCCGCCGCCGGCCCGGCGCGCTGCCGGGCGGCCATTGTTGAAACAATTTTCACAAACATCCACCCGCAAAACAAGGTTGGCCGATGGGTTCCCCTCTCCCTATGGAAGGTTTAGAGGGATTTTCTCAATCAGTTGGCAGAACTGGGCGTGGCAAAGCCCTGAATGCGGCGCTAGACTGGCCCGCACAGCGCCGCTTCCAGGCCGGTTTCGCTTTCAGCACGGGGGCTAAGTGTCTGAAAAACAACGAGAAGGCAAAAAAAATTCGCCGAAGCGCCGGAAAATCGCTCTAAACCCTTCATAGGATCGGGTACGAGACGCAATTTCCTTTTGAAACTTCCCTGTCAACCGGGAGGAAGGTCGATGAAAAAAGTTCTGTTGATACTGGCTTCGGGCCTACTCGCCGTGGCCGCCACCGCAACCGTCCCCGCCGCCAGCCAGGCGGCGGAAAAGCCCAACATCCTGATCATGGGCGAAGACGCCGATCAGGATACCGTGCCGCGCAACAGCCGGGTCTTTCGTCGCGTGTTGGACGGGCTGGCCAACCAGCTGCACGACGAAGGCTTCGATGTTTTCGACGAAACCGCCG
>MPMF02164810.1_pt1 | contig 10871 bp, 10 predicted proteins | sample 1617271 | NCBI WGS metagenome assembly MPMF02 (sample SAMN05944812, study PRJNA350692) | marine metagenome | biome: marine; feature: ODZ; material: water; isolation source: 120 m water sample prefiltered with 30 um filter, filtered on to 0.2 um... | place: Pacific Ocean | collected 2012-04-09... | reverse complement strand
CGATTCGAACGCCTGAAAAAGATCTTTGCCGATGCCCGGGTACTGGGAGCCCTGGCCGGGAAAGATGAGCAAAGTGGAGGAGTTAGAATCGGTCAAGTACAGTAACGCCGCAGTTTCGGCAGATGATCAAGGGTATTCTTACGGCCCACATTGTATCGTTTACCCTAGGCGACGGCCAAAGAGTGAGTTGACTGTTCAAGTATCCCTGAGTAGCGCGGTCACGGTGCAGGATTTAAAAAAACCAGAGAAGGAACAGCAATCCGCTTTCAACGAGTGCTGCCGATGATGCCACCAGCATAGCCAACGGGCCCGCCATAGCGGACTCGATATAAGCCCCGTTACCGGTACTGGCCACTTTGCCCCCGCTTGGTGCCATAAATTACGACTACCGCCGAGATTCCCTTATTTTCGGACCATTTGTAGGCGCCATGCGCCTCACCAACCTCCAATTCATCATAGTACCGGCGACCGCACTGCTAGAGCAGGCTGGCCCGCGGATGCCTTGGTCGATAAATGCCCGTCTTCTGGTACTGGAGACTTTCGATTTTGAACGCTTGACGAGTCAAATTTCCGAGTTCAAGGATCAGATCAACTAAACCATAGACAAATTAAGTGATTTAGGTTCAGAATTGATCAGAACACATGAATATCCTGTCACGGTAGGGCAGTTCTTGCGACTTACATAATTACTACTCTGTCAAACCATGTTGGATCACATCGTTTTTGGCCTGGTCCGTGATGGACGCGGCATTTTCGCCCAAGCATTGTCCCATCTTCTCGCCAGGGCCCCAGTCTCCCCAGTTCTCGCTAATGTAGCCTGTAACGAACTTCGCGAATGCCTTGTCCAAGGCAGATTTCGGCTTAACCGCCTCTTGTTCTTGCGATTCATCTTTTTCGCAACGTGCATACACCTCATCCAGACTCTTAAAATCTTTGTCTGAGAGATTTTCGAATGCCTCTTCCAGGCCGTGTTCCATGACACCCTCCTTGGCACCGGTTGTCATGGCGGCTGCATTCGTGGCCAGGCATTCGCCAATCTTCTTACCAGGGCCCCAGTCTGCCCAGTATTGACTCACGTATTGCGCTACAAAATCTGCAAACGCCTTGTCTAACTGTTGGCCGTCTGAGACAGATGAGCCTGTTTGTGCAGAAGTCGAACTGTCTGAGGAAGCCTGCGCTTGCTCGTCCTGTTTATGTGACGCTTGGAGTTGCAGAACGCTGTCGAGTTGACCTCTCATTATTTGAGCAGACATACTTGCTTGGCGACACTCGCGTAGGCGATTTGGTAGGAGTGAGGCACACCCAGCATAGAAAGCGTCTGACTCCTCGGCAACCTGTACCCTTCCAATGCCCTTTTCCTCCCGAAAGAGGCAGTAAGTAGGATGGGGTCCAATACTCCATTGTGATCCTCTTTTGTTTTCGTTATCAAAACCGTGGTGAATACCAGGGTAGATGGTGATCTTGAAGTCCTTACCTGCTTTGCGTAGTCGGTTGACATAGTCTTCACAAGGGACGTACCACCCAGTTTGATCTTTGTCGCCCATCAAAATTCTGACCGGCCGATCGGTGACCTTCTCTTCTTCGTCCCAGGTATAGTTACACGCCGGATAGAAAGAGACATAAGCGGCCGGTTCCTGTCCTTTCGGCGCCCACATACGTTGGAAACGTTTCACGGTGGAATAAAGGGTCGCAATCCCGCCAACCGAGAACCCCATGAGTGCGATTCGTGCCGGATCAATGCGTGGATGGGTCGACAGAAACGTCATTGCCTGAAATGCATCAATCATGTTCGGCAATCCCTGGTTCAGGCTATAACACTTCCCACCTTCACAGCCGGGCCGCACATTGCTGTTTATAACAAACGTCGCAAGTCCGATACCTCGCAAATTCTGTGCCCATTTGTAGATGCTGCAATCATTATTTGTGGCGCAGTTGGGGCTTATCCCCTTTCCGCCGTGCAACAGAATGACGACCGGCATACGCTTGGCACCGCTACTTGAGAGCACCAGTTCACCAAGGATATTTTATTGGCGGCCCGGCCTTTTCCCCCTCAAGGAATTGTTTTAAGCCAGAAATGGGGATGACTGAAACGAAAAGCGCCCTGTCTGTCCAGCAGCCAATGATTGGATATTTCCGCCGGCCCAAGCGCTCGTAACTGCGGTAACTAAATACAAAGAAAAAAAATTTCTAGAATTCGTCGCATCTTGTATCTATCCAATTGCAACAATCTTAGCAGTTTCCCAAGAATCCTGACATCATCGATCAAGTTTGGAATCCGAACCCCACTAAGCAGTCCTGAAACTAACCTCGCTGCTAAAGTTGTATTGCCTGCAACTCAATAGTGAATGTAATCCGACTATATGGTAGTGACCAGCCGGGTTACAAAGTAATGCGAGGGTAGAATCAAGGATTCACTAGTCAATCTCAACTTCAAATCTCGCGGCTGATATGTATCGGAGAATTGTAGTAAGGCATTTGATGGACTCGAATACTTTCTGGTTTATCGCGGTATTGCCCGCGTGTATGTTCTGCGATCTCCTCCATGGTAGCGAACCAAACGTTCCCTTTGCTAATAATGTACTCGATTAACTTGGTAGCCTCTAACCATCGAGCTAGTCGACCGGAAACAAAAGGATGCCAGACGGGTATCCATAATCCACCAAACTCCCACATCGCATCGAACTCAGCCTTAAAAACTGCAATCGCCTCTTGGGGCGATTTAATCGGCATTGTGTAATCGATATCACTCATGTGGACGTATGGTGGCCAGTCGTCCATCCCCCAATGAGATGGCAATTCGACTAAATCTCCGTGCGTTGTATTCAGTATGTAAGGAACATCATCACCCATAAGTGAGGCATCATATTCGAATCCGTATTTGATCAATAAGTCTGTACTATGGGTCGAGAAGTTGTAGAGAGGGGAGCGAGACCCGCGCGGCCGCCTACCAGTAGCTTTCTCAATTACTTCGATGCTTCGACAAAGCCAATACTCCTCATCATCTTTCGTCTGTTCATTCGGATGTTCGTGAATGTAGCCGTGGTGAGCCACCTCGTGACCACCGTCGATCATTTTAGATACAGCATCAGGGTATTGCTCAATACACCATGCAGGGACAAAAAAAGTTTGTTTTATACCGAATTTTTTATATGTCTCAACTATTCTTGCAATAGCGATTTCTGGTCCATAGCGTAAAGTAGATATAGCTGCAACACGGGAAAAACTATCAGATGGCCGGTGAAGGTGTAAGAAACTATCGGCATCCATGTCAAATGTTATTGCTACTGCACACTTTGCGCCGTTTGGCCATGACGGTGGGTTTGCAATCATCTCCAGTGTCCTCTATTAGGTAGAGACTAGTATGTGGAGTCTTTCGGGGATTGATAATGATTAATGCAGAAAGTCTGGCGTTTCCCGCAGATGAACAACTCACTCTAGTTATGCTGCTTATTGTATTTCCTCTCGCATCATCGCAAATAATTTCACCTCTAGATCGACGTAACCGGGCAAGGCCAGCATATCTTCTTTTCTAGCAATGCGTTTTCCCTGTTTGAATTCCACTCGAATATCTGCTTTGATCCGACCTGGATTACGTGTAAAGAAAATTATGCGATCAGCCAGAAAAATGGCCTCTTGAATATCGTGAGTGACGGTTACTACGGTTGTTTTTTCCCGACCGATAATATCAATCATCATCTCCTGCATTTCCCAACGTACCTGGGCGTCAAGTGCGCCAAACGGTTCGTCCATTAGCAAAACGCGAGGGTTTTGTGCTAGTGTGCGGGCGATAGCAACGCGTTGTTTCATGCCGCCAGACAGACTGGTGGGGTATGATTCTGCAAATTCCTCAAGATGTACTAGTTCAAGAAATTCTTGCGCTCTTGCACGCCTGTCATCTCTTGGTACACCCATAATTTTCATGCCATATTCGATGTTTTTCCGTGTGGTTAACCATGGGAATGATGTGTAGGCTTGGAATATCATTCCTCGATCTGGTCCCGGCCCAACTATTGGTTTCTTGTATGCAACCATTTCTCCGTGAGTTGGATATTCGAGTCCGGCAATCATTCTAAGAACTGTTGTTTTCCCACAACCGGACGGTCCGATAAAGGTTACTATTTCGTTTTCTCGTAGATCTAACGAAATGTTGTCAACAGCAGTAAAACTTCCTCCAAGATACTGTTGGGTTACATTATTTACACTGATCACGACAGCATTGTCGCTGCCATTGATTTTTTGATTATTGACCATATTTGAGATAGTGGAAATGTTTGTCAATTTCGACGTTCACGATCCCATGGGAAAGAGTAGTGCGCGAGCAATCTAAAGGCTAAGTCTGTTAATACTCCAAGAATGCCGATAGTGAGTATGCCAGCCATGATGATATCTACCTTCAAGAATCTACCCGCACGCATCATGACCGCACCAATGCCATCAGTAGCAGCTACGATTTCTGCAATTACCAAATAAGTCCATCCAACGGCTATCATGTTTCGCATGGAATCTATGATCGATGGTGCAACTGCAGGCACTACCACACCTAAAACAACCCGACGACGATCGGCGCCCATTGTTAATGCTGCCTCCACCAATTCGCTCTGGACAGCTTTCGTGTTGTCGAGTACCAGCGCAATAAGAAAGAAGATAACCCCTAAAAACAATAAGGCCATTTTCTGCGTATCAGTTGGGCCGAACCAAACGAGCAGTAGTGGGATAAATGATGCCGCGGGGAGGTATCGTGAGGCTGAAATTGTGGGATTGATTAATGCGCGCAACTTAATAAAACATCCCATTAATACTCCAAGTGGTACTGCGACGACACAGACCAGAAAAAAACTACCAAATATTCGGAAACAACTTTTTCCAATGTCATAGATGTATCCCTTTTCGGTCAGCAAGACCCAGAATGCGGATAGTACTGTTTGGGGGGACGGTAAGAATCGTTTACTCTCCTCTGGAGTCATGAGATGACCCACTTCCCAGACTCCAAAAAAGGCTAACCCACCTAAAATCCCAAGTACCAGAGTAGTTTGACGAGATATAGTTCCTCGTAGTGCAAAAAATGAGCTTGTCCGCGGGCGTTGAACGCCAGTCGGCCCGATCATGGCATTCTCGTCAACGACATTTTTTTCCTTATCAGACACCCAATTCTCCAGCCTATTATTGAGCAGGCAACGGTATATCAAAATAATTTGAAGTGAGCAAGTAATTCTAACTGAAAATAATATGTCTTTGCACGATTTAGACCTGTCAAGTACACTCGGCACGAGTCGCACACTTCAAGAACGCAGTATCTCCTGGTGGTTGTTGGCTGCCGTTGTTTCACGACTGCATAAAGTGACCGGTGCCCAAGATGAAAATCATAATGCCACAAAAAATAATGCACTGTTACAATAGATTCTAGATAATATTCCGACACGGTTTGCCAATAGCAACTGACTTCAGATTTCTTAACAGAGTCACCTATAAATGCAATGAAACAACCATTTGAATACCTAAGACCTAACACTTCTGAAGAAGCGGTCGCGCTTAAAGCGAAACATAAAGACCGAGCTAGGTATTGGGCTGGTGGCACAGATTTAATGTTGCAGTGGCGCGCAGGGGAACTCGATATTGACTATTGTATAGATTTGACTTATTTGCCAACGCTTAGTTACGTCGAAAACGAACAAGGCAGTGTACGGATTGGCTCCATGGCTTCTCTAGATGATCTTGACTATGCCGCTGATTCGAACCAATTAATGGAGGTGATTGGGCATACAGCACGCCTAATGTGCACTAAACAAACACGGACCATCAGCACGGTTGGTGGCAACATGTGTAATGCTTCGCCCAGCGCAGATTTGTCAGTATTATTTGTGGCACTTGACTGCGAGGCAACTATCATGGGCAGTGGTGGAAGTCGCACGGTGTTAGTGGAGAATTTCTTCAAAGGGGTAAACGAAACAATCCTGAAAGATGACGAGTTACTAATTGAAATTAGACTCCCAGTACCAGAGTATCCAAAGGAGGCTTGCTATAAGCGGATAGCTCGAACTTTTGTTGATATCGCTTTGATAAGTTCCGCAGTATCAATTTCCTCTACAAATGGGGTAGTCACGGATGCTAGGATTTCACTCGGGTCCGTTGCTCCCGTGCCGATTAGGTCTCGCACTGCTGAACAAAAGTTGATCGGCTTAAATCTTTTGGAGGTTGATGACGACATACTAGAAGAGGCAGGGCAATTAGCTGCTACTGATGCTTCGCCGATCTCCGATGTTCGAGCAGGCAAAGTGTATCGCCAAGATATGTGCAAGGTGTTGACGCGCCGCACTGTTGAAGAATCAGTTCAGAAGCTAGTCCAGAAACAGAAATGACCAAACTGACTGTAAATGGCAAAGAATGTGAGGTTCAGATAAAACCGCACGAAAGCCTTGCTGATGTGTTAAGGGATCAACTGGATCTATTTGGGGTGCGTGTATCCTGCAACGAAGGTGAGTGTGGATCGTGCACGGTAATTATGGATGGCAAGCCGGTAACGGCCTGTATTGTGTTGGGTATGCAGGCCGAAGGGAAAGAGATTCTAACAATTGAAGGAATAGGCACAGTTGATAATTTGCATCCTATACAGCAGGCCTATATCGAGGAGCAGGGATTCCAATGTGCATTTTGTACACCAGGTTTTATTATGGCAACAAAGGCTTTTCTGGAAGAAAATCCAGACCCAACTGAAGAAGAGGCGGCGATCGGTATCAGTGGAAACATCTGTCGATGTGGAGCATACCCTTATATCGTGAAGTCTGTACTTAACGCTGCAAAAAAGTTGCAAGAGCAACAAAACACTGAGTAACTCTAAATTAAATTATGAGGCAGTAGCGTGAAGAATTCTTATTTGCAGACTGACTCCAAAGATCCATCTAGTTTTGTCATTGCCGGAAAAGGTGTTCCAGTGAAAGACGCCAAGGAGAAGGTAACTGGAACATTGAAGTTTGCAGTGGATATGAAGGTGCAAGGTATGGTGCACGGCAAGATACTTAGGAGTCCCCACGCGCACGCTAGAATCACTCATATCGATACCAGTAAGGCTGAGGCGCTTCCAGGCGTACTCGGTGTTGTGACCCACAACGATGCGCCGAACTTAAACTGGGAAAACGCGTGGTTCAACTACCGCGGAAAAGTGTTGGACGGCATAGTACGATTCGTCGGTGATGAGATGGCCGCCGTAGCAGCGACTAGCGAAGAGATTGCAGAAGCTGCCCTAGAACTCGTTGAAGTAGAGTACGAGATTTTGCCTTGTGTATTTGATCCCGAAAAGGCAATGAAACCGGATGCTCCGCAAATCCGAGAAGAGGGGAATGTTCGTGATCCTTATATTGTAGAGTGGGGCGATGTAACTAAAGGTGAGCAAGAAGCCGATTTTGTAGTTGACTGTGAGATCAAGTTTGCCAGCCAGCAGATGGCGCCGCTAGGGCGGAATGCCTGTATTGCAGAATGGAATGGTGATCGTGTCACCATGTGGACATCCTCGCAAACTCCCTCCGAACTTCGAGATGGAATCCATGAGGCATTTGGTATCCCGTTGAGTAAGGTTCGCGTCTGTGCGCTCCCATCGGGAAGTTCTTTTGGTAGCTGGTGGAGCGCAAATTTTATGATGATTACGGTGCTCCTGGCGAAAAAAGTGCGGAAGCCGGTGAAGATCGAATTAACTAATGAAGAATGTATGGCAACAGTCAAGCGGCGACATCTAGAAATTAGCCGGGGTCGTATGGGGTGCAAAAAGGATGGCACTCTTACCTTGGCTCAATTCGACCATATTATTGATAACGGAGGATACGGTTTCAAAGATGATGTTGGATTCTTTTGTGTTGATAATTGGGGACGTACAAGTCATGGACGCTATGTGATCCAAAGCGTTAATACAAATCTCGTTACCGCAGGCTGCATGCGCGCTGTTGGTGACGTTACTCTAGGGTCATGCGTTGAACGCGTTGCCGACATGTGTGCGATTCAGGTAAATATGGATCCCGTTGATTTTCGTCTTAAAAACCAAATAAAGCCGGGGGAAGAACTCCGGATGCAACATAGTAAAGGATATTTAAAGGGTAGTATCGACGAATATCTTGACGGAATTCCAGAGGCGCAAAGGAGAGATTGGCCAAAACTTTTCCATCTCTCCAGTGGCTCAACCGAGGACATTCTGATCAAGGGCGCTGAGGCGTTTGATTGGAAAGGAAAATGGAATGGTTGGGGGAAGCCATATTCGATTGATGGCCCAAAACGCCGTGCCGTTGGTGTTGGAACTGGCGCACACGTTTGTGGTGTTGAGTTCGAAGGCAATGTATCCGCGGTTGTTCGAATTAACCCTGATGGTAGTGCAAAAGTCCACTGTGCAGCCGGCCGACAAGGGCAAGGGAGCGAAACTACACAGGCACAGGTCGCTGCCGAAGAGTTAGGCATTCCTTTTGATAAAGTGGAAGTCGAAACCGGGGACACAGATTCGTGTCCCTGGAGTCACGGATCACTTGCTAGCAACACCATGTTCAGGGTGGGTTGGGCAACGCGTGCTGCGAGTAGGGACGCAAAAAGGCAATTATTGGAAATTGCTGCTCGTGAAATTTTTGATTCCGATCCTAGCGAACTGGATGTGAATAATGGGGTCATCCTTTTTAAGGACCACAACAAAAAAGATCCACAAATTTCAATCGAGGGTGTTCTGAATCATTTTCGCGGCACAGACGCACTTGGTCAGGCTTCCTCAATCACTGGTAGACCTGCATATCCAATGCCGCCATCCAGCGCATTTGCGAGGCATTTTGCGGCCCACTTTGTTGATCTCGAAGTCGATACAGAAACTGGAGAGATCAAACTTCTAGACTGGTTAGCCACTCAAGATAGTGGGACCATCATGAATCCTCAGGTCATGAAAAATCAGATGATCGGTGGCGCCATTTGTGGTGCGGGTTTTGCTATTTGTGAAAGTCTTGTATTTGATGAGGAAACGGGGCGAATTAAAAACGCCAATCTATTGGATTACAAGTTACTCCGCGCCGCGGATTTTCCGGTGAACGGAGAAGTCATTTACGGTGATTCTTATGATCCCGTTGGACCGTTTGGTGCGCGCGGTGCTGGTGAGGCTCCGGCAGCTGCCGCAGGCCCTGCGATTGCACAAGCAGTGTACAACGCCCTCGGCATGTGGGTCGATATGCCGATGACACCGGAAAACGTTATTACCGCCTTGCACAGCGATTCCTAACACTTCAGATACCTAAGAATTGCGAACCAGTGCCACTTACTACGAGATGATTAATCTATTAACTCGGACAAGCGACGGTCATTGAAAAATAGACAAAGAGTTATTGGTAATCTTGGTACAAATATTTTGATTCGTTTTGCCTACAAACAGACGGTCGATTGATCTCAAGATCAAACGAATAGTGTTTCCTGTGTCATCTGGCCCGCTGCCCTGGACAAATATATTAAGTCAATAAAGTGAAATTTCGATCGCTTTTTGTCTACCGAGGTACTAGCAGTAGTCGTGCTGACGCTTTCCTAGCTATTTGCACTTTCATAGGTTTCATCGGTTTCTGGTATTCGATATCCGAACTTGAATTCATTTCCGAAAAATTTTTGCCGAGCCCGTGGAGAGTTTTAACGGCGTTATACGGCATGCTAATTTCCCAGAATTTTATTGAAGATATTTGGATTAGCGTTGCAAGGGTGTGGGCGGCGTTCCTTTTATCTGCCGTTATGGCGATTCCTATCGGTATATGGATGTCAAGCTACCGGATTGTAGGGATGCTCACCGAGCCTATAGTTGACTTTATCCGTTATTTGCCCGTGCCAGCGTTAGTCCCTTTGCTGATTATCTGGTTTGGCATTGGTGAGAGCTCAAAGATTGCTGTTCTTTGGATGGGTACATTTTTTCAACTTGTGTTGCTCATTGGGGATGATACTAAACGTGTTCCACCAGAATTCGTCGAGACAGGATTTACTCTCGGAGCAAAACCCAGACAAATTACATGGCACATTGCGTACCGCTCTATGTTACCGAATATAGTTGATAATCTCCGAATTACGCTGGGTTGGTGTTGGACCTACATCATTATTGCGGAAATCGTCGCGGCCAACGCTGGAATTGGCCACGCCATCTGGGCAGCTCGACGGTTCGTGAAAACACCAGAAGTCATGGCCGGTATTCTGACAGTAGGCATCATTGGTCTGGTAACCGATCAAGTGATTCGATTGGCCCATCGGCGCTATTTTCGTTATTTGTGAGTGCTCAGTATGTCTTATGAAGGGCCATTTCTCCGTTTACGGCAGATCAGTAAAACATTTGCAGCCGAACCAGGCAAAGCATCGTCAACCCATGTTATCGATAGTGTCTCAATGGACATAGAGGCGGGCGAGTTTGTTGTTTTTCTTGGGCCATCAGGTTGTGGGAAAACAACCTTGATGCGCATTGTTGGTGGTTTAGAGGTTCCTACTGACGGAGAGACATTGTTAGCCGGCCAGAAAATAACGGGCCCGGATCGCAGAAAGGGTATGGTATTTCAGGCCTACACATCGTTCCCTTGGCTTACTGTTGTCGAAAATATACGTTTTGGTACCAAATACCGGAACGACATCAGTAACGCTGAGAAACAGCAGGTGGCGGATTACTATCTCGAGTTGGTAGGTCTTACTGACTTCGCCAATTACTATGTCAATAGAATATCCGGCGGAATGCGGCAGCGAGTCGCTATAGCCAGAACACTTGCAGCAAACCCTGAAATTTTGTTGATGGACGAACCGTTTGGGGCTCTTGATGCTCAGACTAGAGAATTTCTTCAGAGCCAGTTGCTTGAGATAAACACTACTGAGCGTAAAACAACGATTTTTGTCACCCACGATGT
>MPMF02149337.1_pt1 | contig 10878 bp, 9 predicted proteins | sample 1617271 | NCBI WGS metagenome assembly MPMF02 (sample SAMN05944812, study PRJNA350692) | marine metagenome | biome: marine; feature: ODZ; material: water; isolation source: 120 m water sample prefiltered with 30 um filter, filtered on to 0.2 um... | place: Pacific Ocean | collected 2012-04-09... | reverse complement strand
CGGGCCGTGCTCGGTGGAGGACCGCGCGCAGCTGCTGGAAAGCGCCCACGCGGTGAAGGCGGCCGGAGCGCAGGCGCTGCGCGGCGGCGCATTCAAGCCGCGCAGTTCGCCGTACAGTTTTCAGGGCCTTGGTGAGCAAGGATTGCAGCTGCTGGCAGAGGCGCGCGAGCAAACCGGGCTGCCGGTGGTGACCGAGGTAATGACCCCGGAGCAGCTGCCGCTGGTCACGCGCTACGCGGATGTACTCCAGATAGGTGCACGCAATATGCAGAACTACGAGCTGCTCAAAGCGGTCGGTCGCGGCAGCCACGCAGTGTTGCTCAAACGCGGGCTGATGGCCACGGTCGAGGAACTGCTCATGAGCGCCGAGTACATACTCGCGCAGGGCAACCGGCGCGTGATCCTGTGTGAACGCGGCATCCGCACCTTTGAAAAATACACGCGCAACACCACTGATATCAACGCCGTGCCGGTGCTGAAAAGCCTGACGCACCTGCCGGTGCTGCTCGACCCCAGCCACGGCGTGGGAAAATGGGACTTCGTTACCGCGGTGGCGCGCGCGGGAATCGCCGCGGGCGCGGACGGGCTGATCGTGGAAGTGCACCCACGCCCCGCCGAGGCGCTCTCCGACGGCGACCAGAGCCTGCTTCCAGAGCGTTTCGCCAAACTGGTGCAACAGGTGCACGCCATCGCCGCCACCATCGGGCGAGAATAATCCCACCGCCGAGCAAACGCGATGCACACGTCATATTCGCCGCTCGCACAGCGCCGCATTACCATCGTCGGGCTCGGTCTGATGGGTGGCTCACTCGCACTAGCGCTACGCGGAAAGTGCGCCGGCATCACCGCCGTTGATAGCGACGCGCACACCCGACGCGTGGGGCTGCAACGCGGCGTGGTCGATTGCGCATCCAAGAGCCTCGCCGAGGGCGTGGCGCGCGCAGACCTGCTGGTGCTTGCCGCCCCGGTACGCGTTATCCTGGAGTTGCTGATGCAACTGCGGCAACTCCAGCCAAGTGCACAGGAAGCCCTTCCGGTGCTTGATCTGGGCTCCACCAAAGCCGAAATCACTGCAGCCATGGCCGTGCTGCCAGAGCGTTTCGACTGCATCGGCGGCCACCCGATGTGCGGCAAAGAGACCGGCGGTCTGGCGCACGCGGATGCGGGGCTTTACCGGCAGGCAGCTTTCGTACTCACCCCGCTGCCGCAGACCAGCACAGAGACGCTCGCGCTCGCTGAGGAGCTGGCACTGGCGACGGGCGCACAGCCACTGCAGATGCAACCCGAGCGCCACGACCGGCTGGTGGCCCTGACCAGCCATCTACCTTATTTGCTGGCCTGCAGCTTGGTGGCAGCCGTGGAGCAGCGCGGAAATGACGACCCGGGCGTGTGGGATCTGGTCTCGACCGGTTTCCGCGACACAACGCGCGTGGCGGCCAGCGATGTACGCATGTTAAGCGACATCCTGCACACCAACAGGGAGGCAGTGCGAGAAGCGCTCGGGCAGCAGCACCGCACGCTTGAAGCGCTGGAAGCAGCCCTCGACGGCGACGTGACCAGCCTGCAGGCGGCCCTCAGCGCCATCCGCGCCACCCGCCAACGCCATTTTCCGCCCTCCCCCGCGGAGAACGAATGAAACTGCGCGGTCCTGCCGGTGCGCTGCGCGGCAGCACAGAGCTGCCGGGCGATAAATCCATTTCGCACCGCGCGTTGCTGCACGCCGCAGTCAGTCCGCACGAATCGCGCCTGCAAAACGTGCTCCGCGCCGGAGTAACCGCGGCCATGATAGACTGCCTGCAAAAATTGGGCGTCAGCATCGAAGGGACGGGCAGCGACCTGAGCGTGCGCGGCGGCGCATGGCAGCAGCCGACAGCGCCGCTCGACTGCGGAAACTCGGGCACCACTATGCGTCTGCTGCTGGGCGCGCTGGCCGGGATGCCGCTTCAAGTCGAGCTAACCGGTACGCCTGGGCTGCAGCGCCGCCCAATGGGTCGGGTAACGCGTCCGCTGCGCGAGATGGGCGCGTCCATTTCGGCCGATAATGCGCCGCTGAGTGTGAACGGCGGCGGGTTGCGCGGGAGTGAACATCACCTGCCAGTGGCCTCCGCGCAGGCAAAAGCCGCGTTGCTGCTTGCCGCGCTGCATGCAGACGGCCCTACCACCATTCACCAACCCGCGCCCTCACGCGACCATTCCGAACGCATGCTGCGCGAGCTTGGCATTGACGTGCGTAGCAGCGCCAACGCGGTGCGGCTGCATCCTAGCGGGCGGCCGCTGCCGCCCACCCGTCTGACCGTGCCGGGGGATTTTTCCAGCGCCGCCTTTCTGATTGCGGCCGCCGTGCTGCTGCCCGGCAGCGCGGTGCGGCTGCGCAGGGTGGGGGTCAACCCGACGCGCACCGGCCTGCTGGATGCGCTCAACGCGATGGGCGCGGATATCTCCATCGAAAACCAGCGCGAGAGCGGCGGCGAGCCCGTGGCTGACATCACCGCGCGCCACTCTCGCTTGCGCGCGGTAGAGGTGCGCGGCGATCTAGTGGTGCGCATGATTGACGAGTTTCCAATCTTCGCGGTGCTGGCCACGCAAGCCGAAGGGGTGACCACTGTGAGTGACGCCGCCGAGCTGCGCGTAAAAGAATCTGACCGCATTTCCGCGCTGGTCGCTGAATTACAGCGCATGGGCATCGCCATCAGCGAGCGGCCAGATGGATTCAACCTGAGCGGGCCGCAGCAGCTTTCCGCCGCCACGGTGGACTGCCACGCTGACCACCGTCTGGCGATGTCGCTGGCGGTAGGCGCGCTGCTGGCGCCAGGCGAGAGCAGCGTACAGCGCGCCGGAGCGGTGCACGAATCCTTTCCCGCTTTTGCACACACGCTGCGCGCGTTGGGCGCGGAGGTGCGCTGAAATGCCCGCTTTCACCCTACTCGGCCACCCGGTCGCGCACAGCGTCTCTCCGGCCATGCACAACGCTGCCGCGGCCGTGCTCGGGCTGGATTATGAATACACCGCCACGGACATTGCGCCAGAGGATTTTTCGGCGGCGCTGGCGCGGCTGCGCGCGGGCGAATGGGCCGGCGCGAACGTCACCATTCCACACAAACAAGCCGTGCTGCCGCTGTTAGACGAACTGGGCGAGACTGCAGCCGCTCTGGGCGCGGTGAACACGCTGCTCCGCGACGGCAAACGGCTGCGCGGCGAGAACACCGATGTACCCGGCTTTCTGGCTGAAATAGACTCGTTCGGTGTAGAATTGGCCGGGCGGCCGGCGCTCATCTTCGGCGCGGGCGGCTCGGCGCGGGCGGTGGCATTCGCGTTGTTGCAGCGCGGCGCCGAGCCGCGCATACTGGCGCGCAACCTTCCCGCGGCGGCGCAACTGGCGCGCGAGCTGCACCGCGCCACCGGCGGCCGCTTGCTTACCTTCGAGTGGACGCCCAACGACCTCGGCGACGCCTCGCAGGGCTGCGCGCTAGCGGTCAACTGCACGCCGCTGGGCATGACGCCGCAGGCGCAAAGCACGCCGTGGTTCCCGGTTATTCCCTTCCCGCCGAAAATGCTGCTCTACGACCTGGTCTATAATCCGCCCGAAACCATGCTGGTGCGACAGGCACGCTCACACGGTCTGCGCGCGGCCAGCGGGCTGGGCATGCTGGTGCAGCAGGGCGCGCTCGCTTTTGCGCGCTGGACGGGCTGCCAGCCGCCGGTTGAGGCCATGCATGCCGCCGCAAAGAAGGCACTCAAATGCTTAGATTCCTGACCGCCGGCGAATCCCACGGCCCCGCCGTCAGCGCCATCCTAGAAGGGATGCCGGCGGGGCTGCCGCTCGGCGCCGAAGACATCGACCACGATCTTGCCCGCCGCCAGAAAGGTTTCGGCAGCGGCGGGCGCATGAAAATCGAAAAAGACCGCGTGGAAATTCTCGGCGGGGTGATGCACGGCCACACCATTGGCGCGCCCATCTGCCTGCAGGTGAGCAACCTTGACCACGTGAAGTGGCAGGGAAAAGCCGTGCCGCCGCTGACCACGCCGCGTCCCGGCCACGCCGACCTGACCGGCGCAGTCAAATACGGCTACCGCGACCTGCGCTACAGCCTGGAGCGCGCCTCGGCGCGCGAGACCACAGCGCGCGTGGCGGCCGCGGCCATCTGCCGCAAATTGCTGGCCGAGTTCGGCATCAGCGTGAGCAGCTACGTGACCGAAATCGGGAGCGTGAGCGCCGATCTCAGCGAAATCCCGGTTGAGCAGCGGGCAGCGCGCGCCGATGAATCTGACGTGCGCTGCCCGCACCCCCAAGCGGCCGAGGCCATGCTCGAACACATCCACGAGGCGATTGAAGCCAAAGACACGCTCGGCGGCGTGTTCGCGGTGGTGGCGCTGGGTGTGCCGCCCGGTCTGGGCTCGCACGTGCACTGGGACCGCAAAATCGAAGGGCGGCTGGCGCAGGCGCTGCTCAGCATTCACGCCATCAAGGGTGCGGAGGTCGGGCCGGCTTTCGAGAACGCGCGCAAGCCCGGCACCGAGGTGCACGATGAGATATTTCTAGAAGGCGAGCAGGTGACGCGGCGCACAAACCGCGCCGGCGGCACCGAGGGCGGCGTCACGACCGGGCAGCCACTGCTGCTGCGCGCGGCCATGAAGCCGCTCAGCACCACGCTCAACCCGCTTCAGACCGTGGATCTTGCCCGCGGCGAGCCAGCCCCGACCACATACGAGCGCTCTGATTTCTGCGCCGTGCCGCGCGCGGCCGTGGTCGGCGAGGCGATGGTGGCCTACGTGCTGGCGGATGAATTGCTGCGCAAGCTGGGCGGCAACTCGCTGGCCGAGATGAAGCCGCGCTTTGCAACGCTGCGCGCCGCCACCCTCGACGATTTGCCCATGGAAGCGCAGGAGCACGTTTTTTGGTAGTCTGTTGGATGCCGCTCCGGGCGCGGCGTGGAATGAGTGGCCGGCATTGCTATGGGCTGCATGAGTGCATGAAGAAACGCTGAAAGCGTCAATCATCACCCAAATACCATGAACCTCCTTCTCGCCGGCCCGCCGGGCGCGGGCAAAACCACTATCGGGCGGCTGTGCGCCCAGCGGCTTGATCACCGCTTAATCGATACAGACGAGCTAATCGCCGCACGCGCGGGGAAATCGATTCCCGCAATCTTCGCGCAGCAGGGCGAGGCGGCTTTCCGCGCGCTGGAGCGCGAGGCTGTGGCGCAGGCCGCCGCGCAGGATGGGCGCGTGATTGCGCTGGGCGGCGGCGCGCTGCTCGATGGCGGCAACCGCGCGCTGGCCGCCGCCGCCGGGCCGGTGGTTTGCCTGCGCGCCAGTGAGGAAAGCATCCGCGCACGGCTGGGTGCGGCGACCGGACGCCCGCTCTTGCAGGACGGGGATAAGGACGGTTCCGCGCTGCGCACGCTGCTGCGCGAGCGCGAAGCGCACTACGATTCCTTCGCGCTGCAATTGCACACCGATTCCCTCACGCCGCAGGCCGCCGCCGAGCGCATCCTCGCCGAACTGATGCCCTGGCAGACCACGGTGCAAACCCCCGCTGGCGGCTATCCCGTGGTGCTGGGCGAGAGCGCGCGGCTGTATCTGACGCGCCTGCTGCGCTACCATGACCTGCCGGACCCGCAGGTGATCGTCACCGACTCCAACGTCAGCCGACTCGGGGCCGCCGCGCTGGGCGAGCGGTTCGGCGCACCACTCGTGAGCGTCCCCGCCGGGGAGGCGCAAAAAACGCTCGCCTCGGCGCGCGCGCTGTACGACGCCTTCCTGCAACACGGCCTCGACCGCCACAGCCTGATTCTGGCGGTCGGCGGCGGGGTGATTGGCGATCTGGCCGGATTCGCAGCGGCCACTTTCATGCGCGGCGTGCGCTGGGTGAACGTGCCCACCACCCTGCTAGCGATGGTGGATGCCAGCATCGGTGGCAAGGTGGGCGTAGATTTGCCGCAGGGAAAGAACCTCGTCGGCGCATTTCACCCGCCCGCGCTAGTACTGGCCGACACCGAGCTGCTGACCACGCTGCCGCGCGAAGAATACACTTCCGGAATGGCGGAGGTGCTCAAGCACGGTCTCATCGCCGATGCGGAGCTTTTCGCCGCGCTCGGCCCGCAAGCGCTACCGCTCTCGCGCGATCTACTACAGCGCGCGCTGGCGGTCAAAATCGAAATCGTGCAGCGCGACCCGCACGAACAAGGCGAGCGCGCCAAGCTGAATCTGGGCCACACCATTGGCCACGGAATCGAGGCCGCTAGCGATTTCGCGCTGCGCCACGGCGAGGCCATCGCCATCGGGCTGCTGGCCGAGACGCGCCTCGCCGAGCGCAGCGGCCTGGCAGCTGCGGGGCTGTCCGAGCGGGTGGAGGCGCAGCTACTGGCGCTCGGAATGCCCACCGGCTGCCCTGGGCTGCCCGCGGAGCGCATCCGCGCCTTGATGGCAAGCGACAAAAAGAAGCGCGCCAGCGAACTCACCTTCGCCTTGCCAACCGCCATCGGTGCGGTAAAATACGGCCTGATGGTGGAAGAGGCGCTGCTCGAAGCAGTCATCGCGGAAACCGTCGCGTGAACGCCAAAAGGATGACATGATGACATCGAAAATCCTTGTTTTGCACGGCCCGAACCTGAACTTGCTCGGCACGCGCGAGCCGGAGGTTTACGGCACCGAGACTCTGGAAGAGATCAACGCCGGTCTGACCGCGCTGGCGGCCGAGCTGGGCATGGAGACGCGTGCGCTGCAATCCAACAGCGAGGAGGCGCTCATCACGGCGATGCACGCCGCGCGCGAGTGGGCCGACGGGGTGGTCTTCAACCCGGGCGCGTTCACGCATACCTCAGTAGCGCTGCGCGACGCCATCGCCGCGGTGGAGCTGCCTGTCGTGGAGGTGCATCTCTCCAATATCTACGCGCGTGAATCCTTCCGGCGTGAATCGCTGCTGGCCCCGGTCTGCGTGGGCAGCATATCCGGATTCGGGGCCGATACTTACGCGCTCGGCCTGCGCGCGCTGCACGCGCAGCTGCAAACCGAATAGCGGTCACGAGATATGAGCGCACCGGAAGCGATTGTCTTCACACGCGGCGTGCCCGCCACAGAATCTTTTCCGAAGGATGAGATGGCCGGTGCCGCGCAGGAAGCCATCCGCGCGCACGGAGACACCATCCTGCAATACGGCTCGGCGTTCGGCTTCCAGCCGCTGCGCGAGTGGCTCGCAGAGTGGCACGGAGCGCAGGCCGAGAACGTGCTCTGCTCAAACGGCTCGCTGCAGATCATCGAGTTCATCTGCGCGCTATTGCTGTCGGCGGAAGCGCGCACCGTTTTCGTCGAGGCGCCCACGTACGACCGCACCATCACCATCTTGCGCAAGCACGGAGCAGAGATTATCTCCATTCCGCTGCAAGCCGATGGTCCGGACATCGGCGCGCTGCAGGCCGCACTGCGCAAACACCAGCCGTGCTTCTTTTATCTCATCCCCGATTTCCAGAACCCGGCCGGAGCCACCTGCTCCGGGGAGAAGCGCCGGCAGCTGGTGGCGCTCGCGCGCGAGCACGGCTTCATGTTGTTGGAGGATTCGCCCTACCGCGAGCTGCGTTACCGCGGCGAGGCGCAGCCCACCCTGCGCGAACTGGCCCCTGAGCAGGTACTGCAGCTTTCATCTTTCAGCAAACTAATCGGGCCGGGTCCGCGCCTCGGGTATGCGATTGGCCCGCAGCAATTGCTGCGCGAAATGGCCAAAGAGGCGGAGAACACCTACATTACGCCCGGGTTGCTCGCGCATGGGAGCGTGTACGAATTCTGCCGCGCTGGCCAGTTGCAGCCGCAGATTGAAAAGCTGAAAGAACTCTACGCGCCGCGCCTGCAGGCCACCCTGGCAGCCCTGGACGAATACCTGCCGGAGGCCGAACCCACCCGCCCGGACGGCGGCTTCTTCCTCTCGCTCACCCTGCCGGAGGGTGTCACCACTATGAGCGTGCGCGCACGCGCGGCCGAGGTCAACCTGACGCTGGCCGACGGGCGCGGCTTCTTCGCCAATGGGGGCGGAGAACATTTCCTGCGCCTGCCTTTTTGCGCGCTCACCCCGCAGCAGCTGCGGGCGGGCGTGGAGCGGCTGGCGGAAGTGGTGCGCTCGGCGGCCTGAGCCACCGCGCCCTCAGACCTTCTTCACCACGATATCGGCAATCACGTTCGCGGCTTCGTCGCCGCGGTCGGCCGCGTTGGAGAGGTGGCGGTAAATCTCACGCAACTTGAGCATTTCCACCACGTGGTCAAGGTCGCGCGGCCCGCTGAAAAGGTCAGCGATGGCCTCGCGATAGACGCGCTCCACCTGGTTTTCCAGCGCTTTGGCGCGCATCGCGTGCTCGTTGGCCACGCTGGGGCGGTCCTGAAGGCGCAGCACTCCTTTATGAATCTCCGCCGCCGCATCGGTCAGCAGCGAGGACATACGCTCCAGAAACGGGGTTGGCTCAATGCCCAGTAGTACCATTTCATCCACGGTGGTGTCAGCGTAATCAACCACGTCGTCCACCGCGCGCGACAGCGCGAAAATGTCCTCGCGGTCTAGCGGCGTGATGAAGTTGCGGTTGAGCTCATCAATCAGCATGCGCCGCACCTCATCGGCGTCCTTTTCCACCGAACGAAGCTGCTGCGCGGTTTCCGATTGTGGATCGCGGGTGTAGGATTGCAGCAGCTGCAATCCCTGGTGGGTGAACTCCGCTTGCCGGATGAGCAGCTCCACCATGCTATCGCGCTGCTTCTTTCTTGAGCGTTTGAAAAGAAACATTGAGCCTCCTTAGCTGTTTATTGTGCGCCACACGAGCAGCAGCAGCGCGCTGACGGCCGCGGTGGCGGGAATGGTGAGCAGCCAGGCGCGCACCATCTCAACGGCCACGCCCCAGCGCACGCGCTCGGGGCGCTCCGCTCCGCCGACCCCCATGATAGCCGAACTGACCACATGCGTAGTGCTCACCGGGCCGCCCGCCAGCGCCGCCGCCATTATCACCCCGGCCGAGCTGATTTGCGAGCTGAAACCGTGCAGCGGCCGGATTCGGTAGATGCGCGCGCCCAGCGTGCGAATAAGACGCCAGCCACCGCTGGCGATTCCGAGCGCGATTGCGCCCGCGCTGGCCACCACCACCCACAGCGGCACGCGGAACGAATCCACCGCCCCTGAGACGAGCAGCCCGAGCGTGATGATGCCCATTGTCTTCTGCGCGTCGTTGCTGCCGTGGCTGAGCGCCAGCCCCATCGAGGTCAACAGCTGCGCCCGTTTGAAAAACGTGTTGATGCGCGGCGTTGCCCCGCGCGCCAGAAAAAGCACCAGCCGCATTATCAGCCATCCGGCGAGAAACCCCAGCACCGGCGAAAAGAAAAGCGCCAGCAGCACAGTGGACAGCCCACGCAGCTGCACCACGCGCCAGCCGCCGGCCAGAACCGCTGCCCCCAGCAGCCCGCCCACCAGCGCGTGCGAAGATGAGGACGGCAATCCGAAATACCATGTCAGCAGGTTCCAGCCGATGGCGGCCCACACGGCTGCCAGCACCACCGGCAGCGTGACCACGGCCGGGTCGAGCAGCCCTTGGCCCACCGTAACAGCCACTGCCACGCCGAAGAGAAATGGTCCCGCGAATTCGGCCGCGGCGGAGAGCGCCAGCGCGCGTCGTGGCGAGACCGCGCGCGAGGCAATCATCGTCGCCACCAGATTCGCGCTGTCGTGAAACCCGTTGAGGAAGTCAAAGAGCAGCGCGCTGGCGATCAAAACAAAGAGCATCATTTTTCACTGGCCGATATTGTACCGCAAGCGCGCAGGCGGTCGCCGGCGTGGAAATATGTTAGAATGGCAGGCAACCCTGTGCCCGCAGCACTGAAAAATGCCCCGGCATTAAATGCTCCGGCAATATAGCAGGAAGAAACATGAGTAGCGAATACCTCCCCGCGAGAGAACTACCCCTAGCAACCGCCATCGAGCGCGGCGCCTGCGGCATCGGCTTTGTGGCCGACCGCCACGGGCGCGCCACCACCGAGCTGCTGCGACTGGGCCTTACCGGGCTGGTGAACCTGAAACATCGCGGCGGGTTGGATGCCGACAACAAAACCGGTGACGGCGCCGGCGTGCTCACCCCAATACCCGCGCCTTTCTTCGAGCGTGAACTAACGCAACTAACGGGCAAGTCAATCCCCGCCAATCGGCTGGCCGTCGGCGTATTTTTCCTGCGCCCGGCCTCGGCGCAGCTGGCCGAGAAGGCCATCAGGGTGGCACTTGTCCGGCAGGGAATCTCACTGGAGGCCTGGCGCAAACCGCCCATCAACCCGGACGTTCTAGGAGCGCAGGCGCGCGCACGCATTCCGCTCATCCGCCAGCTTATTCTGGCGCGTCCACAGGGCGTGAGCGCGGAACAGTTTGAGCGGAGGCTCTTCCTAGCGCGAAAAGCGATTGAACGTCAGTTTGCTCAAAACGAGTGGCCGGACTATGTGGTCTCGCTCTCCAGTCGCACTGTGGTCTATAAGGGCCTGCTGCACGCGCCGCAGGTCAGCGCGTTTTACCCGGACCTTGCCGCTGCGGATTTTACCGTCGCGTCGGTGGTCTTTCACCAGCGTTACAGTACAAACACACTGCCCTCGTGGGAGCGCGCGCAACCGTTGCGCGTTCTCTGCCACAACGGCGAAATCAACACTATTCAGGGCAACATCGCCTGGGCGCAGGCGCGCACGGCGCTGATGCAGGCAGAACCCGATTTCAACCCCGAGAGCCTTTCGCCCGTTATTGACTTACGCGGCAGCGATTCGGGCATGCTGGATAACTATGCCGAGCTGCTGCACCGCGGCGGACGCGACCTACGCCACGTACTCGCCATGCTGCTGCCCATGGCTTGGGAAAAACAGGCCGAGTTGCAGCCG
>MPMF02121279.1_pt1 | contig 10878 bp, 8 predicted proteins | sample 1617271 | NCBI WGS metagenome assembly MPMF02 (sample SAMN05944812, study PRJNA350692) | marine metagenome | biome: marine; feature: ODZ; material: water; isolation source: 120 m water sample prefiltered with 30 um filter, filtered on to 0.2 um... | place: Pacific Ocean | collected 2012-04-09... | reverse complement strand
GCATAGCACCCCATTACCACAATTCGCGACTGCGGATTCTCTCGCGCCAGCCGCCGGATGGCACGCCGACTTTTCGCGTCGCCTTCATTGGTGACCGTGCAGGTGTTCACAACGCACAAGTCGGCCTGTTCGTCGTCGGCAACGTTGCGATAGCCAATGCCCACCAATCCCTCTCGGACAAACTCCGTCTCGTATTGGTTGACTTTGCAGCCCAAGGTGACAGTTCTTAACGTGGCGCTCATGGGTTAGGTGATACCGGTTAATGGAGACGGTAACAAGGACACGGCGTCGCAATGGTTGCCGTTGAATGGCTCACACACGGTGGGACGGATGCTAAGCGATGCTTAGAAATAACTGCGAGGATTGCAATTCCGAGTCGCGCGATGGTTCGGAACATTTTTTGTGATTCGACTGTACGACCATTTGCAGACCCCGCTTAGTCCACGGGCTGTATCGTCGACGACATGGACCCTTGGCATTTTGCAATCAGCTGGTCCCGGCCGAAAGCGTGGATTTGGTCTCGCTTGAGTTCCGCGTGCTCGCGCGCCGTCGTGAGACAGACGACTTTGCCATTAGCATCCACGTCACAGGCAAGTTGATAGCCTTTTTCAACGGGAAAGCCGAAAAGTTCCTTGAGCATTCGGATCACATAGTCGTAGGTATGATCGTCGTCATCCCACAGAACGACATGATACCGTGGCTGGCGTTTCGGACTGTCACGACGGTCAGCCTGCTGCTTTTCTTTCGTCGTGGCTTCCGGCTGGGCCGTTGCGGAGGCTGCTTTCATGAATAGGCCATCGGACAGTTGGTATGGCGATTTCTAATGACCGCCTGAGTGACTCTCGGTGGAAACACTCGACCGGGAATGGTCGGTTCGGACCCAGATCATTATATTGTATCGCTTGCCATTCTTGAAAGGAGAATTATGTCCGAGCTGGAACAGTACTTGGGTGCTCAATGTTCGCAATTTGAAGAGGATCTTTGCGAACTGCTGCGAATCCGCAGCGTCAGTGCTGATAGCACGCATATTCCGGATGTTCGCCAGGCCGCCGATTGGATGATCGACCAGTTCCAGGGCATGGGCTTGACCGTGGAGTTGGTCGAGACTGACGGGCACCCGATCGTGTACGCCGAATCTCCGGCAGTGGAGGGCGTCCCCGTCGCATTGATCTACGGACATTATGATGTGCAACCACCCGATCCACTGGACGAGTGGATCTCGCCGCCCTTCGAGCCAACTCGGCGAGACGGAAACGTCTACGCCCGCGGCGCGACCGACGACAAAGGCCAAATGCTCACCCACGTGATTAGCACGCAGGCCTGGCTGAAGGCTAATGGTGGTTTGCCGCTTCAGCTTAAGTTCGTGATCGAAGGTGAAGAAGAGATCGGCAGCGGAAACCTGATCACCTTCTTGCAGAATGAACAAAAACGGCTGGCCTGCGATGTCGTCGTGGTCAGCGACACGTCACAATTTGGACCGGGCCAACCGGCAATTACGTACGGGCTGCGTGGCATCGCCTACTATGAAATCCAATTGAACGGCCCCAAGCAAGATCTCCATTCGGGCACTTTCGGGGGTGCTGTCACGAATCCAGCCAACGCATTGGTCGAGATGTTGGCGAGCTTGATCGACGAAGATGGTCGCATCCAAGTACCCGGCTACTATGACGATGTTGTTCCGCTGACAGACAGTGAACGCCAGCAATTCGCTGCACTTCCTTTCGACGAAGGTCGATTCATGTCGCAGCTTGGGGTAAAAGCGCTGGGTGGCGAAAAGAGCTACAGCACGTTGGAAAGGCGCTGGGCTCGGCCAACGTTTGACATCAATGGAATTTGGGGGGGTTACCAAGGTGAAGGGGCCAAGACGGTACTCCCCGGCCACGCGAGTGCGAAGTTCAGTTTCCGACTCGTTCCTAATCAAGATCCCACCAAAGTCACTGCCGCACTCCGCGACATGCTCGAATCCGTCTGCCCACCTGGCATCACGATGAACCTGATTGATCATCATGGCGCCCCCGGTTTTCTCGTTCCGCTAGAGAGCCCGTACATCGGCGCAGCCGCCAGGGCGATCGAGCGTGGATTTGGCCACGCGCCCGTGTTTATTCGCGAAGGCGGCTCGATTCCTATCGTGACAAATTTCTCGGAGAGTCTCAACGCCGACGTTTTGTTGCTGGGCTGGGGCCTGAATGACGACAATACTCACAGTCCCAATGAGAAGTTCAGCTTGGCCGATTTTCATCGTGGCATCAAAGCGAGCACCCATTTGTGGCGTGAACTGAGCCGTATCGAAGTTTCCTGAGAATACGCCCTCTTGCGAGGCTTGCGTGCCCGCGATTCCCCATCAGAGGCTCACCAACTACGCACCCGAATAATCGCCTTACCCTGCACGGATGACAACATGCTTGATCGCAAATTCATTTTGGAGAACGTCACCGCAATCAAACAGAACTGCGTCAATCGCGGTGTGACCGCCGATATCGACCTCTTGGTCGACTACGAAACGCAACGCCGTGCCAAGCTCAAACAGGTCGAAGAGCTGAACCGGCGCGCCAACGAAGTTTCCAAGTCGATTGGCAAGGCCAAGGACGAGGCCGAACGTGACGCGAGAAAAGAAGAAGGCCGCCAACTGCGGGGTCAAAAGGACGCAGCCCAAGCTGAACACGACCGGCTGGAGGCTTCCATCGGTGAATTGCAATTGGTGATTCCGAATATGTCGCACCCCAATGTGCCCGTCGGAGCCGATGACAAAGCCAACTTGGAAGTGCGTCGAGGCACGGCAGAAGTCCCCAGCTTCGACTTCACGCCGCTGGATCACGTCGATCTCGGCGTAAAACTCGACCTGATTGACCTGGAAGGGGGCGCGAGAACTTCTGGCCACGGATTCTATTTCCTGCGAAATGAAGCCGTCTTACTTGAGCTTGCCCTGCAACAGTTCATCATCACCAAACTGATGGGAAAAGGTTTCACACCCACGATTACGCCGGACCTGGCACAAGATAGCATTCTGGAAGGCATCGGGTTCAACCCACGCGGACCGGAAACGCAGGTCTACAGCATCGAGGGCTCGAATCTCAGTTTGGTTGGCACGGCCGAGATTACCTTGGGTGGACTCTACGCCGGAGTCACTGTCGACGCCGAGCAATTGCCGATCAAACTTTGCGGAATCAGCCACTGCTTTCGTACCGAAGCCGGCGCGCATGGTCGAGAAACGCGTGGTATCTATCGAGTGCACCAGTTTACAAAAGTAGAGATGTTCGCCTTCACACTACCCGAGCAAAGCGATGAAATCCATCAGCAACTTTGCGATATCGAATGCGAGATCTTTAACGAACTGGGCGTGCCGTTTCGTGTGGTTGACACGGCGACTGGCGACCTGGGCGGTCCGGCCTATCGAAAGTACGACTTGGAAGCGTGGATGCCGGGTCGTGGTGAAGGCGGCAGTTGGGGGGAAATCACCAGCACGTCAAACTGCACGGACTATCAATCACGCCGCCTGAAAACGAAGTATAAACGCAAAGGCGAAAAAGGGACACAGTTCGTCCATACGCTCAACGGAACGGCTGTCGCGGCGGGACGTGCAATGATCGCCATCTTGGAAAACAACCAACAAGCTGATGGTTCTGTCCTGGTGCCTGATGTACTCCAGCAGTGGGTAGGCAAGGAACGAATCGAGCCGAAGCGGTAATCGAGTCTTCGCGTGTCCAGAGAGAGGCAGCCGTTCCTAATCTTGATTGAGATCAAGAAACCGGTTCACCACCTCTGGCCGTGCTTGAAAACAAGTCCGGTGAAACCGATACACCGAATCCAGGTTCGCTTGACGCCTGAATGACGCCGGCCGTGGCGACGGGTGCACCAGCTAGACAAGTAAACCACTGGCGTGGTGATTCGGCGAGCGGCTGCGGATCGAGTGCCGCAATGGCTGGCAGTGCAAAGGGTTCGCAGCCACGATGCGGACAAACTCGCACACTCGCCCGTCGCGCCATCTTGTAGATTTCGATCAGCGTCGTCAGGCCGCCACACCAGTTCACGTCGGGCTGCAACACCGCGTGCAATTGCTCGTCGATCAGCCGCTGAAAGCCGTCGGCCAGATACTCGTGTTCACCACCGGCAATTGGGACGGGACTCTCCTTGACGAGTCTCGCATATCCCAGCAAATCATTGGGCGGCAGCGGCTCTTCCAACCAAGTTACGCGAAACGGCGCGATCAACTCGGCAACGCGCAACGAAGTCTCGACGTCCCACCGTGCGAATGCGTCCAGCATGATCTCTGCGTCCTCGCCCAACTGCCGGCGCGTCTCCTCGACCAACCGTGCAATGGCTGTGGCGTCGGGCCGATCACCGAACCGTTCGACATGCAATTTGATGGCGCGATGCCCTGCATTCAGCGCCGCCTGGGCCGCCGTGTCGTCGAATACGGTCAGGTAGGTTGGTAATCGACGGCGAACATCGAATTCATCCGCCAGCAACGCCGCAACGCTTTGATCGCGCGACTTGCCCCGCAGGTCCCACAATGCCAGATCGACGCCGCTGATCGCCATGACAACCAAGCCCTTCCGCCCGTAGAACGCGGTCTGCCGGCACATTTCTAGGTGCAGCGATTCAACCGTTTCTGCATCTCGCCCGATCAGCAAATCGCGGATTACGGTCTGAATCACGTGCACCGCCGATGCACCACCACCGCCGACGCCATAGCCGCACAGGCCCGTGTCGGTCTGCACTTCAACTACGATCTGTCCGAGTTGCGTTCGCCAGTCATCGGGCGAGCCGGGCGTCGGCGGCTGAATAGCGCGAATCTGGGTGATGACCATGCTTGTTCTTCAGAGGATTGGGAAGTGGTTCGATCGGTGTCAACTGGAAGCGTTTCCCAGACCGACGATTTCGAGCAACTTCAACGCATTGGTGGTCGTTGCAACTCCTTCGCGCAGCCTGTAATCGAAGGTCATCGGATTCTCTGCATCGTGATCGTGCAGCGTCTCGCGAAAATGAACGGGGCGAAACTGGCCGACCAACGCGTCACTGGCAGCCAGGTCTAGATCGTGCGTGGAAATTGCGCCAATCGCACCGTGTCGAACCAGATGTGACAACACGCGCACAACGGCAATGCGACGTTCTTGCGAATTTGTCCCCTGCAGAATCTCATCCAGCAAGTAGACCAGCGTGCAGTCGGGGCGGCCGCCAAAGTCAACCGCCTGATCGACGATTTCTTTCAGCCGCATGAGTTCGGCCATGTAGAACGAAACGCCGTCTTCCAGCGAATCGCGCACGCGAATGCTGGTTGCCAGTTGAACAGGCGGCAGTCGTAGTTTGGACGCACAGACAGGTCCACCTGCCTGCGCCAGTACGATATTGACGCCGATTGACCGCAACAGTGTGCTCTTGCCTGACATGTTCGACCCTGTGATCAACAGAAACGATCCCGCCACGCCCACTTGAACATCATTGTTGACGCGCACCGCATCGGGAAGTAACGGATGTCCCAACCCTGACGCTTCGATCGACGTGGCCGCCGCATCAACCTCTGGAAACGTCCACGCTGGATGGTCGTACGCCAATGTGGCCAGCGAAGCCAATGACTCGAATTGACCGAGCGCCTCGAACCAATTTCTGGCATGCGCACCGCAGTCGCGCTGCCACTTTTCAAGCAGATTGAGAATATGGAAGTCGTACAGCAAGCCAGCTTGCAACGGCAAATACAGAAAAATGAACAACATCGCTGAATGGCTGATATTCGCCAACTGCATCACGAATTGCAAATCACGCATACGACGCAGAACGCCGCCACCATGTTCAGTCACCTCGCGTTTGATCTCGGCCAACTTGCCGCTGGATTCCGGCATCGAATACATCAGACGAAACATTTGCAGGTAACGGCGGACTTCCCCTTGTCTCGTATTGACGCGTGCGAAGATGTCGTGAACATTGCCGGAAAATAGAACGCTGATCAAGATATTCGTCACAACCACGGCCAAGATAATCGCAAAACCAACATCGGGTGAGATCAACCGCACCAAACTAAGCAGGAAGGCCAACAGTCCTGTTGCTGGTACAATCCGACACAGCCAAATCAACCATGGTCGCTCGTGCAACCAGGCTGGGCCACTCGCCCATTGCACGAATCGTTCTGTCGCGTCTCCGGCAAGCAGCCTCCCTTCCAGAACCAGCTCTTCGCGGAGAGCTTCACGGTTGATCAATTCAGCGACCGCCTGTTGTCGAGCTTTGATTTCATCACAACTGGCAGGCTCGACGAGCCAGTCACGCAGAATATCCCTGCCTATCGGCGTGGTCGCACAGCTTACGAGTTGATACAGCGAGGCACGCCCAAACAGGTCCAGATCTGTTGCCGTTGCGACATGCCCATCTGGTGCCTTGATTGTTGGCGCAGGTAGTCGATCCCAAGCTCTAGCCAGGCGGGCCAACCCCTGGTCGTTGATCAATCGCAGATGCCGAGCTCGCTGCAATCGCCGGTCGACCGAGTCGTGATACGTGACCAGCGCCACGAAGCCAATCGCCGCGAAAACGCCGGGAAGGTACCACGGCTGAACGATCATCGTGATCCACCCTATGGCAAAGAATGCTACAACAGTCAGGAAAACCAGCACTCGCAAGTGGGTGAGCTGGCGATCCTTCCGCGTAAGCTGCAGCTCGTCGGCCAAAAACATCTCTACCCGCAGGAGATAATGCGCTGCAATTGGATCCGGATTGGATGGCATTTGAAACCTATATCTGCTTCTCGTTACGGCCTGCTCGGGTACCGCAGGTGTGGTTCAGCGAATTGTGACAATTAGACGCCCACGAGACCAGTGCTCTGTCAAGACTAAGAATTAGGATTTGTCGAGCCTGATTGTCGTGGTTCGCTCCGCGAACCAAACGTTTTGATAGCAGCGATCAACGACTATCTCGCTAGACGACCGTTCTTCTTCGACCCACCTAATGCTACTCCGCAATTGCCGAATTCCGTTCAATCTGACATGCTTGTCTGCTGCATTATGCCCGCGCCAGTACAGAACCCACGATAAATATGACCACCACACCCACGAACTGTTTTGATCTTGACCAGGTCATCGCACAAATCGCTGCAACACTCAAGGTCACTGCCGCGCAGGTACGCGCGACAATTGAGTTATTGGACGGCGGCAATACGATTCCTTTCATCGCTCGCTACCGCAAAGAGGCAACCGAAGGTCTCGATGAGATCGCCCTGCGTGCCGTCGAGGACGCGATTGGCAAGGCGCGCGATCTGGCGCAGCGAAAAATAACCATTCTCAAGACGATTGACGACCAGGACGCGTTGACTTCCGATCTCAAACGGCAGATCGAATCGGCGGCCGACAGACAAACGCTCGAAGACATTTACCTTCCCTACAAGCCCAAACGACGGACTCGAGCTGCCATCGCACGCGAACGTGGCCTGCAACCGTTGGCAGATCTTCTGCTGCAGCAGGATCCCCTGAATCGTCCTCGCGGTGACGTGCTGCGACCGTTCGTAAACCTGGAACTAGATGTTCCCGACGAAGCATCCGCGCTAAAGGGCGCGTGCGACATCGTGGCCGAGCAGTGGTCGGAAGACCTCGAAGTCCGTCGCTGGCTGACGGCGCAGGCCACTGACTATGGAAAAGTCAGCTCCCGCGTAAAACGGGGAAAAAGGGAAGAAGGCAGCAAGTTCGAGATGTACTTCGAATTCGACGAGTCGCTAAAGCGAACTCCGTCGCACCGCGTGCTAGCAATGAAACGCGGCGAAACAGAAGGCATTTTGCGCGTCGGTATCACGTTGGACGAGCCATACGTCCTCGGCAAACTAAAGCCGCAATTGGCCCACAATCGACAATTTGCGTTTCATCATGACCTACTTGAGACCGTAGTCGACTGTTATCAACGCTTGTTACTTCCCAGCATCGAGTCGTCGGTGCTGCAGGGCATGAAAGAGAAGGCTGATGAGGAAGCGATCGCCGTGTTTGGCAAGAACCTCCGTAAGCTCATGCTGGCACCACCTGCCGGCCCCAAGGTGACAATTGGCATCGACCCGGGTTTTCGGACTGGCTGCAAAGTCGCCGTCGTGGACGGCACCGGAAAATTCTTGACCAGCACGACGATCTTTCCCACGCCGCCGCTCAGCGACGTTGAAACCGCCGAGAAAACGCTGCTCGGCTTGATCGAACGTTTCGACGCCAAGCTCATTGCGATCGGCAACGGCACAGCGTCCCGCGAGACGGAGGCCTTTGTGGCGGACGTGTTGAAGTCAACTCGCGATGATGTCACCAAGGTCATGGTCAACGAATCCGGCGCGTCGATTTATTCAGCCAGCGAACTTGCCGCCCATGAATATCCGGACCTGGATGTCACGGTGCGAGGAGCCATCAGTATCGCGCATCGCCTGCAGGATCCACTGGCCGAATTGGTCAAGATCGATCCGAAATCGATTGGCGTTGGCCAATATCAACATGATGTCAATCAGTCACAACTGCGAAAATGCCTGGCTCGAGAAGTTGAATCGTGCGTGACTTCGGTAGGCGTGGATGTGAACATGGCAAGCGCACCACTGTTGTCCCATGTGGCGGGAATCGGCTCCAAACTCGCTGATGCTATCGTGTCTTTTCGGGACTTACACGGCAGGTTCGAAACACGACAAGAGCTTCGCAATGTCCCAAGACTCGGGCAAAAGGCCTTCGAACAAGCTGCCGGATTTCTTCGGATTCGCAACGGCAAGCAACCCTTGGACAATTCATCAGTTCATCCGGAAAGTTACTACGTGGCGGAGAAGATGGCCGTCAGGTTAAAGACGAAGGCGACAGAACTTGTTGGCAACGCAGACCTGGCTAGCGCCCTGGACGCCAGAGATTTTGTGGATGTTGGTACCGGCTTGCCAACGATCCGCGACATCATCACTGAACTGGCCAAGCCGGGCCGCGATCCACGCCACGAGTTTCGCGCTGTGAAATTCACTGACGGCGTCAATGAACTGAAAGACCTGAAGGCGGGAATGGTCCTGGAGGGTGTGATCACCAACGTGACGAAGTTTGGCGCGTTTGTGGACCTTGGCGTGCACCAGGACGGGCTCATCCACATTTCGCAGCTTGCCAACACCTATGTGCAAGATCCTAGCGACATCGTCGCAGTTGGCGATCTTGTCCGCGTCAAAGTCCTGGAAGTCGATATGTCAAGAAAGCGAATCGCCGTTTCGCGAAAGCAGGTTGGCCGTTGATTGGGCCTGGCCAGGCGCCGCAGATCGATCTAAGACCGCTTGCCGATTCACTATAGCGACTTCTTCGCTGTTTGGCCTCACGAGACAATGCCCGGCGGACGCTACACGTCAGTGCGACACGCACTAGACCGAGACCTTGGCGCCGCAGCGAGGGCACTTACAGACGTTTTCAAGGAACGTTTTTGCACCCGATTCGAGGCCACAACTCTCGCAGGCGATGGCAGCCCATTCGCCGCAAAGCGGGCATTTCCCCAACACTTCGAACTTGGCGAATTCCGCCTCACATTTTGGGCAAACATGCAAAGGCTTGTTTACCGTCAGGTAATTCGCGACCTCCGCGGCCTTTTGGAAGACAGAAACCGCGGCGCGTTCGACACCCAGACGGATCACGCCAAGCTGCGTCGATGACGTTCTTGCCTGAGGCGGTGGAACGTAGCCGGCCATCGGTGAACTCTCCGACGCCAACGTTTCACGGTGTTGTTCTTCTACCGCCTCGATCCGCTTCCGCAGTGGCCCGATCCGGCTGGCGGCAACCCATTGGCCCTGGGTCTTCTTTTCGTGCATGACAGGCGAGTCGAGCGAGATTCCGCCCCTTTCCGCACAATGCTTGATCTCGTCTTCGCTCAGGATTCCGACGACTTCGCCGTCTTCACGTTTGTATTGCCATCCACTCATAGCCAATCCAACTTCTCTCACTACACGAACGCATTTGCCCTAATCTAAACGCTCGATGCATCACGGTCTAGTGTCGGCGACGGACGATCTGCTTCTCGTCCGGCGGAGTTCTGTCAAAGAAACTTGATGGGAAGATCGATTCCTGTTATCTATTGAGGAGCTAAATGTCGGCGAGCGAAGGGCTTTTGCTGTGACATGGTGACAAGAAATACGCCTGAAGGGAGCTGTCGTGTTCACTTTTTTTGATGGTCGGCCGCGACTCGGTCGACGCGACTTTCTTCGCGTTGGCAGTCTGGCCCTAGGTGGCTTGACCTTGTCCGATTTGTTGGCGACGCGCGCAACGGCCGCCTCGGAAAAGCGCCCAGTCACGAACAGATCCGTCATCTTTCTCTTTATGCATGGCGGGCCAAGCCAGATCGAGACATTTGATCCCAAGATGACTGCACCTGCCGGTGTCCGTAGCGCGACCGGAGAGATCGCGACGCGGTTGCCAGGAGTCACGTTCGGAAGCACGTTTGAGAAACTGGCCTCGATGGCCGATCGTTTTTCCGTCGTGCGATCTTTTCAGACCGGCACTGGAAATCACGACATCAAGCCGGTGGTGTGCCGTGATACGGCGGGTGCCAATATTGGTTCATTGTATGCCAGAATCGCGGGAACGAATGATCCCCAAACGGGGATGCCAACCAACGTGGCACTGTATCCGCGCGCCGTCGATCCGGAAACACAACCTACGACAATGAACTTTGGTAAATTTGAATCAACGGGACCGCTTGGTGCCGCGTATGCACCGTTCGTCCCTAGCGGCGGTGGTGCTCAAGCTAACCTCAAACGTAACCGTTCACGGAGTTACGTTCAATAGGATTGGGGCCGGTTGATTTTGCCGTTTGGCCCTGATGGATTTGTGAAGAAACGAAAAGAAGTTGCGGTTCTGTTTTCTGCACGTGGCGATGGCTGTCCACATTCTTTCGTGATAGCGTTGTCCTTTTTCGCTTCGCGTGCCT
>MPMF02298616.1_pt1 | contig 10881 bp, 8 predicted proteins | sample 1617271 | NCBI WGS metagenome assembly MPMF02 (sample SAMN05944812, study PRJNA350692) | marine metagenome | biome: marine; feature: ODZ; material: water; isolation source: 120 m water sample prefiltered with 30 um filter, filtered on to 0.2 um... | place: Pacific Ocean | collected 2012-04-09... | reverse complement strand
GGGCGTCGCTCGCAGTTCGGTATCCTCGACAACCACCTCACCCTGCTTAATGACATAGCGGGGCAATTCGAACATAGTTTCTTTGTTTTCGTGAGGGACATAGATTGTCACATCAGCATCGGCACCCACTCCCAGATGTCCCTTGTTTGTAAGCCCCAAAATTCGAGCCGGTCCTGCGCGCGTGATGATGGCGATCTCGCCGAGCGAGTATTCGCGATCGATGTCGGGAAACTGGCAGCGGCTTCGGACGGCCGGATGACATTCTTTGAGCATGTCGTTGCGAAAGGTGCGATCCATCAACATACGGACAATTTTCGGATAGGCTCGGAAGGAAGCTCCGTTGGGATGATCGGTACTCATCACCACTTTCCACGGGTCGTTGACCATCAGATACCAGTCAAGTCCGATACCCCACTGCAACGAATGAACCAGACTTTTGTTGCGATATTTGATTGGAGCAATACCGCAGCCAGCTTCCATTTCTGTGTCACCACTGAACCATTTGCTCCCGTACACATTAGCCAGAAAATAGCCAAGTGGCCCATCTCCGGTCATGCTAGTCGTTTCCCCGAACATTACCTGACCGACATCAATCGTAAGATTGTCATGTTCATTGACATAGTCGGCCAGTGGAGCAACTTTGGAGTTGAATGTGTTTTCATCTCCCTCGCCGCCCCCGTAACTGTGGAATTGAATGTGTGTAAGATGGCCCCGGTTACCCTCGAGTGCTTTCATGGTCTCAAGGGTCGTCTCCCAGTTGCCGGGCATGCCCAGATTATTGCAATGGATATGGACCGGATGGGGCAGTCCGAGTCGGTTCCCTGCAGCGGCAATACCGCGAATAATTTGTCGTGGTGTGATCGAAAAATGATCAACCTCAGTATCGAGTCCCGATACATTGCCGCCTTGGTGATGTTTCCAAACCTCGACTCCACCGGGATTCACCAACTTAGGCGCATATCCTTTGGCCGCCCCAAGTAGCCAGGCCAAAAAGGCATCGAGGCGATCTTGCTCTCCATCATGAATCGATTGCATGGCATAGTGGTTATTCCCAACGAGCACAAAGAATCCTTTATCCAAACAGGGTGTATCTTCAAATTCTTCGTGTACATGGCGGGCATCGAGTGGCGGGATTGCGGCGTCAAAAGCGGTCGTGTATCCCAGACCGGCATAGGTATAACCAGTGGCAAAGGTACTCGGTGCGCTGCCCATGGTACCGCTGTGGGTATTCGCCGTGCGATGAATCTTGGTATCCGCACGCTTTTCTTCGGGACGCATCTTTCGCGCCACATTCACTTTCGGTCCGGCAATGTGGCAATGCATGTCGATCCCCCCGGGCATCACAACCATTCCCGTTGCGTCGATGGTTTGCGTTGGCCGCGTGGCACGATCGGTGGGTGCTTCAATAAAACGCCCCTCGTTGATCCAGAGATCACCGACTTGTCCATCAATGCCGTTGGCCGGATCGTAGATTGTTCCGCCAGATATTTTGAGCATAAAAATACTAGAGCTAAAAAGTAGTAAAGAACAAGCGCATCAGTCTATCTGTGGAGAGGGGCTTGGGGGATAGCAGATGAATACAGTAAGCTGACCGCTGTTTCATCCAAATTATAAAAACATAATGTTGTTTCGCACAGGCACACATGCAAACCATTTTAGAAATACCCCTGCAAAAAATCTGCAGTGCTCGAGAGTATACGCTTTCGCTTCTTGAGCACCTAGAGCCTGAGGACTGGTTTAGGATGCCGCAGGAGGGAGTAACACATATTGCTTGGCAGGCAGGCCATATTGCAATGGCGCAATTCCGACTCTGCCTTGAGAGATTGAGAAATCTGCAGCCTGGCGACTGGGATTTGATTCCCAAAGAGTTTTTGAAATCTTTTGGTAAGGGCACGACACCTTCTGCAGATCGAAGTCTTTATCCGGAAGGAGCGGAAATACAGGCGGTGATGCATCGAGTCCACGAGGCGGTACTTAATGAAGTCCCGCAATATGCGACAGCAGATTTAACAATACCACTTCGCAATCCCCATCCGATTTTTAAGACCAAACTCGAAGCCCTCAGTTTCTGTGCCCAGCACGAGATGCTACATGCTGGCCAGATTGGTTTATTGCGCCGGTTGATCGGAAAATCTCCGGTGCGATAAATGGCTATTGGTAATATTGGGGCAGGTGACCGACCATCGCAAAACGGAGAATCAAAAGACTCTTTCAAACGCTTTTTTCAGCCGCTGTATAGATCGCGCCGCTTCACTCCGGCTGTTTGATGCCGACTGTTTGATGTGGTCGGCCCAGCGGGAGTACGTAAATTGGCCTAAAGAAACCCGAAGCGGCGTTTTGATGCTCTCTACGTAGCGTCTGCGGCCCGCTGAAACCACCCTACATCCGTGTTGTTTAGATCCCCATCCAAATCCTTATGTTCAATGGACTTGAGGTGTTGTTGCCCCAAAACCGAGTCCATTCGGAAGACGAAATCCTCCAATCGAATCAACCCGTTTCCAGAGCCGGTAGCCATTAGGGAGGTACGTTGACGAGGATTACCCGCCCGCTAAAATGATGGGAACCCTACTGTGGGGTTAGACTCGATTTAGTTTGAATCGGGCGATGTCGGAGAGTTATTTTTTTGAGGGATTTGAATAATGGCTGAAGGTACGGTTAAACGATTGACAGACAAAGGATACGGCTTTATTGACACAGGTGGGGGACCAGGGACGGATATGTTTTTCCACTCGTCAAATGTCGAGGGCGTTTCGTACGACGAACTAACCGAAGGACAACGGGTTTCTTACACGGAAGGTAAGGGTCCAAAAGGTCCACGAGCTGAAAACGTAACACCTGTATAATTAATTTTGATTGCTGTTGTACCGCAGCCACCGCGACACAGCGAGAGATGGTGAAGATAGCGGAGTCTGGTCGCATCTTCTGTTTCCATGTTTAGCCCGCTGTCGGTGTGCGCCTTTTTTCTGGTGTCGTCGCGGTTTCCCCTTTGCTGGACTGTAAGTATTTAAGGCGATGATCGTCATTTCACTCCAGTCGGGAAGTAATGGTAACTGCCTTTACGTCGAGTCCCGGGGAATTCGCCTGTTGGTCGATGCCGGTATTTCTGCACGCCAGGCGGAGGATCGACTCCTGGCTCGGGGACGCGAAATACGTGGAATCGATGCACTGCTCATCTCCCACGACCACACCGACCATACTCGTTCGATGGGTACTTTTCAGCGAAAGTTCTCCCTGCCGGTTTATATCACCGAAAAAACACTCTCGGCAGTCCGCCACCGCACTCGCCTGGGTAAGGTTTCCGACATTCAATCTTTCATTGCGGGAGATTCAATTCAATTGGCTCATGTGACGGTAGAGACGTTGCCAACGCCTCATGATGGTGTTGATGGAGTTGGATTTGTTATTGACGACGGTGAGCGGCGCTTGGGAGTATTGACCGATTTGGGCCACGTTTTTGATGGCCTCAGCGACGTGCTTAAAACTTTGGATGCTATCGTCATTGAAAGTAATTACGACCCAGCAATGCTTGAGCGGGGCGGCTATCCCGAACATTTGAAACAACGCATTCGTGGCCCGGGCGGTCACCTTTCAAACCGGGAATCGGCGGAGTTGCTTTCGGGTCTCTCTGCCGGCAATTTGCGGTGGGCCTGCCTGGCACACCTTTCAGAAAAAAACAATGCTCCCGATTTGGCAATTCAAGCACACCGCGAACTTTGTGGCGATGAGTTGATGCTTTATGTTGCTAGCCGATATCAGGCAAGCGAGTGCATAGAAGTTTGATAGGTGGGAAGTATTCTGCCGCCTCAAACGGGACATCAATTAGCCATGCACTGAACAGACTCCCTTTAAAGGATGGTAACAGCAATATGAACTATCGATCGATCATCTTCGATCTTGATGGCACCTTGCTAGATACGCTTCCCGATATTGTTGTGGCTGTCAATGAGGTTCTAGAGAACATGGGAGTGCCGACGCATCCGCAGGAGTCTATTCGCGAATTTATCGGTTCGGGAGTGACGGTTCTTTTTGAAAGAGCCATTCCCAAAACCATGTGCGAGCCACCAATAGTTCAACAGTGTGTCTCGCAATTTTTCAAAACGTATAGTCAACATTGGAATCGACATACGAAACAATTTGCACACATTCCCGAGTTGCTCGACAGATTACGAGAGGCCGACTGCAAGCTGGCTGTTCTCTCAAACAAACCGGATACATTCACAAAACAATGTGTTGCAGAATACTTTTCACCCCACCTGTTGTGTCCAGTGTTTGGCCAGCGGGATGGGATTGCCTGCAAACCAGATCCGCAGGCATTACACGAAATTATGGAATACTCCCGGATCCCATCCGGACAAACAATGTTTGTGGGAGATACGGTCATCGATATTCAAACCGCAAAAAATGCCGGGATATGTTCGGTAGGCGTTGGATGGGGATATCGCCCTCGAGAGGAGTTACTCCTGGCCGGCCCAGACCATTTTATTGAGCGTCCACTGGATCTATTGCCATTAGTTGCAGATATCTAAATAAACAAGTTTTGTGATTGAGACAAATAGTGATTGCCAGATGCTCTATCCGCGTTTGCTCGGGCCATTGCCCTGCCACCATTGTCCTGTCACTATTGCAGTGATGGAATTTACGACTCAACATTTGGTAACCGGGGCGATCGCTGACAACAAACTGTGGTTGTGATGCGACAACCTGCATGAGGCATATTGGGAGACTCCCCGCTTTATTCGGTGGCTATGGCTTGCTATTAAGTGGAATGGTGTCTCTCTGTTTGTGCCAAACCAGGACCGCATTTGTGGAGCACAAAATGAGCAAATATCTTTGACAAAATTCGTTTTGTAGTCAGAACAATCAATCCTCTTTCTACCGCTTCGTGGGCGTCATGTCACAGCAATTGCATTTTCTTCTGATTGATGATGATCGCAAGCAAGCAACCCATACCGAAAAACTCCTTAAGACAGTTGGAAATTCACTGCAACTAGAATGGGTTGCCGATCTGGACCGTGGACTCGAGCGAGTAGAAAAAGGGGATCTTGATGGGATTCTGCTCAGAATCTCAGACAATGTCCCGCGTGCCGCGATTGCACAATTGCGTGGCGCCAATCGCACAATCCCAATTGTTGTCTCTGTTACCCAAAACCAGATGCAAGCAGCGGCAGAGTCGCTGCGCCAAGGTGCTCAGGAATTTATTATTGAGGAATTCCTAACTGCCGAGCGGTTATTGGAGGCTGCCAAGTATGCGGTTGATGTAATGAAGAATCGTGTTGCTCTCGAGGCTGCTAATGAACAGTTCCGTGAGAGCGATTTGCGGATGCGGGCCGTACTCAACGCTTCGCTCGACTGCATTATCACCCTGGACACAAAGGGACACATCCTTGAATTCAACCCAGCTGCGGAAAACACATTTGGATATACAAGCGATGAGTTGGTAGGTCGCAAAGCCACGCAGCTATTTGATTCTTCGAGAAAGAAGACTTTTCCTATCGATGCTCTGCAGCAGTATCAGCAGTATGGAGAGAATCCAGAAATTGGGAGGCGGATCGAAATCAAGGCACTCCGCAAAGATAGAACGGCTTTTCCTGCCGAGTTGGCAGTCCATCCTGTACCTCTCGAGGGCGAGCCTATGTTCACAATATTTCTGCGGGACATTACGGCTCGTCGAAATGCTGAGGAGGGGCAGAAACAATATGCAGCTGAATTAGAGCGGAGTAACCGTGATTTGGAACAATATGTGTCGATTGTCTCTCACGATCTTACAACACCATTACGTGCTATTACCGGATTTTGTCAGTTGCTCCAGATCGACCATCACACCCACTTCGATAAAAAGGCCCAGGAATGCCTCACTTTTATTGTTGAAGGTGCCAGAAGGATGCGAGCACTCATTGATGATCTGCGAACTTATTCAAAGGTGACCACCAAACAGAAGCCGATCGAATGTGTCGCCTGTCAGGAAATACTGAAGGACTCGATGAACAACCTGGAATTGGAGATCCTGGAAGTTCAGCCTGAAATCATTACCGACAACCTTCCGGAGATTATGGCCGACAAAACTCAGATGGTACAGCTTTTTCAAAACTTAATCGGCAATGCGATAAAATATAGAAGTGAACGAGATCTTCAGATTCATGTTCTGGCAGAAAGAGTGAACTGCGAATGGGTATTCACAATTCGTGATAATGGCATCGGTTTCAATCCGGAGGAAACAGATAAAATATTTGAGATCTTTCAGCGGTTGCATGTGGATGAAGATCAGTATTCGGGAACGGGAATTGGTTTGGCTATCTGTAAGCGGATCGTCGAGCGGCATCAGGGAAGAATCTGGGCACAATCGGTACCCCGAGAGGGGAGTTCATTCATTTTCACATTACCGGTTGTCCCGGAAGAAAGAGTAACGGAACGGTGATCGCCAACGGATCGGGTCGCTGATTTCCTCTTTTCAGGGTGATCGTCGCGCTTCCCCACTGCATGTGAAAAACGTTCATGTTACAGTGGCTGTTTTGTAGACAGTATATAAATTATTGGGCAACGTGTGGCGCCAGTAGGTAACATCAAGCGATGAAACTAACAGCAAAACTCATTTTAGTTTTTGTTCTCGGCATTATCATTGTCACATCGCTGTACGCTTTTATTGAAATAAGGCGTATTGAAGAACAGTTTCGTCATGATACAGAATCTCTCGCCGATCAGATTGGCACTGCGATAGAGGAAAGGATTGAGGTTGTCTGGCGCGAGCACGGTAAAGAAGGTGTGCTTCGCATGATTCAGGAAGACAGCGGCAAGGAACAGCGAATGCGAGTCCGCTGGACCTGGCTTCAGCCCGAAGTCATTAAGACACAAGTGGTTCGTGCCCCTGCTGTCGTTACGACAGATGCCGAGGGCAATCGACAGCTCGTGTGTTATCACCCCATTGCTCTCGATGGCGATCGTTCTGGACGCTTGGAGTTATCGCGACCCCTTGCCGAATTAGACAAAAATAAACAATGGGCAATCATTAAAGTGTTGGGTTTTTCTGCAGCAATGGTGCTGGTGTCGGTAGCCGCGGTGACTTTGGGAGGTATTTATTTTGTTGGTCGACCACTCAAACAGTTGATCGAGAAGACGCGGCGAATCGGCCATGGAGATCTCGACGGTCCCTTGCAGTTGCAATCCCGGGATGAACTGGGGGAATTGGCCGGTAGTCTCAATGTAATGTGTCAGCAGTTAATTGCCTCGCAAGAAAAAATTCAAGAGGAGGCCGTTGCGAGACTTGCCGCTGTGAACCAACTTCGCCACGCAGACCGCTTGCGGACAGTGGGTCGCTTGGCATCGGGTCTGGCCCACGAGTTAGGGACACCCCTGAATGTGGTTTCCGGCCGAGCCAGTTTGATCGTCTCAGAAAAACTATCTGCCGAGGAGGTCGTCAATAGTGCAGAGACCATTCGCGCAGAATCGGAACGCATGTCTGCGATCATTCGGCAACTGCTCAACTTTGCTCGTCGTAGCAAACCTCAGCCGACCGGGACCGACTTGCGAAAAATGATCCTCGGCACTCTCGATTTATTAAAATCGATTGCAGAAAAAAGTGCAGTGCAACTAGATTTTGACTGTAAGGGAAAAGAGTTTCCGATTTTGTTTGATGTGGACCAACTCCAACAGGTGTTGTCTAATTTAATTATCAATGCCATCCAATCAATGCCAACAGGAGGAACCGTAAGGGTAGGCCTGCAGAAGGATTCGAAGGTTCATTGCAAGGATGGGGTGGAGCGAGCGGGGCCCTACTATTGCTTGACAGTCGCCGACGAGGGTGTGGGTATTTCGCCCGAGAACATTGAACATGTGTTCGAGCCATTCTTTACCACCAAAAAAGTTGGTGAGGGAACCGGATTGGGGCTCTCGATATCCTACGGAATTATTCAGGAACATGGAGGCTGGCTTGATGTCCGTAGTGAATTGGGGGAGGGTAGTTGTTTTGAGGTCTATTTGCCTACGGAGACAGAGGTGTGCCAGGACGAGTCTTGATTGTCGATGATGAACAGAGCATGTGCGAATTGCTGGAGGTTGATTTGCGCATGCGTGATTTCAAAACGACTTGGTTTACTGTCGCCGAGGAAGCATTTCAGGCACTCAGTAAAGACTCTTTTGATGTGGTACTTACCGATCTGAATATGCCGGGTGTAGGAGGCCTTGATCTCTGCGAGCGGATCGTGGCAAACCGCCCAGATATTCCGGTGATTGTTATGACCGCATTTGGCAGTCTGGAAACTGCCATCGCTGCAATCCGCGCGGGAGCGTACGATTTTGTTACCAAGCCAATTGAGATGAACCTTTTGGGAGTTACCCTGAATCGAGCGGTCCAACACCGCAACCTGCAGGAGAAGGTCAAGCGACTTAGCGAAGCAGTAGCCCGCAGCGAACGATTTGGAGATATCTTGGGTAGCAGCCCACCCATGCAGGAGCTGTTCGATCAATTGGCTCGCTTTGCCGATTCGGAAACGTCTGTTTTGATAACAGGCGAAAGCGGTACGGGAAAAGAATTGGTTGCGCGGGCCATTCACCGGCAGAGTCGTCGAGCAGAAAAGCCTTTTGTTGCGGTGAATTGCGCTGCAATCCCCGATACACTGCTGGAAAGTGAATTATTTGGCCATGCAGCAGGGGCATTTACCGACGCCCGTGGCGAACGTAAAGGGCTGTTTCTCCAGGCAGAGAGAGGGACACTGCTATTGGATGAAGTTGGGGAACTTCCATTAACAATGCAGCCTAAATTATTGCGTGCACTGGAAGAGAATGTTATTCGACCGGTCGGAAGCGATCAGGAGGTGCCTTTTGATGTTCGTATCCTTACCGCCACAAATCGCGATCTTGAAACAGCAGTTGAAGATGGCAGGTTTCGTGAAGACCTTTTTTTCCGCGTCAATGTTATTCAGTGTGACCTGCCCCCGCTACGGTCACGTGGTACCGATATTTTGTTGTTGGCACAGCACTTTCTGGAAATATTTGCCTCCCGGGAGAAAAAACAGGTAACCGATATTTCTAAAGCGGTTGCCGAAAAATTACTCAGCTATGCGTGGCCCGGCAATGTTCGGGAATTGCGTAATGTCATTGAGCGAGCGATTGCTTTGACGCGGTACGATCGACTGGGAGTGGAGGATTTACCCGAAAAGATTTGCAACTATCGCAGTTCGCAGGTTTTCATTGGTGGGGAGGATCCTACCGAACTTGTGGCACTTGAGGAAATCGAACAGCGATATATCTTGCACGTTCTTCAATCGGTGGATGGTAACAAAACGCTGGCGGCCCGAATCCTTGGTTTAGATCGAAAAACGCTCTATAGGAAGCTCAAGGACGATAAGTTGGCGGGCGAAAACCAGGTCGGTTGATCCCGACGCGGAGAGTTCGGCGACAAACGCCTAACAGCTATCTACATAAAGACTTCATAACGGGGCAGCTTTCCACGGTGGGGCATTCTGCTGCGCACCGTAGCCCCACTTCTTTCGGTAACTTGTTTGCCCATCACCTTATGGCCAAACGCCTTGTGTCTTCTCCGAGAGATCGTTGTCTTTCGGCACACCCCTTGCTTATTAGTCACATCAAAAGGGGCCGACGTTTTGAACGGTCCGTCAGCATGGATGTTTGTACGGTTTGTCCAGTGAAAAGGGGATGAAGAGAAGGGAACGAAGTGCCATGTCTAGTTCAGTAATGACAGAACGCAATGATCAATTGTGCGGCGATTGGGAAAACCGATTGACCGATGAGCAGCTACTGCTCTCCTACAGGGAGACCGGTAACGAGACTCAGTTTGCTGAGCTTGTTGATCGATATCGAGAACCGCTGATGTATTTCCTCAAGCGGCAAATCGGCAATCTATCGATTGCGGAGGATGTACTACAGGCAACCTTCATGCAATTGCATGTCAAATGCGAACAGTTCCAGGAAGGTCGGCAAGTGAAACCATGGCTGTACCGCATTGCTATCAATCAGGCAATCGACAGTAACCGCCGAAACCGTCGTCATGAAATTGCGAGCTTGAATCAATCCGGCAGTGAGCAGGATGGCCAGCGGTGCGAGTTGGTGGATTTGGTTCGTGGTGACGGAGTGGCGCCTGTAGAGACTCTCCAGAAGCAGGAGCAGAGCGAGTCGGTGCATAGGGCAGTAGAAAAGTTACCGCTTCAACTGCAGACGATTGTGTCGTTGGTGTTTTTCCAGGGGCTCAAATATCGCGAGGCGGCCGAGAAACTTTCGATTCCCGTCGGCACCTTGAAAAGTCGCATGCATACCGCCTTGTTGCAGTTGCGTACCACTTGGCCGGAGTTGCAGTTTTCTGAAGCAGCATAAAAACAGTTTAGTAAGAAGGTATTTACAAAACTTTGCCAACCGGAGTTTTCCGAAAATGAAAAATGCTTCCAGGATTGCCGGAGTGTCCATGGCTACTGAGGAAACCAAGCCGCCTCAATTTCGCCATGAGTCCGATAGAAACGAGCAACACAAACTAAACTCAGAGGACAATCCGGTTCGTTTATATCTCATGCAAATGAGTACGTTTCCCATGCTTACTAGGGCCGAGGAATTGGAAGCTGCCAAAAATATTGAAAGTTCGCGAAAAAAATATCGTGAAGAAATGCTGGCAAATTATTACATCATCTGTGGCGCGATCAATATTCTTGAAAATATCGAGCGTGGGACCCAGCGGATCGACAGGACGCTCGATTTTTCAGTCTCAGACGCATCGAAACGCCACCACATAGAGTGTCATATGGGGCCCAATCTAGAGACGCTCCGAAAACTTGCAGACGACATGCCGGTCGATTTTAACACGGCAGTGAATCGTAAAACGCGCAAGCAAAAGCGCCATGACGCGTGGCGACGGCTTTCGAGGCGCCGCGCAAAGGCAAT
>MPMF02205584.1_pt1 | contig 10881 bp, 10 predicted proteins | sample 1617271 | NCBI WGS metagenome assembly MPMF02 (sample SAMN05944812, study PRJNA350692) | marine metagenome | biome: marine; feature: ODZ; material: water; isolation source: 120 m water sample prefiltered with 30 um filter, filtered on to 0.2 um... | place: Pacific Ocean | collected 2012-04-09... | reverse complement strand
CAAGCCGGGGCGCTTCTCCTTCAACGTCAAGGGGGGGCGCTGCGAGGCGTGCCAGGGCGACGGCGTCATCAAGATCGAGATGCACTTCCTGCCCGACGTCTACGTCCAGTGCGACGTCTGCAAGGGCAAGCGCTACAACCGCGAGACCCTGGAAGTGCGCTTCCGGGGAAAGTCCATCGCCGACGTGCTCGACATGACGGTCGACGAGGGACTGGTGTTCTTCAAGGCGGTGCCGGCTATTCGCGCCAAATTCGATACCTTGCGGCGGGTCGGCCTGGGCTACATCCACCTGGGCCAGCAGGCGACGACCCTGTCCGGCGGCGAGGCGCAGCGCGTCAAGCTCGCCAAAGAACTCAGCCGCCGCGCCACGGGCAAGACCCTCTACATCCTGGACGAGCCGACCACGGGGCTGCACTTCAACGACGTGAGGAAGCTCCTCGACGTGCTGCACGAACTGGTCGACGCCGGCAACACCGTGGTCATCATCGAGCACAACCTGGAGATCGTCAAGACCGCCGACTGGATTATCGACCTCGGCCCCGAGGGCGGCGACAAGGGCGGTCGCGTCGTCGCCGCCGGCACGCCCGAGGACGTGGCCCAAGTCACCGACAGCTACACCGGGCAATACCTGGCCGCCTACCTGGGGCGCGGCAAGGAGAAGAAGCGGGCATGAAGGCCGCAAACCACCCGGTCAATCTCACGGACGCTGCCAACGGTTCGCCGGGCATCACCCCCGTCCACGTCGTCGGCGGCGGCCTAGCGGGCTCCGAGGCCGCCTGGCAGCTAGCACGCGCTGGCGTGCCCGTGGTGCTCCACGAGATGCGCCCCCACCGCACCACGGACGCCCACCTCACCGGTGGCTTGGCCGAGCTCGTGTGCTCGAACTCGTTCCGCTCCGACAACGCCGAGACCAACGCGGTCGGGCTCCTGCACGAGGAGATGCGGCGCGCCGGCTCCCTCATCCTCGGCGCCGGCGACGCCAACCGAGTGCCGGCCGGCGGCGCGCTGGCCGTCGACCGGGAGGGCTTCTCGAAGGCCGTCGAGGCGGCGCTCGAAGCCGAGGCCCTAGTCACCGTGGCCCGTCGGGAAATCGCCGACCTTCCTCCGCCCCAGTGGGACAGCACGATCATCGCCACCGGGCCTCTGACCTCGCCGGATCTGGCCGCCGCCATCGCGGCGCTCACCGGCGAGGACGCCCTCGCCTTCTTCGACGCCATCGCGCCGATCGTCCACAAGGACTCCATCGATTTCTCCAAGACCTGGTTCCAGTCGCGCTACGACAAGTGCGACGCCGACTACATCAACTGCCCGCTGGACCACGACCAGTACCACGCCTTCGTCGAAGACCTGCTCGCCACCGACAAGGTTGAATTCCACGAATGGGAGGCCTCGACGCCTTATTTCGAGGGCTGCCTGCCCATCGAGGTGATGGCGGCGCGCGGCCCCAAGACCCTGGCCTACGGCCCCATGAAGCCGGTCGGCCTGACCAATCCGCACGCCCCGGAGAACAAGCCCCACGCAGTCGTGCAACTGCGCCAGGACAACGCGCTCGGCACCCTCTACAACATGGTCGGCTTTCAAACCAAGCTGAAGCACGGCGAGCAGAAACGCATCCTGCGCACCATCCCGGGGCTCGAGGGCGCCGAGTTTGCCCGCCTCGGCGGCCTGCACCGCAACACCTTCCTGAACAGCCCGCGCGTGCTCGACGGCACGCTGCGCCTGAAGCGCCAGGAGCGCCTGCGCTTCGCCGGGCAAATCACCGGCTGCGAGGGCTACGTGGAGAGCGCCGCCATGGGCTTGCTCGCCGGACGCTTCGCCGCCGCCGAGCACCACGGGCGCACCCCCCTGCCGCCGCCGGCGACGACGGCCATGGGCGCCCTGCTCGCCCACATCACCGGCGGCGCCGAGGCCGAAACCTTCCAGCCCATGAACGTCAACTTCGGCCTCTTCCCACCGATCGACGGCACCGGTAAGGGACGGCTCCGGGGCAGCAACCGAAAAAAGGCGCTGAGCGCCCGGGCGCTCGCCGACCTCGACACCTGGCTGGAGCGGCGCCAAGCGGCGGAATGAGTTCCCCCGAGCTTGAACAACGAGGCCCGGCGATCATGCCGGCCCAGCGTGCGTGTTGTGGGGCCAGGCGAAAAGAGTCACAATTGGACCGTCGCGAACACCCCGAAAAGGGGCCCGCACTGCCGCGCCGGCGCAGCGCTAACGCCCAGTGGACAGAATCTAACATGTGGCACCCATACGACGGCTTCCCGAGTTCATCCGGAAAAGCTTGCCATGCGTGGTGATGCGGGCACATCGCAAGCATCGGGCAACGCGTCCGGTGGGCTTGGGAAGCTGTCCCACGGTTCCCGTATGTTGGTTTCTATCCACTAGAACGGGCCTGATGAAAATTCGGAAGTGGCAAAATTCATTGCGCACCCTGCCGCGCCTTTTGTTTCGAGGCGCGCCGGCCGCCGCATGCCTCGCCGTGTTGATCTTGGCGAGCGTCGCCGTGCGCGCCCAACAATCCTCTTCCGACAACGCCTCGGGCGCCACCCTCCAGTTGTTCGAAGCCGTGATGGAAAAGGATCTGGCGCGGGTCCAGGCCGCGGTAACGGAGGGTGCCGACACCACGATGGAAAACGCCTGGGGCCTGACGGCGACGGAGTTGGCCATCGACAAGGGCTACTTCGAAATCGCCCATTACCTGCTGTCGGTCCGCAACTTTCAGCAGGCCAACACGGACCGCCGCCGGCGCCCCCCGTGGGGCGACCGCGGGTATGCGCAACCCTCGGCACCGCAAATCACGGCCCAGCAAGCCACGGCACTGCAAACCAAGGACGCACCGCCGAGCCCCGTTGCGGCGCCGTCTCCATCTCCGCCTCCGCCGCCATCCCCGCCGCCGACAGCCCAAGGCGGAAAAACGCCGCCGACGGGATCGACGGCCGCCACCACCCCAAGACCGAAAGTCATTATCGCCAGGGTCGGCTCGAATGCGGACAGCGAAACCGAAGCGCCGCCCCCGACCCCATCGGGCCAGACAGCGGCCTTGCCGGCCAAGGCGTCGGCTTCCGAGGAAGGTTCCAAGGACAAGCCGAACGTTTTGAAGCGCGTTTGGTCGACGTTGACCGACACCTTCTCCTTCGGCGGCAAGGAAGAGCCCTCCCAGGCCGTCCCGAAAAGGTCCGCGGCCTTGCCGCCAGCGGCGCCCAAGCCATCGGCCTCCACCGAAACGCCGGCCCCCATCGAGACGGCAGCCCCCACCAAGACCGTGAAACGAGTTCCCGCCAAGTCTCAACCGGGCACCACGGCGCGGTCGTCCCAATTCACTACCGCACCAAAAACAGCACCCCAGCCGACGCTCTCCGCCGAGGCCGCGGAACAAGGTCCCGCCAAGCCCGAACCGGACGCCACCGCGCCCCAGGCTCCGCGTCCTGAGGCCTTGGCGCAATCCCCCACCGTCGATAGGGCGGTGCCTTCGGCACTGGCCAGGCCGGCTCCAACCAAGGCTGCGAATGCTCTTTCACTGCCGCGCCGCGAACGCGCCGAAGACACCGCCCCGGCGATGAATTTGCTTGCCGGACGGCAGAAATCTTCGGTTGCCGTGCCCCATGGACAGACCAGCCCGAAAGCCGCGCCGGAGCCGGCTTCATCGTCCGCCGACGCGCCCCGTCCGGAAGCACCCGAAGCGGCGCTGGCCACCGCCAGCGCCGCGGCGTCCCGGCCCGATCAGCATCAGGCCGCATCGAGCCCGGAGACACGCTCGCGCGTTCCCGCCAAGGAATCGCAATTCGTCACGGCCCGGCCCGGACAGCCAGCGCAGGACGCACCCCGGGCGGCCCCGGCCGCGGTGGAATCGACACAGGTGGTAGCCACGCCCGCCGAGCGGGCTCCAGCCGTCCCAGCGACGGCGCGGCCGGTGGCCAAGTCCGCGGCGGCGGCGACGCCAGTGACCGAGGCGGCCCCCGAGCCCAATCTGCTGAGCCGCGTCTGGTCGAAAGTAACGGAATCCTTGGGCCTGGACGCGCCCGAAAAACCGGACCAGGAGCCACAAGTATCTCCGCAATATTCGGCAAGCTCCCGGGAAATCCGCGTACCGCGACCGGCGATGAGTAAAAGCTCCTCGCCACCGCCCCAGAAAGCCCGCGTGGCCAAGGCGGAACCCACGGAACCCCTGGAATCCACGCGGCCCGCGCCGGTCACGCCGCCTACCTCACCGCACCTGAGGGGCGTGGAGTTCACCCTTGGGACTTCCCTGAAACTGGGGCAAGGACACGGCCCGGTGGAAAGTGCCCGGACCCGATGCGTGGCCAAGAATTATTGGAAGGCCCTGTTTTGCCTGGAGGCCATTGATTGGCCGAAAAGCCTCGCCCCGATTTTCGAGATCAACACGCTCCTCTACAAGGGAAAACAGGTGATCGTTCGCTACGACGAAGGCAAGGCGACGCGGTTCTACGCCCTGTTTCCCTCCGAATCCTTCACCGATGTCGCCGCCCACTTCCAGCAGCGCTACGGGCCGCCGACGGCGACGCCCAAGCGCGTGGTCACCGAATTCGGGGCGCCGCGGCGGGCCAATCCGACGGTACAGTGGACCAGCGCCGATTTGGCCTCGCAAGAACTGAACGTGCTTGAAATCCGCACGTTCAACGACGCCAGCGGCGTTTTGCCGAACTTCAATCTCGGAGTGGTCGAACTTTACCGGGCCGACGCGGCGCCCATTTTCGGGCACCTCTACACCTCCGACCTCATGATCCTGCGCATGAAGCAGTCGTCCCCCCATACCCTGCCATCGGCCAAGAAATCTAGTAGCGCCCCCGCCAAACGCTGAAGGCGAGCCGCATCAGCCGTCCCCTTCCCGGCGCCCGCACGCAGCGCTCGAAGGGATCGAAGCCGGCCTTGGCGAGGCTCCCCAGATAGGCTTCGGCGAGCGTGGCGGGCAAGAGCGCCGGCAGCGCCCGCCTGGGAACCCGCGGCCCGGGGCGGCGGGCCGCCTCGATGTGCCGGCGCGCCGCCTCGGCGACCTCGGCGACCGCCGTTCGCAGGCCCGGCCCGGAGCGCCCCTCGAAGAGCCCTACCAAATCGACGCCCGAATCGCGGCTCAGGGTGGCCGGCAGCTAGACCCGGCGCGCCGCCGCGAGATAAGGGATGGCCCGAAGCAACCCGATCAGGGACCAAGCCAAACCGACATGGTGTCCCGCTTGCCGGGAAGCCTCGTCCCGTGCCTCAAAGATTTCGAGGGAGAGCCCGACAAGGGTCGCCGACGTCGCCTCGGCATAGGACAAGAGCGCCACCATGTCGGCGGGCGCGTCGTCGTCCAGGTCGAACTCGCGGGCCTCCAGCAAGCGCTCGAACGGTTGGCGACCGAGGCGGTGGCGCCGCACGGCTGCGGCCAGGGCGCGGGCGACCTAGTGAGGCGGCCCTTCTCCTCCGCCGAGGGGCTCGGTGACCGCTTCGCGGACGCGCGCCACCTCAGCGTTGAAGGCGTAGAGAGCAAAAAGCCACTGGCGCGCCTCGGGCGGCGCGAAGAGGGCGCATAGGAACCGGTCGTTGTCGAGGCGCCTGACCTCGCCGACCAGGGGGGACAAACGGGCCATGGCGCATTTGTTAGCGGATCGGAGCCGCGGATGCCATAACCGCGGTCGATGGCGGAAACCGCCGGCAACGGGGCTCCGACGAACTTGTTGCACAATCGTCCCTTGTTTCGATTAGAATGCGTCAACAACGCATTCCTTGATCGTTCACACCATCTTTGGGGGAGACTATGACAAGCCTGCTAGAATCATTGCACAAGACTATCGTTACGGGCGTCGTCCTGCTTATCATCATGGTCTTCGTGATCGCGGGATGGCATTCCGTGGGGCTCGACCTCGATCAGGCTTGGTGGTCCTTTTTCGTACGCTGGATCCACGTGCTGAGCGGCGTCATGTGGATCGGAATTTTGTGGTACTTCAATTTCGTGCAGATTCCGACCATGCCCAAGATCCCGGACGAACTGAAACCGGCCATCGGCAAGCATATCGCGCCGGCGGCCTTGTTTTGGTTCCGTTGGGGCGCCATGGCGACCATCGTCACCGGGCTTGTCCTCGCCGCCCTCAACGGTTACCTCGTCGAGGCCATCACCATCGGCCTGACCGATGGCGTCGCCAAGCATACGGCGATCGGCATCGGCATGTGGTTGGGCACCATCATGTGGTTCAACGTGTGGTTCATCATCTGGCCAAACCAGCAGAAAGCGCTGGGCCTCGTGGAGACCGACGACGCCACCAAGAAGGCGTCGGCGCGCACCGCGATGCTGTTCTCGCGGACCAACACGCTGTTGTCAATCCCCATGCTCTACGCCATGATCTCGGCACAGAACGTCTACTGACGACAGCAACTATCCAAAATACCGAACGGGGCCCCGAGGGGCCCCGTTCTTTTTGGGCGTCAGTCGACCGCGATCAATGCCGCGGCGACGCGCCGTTCCTCAGCTAGCAGCACGTTGAAGGTGCGGCAGGCAGCGCCGGTGTCCATCCATTCCAGAGCAACGGCGGCTTGGCGCAAGGCCGCGCCGAGCCCGGCCGGCGCCGGTTCGAAACTCTTCCCGCACCCGACGAGTAGGATCTCGGACGGCGGCTCCTCCTCCGTCACCGGAGCCAGAGACGCGAACGTGACCTCCGCCGCCTCGGTGACGGGCCAGGGCTCGAGGCGCTCGGGCAAGACCAGCACCGAGCCGGCGTGGACCACGCCGGCAATGCGGAAACGGCCCTCCCCATAGGAATCGATGAGCTGGCGCCCACTGGCCACGAGTGGGGTGATGTCGGCCCCGCCCATGGCCTCACGACACTTCTTCAGCCGCCGCCTCGGCGCTTTCGCCGTCCGCCGGCCCGCGGCGCACGTCCAGGTGGAGAAGCAGCGGCACCGCCAGGCAGATCGACGAGTAGGTGCCGATGACGACGCCCCAGATCATGGCGAAGCTGAAACCGCGGATCACCTCGCCACCCAGGAAATAGAGCGCCAGCAGGGCGAGGAGCGTGGTGACGCTGGTCATCACCGTACGCGACAGGGTGGCGTTGATGCTGTCGTTGAGGAGATCGGCCAGGGGCATCTTCTTGTAGCGGCGCAGGTTCTCCCGCACCCGGTCGTACACCACCACCGTGTCGTTGATGGAATAGCCGGCGATGGCGAGGATGGCGGCTACCGTGGACAGGTTGAACTCCAGCCCGAACAGGGCGAAGACGCCGATCGTCGTCAGCACGTCATGGATCAGGGCGATGATGGCGCCCAGGCCGAACTGCCACTCGAAGCGGAACCAGACGTAGACCAGGATGGCGATGATCGCCGCGCCGACCGCGTAGACGCCGTCCCAGAACAGCTCTTCACTGACCTTGGGGCCGACGAACTCGGTACGCCGGTAATTGACGCCGCCGCCCAGCACCTCCTTGACCGTCTCCACCGCTTGTTGCTGGGCGCCCTCGCCGCCCTCCTGGCGCTGCACGCGGATAAGCACGTCGGTGGGGGCGCCGAATTCCTGGAGCGCCACCTCGCCGAGGCCAAGGCCCGACAGCGAACGGCGCATGTCCGCGAGGTCGGCGTCGGCGGGCATGCGCACCTCGATCAGGATGCCGCCCTTGAAATCGATGCCGTAGTTGAGGCCGCGAATCGTGAACAACGCCACCGAAACCAGGACGAGCAAGGCCGAGAAGGCGAAAAAGACGGTTTTCTTGTTGACTAACTGAATGCTGGTGACGGCCGGGATGAGCGTTATATGGCGCATGGCAGCCCCCCTAAACGGGCAAGATCTGGGGGCGGGTGCGGCGCAGCCACGCCACCACCAAGAGGCGGGTCAACATGATCGCGGTGAACATCGACGAGACGATGCCGATGGCAAGGGTCACAGCGAAGCCGCGCACCGGCCCCGAGCCGAAGGCATACAGAAGTACCGCCGCGATCAGGGTGGTGACGTTGGCGTCGATGATGGTCGTCATAGCCCGCGAGTAGCCGGTGTCGATGGCCGAGATGGGCGTCCGCCCGGCGCGCACCTCCTCGCGGATACGCTCGAAAACGAGCACGTTGGCATCAACCGCCATACCGATGGTGAGGACGATGCCGGCGATGCCGGGCAGGGTCAGCGTCGCCTGCAGGACCGAGAGCGCGGCGACGATGAGGACCATGTTCACCAACAGTGCCACGTCGGCCATGACGCCGAACAGCCCGTAGGCGGCCACCATGAAGGCCACCACCAGCACCATGCCGATGATGCTCGCCACCTTGCCCGCGGCGATGGAATCGGCGCCCAGGCCGGGTCCCACCGTGCGCTCCTCGAGGATGGTCAGCGGCGCCGGCAAGGCGCCGGCGCGCAACAGTAGCGCCAAGTCCTGCGCCGACTGGAAGGAGAAGTTGCCGCTGATCTGGCCCGAGCCGCCAAGGATGGCCTCACGGATCACCGGCGCGCTGATGACCTTTCCGTCAAGGACGATGGCGAAGGGCCGGCCCACGTTCTTGGCCGTCACGTCGCCGAAGCGCTTGGCACCCACCGAATCGAAACGGAAGACCACCACCGGCTCGCCGGTGCGCCCGTCGGCGCCCTGCTGGGCTTGGGTCAGGTTCTCGCCGCTGACCATCACCCGCTTGCGGACGAGCACTATGCTGGGCCGGCCGTCGGTGCCTACCTCGTCGGCCGACGGCAGCAACTTGGAGCCGGGCGGCACGCGCCCAGCCAGGGCCTCGGAGACCGTGGTTTTGTTGTCGACCAGGTGGAAGGTCATCTTGGCGGTCTTGCCGAGCAGGCGCTTGACGCGCTCCGGGTCATCGACGCCGGGAAGTTGCACCAGGATGCGGTCCTCGCCCTGACGCTGGATGGTGGGCTCGCGCACCCCCGTCTCGTCGATGCGCCGGCGCACGATCTCGATGGACTGGGCAACCGCCGCGCTCTTGCGGTCGCGGAGCGCGCTCTCAGTGAGGGTCAGGGTGAGGCGGCCACCGTCGCCGTCCTCGAGGGTCGATTGGGGATCGAGGGGCCCGAGGAGGCGGCGCGCCTCGTCGCGATGCCCGGGCTCGATGATGGTGACGGCGACGCTGTACCCCTCGGCCCCTAGGCCACGGTAGCGGATGCGCGCCTTGCGCAGTTCGGAGCGCACGCTGTCGACCATCGACTCCAGGTGCTCGCGCACCACCGCGTCGACCTCCACCTCCAAGAGCAGGTGCGACCCCCCCTGCAAATCGAGGCCGAGGCTGATTTGCTTATGAGGAAGCCAGGTCGGCAGGGCCTCGGCCTGTTGCTGGCTCAGGAAGTTGGGGGCCGCGAAGACGAGGCCGAGGACGCAGACCGCAAGGACGAGAACGATCTTCCATTTCGCAAAGTAGACCATGGGACGGGCCGGCCGGCGCTCTTACCCGCGCTCTTACCGGCGCCCTCCCCCGAATATCTTCTCGATGAATGAGCCGCCGCCCTGACCGAGGACGGCTGGCGCGGCGCCGCCAGCCGGCGCGCCCTTGCCGGGCTCTGTCTTGGAAAGCACGGTGGAGACCAACGATTGTTGGACGCGTACGCGCACGCCCTCGGCAATCTCGACGGTGAGATCGCCGTCGGTTCCCACCTTGGTGACGGCACCCACGATGCCGCCGCCGGTGACAACCTTGTCGCCGCGCCGGATGGCGCCGAGCATCTCCTTGTGCTGTTTCATCTTCTTCTGCTGCGGGCGGATCAAGAGGAAGTAGAAGACGACGAAGATGAGGACCAGCGGCAGCAACGCCTCGATGCCGCCGAAGCCACCGGCGCCGGCGTCCTGGGCGTAAGCGGGGGAAATGAGCATTCTTGTCTCCTCGAAACGATAGGGCGCGGGGGCATTCAGGGAAAGCCAGCGGGACTATAGCGGCACCAGCGCAGCTTGCAAGCGGGCGATTATCAACTCCGTGTCAAGCCGCTACCCGCCCCACCGCTTTGCCCGTCCCGGACCGTATGTTAGGGTCGCGGCCGATCAGGCGAAGGAAGCAAAAATGACGGACAGCGAACACCCGGAGTTGCTGCGGCGCATCGGCGAGGCGCTGGAACGCCTCGCCCCGGCGGCGCCGGGCGGCGCCGACCTGGACGCGGCGGACGCTTTCGTCTGGCACGCCGAGGGCGGCTGGCTGGAGCCGGTGGCCGAGGTCAACCGGGTCGAGCTCGCACTCCTCAAGGGCATCGAGGGCCAGCGCGACACACTCCTCGAGAACACGCGGCGCTTCGTCCAGGGCCTGCCCGCCAACAACGCGCTCCTGTGGGGGGCGCGGGGCACCGGCAAGAGCTCCCTGGTCAAGGCGGTGCACAACACGGTCAACGAGGAGACGCCGGGCGCCTTGGCGCTGATCGAGATCCATCGCGAGGACATCCCCTCCCTGCCCCGGCTCCTCAACGTCACGCGCAGTGCCGTGCGGCGCACGGTGCTCTTTTGCGACGATCTCTCCTTCGACGGCACCGATGCCTCATACAAGTCCATGAAAGCGGTGCTCGAAGGCGGCATCGAAGGACGGCCCGCCAACGTCGTCTTCTACGCCACCTCGAACCGCCGCCACCTGATGCCCCGCGACATGACCGAGAACGAGCGCTCGACCGCCATTAACCCCTCGGAGGCGGTGGAGGAGAAGGTCTCGATGTCGGACCGCTTCGGCCTGTGGCTGGGCTTCCACGTGTGCGACCAGGACACCTACTTCGCCATCATCGAGGGCTACGCGGCGCGCTACGGCCTGGACATGGCGCCCGACACCTTGCGCGCCGAGGCTAACGAATGGTCGGTGACGCGCGGCGCACGCTCTGGCCGCGTCGCCTGGCAGTTCATCCAGGACCTGGCGGGAAGGCTCGGCAAGCAGCTCGAATGAGGGCGCGGTCCTGTCCAAGGGTGTACGCCATTGACGTCTATACGCCAATGGCGCATT
>MPMF02327828.1_pt1 | contig 10884 bp, 8 predicted proteins | sample 1617271 | NCBI WGS metagenome assembly MPMF02 (sample SAMN05944812, study PRJNA350692) | marine metagenome | biome: marine; feature: ODZ; material: water; isolation source: 120 m water sample prefiltered with 30 um filter, filtered on to 0.2 um... | place: Pacific Ocean | collected 2012-04-09... | reverse complement strand
GGTAATGTGGACGCTATTGTCAGAGTCACTGCTAATAAGAGCCAGAAGCGATAGCGTATAATGGTTATACAAATGGCGCCAAGTGTTATTTGCGTGTACGGGGGCTGCGCTATTTTGGGGCTGGGGAACTGAGAAGAAGAATTGACCCACGTCACTCTGGTTAGACCACCTCTATTAGTAACTAGAAACACGTTACAGGGGCCAATCACTCCACCCATCGGGCTAGCGTCTCTGGCTGCCAGTTTGATTCAAGCAGGTCATCAAGTGACCATGGTGGATGCATTAGGTGAGGCCCCGAGAGAGGTGACCCCGCTTTTCAACGACACTGTCTTGGCGACGGGGCTGATTATTCCTGCAATTGTTGAGCGGATTCCCCGGACTACTGATATGATAGGCGTTAGCGCCATGTTCTCTCAGGAGTGGCCCTACGTTCGTAAATTAATTGAAGCCATAAAGATAACATCACCTTCAGCTCCAATAATTGGAGGCGGGGAGCATTTTACTGCCCTGCCAGAGTTTGCGCTTCGCAGTTGCCAAGATATTGATTGTTGTGCACTGGGTGAGGGTGAGGAGATTCTGATCGAGGCTGCTGAGCGAGTGCAAAGCGGTGAGAGCATGAGTGATGTTGGGGGCTTGGTGTTTCGCGACAATGGCAGGATCACTCGTAATCTTCCCAGACAACGAATCAGGCAAATCGATGAGATCCCCTGGCCTGCTTGGGATCTGGCGCCAATCGAACAATATCTAGATCATGGTCTGGGCTATGGAGTTGACCGTGGCCGAAGCATGCCCATAGTAGCTACCCGAGGCTGTCCCTACGAATGCACGTTTTGTTCCAATCCGCTTATGTGGACTACACGATGGCTGGCGCGAAAGCCGGAATTAGTACTTGACGAAATTGGAACATACATAAACAAATATGATGTAACAAACATAGATTTCTACGATCTCACCGCAATTATCAAGAAGGATTGGATAGTGGCTTTTTGTGAACTCATTCTGTCACGCGGTCTCCAATTTACTTGGCAATTGCCTAGTGGGACCCGCTCAGAGGCTATTGACGATGAAGTTGCTGCGCTACTCCATGCGGCTGGGTGTCGCAACCTAACGTACGCTCCTGAAAGCGGCTCACCAAGAATACTGCGTCGAATAAAGAAACGGGTTGATCCCGATCGGATGCTTCATTCAATGCGTGGAGCGGTGAGAAATCGGTTGAACATAAAAACCAACACCATGATTGGCTTTCCCGATGAAACTCGCCGGGAGGTGTGGGAGACAATTCTGTACTCGTTGAAGATGGCATGGGTAGGCGTTCATGACACTTCAATCTCTATGTTTAGCCCCTATCCGGGGTCTGAGTTGTTCACGGAACTCTGCGAACGCAATAAAATCAGATTGAATGATGAGTACTTCCTGTCGCTTGCGTCTTATACTGACATAACAAAAACAGCAACTTGGGCCAATAATTTGTCTAGCGCTGAGCTCGGTTTTCTTCGGTTACTTGGCCTCGCAGCATTCTATGGCACGCAATATTTGTTAAGGCCCTGGCGTTTGATCGGCACCTTGGTAAATCTCCTCTCTGATCGTGAGGAGTCACGGCTAGACAAGTCCTTGCGCGACTATATTGCGCGATCCCACAAAAAACAAGGTGGTCCACACACGTTAGGATCGTGAGCGGAGCGGGTGATTTGTAGAATTGTGGCGCTCTTTAGGCGATGCGCTGACAGCCTTGGGGCTGTTGGCATGATGGTCTACACTAATGTCCTTCTGGAAAGATAAACGTGTTCTGGTAACTGGTGGAACCGGATTCATCGGTTCTCACTTAGTCGACCGTTTATTAGTGGAGGGGGCCGTTGTCCGCGTGTGTGGTCGGTCGCGCAGTTGTCGTGGTGAGGTCGAGTACCTGCGTGGTAATCTCATGTCAAGGGCATTCTCACAAAGGGCCTGTGAGGGACAAGAGGCTGTGTTTCACCTGGCAGCCAAGGTGGCGGGAGTTGGATATAACAGCAAGCACCCAGGCACCATTCTGCATGACAATGTTCCCGTAGGTTTAAACATTCTTGAAGCTGCGGTGAGTTGTGGGGTGGAACGCATCCTATTAGCAAGTTCTGCTTGTGTTTACAGCCGAGATAGCTCTGTGCCGACTCCAGAGACAGAAGGCTTTATAGGTAATCCAGAACCTACAAATTTAGGTTATGGGTGGGGAAAAGGTTTCTTGAAGTGCAAGCCCTGTGTTACGCCACGCAATATCCCATCAAGATTGCTTTGCCTCGCATGTACAATGCTTATGGTCCGCGCGATGATTTTTCGTGGGAAACCAGCCATGTGATCCCTGCCCTGATTCGTAAGGTTGTTGAAGGTGATGATCCAATCAAGGTTTGGGGTGATGGTTCTCAGACACGTTCATTTCTGTATGTGTCTGACTTTGTCGAGGGATTGATGCTTGCCCTTGAACGATATCCGGAGTGTGATTCCATAAATATCGGCTCTGAAGAAGAGGTGACGATTTCTAATCTAATTGATCTCATTGTTAAGATTAGCGGTAGCCCGCTTTCTGTAAAGTTCGAGCATGACAAACCGCGGGGTCAACCACGTCGGATTGGGGATTATTCTAAGGCAAGAGAGGTTCTGGGGTTCGAAACCCGGGTAGGTCTTTCTGAAGGTTTGCGGCGCACGATCGCATGGTATCGTGATCAGCAAAGCGGATGAACAGGACTCTGGTTATCCTTACGCTCAATGAGATTGATGGTGTAAGCTCCATTGTCCCCCATTTGCCAAAGAGCATTGCGGACGAGATACTTGTTGTAGATGGCGGTTCAACAGATGGAACGGTTGAGTTTCTGTCTGAGCAAGGCATCTGCGTGGTTCAACAGGACGTGCCTGGTCGTGGCGAGGCCTTTCGAGTCGGAATTGAACACTCTGTAGGCGAGAACATAGTTTTCTTTAGCCCCGATGGTAACGAGGACGCAAATGATATTCCTGAGCTATTCCACTTATTAGAATCAGGTGCCGAAATAGCCATTGCATCCCGTTTCTTACCAGGCGCTGAGAACGAGGAAGATGGCAAGCCGCTGCCATTTCGAAAATGGGCCAATCAATCATTGTCGTGGATTGCGAACGTACTCTGGAATAGAAGTGGCAAAAAAGTTACCGACACCATTAACGGTTTCAGGGGTTATAGGCGAGAAGCTTTCCTCTCCTTAAAGTCTGTCTCCCGGGGATTCACCATTGAATATGAAACTACCATAAACGCACTACAATCAGGCATGAGAATCGTAGAGATTCCTACTATAGAGGGCCAACGCATCGGTGGCAAGACTAAAGGCCCTTCATGGCCGACGGGCATCGCCTTTTTACGATTCATCTTTTCTCAAATCTCCCGAGATATTCGCTCCGCATTTCTTTAATCCGGGCGCACATCCATCAGACGAGTTTCACGAATTGATGCCGATGCCTGGTTTCCCTATGCAGCCATCCATGCACCGCAATGGACGACCCCCAGTCATACTTAGCTCCCCCTGACAGGGAATTCGGCTGGCCACCCATGCTGAGAAGTTCACAACGAATCATACTACCCGTGCTTCTGGCAATGGTCAGGCTTTTATTGCCCTGTTGGGAGCGGAAGGGGCCCTGCGAGCGTTCGGGCCCGAGCGGCTGCGGCTGCGGAGTCCATGTCTGCCGAGATGCAGGAGATTGTCCGCGCGACGCTTTCTCTATCCAATTGAGAGGTTGGTCTATTCGCTAGAATGCTGCCCGCGATCATCACTGTCGCCGCGCTGCTCGTAAGTTTCTTGGGCGTGGGCAAGATGAGGGGCTGGGCCGCTGAGCGCGGGCTGCTCGCCGTTCCCGGTGAGCGCAGCTCCCACCGGGTGGCGACCCCCACCGGCGGCGGGGCGGTCATCGCCGTAGTGGCAATCGCCGGTGTGGTGTGTGCATGGCTGCTGCGCCCTGATTGGGCCCGGCCCGGCCTGCCAGCTTTCCTGATCGTGGCTTTTCTCGTAGCGGTGGTGGGCTGGCTGGATGATATGTACACGCTGCCGGCCGGTCTGCGCTTCGGGGTGCAGGCTGTGGCGGCGCTAGTGATTATTCTCCGAGTGGGGGCATTCGAGAGCATCGCCCTGTTCGAACTTGGGGACCTTCCTCTTGGCTGGATCGGCTTCCCTTTGACTTTCCTCTGGGTGGTCGGCCTGATTAACGCTTTCAATTTCATGGATGGTATCGATGGAAATGCGGGCGGCATTGGCGCGGCGGCGGGCGCGATGTGGGCGCTGGTCGCCTGGAGGCTGGACCAGCCGCTGCTGACCACGCTCGGACTGTTGCTTTCCGCGGCTTGCCTCGGATTCCTCGGGCACAACTGGCAGCCGGCGCGGATCTTCATGGGAGACGTGGGTAGCACTTTCCTCGGGGTGACATTCGCGGCTATGCCGCTTCTGGCGTTGCAGGGCTCGGGGGACGCGCGTCTGCCCGTAGTGGGCGCGCTGCTGCTGGCGCCCTGCATTTGGGACGCGGCTTTCACGTTTCTGAGGAGAATCTTCCAGGGCGAACCGCCCTTTCAGGCGCATCGCACGTATCTTTATCAGCGTCTGGCGAGCAGCGGATATCCGCATCGGGTTGGCGCCGGATTTTACCTGTTGCTGACACTGGCAACGGGCCTGTGTGGCTGGTTATACCTGACGGCGGGCGGCAGGTGGGGCTGGCAGCTCTTAGTGCTGGTCGTTTTTGTACTGGCGGTCCAGGTGGCGGTTGTGCGCTTTGCTGAACGCGGGCGGCCGGCATGACAACCGAAGCGCTGGAACGGTTGCTGAGAGGCAAGACCGTGCTGATTACCGGCGGCGGCGGCAGCATCGGGTTGGAGATTTGCCGCCAGGTGGCCGAGTGGAAACCTGCGCGGATCGTGTGCCTCGGCCGGCGGGAAGAAAAGTTAATCGCGGTGTGGGATGAGTTGCGGGCGCGGTCTCCGAATGTTGACCTGGCAGCCGAGGTCTGCGATGTGCGCGAGCGTGGCCGGCTTGCGTCTGTTTTTACTACGCACCGCCCCACCATCGTTTTTCACGCAGCAGCCAAGAAAGACATACGCGATGCAGAAGCCCACCCGGCGGAGGCAGTGATGGTGAATGTGCAGGGAACAGTCAACGTGGTGGATTTGGCCCTGGCCAACGATAGCGCGAAACTCCTTTTCACGTCGTCCACCAAAGCCTTCCAGCCGGTGAGCGTGATGGGGGCCACCAAACGGCTGGGTGAGATGATTGTGGCGGCGGCGGCGGCGCGGAGCGGGAAGGCGTTCTTCACCGTGCGGTTGAGCAACATACTCAAGAGTAGCGGCGGCGTGCATGCTCTTTTCCGGCGGCAGATTGAGAGCGGGGGACCGTTGACGGTGACGCACCCGGATGCTGAGCGCACGTTCGTGAACGCGGATGAAGCAGCGCACTTGCTGCTGGAGGCGTTAGTCCTGGAGGCAAAAGGAAGCATCCTGGCGCTGGATGCAGGCGAAAAAACCAACATTGCCGAACTGGCGCGGCGCTTAATTGGCGCTTACGGGCGAGGGCAGCGCACGGGCGCAGAAATCGAAATCGAATATGTGGGCCTACGCCGCGGCGAAAGGCTGGTGGAAGATATAACTCTCGATGGCAGGGAATGGCTACCCACCTCTAACGAAAAAATCCATGTTGCCGGTCTTGACGGAGCCTCTGCGTCCGAAGCTGGTTTGGAGCATTCATTCCAAGAATTGGTTCTCCTCGCGCAGAGTGGGGATTCAGATGCTGTTTTGGAGCAGCTTCGAAAAACGGTGCCTGATTATTCGCCGGAAGCCCCATAATCCATGAGCATGATTGGCCCTCGCGTTCTGCTGCTCGGATTCGCTACCGCGTTCGCGCTGGCGTGGCCGGGGACGTGGCTGTTTCGGCAGTTCGCGCAGCGCATCGGCCTGCTTGATACCCCCAATTTTCGCAGCTCGCACGCTGGGCCGATACCCGGAGCGGGCGGGGTGGTATTCGTCGTCGTTTCGCCGTTAGTGGCTCTGGTCGTGGCACAGCGCGCTGGCATATCGCTGGGGCGCGGCGACTGGGCACTGCTCGTCAGCGGATGGATTGTCGCGGGCGTGAGCCTGCTCGACGACTGGCGACCGCTTCCGGCGCGGGTGCGTCTGGTGGCGCAGGCGTGGGCGGCGCTGGGCCTGATGTTGTATGGTCGTTATCTGCGCTATTTCGGCGCGGGCGGCTTCGGGGTGATAGACGTGGGTTGGCTGGGGGTGATTATTACTTTCGTGTGGATTCTGGGCATGGCAAATGCCTTCAATTTCATGGATGGCATGGATGGGCTCGCCGCCGGGCAGGGACTGATTGCGGCGCTCGCGGTGGCGTGGCTGAGCATGAGTGTCGGACTTGACTGGATGGCAGTGATGTCGGCTGCGCTGGCCGGCGCCTTGCTGGGCTTTCTTTTACACAACACGCCTCCGGCGCGTGTGTTCATGGGTGATGTCGGCAGCATCTGGCTGGGTTTCACCTTCGCCGGGCTGGCAGTGCTGGGTGCTCCGCGCAGCGGGGAGCGGCTCTCCCTCGGGTTCTGGGTGCTGCTGTTCGGTCTTTTCCTGCTTGATTCCGGTCTGACGCTGGGCCAACGCGTGCTGCAGGGCGAGCCTGTGCTGCAGGCACACCGCACGCATTATTATCAGCGCCTGTTGCGCATCGGCTGGGGGCATCGCCGCGTCACCGGCCTGTATCTGCTCATGGCGACCGGGCTGGCCGCTGTGGCTGTAATACATTTCGATTTCATCCGCCTGCCATTCGCCGCGCTAGTGGCGGTGGGACTGCTGATGTTCGCGGGCACTTACGCGCTGGTGCACTATGCGGAGGACTACAAAGCGCAACTGGAAGCCGAGCGTGGGCGCGCGCTGGGCGAGGTGGTTGGCGGCGGGTTGTGGCAGCCGATTACACGTTTCCTGCGGCGCGCCGGGATCGTGCTTCTCGTGGATAGTTTCATTGTCGTGATGGCGTACGCGCTGGCTTTTGGGCTGCGCTTTTCGCGCGGTATGGATGCGGCTTTCCCTTTCTTTCTCGGGTTGCGCGATGGTATCATCGCGATTGTGTTCGTGCATCTGACGTTGAACGCGGCGCTGGGCGCCTATGTGCGGCGTTGGCCCCGGGTGAGAGCAGCGACCGCGCTCCGCTTCGGCGCGGCCGCGGCAGCCGCTGGCCTCGCCCTAACGGTGGGCGAGGTGCTGCTGGGGCCGGTGCGCGCCATTCCACTCTCGGTGCTTGGGATGGGGGCCATATTTTCGTGCGCAGGTTTTCTCGGGTTGCGTCATGTCCGCACCGGTGAGCGCTAAAGTGGAGGCTATTGCCATGATGGCTCCGGGCAGGCGGGCGCATACCTGTGCCGCGCTGGCAATCGCGCTTAGTTTCATGCTTGTGGGCGGGTTACGCGCCATTGCCACCCCGCTGATAGACAATCTGGGTGGACACCCAGACGAGGTATTTCATTTTGCGCGCTCGCTGGAGCGGGCGCGGCTGCTGGCGCTAGATTTCGGGCTGCCCGCCCCGCGCTTTTCGGAGGCGGAGCTGACCGCGCTAGGGACACGGGGCGACGATTTGTGCGGACTCGGCATCAGTAGCGCTGCCGGATGTGAGCGCAACGCAGATCGGTTGCCCGCGGGCAGCGGAGAAATACGCGGGAGCGGAGTGTACCTGGCGCACGGGCTGGCGCAGCTGCTGCTGCCGGTGAGCAACACGCATTCGCGTCTGCTTTTTGGGCGCATGGCCGCGCTCGGGGTGGGCCTCGCGCTGGCATGGGTGGCGTACCGCCTCGGCTGTGCGTTGTTTGCGGAAAGGATGATCGCACTGGCGGCGGCCGCGCTGATCGTGCTGCTACCCTCTGTTAGCGGCATCCTGAGCGCGCTCTCCACAGAAGGCCCTGCGCTGCTGGCCGTGGCCCTGCTGCTGTGGGCGGCGGTGGCTATCAATCTGCGTGGCTTTTCTGCCGCAAGGTCGTTAGGTCTCGGCCTAGCGATTTTGGCGGTCATGTTCACGAAGATCACCGCGCTGGCGGCGGCGCCGGCGGCGGGGCTGCTGCTTCTGCATCGTGCTGGCTTCCGCTGGCGCGGGCTGATGCTGGCTGCGCTGGTCGGTGTGTCCGCTCTGGCGGCTGGAATTGGCATGACGTCTCCCGCTCTGGCCGGAGCGGCGCACTGGTACTCCGAGCGTGCTCCCGCGATGGTGCCGATTCACGGCATGCCTGCTGGACTGGCAGAGCAGGTTGTTTGGACAGATAGCTACGATGTGGATCCGCTCCCGCTATGGCTACGCGATGTGGATCCGCCCCCGCTGGGCAGCAACGTGATTTTGACCACGCGCGATGTGGTGCAATTCCTCCCCGCGAGTGTTTCGCGCCGGCTGGGGGGACAGCGGCTTAGCGTGGGGGCGTGGATGGTGGCGCCGAAGGGCAGCCGGCTTCATGCGCCCGAAGTAATCTTGGCATCCGATAACGGTCCCCAGAGCGCTCTTCTGAGAAGAGTGGTTACGGCTAGCGGCGACTGGCAGTTCGTGGCTTATCAGGTTCAGCTTCCGGCGCAGGTGCCCGATGTGGGCGTGCGGTTCCGCGGTCACCAAGTTCCCGTGCTCTGGGACGGCGCCACGCTTGCTTCGGGGTCGTATCTGGCTTCCGGGCAACCACCCGTCTACGATGACGCCACCGCGACCACGGGCGAGTGGGACGGCGTGCGCTTCGAGAACCTGCTCAAGAACGGCTCGGGCGAGGTCGTGTGGAAAAGCGCGCCAACCGGTTTGAGATGGTTCGTCAATCGATACGGCACGGGCACATTGGCGAACCGGCTCGACGGGCAACTGTTCTCCCTTTACGACTTTGAGCGCACCGCGCTGGGCTACGCTGCCGGGGTGCGCGCCATTTTCGCCACTTTCTGGGGCTCGTTCGTCGGGGGCGACTGGCCCGGGCTGGCGCACTGGCATTACGGGGTGATCGCGGCCGTGCTTGTACTCGCAGGCTTGGGATGGCTGCGCCGCTTCCGGCGTCGCCGTGCAATGCCAGAGGCGATGCCCGCCAGCGTGGCGTTTGCGTTCCTGCTGGCCGTGCTGCTGTATCTGCTCATTGGAGTGGCGCGCATGGAGGTTTCCGCCGAATGGGTGCCGCCCCTTTTTTACGCCACGGCCCGTCACGTGCTGCCGGCAATTACTCCGGTTATACTGCTGACCGTTGGCGGTCTCGCGCAGCTCTTCTCGAAGCGCGTGACCCGGGCGGTGCTGGCATTGCTGATCGTGGGCGTGTTTCTGGCGAACGCGTGGATGCTGCTGCGCGTCGAGCTGCCCTATTTCAGCTGCCCGCTGGAGATTCGCTGGGCCTGCACCGCACTGTGAAAGCGACAATCTGATGTGCGGTATCTTCGGTGTTGTTGGCCGGGCTGACCGCGAACTCGGTGGGCGCGTGACGCGGGCAATCCACCATCGCGGTCCGGATGACAGCGGAGTCTGGGTTGACAGCACGGACACACCGGTGACGCTGGCAAACACGCGTCTTGCCATTATCGATCTCTCACCCGCCGGGCACATGCCGATGTTGCATTCCGAGCGCAGGCTCGCCATAACCTACAATGGCGAGGTCTACAATTTCGCGGAAATCCGCGCTGAACTCGAGCAGCGCGGGCATCACTTTCGCTCGCAGAGCGATACCGAAGTTATCCTGAACGCGTACGCGCAGTGGGGCGAAGAATGCGTACACCGCTTGCGGGGCATGTTCGCTTTCCTTATCTGGGATGCGCCCCGACAGCGTCTGTTCGCCGCGCGTGACCGGCTGGGAATCAAACCGCTCTATTGGGCTGAGGCTGACAACGGTCTGCTGCTCGCTTCCGAGCTGAAGGCAATGCTGTGCAGCGGGTTGATAACCCCGGCGCTGGACTTTCACGCGCTGCATCATTTTTTGACCTTCTATGCGGTGCCGCCCCCGCGCACTATGTTGCAGGGTGTGCACGCCCTGCTTCCAGGGCATTGCCTGACGTGGGAACGCGGTAAGGTGGGCGTGCGCCAATACTGGGATGTACCCATGGTGGAGAATGGCGACCTCATGTCGGCGGGTGCTGACGCTGTCGAGATCAGGCGCGAGCTCCGCCGGCTGCTGGAAGAATCGATTCGATTGCGCATGATTGCCGATGTGCCCGTAGGCGCGTTTCTCTCGGGCGGCGTGGATTCATCCGCCGTGGTCGCGCTGATGACTCGCCTGAGCGGTGAGCGCTTACAGACTTTTTCCATCGGCTTTCATGCGGAAGGCCAGCGCATGGACGAGCGTCGTTTTGCTGGCATTGTCGCCCGCCGCTACGACACCGAGCACAACGAAGTGGTGATATCCGGGCGTGATGTGGCCGCGCAGCTGCCCGACTTTATACGCGCCATGGATCAACCCACCGGCGACGGGCTAAACACCTATCTGGTCTCGCGCGCTACCGCCCGGCATGTTAAGGTTGCGCTTTCCGGGTTGGGTGGAGATGAGCTCTTCGCCGGGTATCGCCAGTACCGATACATGCTGCAGGCGCAACGTGCGGGGAGATTGTGGAAGCGCCTGCCGGGACTGGGAAAAGCGGCAGCACGCGCGGCTGCCCTGCAGCTGGCGCGCATCTCCGGCTACGCGGCGCTCGCCGAGGCTCCCGGTTGGTTGGAGGCCAGTTTTCTCTCTCGCTACCTGCGCACGCGTACGCTCTTCAGCGAGGCCACAAAGGCAGCGCTCTACCGGGATGGTGTTGCTGCGAGCCAGAACGGAATCGGCCCAAGCATCGAGTTGCTGCATCCTTTTGTGGTCGAGAGCGAGCGTGATGCGATTGTTAGGGTGACACGACTGGAACTGAAATCATATCTGGCGCATATGTTGCTGCGCGACACCGACGCG
>MPMF02271519.1_pt1 | contig 10888 bp, 8 predicted proteins | sample 1617271 | NCBI WGS metagenome assembly MPMF02 (sample SAMN05944812, study PRJNA350692) | marine metagenome | biome: marine; feature: ODZ; material: water; isolation source: 120 m water sample prefiltered with 30 um filter, filtered on to 0.2 um... | place: Pacific Ocean | collected 2012-04-09... | reverse complement strand
GTCCGTCACGCTGAAGTCCGCCACGGAAGTCGTGGTGGTCGGCGGAGCCTCGGTCGTGGTGGTCGGCGCAGCGGTGGTGGTTGGCGCCACCGTTGTCGTTGGAGCAGCCGTGTCCAAAGTGTCCGACCCGCCCCCGCCGCATCCCGAAGCAACCAGGGCCACCGCAAGCAGCAGGCCCGTAACTGTGCTCATGCCTCGAGCCTGCCACAGAAACAAGATCGCTATGCAGAGAATGTCCTCGACCAGCAGGACAGCCAGAAGGGCCTCCAGGCTGCTGTCGGGGTGTGTCACCCCCGTGGCTGCCTAGAGGGATCGGTTCGGCCAAAGCAGTTCAGGGCAACAAGGACTACCGTCCGGTCATGGACGTGGAGGTTCGGCACTCTGACATCGAGGGATCTGGAGTCCTCGCCAGCCGAAGTTTCACTGCCGGGGAAACCATCCGAGTGGTCAACATCGTTCGTGAGATCATCGCTGATGTCGACCATGCAACTGCGACACCCTCATGAGTGGGCCTGGAAGAGGCGTGTTCTGGGAGGTCGGTGAGCGCCAAGACGAACCCCGACAATTGACTCCGCTGACCCTCCATCTATTGCTTTGGATGGCCGTTCTCATCCTCGGCTCCAACTGGCCAGTGATGGTAACCGCTCTAGAGTCAGTGACGCCGATTTGGCATGCCACGATTCGACTTGCTGGCGCTGCTGTGGCGGTACTCGTGATCGGGTTGCTCACTGGCAATCTTGTCGTGCCACCGAAACGTGATGTATCCCTGATTCTGTCGACGGCGATCGTGCGACTAGCCGGCGTGATGGTCCTCGTGTTCATCGCTCTTACGCTCGTTCCCGCTGGGCGCGCTTCTGTGCTTGTGTGGACCAGTGCATTGTGGACGGTTCCGATCGCGGCGGTGTTTCTCCGCGTGAGGATGACGATGCAGAGATGGACCGGGTTGCTCATCGGGCTCATCGGCGTCGTTGTTATCTCGGAGTTTTGGAACAACAACTGGAACGACCGCGACGTGCTTCTAGGAACGGCCCTGCTTCTCACAGCGGCACTTTGCAACGCCTCGACATCGGTGCATATCCGCCACCATCAGTGGAGTATCAATCCGCTCCAAGCAATGCCCTGGCAACTTCTCGTTGCGGTTGTCCCCGTCGGCACAATGGCGTTCATCGTTGACGGGCCGCCTGACTTCGACTGGACGTGGCAGTTGAGCGTGAACTTTGCCTATCAGGCAGTCATCGTGAGCGGTATCGCATTCTGGGCGCAGATGAGCGTCCTGCGGAGGTTGTCGCCAGTGTCTGTGAACCTAACGCTGATGGCGGTGCCAGTAGTTGGTGTCATCTCCTCAGCGGTAGTACTCGACGAGGGAATTACCGCTCCTCTTGGCGTCGGGATGGCTCTCGTATTCAGCGGTGTCGCTGTCAACCTGCTCTGGAATCCGCCGTTCCGGGAGAAGAGTGCACAAGGCAATGTCACTCGAACATCACGATCCGCCAGGCTCGAGCAGGGACGACGAAGTTCATCCTGAGCCCGATCACTCTCTGGCGCGTACCTCATTGAGATCGACGATGTTTCCCTTTGCTGCACTCTCGACGATTCCTTCAAGCACCACGACAGCTTCGAGCGCCTCAGGTCCACCGGTTTCTGGGTGGTCACCGCTGCGCACGTTGCGAGCGAACTCTTCCAATTCGTCCTTCACCGTGTCGAGCGTCTCGATGTCCTGTGGCACTCGGTCCTTCTCACCCGATGGTTGGAACGTAAAGCGCTCACCGTCGAGCTCATTGGCGGCCGACCCCTTCGTTCCCCACACTGCTGTGCGGGCGATGTCGGGGATCACCATCGAGGTCGCGAGAAACGCAAGAGGCCCGTCCTCGAACTCGATCGTGGCGGTCGTGACGTCATCTAGCGCACCAACCCCGATAAGGCGACGGCTGAATGCCGCGACCCTGGCGGGCCGGCCGAGCAGATAGTTGAGCGTGTCGGCCATGTGGACGCCGAGGCCGGTCATGCCGCCAGCGGGACTCTCGGCCGGATCGCCCCTCCATCCTCCACGGGGGTTAAGGCCCTTCGGGTAGGACAGGTTGGCCTCAGCGTAGTGAAGCATTCCGAGATCGTCGCTTTCAATCATCTGCTTGAGGCGCCGATTCGCAGGCTGTCGACGACGATTGTGGCCCACCTGCAGCACGACTCCCGCCGCTTCTGCCGCGGCGATCGCACGCTTCGCCTCGGCCACGGTGAGCGTGAACGGCTTGTCACAGAACACATGCTTCCCGGCGTTGGCTGCCGCGACCGCCAGGTCAGCGTGGGTCGAATGTGGCGTGGCGAGCAGCACCGCTTCGACGTCGGGGTCGTTAAGCACGTCGTCGAGCGTTGCTGCTGATCTCGCATTGCGCTGAGCAGCGAACTCATCTCGGGTCTCTTCCGTGCGCGCGAAGCAGCTGACGAGGTCGATTCCGGCGTCCTCGGCCTTGGTGGCGAGGACCCCTCCCCACCAACCGAGACCAATCGATGCGACTCTTAAGGCTTCCATGTGTTCCTCCTGTTGTTCTCGCGCGGCCGAAGAGTCCGCAAGATATCGACCGAACACCGCAGGTGGTCGGCGTCGACTAGTTGTGGTGGACGTCGGCGTCCGGAGGGACCTATTTCCCTGATCCGCTCACGAGACCGGCGACCACGTGCTTCTCTACGAACGTGTAGAAGATTATGAAGGGGAGGATGGTGAGGACTGTGAATGCCGCCTCTATCGGGTAGTCGGCAACACCTTCAACACCTTGCAATTTGTAAAGCTCGAATGGCAGCGTCCGATTACCGGGTGAGTTGACCAGCACCAGGACCAGAGTGAACTCGTTCCAGGCCTCGCGAAATGCGAGAACGCCGACTGTGATCATGGCAGGTGCGGCGAGCGGTACCACTATGTAACGGAGACGGCCCCAAAGACTGGCCCCGTCGACGTTCGCTGCCTCCTCGATGTCACGTGGGATCGACTGGAAGAAGCCGACCAACAGCCAGACGGCGAGAGGCAGGAGCATTGATGTGTACACGACTATCAGGGTCAGGCGTCGGTCCAGCATGTTCGTGGCAATCGCGAGTCGGTAAATCGGGATCATCATCCCGATAGTGGGCACCAGCCGCGGAAGCAGGGTGAAAAGGAGGAGCAGATGGCGGCCCCGGAATCTGAACCTCGCAAAGGCGTACGCAGCAGGCACCGAGATCAGGATGGTCAGAGCCGTTGTGCCGAGTCCGACAAAGACGCTGTTCCAGAACGAAGTCGTAAAGCTGTCGCTCCTCACAACATCGCCATAGGCATCGAGGCTCGGATTTGCCGGTATCAGTGAGGGATCCGCAAATACCTCAACCTTGTCCTTGAGGGAGACTGACAGAGTCACCAAGAAAGGCCCCACTGTCCAGATCACCAATAGGATCAGCGGTATCGAAATCAGAACGTTCTTGAAGATTTGCGTTGCTCGACCACTCCCTGTTGGTCTCCATTTCCGTCGGGAGCGTTCGCCGGCCGTCAGAGGCTCTTCAGCAATACGGTCAGCCGGGATCTCATCTTGAGACAGTGTGTCAGTCATGCGTCGTAGTTGTACTTTCGACCGATGCGTAGGTAAGCCAGCGTGAGCAGACCGTTGAGAAGCAAAATGAACGATGCGATCGCAAGCGCCTGGTTGAACTCCAGATTGCGGAAGGCGACGGTGTACATCTCCATAGCCGTCGTCTGAGTTGCCTTGAGGGGCCCACCGCCGGTCAGGGCGAGCACCACTCCGAGCCCGGTCAGTGTTGAGTAACTAATCCAGACAACGCTGATCAGGATCTGTGGGGCGAGCAAGGGGCTGGTGATGTGTATGGCTCGGTCCCAGCCGGAAGCTCCGTCGACAAGGGCGGCGTCCAGATGCGCTTGATCGATCGACATCATGCCCCCGAGGAGCAGAAGGATCACGAGTGGAAGGTCAGTCCACACCTGGGTGAAGATCACGGTAACCATCGCGATCGTAGGGTCGGCCAGCCACCTCGGACCACTGTCCACGAAGGGGAGCCACTCGAGCGCCTGGTTCATCGTTCCGAACTGCGCATTGAAAAGAATCCGAAACATCACGGCTGCGGCGACATTGGAAACGATGTAGGGACCGATCATCACGGCCCGGAGGAACCGGAACCTTCCAACCACCTTGAAGAGGGCATGTGAGAAGAAGAGCCCCAGCGCCAATGCGAGGATCAGGGAGCCGGTAACGAAGATCGTGGTCTTTTTGAGAGATTCCCAGAACGCGTCTGACGCGAACATGTCCGCGTAGTTCTGGAGACCAACCCAGTCCGGATCCGCTCCCAGGCTCGGGCGGCGGTAGAGGCTCTGCCAAACGCCCCATAGGACCGGGAAACCGAGAAGACCGGCCACCAGAAGTATGGCCGGAAGACTGAAGACGTAGGGCGTTGTCTTTCGCTCACCGATGATGGCGCTGTTGTCTTGACGCTGCGGCTCTTTGGTCTGCCACCACCTGCCTTTGCTCTTCGGCTTCGGCTTGGGGTTGGTCTCCGGCGTCACGCCAGCCTTCGACACGGGCTTCGTGGGAATTGCCATAGCGGGGAACCCGTCACTTCAACAGATCTCAGGGTCGACCCCTCGCCGGTGAAGGCGAGGGGTCGACCCTGAGTGTTCTCGGAACTCGTCGATGCGGCGAACAGTGTCTCGTATTAGGCGTCGTTCAACTCAGCCTGATACCTGGCGGTCAACTCAGCGCAATCGTTACTTACACCCGAGACGATCTCGCCGAAGAATTGCTCGAGGATCGCCTCGACCTCGCCAGCGTTCTCACCGGCGGGCTGAGGAGAGGCCGCTGTGTACGCGGCCTTCAGGTCTTCGTTGAAGAATGGCCAGATTTCCAGTGCTTCGGAACTGTCGATGAACTCCGTGTTCCGTGCCGGCACGCCGCCTTGAGCGGCTTGGCCCGCTAGCCATTCGGTTTCAGCGATAGCCCTGATCACCAGACCCGCCTCATACGGGTGGTCGGTTCCTTCAATGATTCCCCAGGTCCTGGCTGCTGCCAGTGCAACACCGTCGGTACCGGGCTGGCCACCCGAAGCCGGGGCTGGAGTGAGATTCCACTGCGCCGGGTAATCGAACCCTTCTATCTCGTTGAAGTCACCAGCTGTGGTGAAGCCGTCGAGGATCAGTGCTGCGTTACCACTGGTGAAGGCGGCACGGGACTCGTCTTCGCCCCATGCAACCGCATCACGCGGGGTGAGGCCCTCTGCCGCAGCATCGACCCACCACTGGCAGGTGTACATGCCGCCAGTGGAGGTGAGGTCAGGAACTGCGCCGGTGAAAGGCGCTCCGGCTCCCGCCAGCATCGTCTTAAGGGTGGTCACCCCGTCGCCCGCCTTGGCCTGGACCGTGAGCGCAATTGAATCCGGTCGGGCTGCTTTCAAGAGTCGCATTCCGTCGAGCACTTCGTCGAAGTTGGCGAACGGCGCGGTTACGCCAGCCTCCTCGAACCATTCCTGGTTGTAGTAGAAAGCGTCGAAGTTGGCCGTGATCGAGGCACCGATTCCGTCTGTCTCGGCCCAAACATCAGACCAGAGCAGGTTGTACAGATCAGGATCCTCCGCCTCAAACTCAGCTTGGAAGGCTGCATGGTCTCCGACTAGCCCAGACTCCGCGAAAGCAGGCATGAGGAACGAGTCCTCCGCACCGAGGAGATCGGGCAGGTCCTGACCGGCATCGAGCCGCGTCTGCAACTGCTGCAGGATGTCGTCGTTGGATTGGACGTCCACGACCAACTCGATGTTGTGATCGGCCAGCATTGCCTCGACGAAACCGTCTGCGACGTAGTACGACCTAGTGAGCATCACATCGATTCTGACCGGGTCACCACCTGCCGAATCGTCGTCATCGCTGCCGCAGGCTGCAACCACCGACGTCAGTACCATCAGGAATGCCAGCGCTCGCAGGATCCCTCGAGAACGAAGCGCTCGCTTCGGTGGTGCTGACTTCGCGTGCCTTCTCAAATTGGAACTCACTGGGTCCTCCCCAAGATAGATTTGGCTCTAGGCAGTACGTAGGACCTTGCCCTTTAGTCGCATTATGCAGAATGCAGAATGCGGAATGCAGCGTAGCGAGCAGGCGTATCTCGGTCAAGCCTACTGGGGACCCCTTCTACGTAGCAGATCGGCTAAGACTCAGGCGCCTTCTACCCAACTCGTGCACCTTCAAAGTGTCTCAGTTGGATACACGAGCAAGGACTGGAAAGCTCCGGGCCGACATCGCCAGAGTTCCGAATGGAGCCGGCCTCAGACTGGTCTTGTGCAGAGGATGCATTGCGATTTACAATCCGGGTCTACCAGATTCGACATAATGCACGAAGTCGCTATTGTGTTTATGGGGACCTGGGGAATCTCGCTGAGACGAGATGCCGCCGATGCCGTCTGATGTCCTCTTGAGGAGCTAGATGTCCGAAATCATCTTTGATTCTGTTGGGAAGATCTACCCGGATGGGACACGGGCCGTGGGGGACCTCGATCTGACGGTCCACGATGGTGAGTTTCTGGTTCTGGTTGGCCCCTCGGGTTGCGGCAAGACGACTGCCTTGCGGATGATCGCCGGCTTGGAGGAGATCACCGAGGGGACGATCTCGATCGGTGACCGAGTGGTCAACGATCTTCGGCCCAAGGACCGCGATATTGCGATGGTCTTTCAGAACTATGCGCTGTATCCCCACATGTCGGTCCGAGACAACATGGGATTCGGACTCAAGATGCAGAGGCTCAAGAAGCCTGAGATCAACAGTCGTGTCGATGCTGCCGCGGAGATTCTTGAGATCACCGAATTCCTGGACCGAAAGCCGAGGGCACTTTCTGGTGGCCAAAGACAACGGGTGGCGATGGGTCGAGCGATTGTCCGCGAGCCTGCTGCATTCCTGATGGATGAACCGCTTTCGAACCTCGACGCCAAGCTTCGAGTACAGATGCGGTCAGAGTTGGAGCGCATGAGCGCGAGGCTTGAGACGACCACGGTGTTCGTCACACATGACCAGGTCGAGGCGATGACTCTCGGCGATCGCGTTGCCGTGCTCAGGCCTGTGTCCGCAGCCCGCCCATATAACCTGCAACAGGTCGGTCCACCTACCGAACTGTTCAACGCACCGCTCAACCTCTTCGTGGCCGGTTTCATCGGTAGTCCCGGCATGAATCTCCTGTACGGCGTTTTGGAAAACCGCGGGACTGATGTCTGGTTGAAGGCCGGTGAATACGAACTGAGGGTTGATCAGCCGTCGCTCGACTCACATCCCGGAATCGAAATACACATGAACGAGGAGCTTGTAGTCGGAATTCGACCTCACGCCATGGAAGCTGCGACGGTGGCCGGAGCCGACGATGAGCGGACGATAACGGCTGCTGTATACGCCACTGAGATGTTGGGCGCCGAGACTTTCGTGCAGTTTTCGGACAATCGTCCACCAGTGGTGACGCCAGACATCGAGGAGTTACTAGCTGGCACCGGAGAAACAGCGGAGTCTCTTGGCGAGACGTCGCATTTCATCGCGAGGGTGGATGCCGACGCAACGGTGACGAGAGGCGATTTGTTGGATCTGATCGTCGACACTTCGAAACTCCACTTCTTCGATTCGCGGACTGGCGATCGGATTGGCTCCAAGCAGACGGCATCTGCCTGATCTGTCTGCGGCACGCTCGACGGGGAGATCCGAGGTTGCCATCGCAACACTCCAACTCATGGCTTAGAGCACCGAACATTGACGACCTCAGCCGACCCCTAGTTTCGAGTTTTGCCAACTCGATCTCATCACGCGTTGATTTCCGTCAAGCCCCTTTGCCGGGACGCTCTTCGTCACCGACCCAGACGCCGTAGCCGGCCTCATCAACCACGGCGCCAGCCCGCAAGGAACACATCCATGCCCGTCATCGATATGCACGCCCATGTCACGCCCGAACGCTACAAACATGCGATCCGCACCAGAGGATCGTGGTACGGACTCGACTCAACGGTAGGGGAATTGGGTCTTGGCCGGTTCGACGATCCGGTTGATGTGAGACTCGCCGGCATGGACGCACTGGGCGTGGATATGCAACTCGTCACACCCAATGTCGGCTTCTATCAGTACTTCAACGATCTCGAGACGACCAAGATAGTGGCCCGTGAGTGCAACGATGAGATCTCCGAGATGGTCGCTGAATATCCCGACCGCTTCGCTGGATTGGGAACCGTGCCCATGCAGGACCTCGCCTCGGCAATCGCCGAAATGGAACGTGCAATGACCGTGCTGGGACTCTCAGGGGTGATCATCAACGACTCAGCGGCCGGTCGGACCTACGACGAGTTGCACTTCCTTCCATTCTTCAAAGCCGCCGAACAAATGGGTGCCATCGTGTTCTTCCATCAGGGCGGTGGCACCGTGATCGACCATCGCATCGCGCGCTACAAGCTCGGAAATTCCGTCGGAAACCTCACCGAGCGGGCACTGGTATTCGGTGCCCTGGTCTTTGGTGGCGTCATGGACAAGTGTCCGGACCTCAAGCCCCTGCTCGCTCACGGCGGCGGGTATACCCCGTACGGAGCCGTTCGCATGGACAAGGTGTGCGGGGCTCTCGACCGGGGGTCGCCCGGGGGTCGCCTGACGCCGCGATTCGCGAGTAGACCCGATGAAACCTATGAGTTGCAGAACGCGCCGACTGACTACCTGGACCGTTTCCACTATGACTGCTGCACCTTTAGCGGCAAGATTCTGCGGTTCTTGGTCGACCAGGTCGGAATCGATCGGGTAGTTCTCGGCACCGATACCCCGGCGCCCATGGAACTGCCCGATGCGGTCAACTGGATTCGGGATTTGCCCGAACTCGACGATGCCGAAAAGGAGGCGATCCTGATCACAAACCCGAGTGCTCTCCTCGGGCGATGAGCAGTCTGAGCCAGAGCAGAAGGTCTTGCGATTCGGTGTTGTCAGAAGCGCCATCGGCGGGACCACCAGAGTGGTCCCGACGATGCTGACCGAACCCGAGTGCCTGTTGGATAATGCGGTGAGCTGGGGACTTGAACGGTCCTAGGTCAGTCGGTCTTTCCTCTACACGACCTACTTCCAGCAGATCGCGACGTCACCCCTGCGGCTGCCTGCATGGCTTCCTGGAAGCGTCAGCCGCCCCAGCTCGGAGCGCGCCCTCTTCAGGTGGGGCTACAGGCTGGAGGCTTCGACGAAGAAGACGGCCGACGTGAGGCTGCTGTAATCGGTGCGCAAAGCGTCACAGGTGCCAAACAGGTCCTCCCAACCTGGGGAATGCGCCAGTTCTTCCCAGTCGAAGATGCGTCGCAGTGGCAGGTCCTCCCATGGCGTGATGAGTTGCGGCAGGAGCGGATGTACGTCTGCTGTTATGCCGAAGGCATCGAGTTGGGTGAGCATGCACGAGCGGAACGCCGAAGCAGCAGCCATGACAGTGTCGTCGTCCTGGACCATTTCCAATGTGCACGCGAGTATCGCGGAGGTATGGGCAAGCATCAGCGCGTCCCGCTCTTCGGCAGTCAGGACCGGGCCGTCCCCTTGGTGAGCGCCTCGCGAACCGTCGTCGTAGCCCTCGCCGAGTATTGCCGTGACACACGCTTCGAACACCGGGTTGGGCACGAGGCGTGCTGCGACGGTCGTGGTGAAGGTCACTCCGGCCGCTACCGGATCAAAGCCGTCCGGCCAACGGGTGTCGGTGTCGGCGGTTGCTTCGTGAAGGCGCGCTTCGGCCATGTTCGCCCCAGTCAGGTCCGTCCCCCAGAGGATCGCCCAGTCGAGGTTCGCTCCGGCCAGGTTCGCTCCGGCCAGGTTCGCCCCTTCGAGGTTCGCCCTGAGGAAGTCCGCACCGGCCAGATTCGCCCCAGAAAAGTCCACCCCTTCGAGGATCGCCACGTAGAAGCTCGCCCCTTCGAGGTCCGCCCCGGCGAAGTCCGCCCCGGTGAGGTCCGTCACGCTGAAATCCCTCACGCTGAAGTTCGCCACGGAAGTCGTGGTGGGCGTGGCGGTGGTCGGCGTGGTGGTCGGCGGAGCGGTGGTGGTCGACGCCACCGTTGTCGTTGGAGCAGGCGTGTCCAATGGGTCCGACCCGCCCCCGCCGCATCCCGAAGCAACCAGGGCCACCGCAAGCAGCAGGCCCGTAACTGTTCTCATGCCTCGAGCCTGCCACAGAAACAAGATCGCTATGCCGGGAATGTCCTCGACCAGCAGGACAGCCAGAAGGGCCTGAGTTCTCAGGATCCAGAGTGTTCGAGCGTCCTCGATCGACTAGGGAGAGGCAGTCCGTGACAGGCCGTTGGGCCAGCATCGAGTCCCGTCTCAGCGAACGCCCGCACGGTGTGGAGGTGCAGGTCAACGAGTTCGTCCTGATCGAGTATCCCCAGATAGCCGCCGGCCAGGACGAACGCCAACGGCAAATCGGTCTTGGCTCGCCAGGCTGCGACCCTGCGCTCACGCTCGGCGAGAGCCTCCGATGAGATGTCAGGATGAGGGTCCATCCCTGCGTTGTAGAGAACCAGGCTGGCATCCTCGGGCACTTCGGCGAGAAGCCTGTCGAGTTCGTCGAGATACCGTCTGTCGGCCTTGTCCTGGCCCACCCCTCCGGACACGACCTCCAGACGGTTCCGTCCGACCGGTGAGTAGCCATCGAACCGGTTGACGCTCAGGTCCAAGTGGAGGACCCGTTCGTCACCGGAAACGAGACCATGGGTGCCGCCGCCACAATGGGCATCGACGTCGAGGATGACGACGGTGCCGTCGACACGCGCTAGGGCATAGCGGGCAGCGGCCGCGAGGCCGTTGACCGTGCAGAAGCCCGACCCTCGGTCGACTCGGGCATGGTGCAGCCCGGAAGACAGGCTGCCGCTCACGCCACCGTTGTCCAGGACATT
>MPMF02291699.1_pt1 | contig 10895 bp, 9 predicted proteins | sample 1617271 | NCBI WGS metagenome assembly MPMF02 (sample SAMN05944812, study PRJNA350692) | marine metagenome | biome: marine; feature: ODZ; material: water; isolation source: 120 m water sample prefiltered with 30 um filter, filtered on to 0.2 um... | place: Pacific Ocean | collected 2012-04-09... | reverse complement strand
CCTTCGCCGGGCGGTCAGCCTTACTTTCCGTGTCGGCAACCCACAACGGCAGTACGACCCTTGCATCTGGTGCCAGGGCTACGTCCCCTATGCTACAACCATCATTCTCGACCTCGACGAAACACTTCACGCGCAGGATGGCCGGGACCCGAGCTGAGCCAGACTTGGGTACGGAGACGATGTCGGCGCCAACTCGCACACGGTATGTTCCGGCCTCCGGCGAGCCTATGGCCAGCACTTCGGCGGTGGGTGCTTCGTTGGCCCGCCTCAGTTGTAGACCAACTCGAATCAATGGCACGTCATCGACGTCCAGATCGAACGCCCCGATCGCCTGAAGCTCGATCTGCGGCGTTGGTGGGGGCGGAGGCGGGGGCGGGGGTGGAGGCTCGGGAATGACGGTCAGCGCGTTTGGCACACGAAGAAGTTCCTGGGCCTCATCGAACAAGACGAGGTCGTAGGTTCCCGCGGCCAGATCCGGCAGCTTGATCTCCGCACGCTCCGGACTCTGGACTAGAAACGCTTCGGCCTGTTGACTGCCGAGTTGAGCGCGCAGGAACGGACGAATTTCCTCACCGGTGATCTGCAACGTCACGGTTTGATGCTCGACGAATTCGGTTGGCGTGATCGATGTAATCTTCGGAGCCGGCACGCGAAACAGCAGCAACGCCCCATACGCCAGAGGAATCAGTCCTAGCACCAAAAGGCCGACAAGGGCATCAATGAGATTCACCTTGCCGAACAGCCGTCCCCGATCGTCAATCACGGGCATGCTGGGCTCTTTCTTGTCTTCTTCTCGGTTGTGTTCGTTGTGTCAAGAGGCCCCTATCCGGTCGTAGACGGCGATGCATCGATGTTGCCCTATGCGTAGGTGTGTCTTCGAAAACTGGCCTGTGTTTGGGTACGACGCCTCAATGGCCTGGCGCAGGTCCATCCAGACGATCTCGGCCTCGCGGCCGAACCCGCATCCGGCGTCGAGTCCCAGCTGGCCTCGGAAGAACGAGCGATCTGAGCGACGACTGATGGCCCACCGCCCACGTAAACGGCTGCGTTAGCCCGCAATGGATCAACGCACGCACCATCGCGTGCGCCACGTGCTGAAACGCGCCCGTTCGGTATGTCTTCAACTTGTCGAAGACCCGCTCGAGTTGCTGATCAGTCAGTCGGTAGTCGAGGATTTCGAAGAGCGTGCGGTCCGCCGACTCCTCGCCCGCCGCCGGTTCTTGGCGGCGAAAGTGGAGACCAACTTCGAACATGAGCGCCCAGAACAGGTAGCGTGGCACCGACTGACGCCACCGTTCCACCAGGGCGGCATGCTCTGGCCAGCGCGCCAGGTGCATGTCACAGTATCGGGTCATGTTCTCGCGGTAGTCCTCCGTCAAGGACTCGATCGTTCGTGCGCTGTCGGAGCGTTGTTCCTGGGTCCACCCCCACAGCCGTTCGTGGATGTGACCGATGGCGTGGCGCTCGGCGATCTGGAACCAGATGATGAAGTCACCGAAGCCGATCGGCGCCTCCTCGTCGAAGCGGATATCGCCGAGCGCGCTCCGCCGAATCATAGCACCAGGGATTCCGATGGACGAGCGCCCCGAGGCGAAGGTATGGCTAATGAAGTCGACGCCGGGCATCACGGCGGACACGCGGTAGTCCCGGACGCCGATCCGACGTCCCTCCGGGTCGAGCAAGTGCCAGTCGGAGCAGACGACCCCGACGTCCGGGTGCGCCTGCATGAAGCTGACATAGCGGCTCACGATCGACAAGTCGCGCTCGTCGTGGTCGTGGAAGAAGCAGAGGTAGTCGCCGCGGCTCTCGTCGATACAGAAATTGTGGGTACCGTGGGACCCGATGTTCCGGGGATGACGGACATATCGTATGCGCGCGTCCTGACGCACCGCCTCCCGACACACCCGCTCGGTGTCGTCATCTGAGGCGTTATCGCTGATCAGAATCTCCAACGATTCGTAGTCCTGCCCGCACGTGCTCACCAGGCCTCGGGCGAGACTTGTCGCGCGATTCCGTGTCGGCACGCAGAGCGAGACCAGCGGCGGCGTCACCGGTATCCCCCGGCAACCGCGATGTCGTTGGCGACGCGCAGATCCCGAGGACCATTTACCACTGACCTGAACGGCGCGGTGCCGAGCTGGCCGGTTGCGCCGATAAGCGCGGTCCGCATCATCGGTTCCAAAACTTACTCGCCCTGCGGCTATACAACAATGGGCCGCGGAATCGGAATCACGAATCGTCCGCCCGTGTCGGCGAACGGCTGCATTTGGCGCATGATCTCGTCTTTGAAATTCCACGCCAGCACCAGCATATGGCTTGCCTGGGCGTCCTGCCATTGCTCTACAGGGTCTACGCGGAGATGTGTCCCCGGCGTGTATCGACCGTGCTTGTGCGGGCTTCGGTCGAGAATCGACGAGAGCGAGCGCGCGACGCGCGGACAGTGGTTCAGCAAAGTGTTGGCCTTCGCGGCCGCACCGTATCCAACCAGTTGCCCACCGCCCGCGACCAGATCGTCGACGAGCGACTCGAACTCGCGCCTCCACTCTCGAACGCCTGCTGCGAACGCCGCCAGACGCCCCGTTGACGACACGGCATGGCCACGCTCCGCCACACGCATCTCCTCGAGCCGCGTCGACGGCTGACGCTCGCTGTCGGCTCGACAGATGTGCAAGATCATCGACCCGCCGTGCAACGTCACTCGGTCCACATCAACGACGCGAAGATCGTGCATCGCCATAAGCCGCTCGAACGGCTCGATCGCGAAGTACGACAGATGCTCGTGATAGACGGTGTCAAACTCGAAGTGCGCCAGCAAATCGCCGAAATATGGCACCTCGATAACAAGGACGCCGCCCGGCTCGAGAAGCTGCTCCGCCCCGCGCACAAAGTCGTGCAAGTCGTCGACGTGCGCGAACACGTGCCGCGCGACGATGCCGGCCACCCGGCCGACCCGCCGCGCAATGTCGGTCGCCGTCGGCTCCGTGAAGAACTCGGCGAGCGTCGGGACGCCAACGGCCGCCGCGATCGCGGCGATGTTGGCTGCGGGCTCGACCCCAAGCACCTGCATCCCGCGGCTCTGGAACGCCTGCAGCACCGTGCCGTCGTTGCTCGCGATCTCGACGACCAGGTCGTGCGCTCCCCAGTCGTAACGACGAATGAGATCCTCCGCCAGGACGTCCGCGTGCGCGCGGACCCCGTCGGACGTCGACGATACGTAGATGTAGTCACGGTAGAGGACGTCGGCCGGCACGGTGTACGTCAGCTGCGCGAGACTGCACAAGGTACACGCCGTCACCGCCAGCGGATACGACACTTCGTTCTCGAACTGGGTCGGCTCGCTCAAGAATGCATTGGCGAGCGGCATCGTCCCGAGGTCGAGGAACGGCGCCGGCAAGGCGGTGTCACAGATACGGCAACGGGTATGCGCAGGCATGGCAGCGGCGGGTCGAACTGTCAGAGATCGGTCGGGTGACGCCAATCGCGCAGGGTCACCGGCGACAACGGATCGATGCAGGCGAATTCGATCTTATCGTTCGGATCGCTCGCCCAGTTGGCGACAATGGCCCGGCGACCGCCTAGGAGCCCGTGGTGAAAGCCCCGCTGCATTCGATCGGCGCTGCAACCCGCCTGGCGGCGTTGCTCCTCGGTCACAAATGCCCCAATTTGCTCCCTCGTCGCGCCTTACCATCCGGGCGCATCACCGATCTCTGTGCAACGCCGGGTTTCACCACGGGCTCCTAGCGCCACGAACCCGTTCCATACTCTGGGCCGGACACGCACTGCTGACGGCTCAGCTGTCCGACGGCGAACTCCTGCAGTTTGCATGACCGTGCCGCGCTCGTCCCGGCTGGGTTAGGCGGCAACAAGTGCACCCCTCAATCACTGCTGTTCCGCCTGACCGGCGGCCGGCACCCTGCTGGCGCCGAGACCGGATCCGTGCGCGTCGGGGGCTTCGCGAAAGAACTCCTCATACCACGCGATCGTCTGCCTCATGCCTTGCTCAACCGTGTATTGCGGCTTCCATCCCAACTCGGCCTCCGCCTTGCGCGCATCGAGATACTGCTCCAAGATTTCGTTGGACACTTCGTTGAGAATGCGGGGTTCGAGATCCGACCGACCCATCAGCCGGCCGATCAGCTGAACAATCTCCCGGACGCGCATCGCCGCCCCCACGGCGAAGTTGTAGCACTCACCGTGGCCGTGCCCCTCGAGCACATGCTCGGCCAGCAGGACATATGCTGCCACGGCTTCCTCGATATAGACGTAATCGCGGAGCAGCGTGCCGTCGCTTCTGATGATCGGGCGCTGGCCGTCGAGCAACGAGCGAATCGTGCCGGGTACGACGCGATTGAAGTTTAAGTCGCCGCCACCGTAAAAATTGCCGCACCGGGTAACGGCCACCGGGAGACGGTAGGTATGCCAGTAGCTCTGCGCGATCAGATCGACACAGCTCTTCGAGACGTCGTACGGATGCCGACCGATGAGGGGCGCGTCCTCGGTGTACGGGAGACGCGCCTGCGTACCATACGCCTTGTCGCTCGACGCGACGATGACGGCCCGCGTGCCGCGCACACGGCGCGCAGCCTCCAGCACGTTCCACGTTCCCTGGATGTTCGCGCTGAACGTCGAGAGGGGGTTCTCGTTCGCGATCCCAACGAGCGTCTGCGCCCCGACGTGAAAAACGACCTCGATCTCGTACTCGTTGAGCGCTCGCTCCACGGTCGCGTAGTCTTCGAGCGCCCCATGCACTACGGTGAGCCGGTCATCGAGGCGGCGGCGGTGGAAGTTCGACCGTGGCACGCTGTCGCGGACGAGCCCCACAACACTGGCCTCGCGGTCGGCGAGCCAGACCGAGAGCCATGAGCCGAGCAAACCGGTGCACCCGGTGACGAGAACCCGCCGGCGCCGCCATGGATCTGCTGTCATACGCAACCCGTCGCTACCAGCTCTTCCAAGGCGGGCTGCCGCTCGCCCAGAGCTCGTTAAGCAGCTTGAACTCCCTGTCGGTGTCCGTCGGCTGCCAGAAGTCGTCGTGGAGATACAAGATCACCTCAACATCGCGATGACCGGATCGACCAGTTCTGTCGCGATGATGTCGTTGCCGGCCGCCGTCAGGTGCATGCCGTCCCATGCCAGCTCGACGTCGTCGAGGCTCACCGCCTCGCCGAGGTCGACGTGTCGCACGTCGGCGTTGCGGCCGTGGGTCGCCTCGAGCATGTTCTTCAGCGCTTGCTGCTGCACCACGTGAGAATCCGCGATGTGCGGCTGCGTCACGACGACGACGCGCGACTCTTGAGCCAGAACCGCATCGACCGCGAGCGACACTTGATCGCAGTAGAACTCCCAGTCGTCGCACGTCGGCTCGGCTGACGCGGAGTCGACGGGCTCGTCACCGGTCAGGCGGCTGAGCCGACGCTCCATGGACGCGGCGTCGACGGGCTCATCACCGGTAAGGCGGCCGAGCTGACGCTCCAAAGACTCGGCGACGTTCGCAACAGTCTCGAGCGCTGCGGCGGAGATGCGCTCGCCGCGATTCGGGGTGAAGACCGTCTTCTCGCCACGATAAGCGGCCTCGAGGTCGCCCCCATACCGCAGCACCATCGCCTTTTCCCTGAAGACGAGCGGAAAAATTGGCAGGTAGCCGGTCAGTCTAAAGATCGGCGATTCGTGCCGGAAGACCCGGGTGTTGTCCCGGTCCAAGTCTAAGTCGTGGTAGCCCGTGTACAGGACGACCACGTCGTAACCGAGCTCCGCATAGTCACGCAGCGTATGCTTGAAGGAATAGGCGCCCTCGTTGTTGTACGCTAGGTTGACGACGCGATACGTGCGACCGGCGTCGGAGCGCGATTTCAGCTTCTGCTCGAGCAGCGCCGGGATCGCCGCCTGCCACGTGACGCCGTACCCGAACGCGGTGCTCCCGTCGAGCACCGCCACCCGCTGCTCGCCTTCCTGCTTCCTTCCGAGCATCGGCCCGCGATACCCTCGTCGGTTGAGCCCCGCAGCTTTCTCGTATCGCTGATGCAGGTAGAGGTCCACACCCAGGACGCCACCGAAGAGCAAGAGCGTCATGCTCAGCAAGAGGGCTACGCGGATGAGGGTCAGTTTGACTCTGGGACGCATCGTCACATCCTCCGGCCTCGGATATGGCGCTTGTCGTGGCTTCAATCGCGGTGCTGGTGTCCCCCCGACCAGCCGGCCGAGAGCGGTTGTTGTAGCGTCGTCCCGAGGAGAAGAATCCGATCCGCGGACACACCGCAGCGCAAGAGCTCATCGCGTACCGTCTCACCATCCTCAAGCGACGCCACGATAACCCGATCGAACATCGCACGGCCGGGTTCCGTGACGGCCAGAACCGGCATTCCGAGGAACTGCGATCCGGCCTCCGCGTCGAAGATGGCGACCGGCTCGAGCCCTTGCTCCCGCAGTGAGAGATAGGCGAGCTCAGCCGCTTCCCCGGTTCCGTAGATCGCAATGCTGGTATGACCCGACCGGGTGAGTGGGTCGAGCACCGCTTTCAGATTCTGCCGCACGCGGCGGTACAGGTCCAACGAGTAATCGACAAACTCGTAAGTTAACCGCGTCTTCTCGGCGATGCCTTTGGGCGTGATCAGATACAAGAGCCTATTCGAACGGACGTTGACACACTTGATGTAGCCCTTCCGCACCAGCCGCTTTAGGTAGAGATTCGTCAGGCCGAGAGCGATCCCCAGCGTGGACGCAAGACTGCGTTGGGTGAGCCGCGCGTCGTTCTCGATCGCCTCGAGCACGGCCAGTTCGCGCAGTTCCTCGACCTTCAAGATTGCAAGCTCCAGCTACGCGGCCATGGCGCGATCGTGTCCGGTGGACAGATGGGAACCACGCGCATTCGCGCTTGCTCAGAGTGATTCATCGATGCGGTCAGACCCACATCCGATATATTTGCGGCTTTCATACACCCGACCGGAACGAGCCAGCTAAAACCGGTCACGGTCCGGTCCTCGGCGAAGACCCAGCAATTTTGGGGGTGCAATCCTTTGTGGACCACTTGAGACATGGAAACAAGAGAGACTTTGCTGCGACAACGACTTGGACCAGCTACCGGCCGAATCGTGCGGTCCACGCCGCCGCCACCTGACGCGGCCAGAACCAGAGCAGAACGCTGATGGCTCCCAGGCCCCCGCGAACGCTCCAACCCAACGTCTGGACCGGCGCGTCAACGAGAGCCAGCAGCACCGTGTGGACTGCCACGGCGGTTACCAGTGCCCAGCCGACGAGGCGTACACGCGTCGGGAGATCCAGTCGAGCAATCGGCCTGGTAAGGTCGCGCACATATGCACCGCGCCAGGCCGCGACGGGCCCCATCATCCAGCGCTCGATCGCCGTCATCATATGGCTGCGCTCTACGTTCTTGACGAAACGCTTGTCGTCGGCTGTACGGTAGTCACTCGGCGACCTCCCCTGGAGGCGGCGGGCGACGGCCTCCAACGTCTGATCTATCCACCGGATTGCAGCGGCTAGCGACGCGATCGCCAGGCTTCCCCTGGCGATGCGCTGAGCCGCACGGAGTATGGTGCTCGACTCGACCGCGGCGGCTATGAGGTTCAGCTTCCCGAACACCCGAACCCGGTCACTTGTCACACTCACGTTGCCCTCTCTTGAAACACAAAACTGCGTCGACTCCAGCGCTCCGGCACGTCTAACTGACAGGCGCGCGTACCGCGACCTTCGATGTCCCCCGCGACTTCCAGGTCCACATGGTCGCCACGCCGCCGACTGCGCTAAACCAGACGATGAACGGCACGACGGTGTCTCGGTGCCGCACCATCGTTCCGATGTTACCGCTGTTGATCGCGACCGCGGCCGCCCCGGCGATGGTCATGCCGACGAACATGCACGTGACAAACGGATCGCGTCTCAGCCCAGCAACGACACCAACGGCCGCCAGCACCACCAACACGTACCACACCACCTGCTGCGGCAGATACATCATCTCCGTCGCCGATTGAACCTGCCAGGGCAACGGCACGACGACAAAGCTCACCAGCCCACGTACGACGAAACGCAGCCCCTCAGCCGGTGTCATCGTGTCGACGGGTGGGGACTGCACATAGAAGCGCTGATCGAGAAGCTTGTATCCGTGACCCTCGGTTCTCACATGCCCGATGTGCTGGCTAGCCGCACTGTGCAGCTGCGACCAAATTCGTGCCTGCACCGCACCGTTGTTCAATATTCGGTAGCCCGCATATGGCAGGAGCGCCAACACCAAGACCGCGACCCACGAGCGGCGCATGATGACGCCTCCAGCGAGCCCCGCGCCGAGAGCTGCCGCCAAGATGACGCTCCCCCCGCTCCTGACACCGTCGATCGTGGCCACCGACATCGCCAGCGCCATGGCGGCAATGGCGCGCGTCATCAGACCGGGCCCGCGCGCGATCGCGACCATCGAGGCCACGCCCATGACAAGAAGAAACAGATACAGCGACTCCTTGAGCGCCGAAACCGACCAGAAGAGGAGCGTCGGCACGAAGAGCAAGAGCGCAAGGCCGCAAAAGGCGGAGACCCGACCGAACGAGGAACGGACGAGGCGATACAACACAACGGAGGCCGCTAGATACAGGGCGATGTTCATCAGGTGAATGGCGTACGGCGCCGCACCCAGCCAATACTGGAGATAGGCGATCACGTAGAGATAGGTCGTCCATCCATAAAGGCGGGAGAACGCCGCATCGAAATCTTGCGGCGCGATAGGTACATCGAGCCACACGTTGCGAATCCAGAGTCCTCGCTGCTTCAGGTAAATGCCGTCACCATCCCAAAAGAAGCTGCTGAGATGAGAAGGGTCACTCGAGAGGAACAGGAGGACGACCGCGACCAAGCGCACAGCCACGGCGGCCGCCAGCAGACTCCACACCCAACGCCGTTCGCGGGGCGTCAGATCGCGACCGGCCCAGGCAAAGAGACCAACGAGGAAAACGAAGAACCACACCGTCAGTGGCGACGCCGCGTAGCCCACCCCAAAGGCAAGGCCAACAGCCGTCGCCCGGACCATCGGTGACCTCATGCCGATGGCCGCAATTTTATCGCTGTCTCCACCTGCTACGCGAGAGCGCCGTTGGCTTGACAAGGAAGGCACCGTTAGAGTCGGTTCTGATTATACCGAAACCATCCAACCGCTAATGTTGGACGGCTTCGCATCCTCGCTAGGCGCAGCGCGACCGATAGAGGGGCTCATGTCATCTCACCTCAGACCTTCCACGGAGCGTCGCCCTGCTCCCAGAGTCGCTGCAGATGACGCTTGTCCCGCAGCGTGTCCATGCACTGCCAGAAACTCTCATGCCGATACGCCGCCAGCTGCCCATCTGCGGCCAGGTGTTCGAGCGCGTCAGCCTCGAGGATAGTTTCGTCTCCGCGATCGAGGTATCGGAAGATCTCCGACTCAAACACCATGAACCCGCCATTGATCCACCCTTCACCAATCTGCGGCTTTTCCGTGAACTCTACGACGAGATCACCATCAAACACCAGACCGCCGAAGCGGGACGGCGGACGTACGGCCGTCACGGTTCCGATCCGCCCATGTGACTTGTGAAACCGTAATAAATCTGTGAGATCGACATCGCTCACTCCGTCACCATAGGTAAGCATGAACGTCTCGTCTCTGAGGAGTGGCTCGAGACGCTTCAAGCGCCCTCCCGTCATCGTGTTCAGCCCGGTGTCGTGGAGGTGCACGATCCAGTCTTCAGCTCCCCGCTCGTGGCGCGCCAACTCGCCACTCTCGAAATCGATCGTCATGCTACCGCTCAGGCTGTGATAGTCGTGGAAATATCGCTTGATCACATCGCCACGGAATCCCAGTGCCACGAAGAACTCCCTGAAACCGTGATGGGCGTACTGTCGCATGACATGCCAGAGAATCGGGTGTTCCCCGATCTCCACCATCGGCTTCGGTTTCATCTCCGTCTCTTCAGCCAGCCGCGTACCTAGTCCGCCAGCCAACAACACCACTTTCGTCATTGCGCTTCGATCCCTCCGCCGGCCCACACCTGCGCTCGCTTAGGCACGGATATCGTTCGTGACGCCTCTCTTCCTCCCGACGAGATTCAGTCCCGGATTCGGGAGCCGACGTATGTCACCAACACCCCGCTCCGAAAGAATCCGCACCACGTCACGTTCTCGCTATGGCGTGTCGTACGCCGGTGCGAGCATGTCGAACGTGTCGAGGACGGCCCATCGGTATCGTTGCCGAACTGATAGGTCTTTGGCACTCACGTAGTTCGCGACCGGTATGACGAACCGGAAGAAGCGCTTGAGTAGTGGGATGCGGAACAGCACGTCGGATACGACGAACGCAGCCGGCATGACAATCTTGATCAATGCCAACAGCTGTTTCGATCCGATCCGGCGGGTGAACGGCCGGATCCAGTATTTGCTGTAGAGCACGGAGAGTAAACGCGTGCCCTTCGGCTCGTTGTTTACCGACACATCGACCATGTCCGGCGGTGCGGCGCGCGGACGCCCTGGACTACCGCGAGGGGTTGACGAGTGTCGGCGCGTTTATTGATGCGGGGATGCCGTCGCTCCATCTGTCGTGTCCTCGCGCATTGACGCGCGAATCTTTGGCATCCTCGCTCTCCTGACCTCGAGCCTCAGGGAGAAATCGATAGAAGAGGTCGGCCCTTGGAAACACAGTCTCAACCGCGACGAAGTAGAAGTCCCGCTCGGTAAGGTGGGCGTTCGCGCTTGCGAACGAGCGGAGTTTGTTCGTCTGCTGGTTCGTCATCTCCAGGCACATTATTCGGCTCTCGCCCTTGAACTCGTCAAGCGACCCGTGGAACTTGTCAGCTTTCCAGGCGCTGTAGTCGATGCGCGTCTCGATGGTGCCCGCCGACGTCCTCAGTTCTTTCAGGTCAATGATG
>MPMF02270774.1_pt1 | contig 10896 bp, 11 predicted proteins | sample 1617271 | NCBI WGS metagenome assembly MPMF02 (sample SAMN05944812, study PRJNA350692) | marine metagenome | biome: marine; feature: ODZ; material: water; isolation source: 120 m water sample prefiltered with 30 um filter, filtered on to 0.2 um... | place: Pacific Ocean | collected 2012-04-09... | reverse complement strand
TGTCAAAAATTAAAGTCATTTTCTTAGCATTCCCCATAGAGCTAATTAGCTTTTTAGTTTTATCGAGTGCTACCAACTATCCTTCGTGGATAATTGCTGTGCGTGAGCAAAGCTGTTCTGCCTCTTCTAGATAATGTGTTGTTAGGAGGATTGTTAACCCTTCCTTATTTAATTCTTTCATGTAATCCCAAAGATTATGACGAAGTTCTACGTCAACTCCGGCAGTTGGTTCATCTAGGACAATTATTTCAGGTTTATGAACAAGGGCTTTTGCGATCATTAATCTTCGTTTCATTCCACCAGAAAGAAATCTTGTTCTAGTGTTTTTTTTGTCAGTTAAGTTTAACTTTTCTAAAATATTATCTATGTGTTTTTGATTTTCTCTTATTCCATAATATCCAGACTGAAGTTCCAAAACTTCATTAACTGTAAAAAAAGAATCAAAACTTAATTCTTGCGGAACAACCCCAATCATAAATTTTGTTTTTTCACGATGGTCTTCAATGTTTAAGCCTCCAATTTTAACTTGGCCAGAAGTTTTTTTAACTGGACCAGACATAATATTAATAAGAGTGGTTTTTCCAGAACCGTTGGGACCGAGCAATGCAAAAAATTCTCCTTTTTCAACTTTGAAGTTTAGTTTTTTTAAAGCTCTAGTTCCACTACTATAGACCTTGTCTAAATTTTTGATTTCTATTGCTGCTGGCATATTGTTATAGACGTTCTTTAATCAGCTTAGTTAATTCTTCGATGTGTTCTTTTTTGTCAGTGATCATTCTTCCCCAAAATTCTTTGCAGGCTTCATCGTTGCTGGCGTCATCTTGATAATTTTGTTCCATTCGCCAAAGACTTTTGTGTTCTTCAACAATCTGCATCATCAAATTGTAGTTTGTATTATTTAACATTTTTCGTGGGTTAATTTTTTTTAATTCTATTGGATCTCTTCACTTTTTAAAAGTTTTTCTTTTAGGGTGTTTTTTTTGATTTTTTAGTAAAATTAACTTATTATTTATATAATATGAGAATAAAAAAGAAAAATTTAGAAATAAAAGTTATTCAAATTGGTGTTTTAGCTTATTGGTTTCTTTTTTGGTTACTTAATGTTGTAGATAAATTTATTGGAAAGTCTACTTTTTTATGGGTAGGAAAAGATAGATTCTCTCAACTTGTAAATTATTTTGCTTCTATTGGTATAGAAAATGAAACAATTCCGTATATAACCTTAGTTTTTTCAACTATTTTGGAAATTATTGCCTTATTACTACTTACTTTTGCTTTATTTAAATATTTATCTGGTCATTATCAAAAAGCTAGAGATATTTTTTTCTGGGGAACTTTTGTAGGGCTTGCTGTTTTTAGTTTTTTCTCAATAGGGGATCAAGTTTTTGGAGATAGAGTCGAGCTATTAGAACATACTACTTATTGGATTGCTTTAATTATATCTTGGGGCGCCTATGTGTATTTCCCAAAACATCTTTAGTTAAAAGATTTTAAAATTTCGGCTGACTTATTTAAAGCTGCTTGTTCATTATCGCTTAATGGCAATTTAATAACTGAAGACACTCCTTCTCTACCTAAAATAACTGGTACACTTAAGCATACTTCGTTTAATCCATAATAATCTTCCAATAATACCGATAAAGGTGTGGCAATTTGTTTGTCATAAAAAATAGCAGATGTAATTTCTCTAACTACAACTCCAATTGAATATGCAGTATAACCAATATCGTTAATAATTCTATATGCTGCTTTTTTTGTTAATTCATAAGCTTCATCTGCATCTTTTTGAGAAAAATTTTCTAAACCAATAAGTGGAGTTCCTGCAACATCTGCAGAAGAAAATACAGGGAAAGAACTATTACCATGTTCACCTAAAACATAAGCATTAATACTTTTGGGATTAATTTCTATTTTTTCAGAGATATGGAATCTTAGCCTTGCTGTATCTAGCATCGTTCCACTCCCAAAAACTCTATTTGCTGTAAAGCCTGATAATTTAATTGTTTCATAAGTTAAAACATCAACTGGATTACTAACAATAAGAATCATGCAATTTGGAGAATTTTTGACTACTTCAGGAATTATTTTTTGAAATATAGCCCTGTTTTTGCCTATTAAGTCTAATCTTGTTTGTCCTTCTTGTTGTTTTGCTCCAGCTGTTATTATTACCAAATCTGAATCTTTTGTGTCCTTATAATCATCTGTACCAAATACTTTTGTTGGATTTAAAAAAGACATTGAATGATCAAAGTCTAAAGTTAAACCTTCTGCTCTTCCTCTATCTATATCTAGTAAGACTAATTCTGATGCTAGGCCTTCTAACAAAAGTGCATAAGCTGCAGCAGTACCTACATTACCGCAACCTATCATTGAGACTTTAAATTCTGACATTTTTTTTAGGTTAAAAAATATTATTTATATTATTTTTTCGTAAATATTTTTCTATTTTTAGCATTTTTTCTTTGCTAGGTTCTTCAACATTAGCTAACTCGTATTTTAATCCCAGTTTTTTCCATTTTACTATACCCATTTTATGATAGGCAAGAAGTTCAACCCTGTCATAATTAATTGTTTTTAGAAACTTCAGTAAATCTTTTAAATTTTCTTTTGTATCTGTATATCCTGGAAGGACTAAAAATCTTAGCCAAAGTTTTTGTTTTTTATCACTTAAATATTTAATGTTTTTAAGTATTTCTTCATTCTTTTTGCCAGTTAAATCTTGATGCATTTTATTGTTAAAATGTTTAAGGCTAACCATAAATAAATCTGTGTAAGGCATCACTTCATCTATTGCTTTTTTGCTTGTAAAAAGTGATGTGTCGACTGTTGTATTTAATCCTTTTTTCTTTGCTAGCTTTAAAACTTCTTTTAAAAAATGGACTTGAAAAAAAGGTTCACCACCACTAATAGTTATTCCTCCACCACTACTATCTAAATAGACTTTGTTTTTTAAAGCTTTGTTTATTACTTCTTCTGCAGAATATTCTTTGCCACTTTTTAACGTGAGCATGTCGACATTATGGCAATATTTACAGCGTAGTGGACAACCTGCAAAGAAAATTAAAAATCTAATTCCTGGCCCATCTAGAGTTCCATAAGATTCGAACGAATGTATGTATCCTTTTTTATTATCACATTTTTTCATGAAAAGTTCTGTTTATGACTTCGTCTTGTTGTTCTTTGCTTAAATTATTAAATTTCACTGCATATCCTGATACTCTTATTGTTAAGTTTGGATAATTTACTGGATTTTTTTGAGCATCTTTTAATACATCCCTATTCAAAACATTAACATTTAAATGTTGTCCTCTTTTTGTAAAATAACCATCTAGAACTCCTTTTAAGTTATTGATTTTTTGTTCTTCATTTTTCCCCAGACTAAATGGATCTATGGACATAGTGTTAGAAATACCATCTAAACAATATTCATACGGTATTTTAGCAACAGAATTTAATGACGATATTACTCCTTGTTTATCACGGTTGTGCATTGGGTTAGCCCCTGGAGCAAAAGGTTCTTTTGCCTTTCTTCCATCAGGTGTTGCTCCTGTATATTTTCCATAAACAACATTGGCAGTGATTGTTAACAAAGAAAGTGTGTGCTCTGCATTTCTATAAGTTTTGTGCTTTTTTAATGATTCCGTGAAATGTTTTACTACCGCAATTGCAATTTTATCTACTCTATCGTCATCACTTCCGTAAGTAGGGAAATCTTTTTTAAATTCAAAAGATTGAGTTATTCCTTTTTTGTTTCTGATTGCTTTTACTTTTCCATATTTTATCGCAGACAAACTATCAGCTACAATTGATATTCCTGCAATTCCAAAAGCCATCACTCTTTTTAAATCACTATCATGTAAAGCCATTTGGCTATTTTCATAATAATAATGATCATGCATGTAGTGTATGACGTTCATTATGTTTACATATTTTTCTGTAAGCTTATCAATCAACTTAAAAAATACTGATTTTACTTCCTTGTAATCTAAGTTTTTTTCTTTCTTTAATTTAGGTACATCTTCTAAAATTATTGATCCATCAAACTCATCTCTTCCTTGATTTAAGGCTAATAATAGAAGTTTTGGTAAATTGCAACGAGCTCCAAAAAACTGCATTTGTTCACCAATTTCCATAGCTGATACGCAACAAGCAATCCCATAATCATCTCCATATATTGGTCTCATTAAATCGTCATTTTCAAACTGTATAGATGATGTGTTGATAGAAATATTTGATGCAAATTTCTTAAAATTATCCGGTGATGAAGTGGACCAAAGTACTGTTAAATTTGGTTCTGGAGATGGTCCTAAATTTACTAAAGTATGCAATAAACGATAACTTGTTTTGTTTACCCAGGTTTCATTATTTAGTTTCTGACCTCCAACAACACAAGTTACCCATGTTGGATCTCCTGCAAATAATTCATTGTATTCTGGAATTCTTAGTTGCTTTACTATTCTTAATTTAATAACGAAATCATCAATTATTTCTTGAACTTTTTCTTCTGTTAAAGCTTTCTTTTTAAAATCTCTTTCTGCATAAACATCTAAAAACACATCGACTTTTCCTAAACTCATGGCTGCTCCGTCTTGCTCTTTTACTGCAGCTAAATATGCAAAATAAAGCCATTGCACTGCTTCTTTAAAATTTTTTGCTGGTCCAGCAATATCAAAACCATAAGACATTGCCATTTCTTTCATATCTTTTAAAGCTTGTACTTGAAAAGTAGTTTCTTGTCTGTTTCTAATATTTTCTTCTGTCATTTCTCTATAATGCTTTTGTTGATAATCTAATTTATCTTCAATAAGTCTATCTACTCCATAAAGAGCAACTCTTCTGTAGTCACCAATAATTCTTCCTCTACCATAAGCATCTGGGAGTCCTGTAATTACTCCTTTTTTTCTAAAAAGTTGTCCGTCTGGAGTATGGAAATCATCCCAATATTTATATATGTCGAAGACTGCTTCATTATGTGTTTTGCAATGTTTACCATAAATTTCTTCTACCTTTGGAGAGAGTTTATACCCATAAGATTCACAAGCTCTTTTTACTAACCTAACTCCTCCTTTAGGTTTAATTGCTCTTTTTAATGGTTTATCTGTTTGTAAACCAAATATTAATTCATTTTTTTTGTCTATATATCCAGGTTTGTGACTTGTAATTGTTGAGGGTGTTTCTGTATCTATATCTAAAACACCTCCATTTTCATGCTCTTTCTTAATTAAATTTTCGATTTTTTTCCAGATTTTTTGAGTTCTGTTTGTAGGTTTTGCAAGAAAAGACTTATCTCCTAAATAAGCTTTGTGATTTTCCTTTATAAAATTGGCTACATCAATAGTATGCTGCCATTTACCTTTTTTAAAACCTTTATGTTCTTCTGTCATAAGATAGTGTTAACAACCTAACTCATTTTCTTCTAAAGAACATGGACTGTCTAATAGATCATCTAAATTAATTGCTGTAAACTCTCCTGGTTCAGAACCACTCACAACATAGTCTTCTACATTGGTAATATCCCATTCATGTGGATGATTCCACGCTTCCCAGTCATATCTCCAGTCATTCCATCCAATATTTAAATGTTTTACATAAATCTCTTTTTCCGCAAGAATTGCCCCTACTTTTCTACCTGTCATACATGGCGTGCTATAACAATATACAATTATATCTTTATCTGTTGGCAATAACTCAGCAAAAGAAGCAACTATTCTGTCTACAGCCCCATAATCTGAATGATCTTTATCTTTATATGCTGGAATATTGATTGCTCCTATAATATGTTCCTCTTCATATTCTTCTTGGCTTCTTAAATCAACTAAAATAATTTCGTCTTTTCCTTTAGAAATATCTTTTCTTATATGGTGTGGGCTAACTGCAACAGCTGTTTCTGCAAAATAGAAATCTGCCATCAACTCTTCTTCGCTTTTAGTTTGAACATTAGTAATGATCAAAGTTGTTAAAAGTGCAGTAATTATACTAGTTACAATAACTGGCATGAGAGAGGATTGCTTTCCGCAAGATTTTTCACATTTAGACATGATTTGTTTATTAAAAAAATATTGTTATTATTAATAGTAAACGAAATAACAGACAAAAAGGTGTCATATTTCTTTATAAAAACTGTTGTCAATTTGTGTTTTTTCTTGTGAAATAGTTTTTGATTTGCGAAAAAATAAATTTTATTATAGTATTGTGCAGCTTTAATTTTACTTATGAAAAAGCCTGAATTACTGCTTCCGGCAGGCAATCTAGCAAAACTTAAAATTGGTCTTCAGTATGGTGGTGATGCATTTTTTATGGGTTTCTCACCATTCAGCTTAAGAAGCAAACAAGGAGGTTTTAATAAAGAAGATATTTTAGAAGGAATACATCTGCTTAGAAAGGCTGGAAAAACTGCTTATGTGACAATGAATATTTATCCTAGAAGTGATAAGTTTATACCTTTAAAGAATCATATTGAATTTGTTCGTGATGAAATAAAACCTGACGCTCTTATAGTTGCAGACCCTGGTTTTTTTGATCTTATAAAAGAAGTATGGCCTGAGGCAGAAATCCATATGTCTGTTCAAGCTAATGTTTTAAATTATAAATCTGTTGAATTTTGGAAAAAACAAGGAGCAACAAGGGTTATTTTACCAAGAGAATTAATGCTTCAAGATATCAAAACTATTCATGAAAAAGTACCGGATATAGAGCTTGAATTTTTTGTTCATGGTGCAATTTGTATGGCATATAGTGGACGATGTTTGCTTTCTAATTATATGACTGGTCGCGATTCAAACCAAGGAGCTTGTTCTCATAGCTGTCGTTGGAAATATAAAGTTCACTTAGAAGAAGAAAAGCGTCCAGGTGAATTTTATCCAGTTGAAGAGGATGAAAATGGTACCTATATAATGAATTCAAAAGATAATTGTATGCTTCCTTATTTAAAGGAATTAGTAGATGCTGGTATTTGCAGTTTTAAAGTTGAAGGAAGAAATAAATCTGAATACTATCTTTCTACAGTTGCAAAAGCATACAGAACTGCTATTGATGATATGATTGCAGGTAAAGATTTTAATCAGAATCTTTTAAAAGAAGTTTCTAAAACTGCAAGTAGAGGATTTATTCCTGGATATTTATTTGGATTTCCTGAAGATGGTGATGTTTACTATGAAAGCAGTGCTCCTATTCAAAGCCATAAATTTGTGGGGATAGTAACAGGACGTCAAAAAAATGGACTTTATAAAATTTCTGTGCGAAATAAACTTGTAAAAGGTGCTGAAATTGAAATAATGACACCAGACAAAGATTTCTTATGTAATATTGATGAAATGTTTGACCTAGAGGAGAATGAAATTGAAAGTATTCATGGTGGAGCAGGAGAAAAATTTGTCAAAATAAATTATAACATTCCCGTTGGATCTATATTGCGTGTTAAATCTTAATTTTAAATATGAATTTCGAAGTTATAGAAAACTGCAGAGAATCTATTATTTTTACTAATCATTTAGGTAAAATTGTTTATGCAAATAATGCAGTTGAAAAAGAAACTTCTTACACAAAAGAGGAAATGCTTGATAAAAAACCCGGAGAATTATGGGGAGGAAATATGTCTGAAAGTTTTTATAAAGAGATGTGGGAGACTATTTCCATAAAAAAAATGCCTTTTACAGGTGAAGCTACAAACTTTTCAAAAAAATCCAAGCAATTCAATAAAAGCTTGTTTGTTGCACCTATACTAACTCCTAATTTAGAAATTAGTCATTATGTTCAAGTTTTACCTCAAAAAAATACTAAGGTAGAAGAATTTAAAAATACTTTCTATTCAATAATGAAAAAAAGATCCAAAAAAACCCTAATCAACCTACTTTCAGCTTTTAATGATGAGATTAATACTTTTTCGAACTCAATTTCTCTAATAGAAAGTAGCTACCTCCCTAATAAAAAAGTTTTAATTAATGAAGATAAATATCTCCTAGATGCAACTGTAAAATCTTTATCAAACTTCGAAAATATTTATCTAAAATATAAAGATTTGATTAGTTATTTTATTTTCACACGTGTTGGAAAAGATATAAATATCACTGAAGAATTAACTCAAGAAGTTTTTTTTAGGGCTTTAAAAAATTTAAACAATTATGAGTTCCGGCATTTAGAATACAAATCATATCTCTTAAAAATAGCCAGGAATTTAATTGTAGACTTTTACATAAAAACTAAAAAAACCATATCCATAGATCGTATTCCTGATGAACCTGTTTTTGAACAATTTCAAGGAAATTTTTCAAAAACATCTTTTTTGTTTTTTGATTTTGGACTATCTAAATTAGAAAAAAAAGTTTTAAAAATGAAATACGAAAAAGATATGACTGTAAAATTGATCTCAAAAAAACTAGGAAAAACAGAAAATTCTATTAAGTTATTATTAAGTAGAGGAAGAAAAAAAATTAAAATTAAATTAAAAAACAAAAAAGATATGTCTTTTTTATAAGTTATATTCTATGTAAAATTTTATAATCTGCGCCCTCATTATTTATCTGAGATTGCATCAAGACTATTTCATTTATTTTTTCTTCAAAAATAAATTTTTCGTCCAATTTTTTTTCTAAAATTTCTTTGGTATTTGTTTTTCCAACTGTCACATGCATTTTAAAAGGTCTATTTTCCTTTGGAATTCCTAATATCTCATGAAGAGTATTTTTTAAGTCTAAAATTTCTTTTGAAGCATCCCCAGTGAGCCAAATAATTTTTCCATTTGTTGTTGATTCGATTTTTTTGAAGCTAATTCTGAAATTTGTAATTTTTTCTTGAATTTGATTAAGCGATGCCTTGACCCTATCTTCATCTCCTTCCTGCCAAGGGGGTATAAGGGTAATATGAAGGTTCTGACCCTTAATCCACCTACATGGCAGCTTGGCATGCTTAATTTGCCAGGTTTTTATTTCCTGGTCTAACTCGGCGCTGGTTTTTATGGCTACAAATAAACGTTTTTTCATGATCAATCGTAAATTCCTGACTTTCTAACCTTTTCGTCTTCTCCAGCTGCTTGAGTAAGATAGGCTACGTTAGCCTTAGTAAAGAAGCCTTTGAACCCCTTGCAGCGTTGCACATACTCGGTAATCAAAAATGAGTATTCAGATGTCTTCGAAAAGATCTGTTTTAGGTCTGGGAAGTCTTTACACTCACCAATTATCTTGGCGAGGAATGGAATATTTTCTGACATCAATTTTCCAACAACATAATCAATATTTTTTGTTCCATCTTCTCTTGCACCATCTTCAACTGCGTATGCAATGTGATGCATGCGCTTTCCAAAGTTACGAACAAAGTCTTCGGTCGGTGATTTTTTATTTTCGATGCTATTTACATAATATGGAATATTGTTGGCAGTGAAAACTTTTGCTGGTGAACGAATTTCTGTGTCGACATTTGGATTTCGATTTACGTTGGTAGATGAATTCATTTCATCAATATTAAATGCTCCCCAAAAATAATAATTTGTCATTGAAAGGAATTCTAGAATTGCATCTTCACGACCACCGCAGAAAACTCTAGTTGCTAAATGATCAATTCCAAAAATTAATTTATCAAGTCCATATTTCACATGAACTTCGTTTGCTTTGTCTAAATTATTTTTTTCTTCATCGTTGAGATCGAAAGTTTTTTCAAAATTTAGTTCATCAAAATTTTCTAAGTCACAATAAATGAATGAATTATTTGTGTAGTATGAAATCTCGGAAACTAGAAAATTTTCATTAGCTAAAAATTGGTTTTTAATTTCACTTTGAAACCTAAATTGCTGAGATTCTAAAATTGCTTGAAGTTCTTTTGAGTTTTTTGTTTTATATATTTCACCAATATATTTAACTTTAGATTTTTCACTTCCACGTGGATAGATTTCTGAAACTGACGTGTAGTTATCGTGGTAATTTTTCTCTAATGGTTCGAGCACTATATAGTAAAGTGCCTTATCGTGATTTTTTAGAATATATATTTTGTGAGTTTCTGAAGTGTAACCTTTGTGAAATCGGTATGGAGTCATTAAGTAGAGTTCCATTAAATATTTCAGGGCTTCTTGATGCTCAACTTGGATGACAACTGCATTGATATATTCAACTAAGTCGTCTATTCCAGATTTTTCTCGGCGTTCATAAATTTTTTGAAGATGATCTTCGAAGAATTTTGAATTTTCTTTATCTCCTTGTCTTTCAAATTCTTTCATGGTTGATTTATAGCATTTAATAATAGCTTGTGCAAAACAAGTTTAACACTTACACTTTTTCCGCTTAAATAAGACGATATGTTAGTTAAAGGATTTTGGGAAAATTTGGAGAAACCAATAATTGGACTCTCGCCAATGGATGGTGTGACTGATGCTGCTTTCAGACATATAGTCTGTAAATACAGCAAACCATCTTTAACAATGACTGAATTTACCAATGTGGAAGGTCTTGCTCGTGGTAGTGCTAAAATGCTAGTTGCCTTTTTATATAGTGAAATTGAAAGACCAGTAGTAGCGCAAATTTATGGAGTAGAAGTTGAATCTTATTATAAAGCTGCTGTAATGCTTTCTGCTCTTGGCTTTGATGGAATCGACATCAATATGGGGTGCCCAGCAAATAAAGTTGCCCGAAAAGGTTCAGGAGCTGCCTTAATTCAAACTCCAGAACTAGCTAAAGAATTGGTTCTGACAACAAAAAGGGCCTGTAAGGATTGGTCGGAAGGAATCAGTATGGAGAAGGCAGGAGTGCATCCAAATGTTATTGAGGAAGTAAAGAAAATGGCTCCAAAAGATGTAGCTCGAAACGAAATTGCAGTTTCTGTAAAAACTAGAATTGGTTTTGATAAAGTTGTAGCAGAGGAATGGACCAAACATTTACTAGAAACTCAACCAGCAAATATTTCGATGCATGG
>MPMF02093223.1_pt1 | contig 10905 bp, 10 predicted proteins | sample 1617271 | NCBI WGS metagenome assembly MPMF02 (sample SAMN05944812, study PRJNA350692) | marine metagenome | biome: marine; feature: ODZ; material: water; isolation source: 120 m water sample prefiltered with 30 um filter, filtered on to 0.2 um... | place: Pacific Ocean | collected 2012-04-09... | reverse complement strand
ACTAAACTGATTCTCTTAAGCTTACTTTTTTCCACACTTTCAGCACAAGATAGCTACCCACCGCCTTCGAACCTCATTACCATCCCAACGGCTGGTGGACTGATCCGCGGGAGTTTCTCTGCGGAGCTCAGACTTCAAAAGAAAGGGGGCCTCAACTTTGGTATGTCAGCCGGAGTAACTGACCGTTTTCAGTTTGGGGTTTCCTTTGGCGCCAGCGAGTTGATCGGAGATGATACTCTGCAATGGCACCCTCGTCCGGAAGTGAATCTCAAATACCGTATCATGGATGAAACCATGAATATGCCTGGTGTTGCTCTTGGACTTGAAACCCAAGGTTTAGGCAGTTACATTGCGGGTGACAGTCTGAATCGCTATGATGTGAAAGCGTTTGGACTTTATCTGGCGGGAAGCAAGAACTGGCAGACACCGCTTGGGAATATAGGACTTCATGTTGGAGCCAACTATAACTTCACCGAAACGGATGACGGTGATAAGGATATCAGCCTATTTGCCGGTACAGATATCGAGATAAATCCAGAGCTGGCACTGCTGATAGAGTACAATGCCGCTCTTAATGAAAACGAATACGGAGCCGAAGACATCTCAATCAGCCGTGGAGGATATCTTAATGCTGCCGTCAGATGGACATTTGTGGATAGACTCCATCTAGAGATAGACTTCAACAATCTTTTGTTCGATGAAGAAAAGGTTGGCTATTTCAATCGTGAACTGAAGATCACTTACATAGAATACTTTTAAACTTTAACATGAAGATTCGGACATTTTTTTCGCTGGTTGCTGTTGCAGTTTTGATATCACCCATTTGGGGTCAAGCACCTCAGGAACAGCTTGTCAGGTCCGATGAACTCCAGGAAGCAGACCAGCTTCAGGCAAACTATGACCTGTTGAAGGAGTTGGAAAAATCCCACCCAAGCGATCCGGAAGTACTCTGGAGAATTGCTCAGGCCCATTTTGATTTCTCAGATAACACTCAGAAGAAAGGTTTAATCAAAAAGCATATTCTGGAAGGGTTTGAATATGCAGAGAATGCGCTTGAGATTGATGACAATAATTGGGGAGCTCATAAGTGGTACGGGATTATGATCGGACGCATAGGAGAGATTGAAGGCATCAAGCAGAAGATCAAGAATGCCTACGAGGTAAGCGATCATGTTTTAAGGTCTATCGAACTCAATCCAAACGATGACGGCAATTATCACGTCATGGGCCGCTGGAACTACGATCTGGATGATCTAAGTTGGGCTATGCGTAAGTTTGCCAGTACTTTTTTCGCCACACCTCCTGTAGGAAAGTTCTCGGATGCTAAAATGTATTTTTCAAAAGCAGCGGAATTGAATCCATCAGATGTAAGAAATCATCTCTGGCTGGGCAAGAGCCACATCAAATTGAAAGATAGACGAAGCGCGATGAAAGCGCTGGAGGCTTGTCTGGCGATTGACCCAAAATCTGAAAGCGACCGGCTCATTCAGAAAGAAGCCCGAAAACTCCTGGGAAAATAACGCTCTTGGCCGATATCCCGGCCACTCTTCCACACAATGGCTGATCTAGAAGAAAAAAGACTGTCCTCACGGCAAGCCTTCAAGGGCCGTCTTCTGGATATTTGGGTGGACGATGTAGAACTCCCTGACGGCTCGACTTCCACACGGGAATACACAAAACATCCCGGGGCAGTCGTCATGATACCTGTTCTGCCAGACGGTAAGATTCTCTTAATACACCAATTCCGTTACCCAATGGGTAAAGTGGAGATTGAGCTCCCTGCCGGTAAGATCGATCCGGGGGAAGAGCCGGAAGAGACAGTGCAGAGAGAACTGATTGAGGAGACGGGATACCGGGCAGGAAAGATCTCATTTGTAGCTGAGATTCATCCCTGTGTAGGCTACAGCGACGAACGGATGTGGATGTATCTTGCTCAGGAGCTCGAAGAGGAAGTCCAGAATACCGATGTAGATGAATTCATTGAGTTGGCACCTACAGAATTTGAGGAGTGTCTTCGACTTGTCCGAACCGGTGAAATTAAGGATGTGAAAACCATTATCGGAATTTTCTGGGCTGAGAAATTACTGCGCAGCAGTTGGAATTCGCCTAACTAACCATCTCCATTCCGAAAATCGCACTTCGATGCAGTCAGCTTTGGCACCTGAATTCAGAAAACTTTCAATCTTTATAAAGGAATCCGCTAACACTCTCGGCTTTGAGAAAGTCGGGATAGCATCGGCTGTCTCTTTGGATACTTCAGCGGAAAGATTGGATGAGTGGCTTCATCAAGGACGACATGCCACCATGAATTGGATGGCAGTTCGTGCCGAAGAGCGTAAGAATATCTTAAACTATTTCCCCGAGGCGAAATCTGTTATCAGCGTCGGTATGAACTACTTCCACGGTATTGCAGACGGAGAAATGAAGATTTCCAACTATGCCTGGGGTGACGATTATCACGATCTTCTGAAGGAGCGACTGTATCAACTGCTGAAATTGGTGAAGGAGCGGCTTCCGGATGTGAAAGGCGTTGTTTGCGTGGATACTTCTCCTGTAATGGAGAAGGTGTGGGCTCAGCGTGCCGGCCTGGGCTGGATCGGAAAGCATACCAATCTCATCAGCCGTGATTACGGTTCTTGGCTTTTCCTTGGCGAGCTGATTCTGGATTGCGAACTGGACTATGATGATCCCTTTGAGGAAGATCTTTGCGGTTCGTGCACCGCCTGTCTCGACGCCTGTCCAACCGATGCCATCGTGGAAGATTACCTGTTGGATTCCCGCCGATGCATCTCCTACCTCACCATTGAGCACCGTGGTGATCTTCCGGAGGAATTCGACGGCCAGCTGGAAGAGAGGATTTACGGCTGTGATATCTGCCAGGAGGTCTGTCCGTGGAACCTGAAATTTTCGCAGAAAAGCCGGGAACCTTTATTCGCTCCTAGGAGTGAAATCGTGAAGCGAAATTCAGAAAAATGGAGCAGACTCACCGAGGAGGAATTCCACCGAATCTTTAGGAAAAGTCCCGTCAAGAGAGCTAAGTTTGCCGGGCTGAAAAGAAATATTCAATCCACTTTAACTGACTACTGAATAGGAACTAACATGAAAAAATCAATTGCAGCAATTTTTATTCTGATGACCATCGGATTCGGACAGTTTGTGCCGAATATCTCTGTGGCAACCGTAGATGATGCCAATGCCACTCTCATTAATTCAGCTGGATTAGGGTTAAATCGTGATTTCAACATGTGGATTACGGACCAGACAGACTGGACAAAACTCGATTCTATTACTTACGACTTTGGTTTTTATGGTCAAGCGGGGATTTCGGGATTCGGTTTTACCTACATGCAGGAAGGAAGAGATATACTGCATTCGGGGAGTGGACAACATCTCGGCGGTGGATTTTATCTGGGGAGTACCTCTCATATTTCAAGTGATGGATACGAAGCCATCGATATGGGTTTACTCTACCGTGGCTTCTCTTGGTTCTCTGCCGGACTGCAGTGGAAAAACCTCTGGTCCCGGGATCGTGGCGGACGACAAGATCAGCAGTACCAGGTAGGTGTAGCTTTTAGACCGTTCGGTAACCGCCTCACTGTGGCTTACGATCACAGATTTTCTTCCGGTCCGTATGGGGAGTCCAGCTATTCGTATCAGGACGGAGGTGGAATCGCCCAACTTCAAGCTGAGGTGATTGACGGCATCAAGTTGTTCGCGGGCTATGATTTAGCGGAAGCGACAAAAGGAATGCAAGTAGGCATATCTGTTGGCTTCGGCCAGATGAGCGTGGAAACCTTCCACAATTTTGACAGCAACAGTGATTATGTCGGTCCCAGTCTTACCGGCTATTTTTTCTCTGAAGAGAAACTTCGAACAGTGATTAAAAGCAAAAAACCGACGTTTGTCGAATTAGGCTTCGAACGACCCATGTCGGATTCTCCTTCCCCTTCGTCTTTTTTCGGTTCCAAAACTGTGACACTGCGGGAAATGGTGGACGAGATCAACGCTCTGGCGGAAAATCCCAATGTGGATGGTATTATCCTTCGGGCTGATCACTACGGCTCCGGAACTGGAATGTTTCAGGAAATAGTGGATGCTTTGCGGAAAGTAAAGGCCTCAGGGAAGAAGATACTCGCCTTCATGGATTATGGTAGTGACCAACAGTACGCCCTGGCATGTCTGGCGGATTCCATCTACCTCAACAGTGGCGGAACATTGCAGATTATGGGCGCTGGTGCTGCCTTGATGTTCTACAAGGGATTGTTCGACAAACTAGGTATAGATGCCCAGTTCTACCGTCGGGGTGATTACAAGACGGCGGCCGAGCCGTACACACGGGAAGAGCTGACGGAGACCAGCCGGGAAGCGTATGAGGCAATTGTCCACGATTTGCAGACGTTTTATTCCGGGATGATAAAACGCGGTCGTGGGTGGTCTGATGAAAAGCTTAATGAGGTCTATAATCAATCAGGATTCACGGCCCCTATGGCGCTAAAAGCAGGATTGATTGACGGCATTTACCATCCTGATGAGATCGAGAAAAAGGTGAAGGAAATTGCCGGTGACAAGGTGGTACTGGTGAGGATTCACAAACAGTCCAAACCGTGGGAGTACGACTGGAAGTCTCCAGCGGGATCCAAGATTGCAGTTATCTACGCAGAAGGTCCCATTCAGCCGGGGAAGAGTCAGCCATCACCGTTCGGTGGGGATAAGATTATCGGTTCTGAAACGACCTCTAAAGCAATCCGCAAAGCCCGGGAAGACAAGTCTGTTAAAGCCATTGTCCTTCGGGTGAACAGTCCTGGTGGTTCGGTACTCGCTTCTGAAGATATCTGGAGGGAAGTGCATCGTACAACTCATCCAGATTCCGCCGATGAGGAAAACCAGAAACCGTTCATCGTCTCCATGGGGAACGTGGCAGGTTCAGGCGGATATTACATTTCTTGCGCTGCCGATACTATTGTGGCAGACTCGACATGTATAACAGGTTCTATCGGTGTTTTAGGAGGAAAGATATCACTAGGTGGATTATTCGAGAAGATCGGCTTAAATATGGATGTTGTGAAAGAACAGGAGCATGCCGATGCATGGAGTATTCACCGCTCGTTCACAGAAGAAGAGGGAAAGAGTTATCAGGGGATTATCGATAGTTTTTATGAACAGTTCCTGAGCCGAGTGGCAGAAGGCCGCGGGATGACTACAGATGAAGTAGATGCCATAGCACAGGGCCGCATCTGGACCGGAATGGATGCTAAAGAGATCGATCTGGTGGATGAGCTGGGCGGACTTGAACGGGCAATTGAAATCGCCGAGGAGATGGCAGGCTTGGATGAAAATAAATATGAACTGCAAATTAATCCCGGGATAGAAGGGGTGAACTTTGAGTTCAAAATCCAATCAAAGTCAGACATGCAGAAACTATTGGCTGCATTTGAAGAGGATATTCCCGTCGCCCGTCTGCTGGATAGAGCCAAACTGATTCACGATGAAAAAGTACTCTATCTGATGGATTTAGAATTTATTGAGAAGTAGAAAGGGGAACGTTATGCCAAAAGTAGGTGTTGTTCTTTCCGGCTGTGGTGTTTTTGATGGCGCTGAGATTCACGAATCAGTCATTACTATGCTGGCTCTCGACAGGTCCGGGGCTGATTACCAATGTATGGCTCCCGATGTGGAGCAGATGCATGTGGTTAATCACCTCACCGGTCAGGAAGCTGAAGGAGAATCGAGGAATGTACTGGTGGAATCTGCCCGAATCGCTCGAGGCGAGGTTGTTGATATGGCCGGCGTTACTAGCAACGATGTGGATGCCGTTATCTTCCCCGGCGGATTCGGCGCGGCTAAGAACCTGTGTGACTTCGCCGTGAAAGGCACCGACTGCGACGTCCATCCGGAAGTACTCCGCCTGGTGAGGGAGATGCACGAGGCCGGCAAGCCCATCGGTGTTGTTTGCATCGCTCCCGCCATGATGGCAAAGGTGATGGAGGACTCAGGCTCTTCTGTGGACCTTACCATCGGTACCGATGAAGAGACAGCCGCCGCTATCGAGTCCATGGGCGCCTCTCATGTGAGTTGTCCCGTAGAGGAGTTTGTGGTGGATCGAGAGAACAAAATCGTCTCCACACCGGCGTATATGAGCGCCAATCGTATTACCGAAGTGGAAGCAGGCGTAACCAAACTGGTAGATGAGGTGTTGAAACTTATCTGAATGAAGCTCGTTAAGATTCCAAATAATAACTTACCCGAAGAAGGGTGTGGCTCGGTCATGTTTTTTGGAGACAAGACTGTAGGGCTGTTCAAAGTTCAAGGTGATTTACTGGCAATGGAGAATATATGTCCGCATCGGGGCGGCTCACTTGGAGAAGGTGAAATTACAGGTGAAATAGTCGCCTGTCCTTGGCATGGGTGGGAATTCAACTGTCGTTCGGGAATAGCGGTGGAAAATCCCAAAATATCTGTGAAAACATACAAAATATTGAGCCAATCAGACGGAAATTATCTGGAGTGGAATGATGAGTGATCATTTGAAAGATCCGCTGGAAGATTTTTCGGGAAGGGTACCGATTTTTCCTCTCCCTAATGTGGTTTTCTTCCCCCACACTTTTCTGCCGCTAAATATTTTCGAGGAACGTTACCGAGCTATGGTGGCAGACGCGGCTAAAGGGGAGAAGCTGATCTGCATGACGCTCCTGAAACCCGGTTATGATGAGGACTATGAAGGGTCACCGCCTATTCACACAACCGGAACTGTAGGTTTCATGCCGTTGAAAAAGGATCACAAGGATGGAACCTCAGACATTTTGCTCGTGGGGATGGATAAAGTTAAGATCAATGAGATCCCCAGCGACACGCCTTACCGAATGGCAGAAGTGGAGATTTTACATGAAATCATAGGAGAGTCAGATACTGAAGCGCTTCAGGATAAGATATTTCAGCAGTTCAATCTCCTTACTGATGACAACCTCCTCTCGATTGCCACACAATTTTTCAGCGAAGGTTTAGACTTTGAAATGGCGGTGAATCTGGTAATCAGTCACCTCGAAATTGAAGCCGGAGAGAAACAGAAACTGCTGGAGTTGGATGACCTGTCACTAAGGGCGAAAGTGCTGCTTCAGTACCTGGAAAGCGATCTGAGAGTTGATATTGCTTCTGATTTCGGAATTGGTTCAGCCGGTGACTTGAGAATGAATTGATTTGAATTTTTTACCGCCGAGCCACCGTAAAAAATATTCACTATTTTGTTTTATAAGTAAAGACTAAGACTTTTTCAGATAGTCCCGCACTGACGAAGAGCATCACGCCAAGCAGTGATTTTAACATCTCGATCGGCTGAAGACATTATTGGATTATACTCTACCTCTATTGCCGTTTCTCTCTCCTGGATTTTCTCCGGCCACGCCTGAGACACAACCATTCGTGCTGTCCCTAAGCCTGACATGTCCCTGTCGGCTGAGGTGTAAAGTGACTGCCCGAGGAGGTCCGCGATGAACTGCACCAGAGGAGGCCGACCAGATCCGCCGGATATGGTAATATGACGAATGTTAATATCACCTTCCGTCTGTATGACCTCACAGATATCATTTACAAGGAAACCGATAGACTCCATCCCGGCGCGAACAATTTCATCTGGGCTGGCATCGTCCAGAGCTGACAGGATCGGCTCGAATTCGCCTGTCCAATGCGGTGCCGCAATACCGTTCATCCCAGGAACTAAGACACCTGATGTTGTTCCGTGGCAGCGACTGTCCCACTTCATATCTTCGTGAGAAATACCGAGATGACCTTCCAGCCAGCGGAAGAGCGAGCCTACGCTGTTGATGGTCCCTTCCAGCATAAAGCTTCGTTGAGATTCTGTGGAGTTCAGGACGTTGGTGAGAAGTGACGGGACGATAGTCAGATTTTCGCCACTGTTAACCTGAACCGATCCCGACGTACCGAAGTTCATGGCCACATCTCCACTTTCCTGATGCCCGTGACCGATGAGAGACGCTTGCTGATCGCCTATGACGCACAGCAGAGGGGCACCACAATCGCTTACTTCGCCGAAACTGCCGCAGGTAGGCTTAAGAGGCGGGAGGGTGGTATCGCTTATTCCGAAGATGTTCAGAAGTTCTTCATCCCACATGCCGGATTCCAGATTGAACAGGAGCGACCGCCCGGCGATGGATTCATCCACGAAAGGTGTGCCTGTCAAACTGTGTGTCAGGTAAGCGCTGAGCGGTCCAAAAAGAGCTGTGCCGGCATCTACTTGTCTTTTTATTTCAGGATTGTGCTCAACAGTGAAAGCGAACTTGGGACCTCCGAAATAAGCGCTTAACGGCATGCCGGTCTTCGACTCAATGAGTGCAGTCTGCTTCCGGAAACGATCCAGAACTTCTGAAGCACGCGAGTCCTGCCAGCTCATGGCCGGCGTGAGCGGTTCAACTGTTTCCTTATCCCAGAACAGGAAAGTGGAGCGCTGGACAGCCATCCCAATCGCCTCTACTTGAAGCGACTGCTCTCTGCAGATCGTCATCATTTCATCAATCAGGCGTCTGCAACTGTCTGCTATCTCATGCGGATCAGACTCTGCCCAACCCGGTTTTGGCCGGTGGATGGCGTGACGGATTTTATGACTGTGAACTACATTCAGCTCAGCATCGTAAACAAATGCCTTAGTGGCGGAGGTACCCTGATCAATTACAAGAATTACTTGCTTCATATTGTAGATAAAGACTGTCTGGTCATAAGGTTGGAGTGAAGCCCGGCATGAGCCGGATAAATCATCAGGAGATGGTGATTCCGTAGAGCTCTTCGAATTCATCCGTAGGGAGAATGCGAATAGCGTCCCAGGTGAGTTTACTGCAGACCCTTGAGCAGATCTGGCAGCCGATGCACTCATCCCAGCGGACTTGAACAGGCGGAACTGGTATATCATATTTATTGGTGGGCACTGCTTCGATGCAGTCTACCGGGCAGAACGGGACGCAGACCTGGCAGCCGGTGCAGTTATCTTCATCCATCACTGCCATGAGTTTTGGGCGCTTTTTTTTCTTTCCGGGATCACCCGCCAATTCCGGAACGCTCTTGTAATGCTGGTATGGTTTTGCTGTTTTAACTGCCATGATTCTAAATCAAACCAAAAACCTTCAGGAACACGAAAATGCCAGTAACGGCTGCGATACACCCGAATATTGTGCGCATGAGTTCCATTGTGTGATTGTGGCGATCAAGCCAAATTTCTATCTTGCTTTTTTTATTATTCATTGAGTCGGTAAAATTAGGTTTCTGCTCTGGGAGATTCAAGAGAAAGTTGGTTGGGATTTGCAGAACAATTGATGTTTACTTAATTCAACTGTTCTTTTGTTAATTGGTTACTCACAAAATGTATTGTCTGTCAGTATAGTCTCCGTTACTTCAAAAATGTTATTTTCTGATACATGGATTTTCTCTCACTCTTTAACTGCACAAAATAGATTCCACTGGGATAGTTGTTCGCATCCCAATTAACCTCATGTGTTCCCGGTTCCATTGTCTCATTCGCCAATGTTTCAACTACACGTCCGGTGATATCAAATATACATAGGGACCACAGATCTTTTGTTTCTATGGAAAATCGGATCGTTGTGGTTGAGTTGAACGGATTTGGATATGTGGGAAAAAGCTTGAAGGAAAATTCATCGAGTACGTTAACCGGTTTTATATCTAATGAGGTTGTAAAAACCGGTTGGGAAGAGCGGTGTACATATCTCCCCGCTGCGTAAAGGTAGCCGGAAGGAGACAGTTCCAAATCTGCACCAGTGCTAAATGATTCATCTTGATTAAGTCCATCGGTCAATAGTGACCAGGTTTGTCCGGCATCGTTTGTTATGAAAATAGTCTGGTCGTTAATAGCGTAAATAGAACTATCCACGCCAACAATATCGAGGGCGTAATTGATGTCCGGAACCCAGTCCACTGATTCCCAGCTGCTGCCGTTATCCATACTGCGATAGTAGCCGTCAAATAATCCCGGCAGCGTGGTTAAAACATACATATGATCTTGGTCATCGATAGTCATGGAATAGACATGCACACCATTTAGGCCGTAATTGACCTGTTCCCAGCTGAGGCCCACATCCGTGGAACGGTATATACCGTTGATTGTCCCTAAGAACAGATGGCCTTGGGAGTTGAAATGAATGTGCTCCACTGCATAATTGGAGTTGTAGTTGGGTAAGGGGATGGCTTCCCAGGTTGCCCCATTGTCTTCTGAACGATGGATAAACCCGATCCCGCTGTAGGTCAGTCCGGCAAAAAGAACTCCTGACGGGTGGAGACCGAACGCAGCGCACCCTTCCGGTGTGAATTCAAAAGGATCGGTCCAGGTCTGCCCGAAATCATCGCTATAAAAAACTCCGTAGGCAAAATCAGCTATATATATGCGACCGTCACCACTTATGATTACATCATGGAATGTGGGTGCCGGATTATTAAGCCCGGAGAGTGGAGTCCATGATAAACCATCGTCTTCCGAATAAAAAAGGGCCGGTGTTCCGTCATTCGGATTTGTCCCGGCAACCATCACATGGCCTTCCGGCGCCGAACCGACACGATATTTGTGGCCCTCTGGGATTTCCTCCTGCTGCAACCAGAAATCAGTGCCGCTGTAGGGTCCAGCGGTCAGCATCGTGACGGTCATTAAAATAATCGTTAAGGATAGCATTAAATTCTTAATCATAGATTGTCTTTTATTACATTTAAATATGTAGCGCGTTCCCATCTAATCAATATTACACCCTACCTGCCCTAAATGTCTACAAACAAAAAACCCCGCTGCTGCGGGGCTTAATCCCACAACGCTATTTCACTACCTTTTATCATTCTATGTCCACATTTTGGACACTTACGCCATTTGGGGTTCCATACAGTTAGATTCTTACCATT
>MPMF02279849.1_pt1 | contig 10907 bp, 14 predicted proteins | sample 1617271 | NCBI WGS metagenome assembly MPMF02 (sample SAMN05944812, study PRJNA350692) | marine metagenome | biome: marine; feature: ODZ; material: water; isolation source: 120 m water sample prefiltered with 30 um filter, filtered on to 0.2 um... | place: Pacific Ocean | collected 2012-04-09... | reverse complement strand
GCCTGCACCGGTTTTGTATACGCCATGGAAACAGGCGCGAAAATGATCGAGTCCGGGCGAATAAACGGTTACTCACTCTCATTCGAGTCTGCCGATTTCGAAAAGGCACTTCTTGCGGAGGACGGGATTCTCAGCCTGTCGAGCGAGGTATGGATATTCACCACCGAAGAGGACGCTGAGCGCGACATCCAGCGGCGACTTGACGAACTCGAAGAGTTCGAAGGCGTCGAGCTGGATGATGTAATCCTCGATTCCTACCTCGAATTTGATGCCGACATCCCGGGCGACCAGGCTGGCGGGATCGAAATGACAATCTCGGTCTCCGTGCTCGACATCAGCTTCAAGATGACCGTGGCGTTCATTAGGACCGGACGCCTCGTCGCCTCCGTCGGGATCGGGACCCTAGATGGCACCGACGTACGGGACGAAGCTGTCGGGGCAGCCAACGAACTCGAGAAACGGATTCGTGGAGTGGCGCTAGGTGAGATTGACGACGTTCCCGTCGACATCCCGAGCCCGGATAAGAATACCGGTCCTCCCGCAGATGCCGATCCGCCCCCGGGCGTTCTGGATCTCTCGAAGGTGGCCCTCGGCTTGGACGACCTCCCGGACGGCTTCGTCATCACCGAAGAATTCTATGAAACATCTCCGAATCTGGAGATCGAAAGGAGCTTCGGCATCGGAGACCGATTAGCCATCAGCGTGGCCGGGACCGACGTCGTGTTTTTGCAGAGCACCGTCACTCTCTTCGGGTCGGTGTTCGAGGCACAGCTTCTCTTCGATTTCTTCGAGACGATTCCGGACAACGAGGCCTTCCTGGAGACCTTAGCCGTGGATATGGGCCCAGGAGCCACCGTTGCGGCCGCGCGTTCTGAGACGGTGGACGGCATCGGCGAGCAGGCCATCGCCGTTGTTTGCCTAGTAGAGAGTAGCTCAGGAGACATCGGTTTCGCGTTCATGCTGGTTCGAGTCGAAAGTGCGGTAGCCTTCGTCACTGCGACGGCATACGCTGACAACTTCGAGTTGAGGGATCTACTTCCCCTGCTGCAAGTCGAAGCCGGAAGGCTCGCCACCATCTTCCGTCAGTAGGCGTAGGCAATCACCCGGAAATGACCAGCAGTGCCTTGCCGCCGAACCAATCGATGGTCGCACGAGCGTTACACCTTCCGTAACAACGTAGCGGCCGACACACGATGGCCATCTACTTCCACAACGACAAGGCACTCGCCACGGTGCGGGCACGGTAACAGCAACGGCGAAGGAAAATCGCCCCCAAGAAGTGGGGCGGCTTTCTGCCAGGCGAAATCAGCTGGCCAAGAACTTCTCTTCGTCAAACGTGACGAATCTCTCGGGAATGAACTTGCAGGTCCAGCGGTCCGGACTGTGCATATGCTTCAACCAGATGAACGAAGCGTCGTGGTTGGCGTTGCCGTGCGAACGCTCCGACAGACCCTGTAGAAACATGACCTCGATCTCCGGGCGATAGTCGAACTCTACGCGGCCAATAGCCGTCACTGAGCCTGTCTCGTGGTGAATTGTGACTGTGCTACGCGAATCGTTGTGCAGTCGGTTCGTCTTTGCCCGACCCTCGATCGTCGTCAGGTAGATGTCTCCGTTTACGCAAACCGGCGACACGATGGCCAGCACAGCTGCGCCATCAGAAGTGGTCCAGCTCCAAGCCGCCTGACCACCTTTCAGCATCGTCCGCCAGAACTTGCCTTCGTCCATCTCGTACGGCTTGTTCCACGGCTTGACGTTTGTTTCTCTTGCCATCTCGGATCACTCCTAGCGACGGTTTCCACCGTGGGTTTGCGGGCTAATCGGCGAGGAACTTTTCCTCGTCGAAAGTCACGAATTTCTCGGGAACGAATTTGCAGATCCATCGGTCTGGGCTGTGCATATGCTTCAGGAATAAGAACGAGCCCTCATGATCCACGTTGCCGTGAGACCGTGCCGACATACCCATGAGGAACATGACTTCGATCTCCGGGCGGTAGTCGAACTCCACGTGGCCGATAGCGGTTACCGATCCTGTCTCGTGGTGAATCGTGATCGTACTCCGAGGGTCCTCTAGCAGACGGTTCGTCTTCGCCCGACCTTCGACTGTGGTGAGGTAGATATCCCCGTTAACGCAAACCGGCGACACGATGGCCAGCACAGCTGCGCCATCGGAAGTGGTCCAGGTCCAGGCCGCCTCGTCACCTCTCAGCATCGTCCGCCAGAACTTGCCTTCGTCCATCTCGTACGGCTTGTTCCAGGCATTCACTTTGGTCTGAGTAGTCACTCTCCAGTTCTCTCCTTACTCCGGCCCGGGCTCTGCACCACATTTCCACACCGCTGCGGGCCCCTTCGGCCAGGGGCACGGCCTTTCAACGGTCCGTATTCAGTCGGCGAGAAGCTTTTCCTCGTCGTACGTCACGTACCTCTCCGGAATGAACTTGCAGGTCATCCGGTCCGGGCTGTGCATGTGCTTGAACCAAATGAAAGCAGGCTCATGAGTCTCAGATTTGTTGCCGAACACTCGCTCTTGCAGGCCCTGGAGGAACATCACCTCTACTTCTGGGCGCAAGTCGAATTCAACGTGGCCAATGGCTGTCACAGAGCCTGTCTCGTGGTGGAAAGCAACCGCGCACCGCGGATCTTTGAGAAGCCTGTTCGTCTTCGCCCGCCCCTCAATGGTCGTCAAATAGATGTCGCCGTTGACACACACCGGCGATACGATCGCCATGACCGCAGCGCCATCGGCTGTCGCCCACGTCCACGCACATTGGCCACTCATAACGAGGGTGCGCCAGAGCCCGCCTTCGTCTAGTTCGTAGGGTTTGTTCCACGCTTTAACTTCCGTAGCCATGCTCAACCTCCTCGGTATTCAGATCCGTCGCCGACGGCAACAGTGGCGCGGTGTCAGCCTCCCTAGTCACGAGGCAGCCCGGCGCCGGAGAAGGTAATGAATTTTTCCTTGCTGACCTTGATTGACACACGTGTTGGTGAATCCAGCTTGCTCGCCAGTTTGCTCGCTTTCGCTGGATCGTCCGGATACCTCTGCTTTGCCGAGGCCTCGCAAACGCTCGCAGTCAAAGCCGGATCGGAAATGACCTCGGCCTGCCCGCGGACCGTGGCCGCCCCACCGGGCCCACCCCAGCACATGGAGATACGAGGGTCTTTTCGCAGTGACTGAACGATCGCCTGCGACTCCTCGGCGGTGAAGTACACGTAATCCTCGTTGAGCAGCGCGAACGGCACCGTAATCGCCCGGGGAGATCCATCGCTCGCAACCCAGGCGGCCTGGGCCACCGGAACGGCACGCATAAGCGTGTTGATCCCCTCGCCGTCGAGCACGAATTCCTTCAGATGATTGTAGTAGCGAATCTGCTTTTCGTGTTCGTCGTTCCAGAAGTGAATGAATTTGAAGTCGTCGCTCATGTCTCCTCCTAAATGATTCCGGCGGCTCGCTGACCGGAGGAGATCTCCGCCCCCGCCGCCCCAGGCAGATGGGGCTGCATGTCCACCGAGAGTCCGCGCGGCGGCACGCACATACATGCCGCCGCGCGAACCTTGCGGCACTCTAGACGGTTTCGCATGCAGGCAGCAAGCATGATGAAGAGGCCTGACGGCGGTCTCGAGGTGTCTTCTCGCAGCGAGAGCGCCCCCAAGAACGCCTAGGCACCGACCGAAATTTCTAAAGCTTGGAGCCGGCCAACGGTCGTTGACAGCGCAAGACTGGCGAGCACTACGTTCACTATCCCCACCAAGACCACCACCGACATCAGGGCGGTGAACTCGCCCGCTCCGGGAGAGCTTCCGAGCACCATCGCAAGGAGCGAAAGTCCCGCGACTGAGCCAACGTAACGCATCAGTGAGAGCGTGCCGGCCGCCGACCCCGCGACAGACTGAGGCCAGGCCGCCATACCGGAGGACTGCTGCGCAGCCATTCCCAGTCCGGAACCGATTCCAACCACCGCCAGAGGCAGACCGAGGATGTAAGTTCCATCGAATGCGACGACCAGCAGTATTCCGGCCGAGGCCGCAAGCCTCGTCAGGGACCCGGTCAACAGTCCAACGCGCACTCCGTAGCTCGCGGCCACTCTTCCCCCGATGGGCGCAAACACCACATTCATCATGCTCATCGAAAAGAGGAGGAGCCCAATTGCCCCGGCGCCGAGGTCGTGCTCGCCGCGGAGATACACCGGCAGCGCCACGAGGGTCGTGTAGAAGCCAAGATTCGATACCGCCGTCATCGCTCCTGCCCTGGCGAACGCAAACCTGCGAAAGAGATTCAGGTCAACCACCCCTTGTCCCGAGGCCCTGAAACGCGATACATATGCCGCTATTCCCAGGGCGGTGACACCGACTGCAATCCATGGGTAGATGCCGCTGTCAGACTGGATCGCCGACCCCAGGAACGCGAGGCCAGCAAATGCAGTGACCAGAGCCCCCACCGATATGACATCGATGCGGAGCGAGCGCCTGCCTCTTCCTTGGTCGGACGGGATTGTTCCCAGGAGAAGGAGAACCACCACGACAACCGGAATGTTGATTAGGAAGAGCCAGCGCCAGCCAAGGGCCATAAGGATCAGACCTCCGACAACCGGCCCGGATGCCGCACCCGCCGAAACCATCGCGCCATTAGTTCCAAGAACGACCGGCAGTCGTTCAAGGTCAACGCTCTTGCGAAGGAATGCCGTTGCGCTAGGAATCAGAATCGCGGCCGACACACCCTGCAGCGACCGGGTGACCACGAGCATTTCGTAGCTCTGCGAAAACGCCGCTACCGCCGAGAATGCCGCCATCCCAAAGAGCCCGGCCCGCAGCACCGTTAGGCTCCCAAGAGCATCTCCAAGCCGACCGCCGATCGGCTGCGCTATTGCGACCACTACGAGATACGCCGTGATCAGCCACGAGACCGAGACAACGCTGACCCCGAACTCTTCCCGGATGCCCGGGAGGGCCACAGCGATCATGGTGGAGTTGAGGGGCGTGAGCAGCGCGGCGGCACCGACGATCAGGGCAAGTCGGCGCCCGACAGTCGCTTTTTTCTCCTGCATCGATCAGAATATTAAAGGCGCTCGGCCCAAACTGCTGGGGGCGATTAACCCAGCGGCGCTCAACTACTTTGATGCCCGCGCCACTGCAGCGAAGGCCGAGTCGATGGAGCCCTCACGGTCGTCCGGTTCGATCAATGGGTGCGCGAGGATTTCCCCCATCCCCGCTTCTTTCCAACGCCCAAGACCTTCGGCGACTTCAGCCTCGGTCCCAGACACGACAAGGTCGTTCAGGAGTTCGTCGGAATACCCTTCGGAGACGTCGTAGCCAGCGGTAGCAAACATCCCCTGGTAGTTCGGCACGCGCGCATACATTGCCAGCTGAACACGCGCTTTTTCCCGGACGGACGCGCGATCGGTGGAAACCGCGACCGGCACATGGGCCACAAGCGGGGGAGCTTCGCGCCCGGCCCGGGCTGCCCCGGCGTTCAGCGCATCGATGGCCTTACCGGAAAGATACCCGAGCGGACACATCCAGGAGATAGCGCCGTCACTCAGCTCGCCGCAGAGGTCGAACGACTTCAGGCGGAGAGCGGAAGCCATCACGGGAACGTTTGATTTCGCGGGAAGGCGTCCTCTCACGCGGACGTGCTCTCCTGACTGATCGGCTTCACCTTCGTGCAGCAAGGCGCGGATTGCGACGAGGTTTTCGCGGAGATTGGTGAGAGGCTTCCGGTACTCCATCCCGAACATTCGATTGACCAGGATGGCGCTGGTCGGACCGATGCCCAGTCGAAATCGGCCGGGCGCAAGCTGCTCCAACGCCAAGCTCTCCTGAGCGAGAACAAGGACGTGCCGTGACCACGTATGCACGATCGCCGTTCCCAGTTTGATGTTGTCGGTGGCCACCAGCGCTGCTGCATAGGTCGGCAGTAGATCCACGCCCCCGGCACCACCCATCGTGGCCCACGCAGCGTCAATGCCAGCCGCCTCTGCCTGCTTGATCTGCGCAACCGCCGAAGGCGCATCTGCTGCTTGTATGGCCACTCCGAACATCACCGGCCTCCAATTCGAGCTGCTGCCAACGTTGTCACGCGTTGCAGCTGAGGCGCAACGCTCCTGGCTGCAGCCTCGCGGATTGCCGCGCGTCCCGAGGTAAGATTCGGCCTACAAGGAGCGCCCATGTCTGCCACGAACGAAGGTCCGAATCCCGGGCTCGCCCAGTACGCCTTCAGCGTCAGCGACCTCCCACGCACCGCCCAGCTCTACACCCAGGTTCTCGGGTTTGTGAAATCCGACGGTCTCCTTCTCTGGGGCAACTTACTCGGCAACATCCAGGGAATACCAGACCCCGGCGCGGTCCTCTGGTGGGCTATCGATCGACAGGACTACGTGCAGCTCGAACTCTGGGACTACAGCAGGCCAACGCCCCGAGCCAAACCACTTGACTGGCGGCCAAGCGACATCGGGTACAATCGCATCTCGGTGCACGTCGCCGACTTCGACGGGACGTTGGCCAGCCTTGCCGGTTTCGGTGTCCCGCCTGTCGCCCCGCCGCTCGGGCCAGCGGGTGACAGGCGTGTTTGCGTCCGGGACCAGGACGGATTTCTGATCGAACTGATGGAAAGGGACCCGCTACCGGATGCCCGCGAGCCCCGCTGGCCCCAGGCCAGTTCGGCCATTCGGAGCGTTAGTCTTTCGGTGGCGGACATCGGCAAGTCCCGAGCGTTCTGGATCGAGACTCTCGGCCTAGAGGAAGTCGACGCTGCGCTCTTGCACTCTCATGAGATGGAAGCCCTTTGGGACCTCGCGGGGGCGAAATCGAAAAGGATTCTGGTCCGCGCTGGTGATGGGCTTCTTGAAATCCAGCAGTACAGCGAACCCATGCCGCGTCCACGGCCCGACGGGTATCTCCTCAGCGACATCGGCATACTTAACGTCGCCCTCGGCTACCGGGACCGGGAGCCGTTCCAGGCGGCGTTCGACCGGCTCGTCGCAAACGGCTACAAGGCGAACGTCCAGCCCAATCCCGAGGGGCCGTTCACTTCCGTTTACGTGAACGATGACCAAGGGTTCTCGCTCGAGATGTTCTACTGCGACCAGTCCCTGGACGAATATCTCGGATTCACACCCGAAAGAAGTTGGGGGAGCTAAAGGCCCTGTCGTCCAGAAAGCGTTTCAGTTGCCCCAGACGTGTCCACCATCAACGTTAATCGCCTGCCCCGTAATCCACCCCCCCCGATCGGACGCCAAGAATAGAACCATCTCAGCGCACTCAGAGCCATTACCAGCCGTCCCAAGAGGAATCGAACGCAGGGTTCGCTCCCAGCGCTCCCCTCGGCCCAGGTCATCCATCCTGTAGGTGTCTATCACCCCGGGGCAGACCGCATTCACGCGGATCTTATACTTCGCCAGTTCGAGAGCCATCGACCGGCTGAGGGCGTTGATACCGGCCTTCGATGATGCGTACGCGGCCGCGTTGGCCCCGGCGAGCTTGCTGGCAATCGATGAGATGTTGACGATGCTTCCGCCATAGCCCTGCTTGATGAGCTGGCGGGCGACTTCGCGTGAAAGCAGGAATGTGCCGTCCAAGTTGGTCACAAGTACGTTCCTCCACACCTCGTAGGGAAGCTCGGTCGTGGGGACACGGTCGTCGCCACGCGCCGCCCCGGCATTGTTCACAACAACATCTATGCGCCCGAAGTCAGCTACAACTCGTTCGACGAGGTCGGCGTTGGCCTGCTCGCTCCGGATATCGCTAACAAGCGGGAGCACCTTCGTGCCGTGCTCGCGGCATTCGTCGGCAACACTCTCGATGTCCCGCCAGCCCACCTCCTTTTCGTCGTCCGGATAGCGGTCGGATGGGCGGCCCGAGCCAGTGAGGACAACATCAGCGCCAGCCTCAGCAAGCCGCCGCGCTATCGGCCGGCCAATGCTTCGCATGCGACCTGCTCCGGTGATCAAGGCAACTTTGCCGGAAAGCTCTTTTTCCATGTTCTCTCTCCACGCTCAGTGCCAGTGACTGGCGCAGAGGGATAGTACCGGACGCGACGCCGTCGAGCGGACTGCATCAGATGTTCGCTTCTTGGCAGCGTAATCACGAAGCGCGCGCCAGCCGAGTTCGCGCCCTCAACCCAGATGGAACCGCCATGCTCTTCTACAATCGCCTTCGCGATCGAAAGGCCGAGCCCATTTCTGCCGGTGTTCGTCTTCCGGCGCCCCTTCATGGCTACCCGTATCCTAATACAATGTCCAGGCACCGCCTGTACTGGACAAGGCAAGGCTGAGGGGGGGGGGAATTGGACAGCTGTTGCACAGGCCAGACCCGCCGCACCGCAATCGATTTCATTCTCGACCCCCGGTGCAGGACCGACGGGCCTCTTCCCGGACAGCCGGGAGAGCAAGTCACGACTAGCGACGGCGCCGGCATTCGGTTTTCGACTCTCCTCGGCGGCGGGTCGACCATTACCGAGATTCGCTACCAGTCATCAAGCTGCGCCACCCTCACGGCTTATTCAGAGGTGCTTGGGGAGCTGGTAATCGGGACGCCAGCACGAGAGGCGATTACCGTCACACCGGCCACTCTAATCGGCGCGCTTCCGGGAATTCCGCCCTCTCGGCAGGATCGCGCCCCCGTTGTGGTCCAGGCGTTCTGGTCGTCGGTCGCAGCGGCCATCGAGTCTCAAGAGATGGAGTCCTCCTCATGAAGGTCGCCTACATATTTTCGACACAGGGGCACACCGTTTCCTACAAGCTGGGCCGCATGATCCTTCCCCAGCTGGAGGAAGACAGACACGGGGTCGAGGTCGTCGGGATGTTCTTCTTCGAGGACAACAACTACGTGTTAATGAAGGGCAACCCCATAGGGGAGCGGCTCCACCGCCAGGCCAAGGAGAAAGGCATCCTCCTGATGGGTTGCGATCAGTGCTGCTATGAGCGAGACATCGCGGATAAGTTGCTCGAGGGCGTTCCAATCGGCTGCTTCCCCGATCTTTATGGCGCGCTTGCCGGCAACCCGCCGGACCACGTCATCACTCTCTAGATCACCCTCGGAGACCCCGTACGGTAACCCTATGTATCCCCCGGGATCTCCCGTAAATCCCTTGAAGCCGTCGAATATTAAATCAAAGGTCTTACACGGACTGCGGCCAAGGTCCCATTTCATTTATTCGACCTTGGCCGCACATCAACCTGAGGAGATCTCGCGATTCAAATCAGCAACTCGATGTCCAACGACTACTACGGTGCCGAAGTCCGGCGGCAAAACGGCCGCCATCCCAGCGCCTCAGCACCCAGCCGCGACGACAGGGGGTGCTCCGCTTACGTCGATAAGCAGGAGAGCCAACGACGAAACCACAGGCGGGCCCAGGCCGACGGAATTCGTCGCGGCGAGCGAGGATGCCTCGCCTGTGGCGACACCCGGATCTATTGGGGCGAGGCCTGCCCGGCCTGCTCGATCATCCCCATCGAATGGCAATGAGCCAAGGTGCTAGACCTTCCGGGACAACTTCCAGGGGCTCGACTCAACGCGATGGCCGATGTAGTCCTGAAAATTACGTCGCTGACGGGTGAGAACATCGCGCCAAAAATGAGAAAGCTCGCCGTCTGAGCAGCGAGGAGAGCGGGCGAATCGTCATCATTCCCGTGGTGGACGAGAACAACCATCAGACCTCCTCGACGATCCCGACGTTCGCACAGATGTTCCCGCGTGGAACCGAGGGGAAGAGCGGCCATTCCGGCGTCGTGGGTGAGTTTGTTCAGCTCACGACGCCAATCGCCGGAGGTTCTTACGACAGCCCCACCACGCACGTACCCTGAGGCACTGGCGCACGAGGTTCATGGAGCGAACTGACTCCGTATTCCAACTCGGGTATGACGACCGGTTCATACGAATGTGGGAGTACTACCTGAACCTCAGCGAAGCATGATTCAGAACCGGGATGCTCCGGGACCAGCAAATCATCTTCGAAAAGCGGCGTGGTGTTCCTGCTGCGTCGTATTAGCAGGTGCCGACCTACCCTGTGTGGCCGGGCCACCGGCACGGGGAGGGCTCCCGCTCTGGGCATTCGGTCCACGGATCCTCGACTAAAGGCCGTAGCGCGAAACTGCCCGCGCTGCGATTCTAGAGGAGGAGGCCCTGGTGACCGCCCTTGCCATCGAGACCTTTGCGCTTTCAAAGGAATACGTGCCCGGCGTACGGGCCCTCGATGGCCTCGACCTGCGCGTCGAGAAGGGCGAGATATTCGGATTCCTCGGGCCAAATGGGGCCGGCAAGTCGACCACCATTCGCCTGCTGTTGGACCTGATCCGACCGACTGGAGGGCGGGCCGAGATCCTTGGCTTCGACTGCCAGGGCCAGTCCCAAGAGGTTAGAGCCGCCGTCGGTCACCTACCCGGCGACGTTCGCCTTTATCCGAACATGACTGGTAAACAAACGGTCGACTTCTTCAGAAATCTGCGCCAGCGGAAGGTGAACCAGTCTCGGGTCTCCTACCTCGCAGAGCGCCTGGAACTCAATCTTGAGCAAAAGGCGGGAGAGCTCTCGAAAGGCAACCGCCAGAAACTAGGGTTGCTGATAGCGCTGCTCGACAAACCGCCGGTGCTTCTCCTCGACGAACCTACGTCCGGCCTTGACCCGCTTCTTCAACACACCGTCTGGGACATTCTCCGCGAAGCGGCAACGCAGGGCGTTACGGTGTTCTTCTCCTCACACGTGATGAGCGAGGTAGAGGAGACGTGCGAGCGAGTTGGGATCCTGCGGAAAGGGCGGCTTGCCGAGGTCTCCACCGTGGATACGCTTAAGGCGCGAGCACTACGCCGAATCGAGGCGCGGTTTGCCGAAAAGGTGCCCGAGCCCGGCGAATTCGACTCCGACGGCGTACGCGAGGTGGAGCGCAACGGCAACAGGGTCGAGCTCGAAATCCT
>MPMF02160158.1_pt1 | contig 10930 bp, 7 predicted proteins | sample 1617271 | NCBI WGS metagenome assembly MPMF02 (sample SAMN05944812, study PRJNA350692) | marine metagenome | biome: marine; feature: ODZ; material: water; isolation source: 120 m water sample prefiltered with 30 um filter, filtered on to 0.2 um... | place: Pacific Ocean | collected 2012-04-09... | reverse complement strand
TTCTGGCGGACGTTCAAGCAGACGCCGACGACGGCCGACCCTGATGAATTGCGCCAGGCGGATGGCTCGATCGATGCCTATTCGACGATGGTGGTCCCGCGGCTGGCCCAGATCGTTGCCGCGCAGGGAGCGGGGTGCGAAGTCTTCTACCCGTTCGGTGAGCCGGGGCGCAGCGTGAGTTTTAGGCGCCTGGCCGAGCACTGCGGATTCGGCGTCGCCGGGACGGTGCTGGGGACGGTGATCCATCCGGAGTTTGGGCCGTGGGTGAGCCTGCGCGGTGCGTTGGTGATGGATATTGAGTTGCCCGGCGCGGAATCGCTTGCCGGTTATGAACCCTGTGAAGGCTGCGCGCGGCCCTGCGTGACGGCCTGCCCGATCGGGACCTACGAGACCGGGACCTGGGATTTCGCGTCCTGCGTGCGCTACCGACTGTTCGAGGACGGCTGCCCGACGGGCTGCCTCTCACGGCTGACGTGCGTGGTTGGGCGGGACCAGCGCTACACGGATGAGGAGTACGGCTACCGCCACGAATTCACGGCGGCGGCCCGGGAGAACCTGGCCCGCATCTACGGCTAGCACGGATGCGTCGGGACGATTCGGGCGGCGCGGGTATGGCGGGAGCCTTCAAGGACGCCGGGTCGGGCAGCGGCGTGGAGGTGTGGCTGCTGCCATTCCTGACCGCCGGGGTGCTGTGCCTGTTTGCGGCGCTGCTGACGGCCGGGACGGGGGAGACCGAAGCCGGTGGTGGGGGCGTGCGACTGGCGGGCCGACCAACACTGGCAATACTGCGAGACAACGAAGATCGGCGACCGCCGGCGGTCGCCGATCTTCGTTGGTAGCCCGGAGTGGCGCTTAGCTGAGCGCGTTCCGCTGGCGCGCCAGGCGCGCGGCGCGGTCGTCGACGAAGCGCTTGACAGCATCGAAGATGGAGTCTTGATCGAGGCGCGATTCGGCGATGATGTCGGGCTCGGTGCCGCCGGTGCGCCAGCGGTCGTCCCAGTCGGAACTGAGGGAGTATTCCTCCGCCAGCGGTCCCAGGTTGTCGACCGGCGGCACCCGCTTAGTGCCGGTAGTGATGAACATTGAGTCATAGCGCGCCGAGGCCGGCAGGATGCTATCGCGATAGGCGGCGGGCTGATTGGCGAATAGCTCTTCGCTGATAACGGAGACGATCCGCACGTTGAGCCCGGCCTCTTCCAGGCGAGGAATGATCGCAACCAGGTTGAAGCTGGAACTGGAGCCCTGCACGAAAACCGTGCCGGCCGGTTCCTGCCCGAGTGCGAAGTCGCGGATGAGGTACATGCCCTTCGCGGCGGCCTTGAGGTCGGTGTCGGCGAACGTGCCGCGGTCTGCGACGGTGAAGTCGGGCCGGGCGACGTGGATGACGATGATGCCGGCTTCCTTGGTGTTGACCGCGTGGTCGACTGCCGCGAAGTAGCCCGGGGCGACGTCGTTGTAGTCCCAGAAGTTCAGGTTGATTACCTGACCGCGTGGGAACAACGTCCAGACCTGTGGGGCGAAGATGCCGAAGTGAGTGCGGGCGTCGGCGGCGGTCTCGGGGCCGGAGTGGCCCGCGAGCACGGTGACGACGCCGATGGCGAAGGGGCTGTCCTGGTTCTGCTGGCTGTAGACCCGCAGCGGGGTGTACATCAGCGGGGTGAAGGAGCCGTAGGTGCCGGAGAGGCCCCAGACGCCGTTGTGGACGGCGGGGTCCTTGGACAGGCTCTGGGAGGTCAACCCGGCGATGGCGGCGGCGTTGCCCGCTTCCTGGATGCCGGCGTTCAGTTCGGTCCCAGAGGGATTGTCCCCACCGCGATAGGGGCCGCTGAAGTGGGCCGCGGCGACGTTGATGGAGCCGGAAAGGTCGGCGGCGATGGTCAAGAAGCGATTGTCGGTGATGTAGTTCAGCCACTTGCCGATCTCGGAGATGGCGCGGCGGGTTCCGGCGGTGTTGCCGGCCTTCTCGAAGAGCGTGACCGTGCCGGCCTGGCCAGCGCTGGTGACTTCTTGCGGCGCGGTAGGCAGATTGGCGACCTTGAGCCGGGCGTCGTTGAACGGGTCGGTGTCGGAAGCGAGCCGGTGCGGCATGTCTTCGTCGAGGGTCCCGGCGATGTCAACCAGGCGGCCGGTGAGCCAGTCGCGCAGGCCGTCGGTGCTGTCCAGCGCGGAGAGGACCACGTCGATGTTGGTCTTGAACTGAATGAGGCGCTCGCGCTCGCCGGCCGGCGAGCCGTCGGCGAGACCGACGAACTTGACGCCGAAGCGGTCTTCAAAGCTCTGCGCCAGGGCCTGCACGTAGTCGCCGTTCATCGGGAAGCCGTAGGCGTGGCTGGCGAAGCTGGTGACGCTGTTCTGCGCACCGATCTTGCCGTCGGTGGCGGTGGGCCACCAGCCCTTTACGGTGTCGCCAATGGCGATCATGGGGCGGCGGTCGTCGGTGTCCCAGTCTTCCATGGCCTTCATTACCGCGACGACTTTGTCGAAGTCATTGCCGTCGTCGATGGTCAGCACGTTCCAGCCGTAGGACGACCACTGGAGCGGCATGGAGTAGTCGTCGGCGTACTTGTCATCGATGACGCCGCCGATGAGGGAGCTATCGATGCCGGCGTTGTTGTAGGAGAGCAGGATGCGCAGGCGCTTGCCGACTTCCTGGGCGGTGGCGATGGTCTTCATTTCCTGGGCGTGGCCGGCGGTCATGGCGAACTCGCCCTCAAGCGCGATCACTTTGGACGTGTCGGGGGCGCCGGCGAAGTCCCAGAAGAGGGCCTTGCCGGCGGAGGTGGCTCCGCCAACACCGGAGGGGCCGCCGTTAACGTCGTTGGTGGCGTCGATGGTCTCGGAGTGGCCGGAGAGGGCGCGGATGCCGCGGGTCTTCGCGCCGGCGAACATCGGGTCGTCGGTGAGGTCAAAGTCCTCCAGGAGGGTGTCCATGGCGTCGGCGCTGCGGCGAAAGCCGAGGGCGTCGATGGCGTAGTAGCCGGTGTTTGGGTCGACCTTGAACTTGTCGTCTCCGGTGGCGGCGTGTTGCCGGGCGAGCGCCTCGTAGAAGGTGATCCAGAGCCCGTAGGCGGAGGGTACGTTGTGGCCGCCGGTGATCATGAAGTTGTCGGCGTGGGGGTGTTTGGGATGGCGGATGTCGTAGCGCAGACCGCCGAGTTCGGGGCCGGCCAAGTGGGAGGCGACGTTGTACTGGGTGTACGCAAGGGGGCCGCCGAAGTGGCCCGTCTGGGCGTAGTTGCACATCAAGACCCAGGTCATGTTGGCGATGAAACTGACCTCTTCGAGCCGCTCGCGTCCGTAGTTGGGTATATCAACAATGTGATCGGCCGCGACTCCATGGGCGTCGAGGGTGTTGATACAGACGGTCTTCGATCCGTTGCCGGCTGCGGACATGTTCCGCTCCTTTGTCGCTTTCGGGCTCAATTTGGAGCCCCTGTATTCAAAGTTCTTGTTGGGGGGACTCTGGTTTCGGGCTACGAGACCGGCCACCCTGTCCGCCGATTGGACCCCGATAATAGCCTTTTGGCCGGGTTCCGGTAAGGAGAGCGGAGCGAATTGGGCTCCCGGCCGGCGCCCGGATGGAATTGTTGTCGGGAGCGGGCGAGCGCCGATTCGCGCCCACCCGGCGCCGCCTATACTCGACAGCCGGCGCCGGGACGGATTGTGCCGGGTCGCAGTGAGGTGGACGCCCGTAACGAGTAGCCCCGATAACCCGCCCGCGAGCCCCCTCGCACCCGAGTCGCCGCCTTCGGTGGTCACGGTGTTGCGCGGGTTGATTCTGCCGCTGTATCTGCCCGGCTTCATGGTCCTGATCGGGCAGGGCATGTATGCATTGACGGTGCCGTTCTACGCCAAATCGTTCGATGTCAGTTTCATCCTAATCAACGTCGCGATCATGCTGACGCCGTTCGGGAACCTGGTGGGCAACCTTCCGGCGGGGTACCTGCTGAGCCGGATCGTGCCGTGGAAGGTAATGATCCTGGGTTCCTCGATCCTGGGACTGAGTTCGATCGCCAATGGTGTCCTGGACGCCTATCCGGCGCTGTTGGCGTTGCGGTTTGTCGGTGGCTTCGGGCTGGCGCTGGCGTTCCTGTCGCGCCTTACGTTTGTGGCCGAGACGGTGCCGGCGATCCACCGCGGACGAGCGAGCGCGATGTTCGGTGGGACGATGCGGCTGGGGCTCTTTACGGGCCCGATGCTCGGCGGTTTCGTAGGCGACCGCTTCGGCCTGCTGGCGACGTTCCACGTGGCCGGGGTGCTGGCGCTGCTGGCCGCCGGCCTGATGCTGGTGATCGACGAACCGTCGCGCCCGCATAGTGGACGGGAGGGCCGCTCGGGGATGTTCGGTCTGGGCGCGCTGCATCTCTTTCGTCCCCGGGCGGTGCTGGCCGCCTGCTCGGCGCAGATCCTGGGTCAGTTGATCCGGGCGGCGCGTCTCTCGATCGTGCCGCTGTTCGCGGCGGTTGTCCTGGAACTGGATGTGGCGACCGCCGGGGTGATTATCGGGGTTTCGGGGGCGGTGGATATGGCGATGTTTCCGATATCCGGGTACGTGATGGACCGCTTTGGCCGCCGCTACAACTCCATTCCGTCGTTCACCCTGATGACGGCCGGTATGGTGGTGCTGGCGCTGGCGTCGAGCGCCGAGATGCTGTGGATCGCGGCGCTGATGCTGGGACTAGGCAACGGTCTGGGATCGGGCTTCATGATGACCCTCGGAGCCGACCTGGCACCGGAGGGATCGAAGGGGGAGTTCCTGGGCCTCTGGCGATTTATCGGCAACTTTGGCAATTCGTCGGGGCCGCTGTTCGTGGGCGCGGTGGCCGACCTGGTGGGGCTGAACCTGGCCGCCGCGATGGCCGCCGGGTTCGGGGTGGCCGCCGTGCTGATGCTGGGTCTGGTGGTGCCGGAGACGCTGAAAAGCGCCCCGTCGGAGGCGGCGGAGGCGGCAGAGGCGGCAGAGGCGGCCGAAGCCTAGCCGGGCACGTGGCGGGCGACCAGTTTGGCGAGGTGCAGGACTTCGGTCGTTTCGACGCGGGGCCGCGCCGGCGCAGGGTCCGCGGACGGTGGCCGGGCTGGATTTTGCGGCGCGGGCAAAGCATCATGCGGATCCGAGATCGCAGCCAGGGGCGCTGGCATCGAGAGCAAGGAGATCACTTCATGGCCTGGGAATTCGAACTGATTGCTGACGGCTACTCGCTGACCGAGGGCCCGGCCTGGGACGGGTCCGGCCTGGTCTTCACGGACATCAACAACAGTCGGATCATGCGCTATGACGCCGATTCCGGGGAGATCGCGGTCTTTCACCCGGAGTCGGAGCGAACCAACGGCCTGATGTTTGATCCCCAGGGCCGGCTGTATGGCTGCTCGCAGAATCGCGGCGCGATCGTGCGCTTCGAGCCGGATGGTGCGGTGACCACCATCGCTGGCCATTTTGAGGACAAGCGCCTGAATAGCCCCAACGACCTGGCGATCGATTACCAGGGACGGATCTGGTTCACCGACCCGCGCTATGACGATCTGGCGCCGCCGACGGAACTGGATCACATGTCGGTCTACCGGCTGGACCCGGGCCCGGACGGTGACCGGTCGATCGATCGGGTGACCTTTGACGCCTCCCGGCCGAACGGCATCCTTGTTTCGCCGGACCAGAGCGAGCTATACGTGGCACAGTCGGATCCGACCGGGGACGCGAAGCGTGAACTGCGCGCTTATCCGATCCGCGAGAACGGCGTGCTGGGTCGGCCGCGGGTGGTGCACAACTTCTTCCCCTACCGCGGGATCGACGGCATGTGCTTTGACACCGCGGGCCACATCGTGGCGACCACTGGGGATCGCGCTGGTGGCCCCGGACCGATGATTATGGTCTTCGAGCAGAGCGGACGAATCGTGGAGACCCATCCCCTGCCGGTGGACAGTCCGACGAATTGCACGTTCGGCGGGCCGGACCTGTCGACGCTGTACGTGACGACGATCGGCGGGGATCTGCTGCGGGCGGAGACGGACCGGCGCGGTCAACTGCTGTACCCGTCGGCCTGAGCGGGTTCGGGTGGGCGGAGGAGGATTGCGGCGATGAGCGGCTACCGGGTGAGGGCGTTGTTCGATCGGCGGGCGCCGATGCGCGACGGCGTGGAATTGTCGACCGACGTATACCTGCCGGCGACGGATAATCCAGCTCCGACGGTGGTGGTGCGTACCCCGTACGGCAATCACGTCGAGGACGGGGTGATCGCGCGGGCGCTGGAATTCGCGGCGGCGGGATATGTCTGCGTGTTGCAGGACGTTCGCGGGCGCTTTGATTCAGCTGGCGAGTGGTACCCGTTCAAGAATGAGGCGGCGGACGGCAAGGACACCCTGGACTGGGTGGCGGAGCAATCCTGGTGCAATGGGCGGGTGGGAATGTCGGGTGGCTCGTACCTGGGGATCGTGCAGTGGGCGGCGGCGATGGAGGGCCCGGCGCGGCTGGACTGCATCGCGCCACGGGTCGCCCCGCGGGACCTGTACGCGGGCATTTACTACAACCAGGGCGCGCTGAATTACTACACGGCGCTTGGCTGGAACACCATGAACAACGCCGCGGGGCAGCAGCCGGTAGATATGTATGACTGGGATCGCTACTTCCGGGTTTTGCCGCTGCAGGAGGTGGAGGACGCGGGCGGTAAATCGATGCCGCACCTGCACGACTTGATTCGGCATCCGAGCCGCGACACTTACTGGGACGTGCCGGGCTATACGGTCGATCCGCAACGGGTGACCGTCCCGACCCTGATGTACAGCGGCTGGTACGACATCTTCGTGAAGGGAACCTTCGAGAACTTCATGGAAATGCGGGCCCGGGGCGGCTCGCCGGAGGCGCGGAAACCACGCCTGGTGTGCGGTCCGTGGATCCATCAACTCAACGTCTCGACCGAGGTTGGGGACGTTGAGTTCGGCCCGGGCTCAACGTTCGACCTGGACGGGCTGGAGCTTCGCTGGATGGATCGCTGGCTGAAGGACGAGCGCAACGGGGTGGAGCACGAGGCGCCGCTTTTGCTTTACATAATGGGTGGAGGCGGTTGGCGGGAGGAGCACGAATGGCCGCTGGCGCGGACCGACTGGCAGAAGTGGTACCTGCACTCGGACGGCGACGCGCCGACTTGCCACGGTGACGGCTTGCTGTCGGTTGAGGCGCCTGGCGACGAACCGGTCGACTGCTTCACTTACGATCCCGATTCGCCGGTGCCGACCATTGGAGGGAACACCTGCTGCTGGCCGGAAATCGTGCCCTGGGGGCCCATGGACCAGCGGCCGGTGGAGGAGCGGCCGGATGTGCTGTGTTACACCTCGCCGCCGCTGGACGCCGACATGGAAGTGACCGGGCCGATCAAGGTGACGCTGTTCGCGAGTTCGTCGGCGCCGGATACGGATTTCACGGCGAAGCTGGTGGACGTGTACCCGTTCGGGTGCGCGGTGAACATCGTCGACGGGATCGTGCGGGCGCGGTATCGCGAAGGCCCGACGGATCCGAGCCCGATCGAGCCGGGCAGGATTTACGAGTACAAGATCGACCTCGGGCCGACAGCCAACGTGTTACGGCGCGGGCACCGGATCCGGCTGGAGGTGTCGTCGAGCAATTTTCCGCACTACGACCGCAATCCGAATACCGGGCATGAGTTTGGAAAGGATGCCCAGGTGCGGGTGGCTGAGCAGATGGTATTGCACTCGGATGCGTACCGCTCGCACGTGGTTCTGCCGGTGGTGCGGGTGCCTTAGAGCGCCTCTGGGCGACCGCTACCGTCGAGGTCGCCGCTGTTAAGCCCTATACATACCCGGATGTACATAATTATATTCGGCGATGAGTGCGGTTTCCCAATATCCTGCGTCGCGGAGTTTCCGGCGGCGAATCGGCTGCCCGGAAAGTGATTTTATGAATTGGAAAACATTGGTCAACCTCCAGATCGGGCTGGAGTACCGGGTAAACGGGGCCGTGTTGTTGGTGCCTTTTGCCGGGTCGAGGGAGCAGGCCTGGTTCATCTGCTACGCCGGGGATTTAGGGGAGCGGCGGTTCTACCGGCACGATCTTGATGGGGAGCTGCGGCTTGAGTTGGAAGGGCTTCCCGAAAGGGCGGCTTTTGAGGACCTGGCGGCAGTGGAGAGAATCCTGGGAGATCGGCTCGTCGAGTGTGCGTGGGCGGGGCGGTCGGGGACGGTTCCGGCTGGGGCCGTCGTTGCAGGGGCCGGGGAGGTGCGACTGCTGAGAAGGGGAGATCGATCGGTGGTGGAGGCTTCCGGCCTGAAGTTGATCGCGGCGAACGCGGATGGACTTTTTGGGGACAGTCCGGCCGGAGGTCGGGAGCGGCCGGTGGCCGGGGCGTTTGTTGATGGCGCCCTGGTGTCGATCTGCGAGTCGTCGCGCGAAAACGAGGCGGCGGCGGAAGCCTGGGTTCAGACGGCGCCGATTCACCGGCGACGAGGCTGCGGACGGGCGGCGGTGACCGCCTGGGCCGGGGCGATCCAGAAGAACGGCAAGGTGCCGTTCTATAGCTATTCCGAGGAAAACGTGGCTTCGGCGGCGTTACTGCGGAGTCTGGGTGGGGAAGAGTTCGCCCGGGTGGTGGCCTTCGCCTAGCCGGTGATGGCGCTCCGCGTGGCGGCGCTGGGCGGGAGCTGGCTGGAGCCCATCAGGTAGGTGTCGATGCCGCGCGCGGCGTCCCGACCAAGGGCGATGGCCCAGACGATCAGCGATTGGCCGCGAGCCATGTCACCCGCGGCGAACACCCCGTCGATGCTGGTCATCATGGCCGAATCGACCGCGACATTACCGCGCGGATCAAGATCGACGCCGAGATCTTCGAGCATGCCGCTGCGCTCGGGCGAGATGAAGCCCAGGGCAAGCAGGACCAGCTGGGTGTCGAGTTCGAAGCCGGAGCCCGGGATCTCAATCATCGCGGGGCGGCCGGTTTCGTCGGGCGGGCCCCACTCTAGTCGCACGGCGTGGAGCTTCTCGACCGAGCCGTCGGCGCCGCTGAATTGCTGAGTAAGGATGTTGTAGTCTCGGATGCCGCCTTCGTCGTGTGACGAGGAGGTCCGCAAGATGGCCGGCCAGTAGGGCCAGGGGTTGTTGGGCCGGCGCTCGACCGGCGGCTCGGGCAGTAGCTCGAACTGATGCACGGAGCGTGCGCCCTGGCGGTGGGAGGTGCCGACGCAGTCGGCCCCGGTGTCGCCACCGCCGAGCACGACGACGTCTTTGCCCCGGGCGGTGATCAGGTCTTCGGGCTGGATCTGCTCGCCGGCGACGATGCGGTTCTGCTGGCTGAGGAAGGTGCCGGCCGGGTAGATGCCCTCGAGGTCGCGGCCCGGCAAGTCGAGATCGCGGGCCAGGGTGGAGCCGCCGGCCAGCAGGATGGCGTCGTAGTCGCGTTGCAGATCGGCAACCGGGAGGTCGTGGCCGACGTTGACGCCGGTGCGGAATTCGATGCCTTCGGCACGCATGAGATTTACGCGACGGTCGACGATGTGCTTTTCAAGTTTGAACTCGGGGATGCCGATGCTGAGCAATCCGCCGATGTAGTCGGCGCGCTCGAAGATGGTGACCAGGTGACCGGCACGGTTCAATTGCTGGGCGGCGGCCAGCCCGGCGGGGCCGGAGCCGACGACGACGACGTGCTTGCCGGTGCGGGTCGCGGGCGGCTCAGGCACGATCCAGCCCTCTTCGAAACCGCGTTCGACGATGGCCTTTTCGATGCTCTCGATGGTAACCGCGTCGGTGTTGATGGCCAGCGTGCAGGACGCTTCGCAGGGTGCCGGGCAGATCCGGCCGGTAAATTCGGGGAAGTTGTTCGTGGCCAGCAGTGTTTCCAGCGCCTTACGCCACTGCCCGCTGAAGACGAGTCGGTTGAACTCCGGGATCAGGTTGCCGAGTGGGCAACCGACGTGACAGAAGGGCACGCCGCAGGTCATGCAACGGGAGCCCTGCTCGACGATGTCGACCTCGGGCCAGGGCTCGTAGATCTCCTGCCAATCGCCGACCCGCGAGCCGGGCTCGCGTTGGGACGGGACCGCGCGGGGGTGATGGAGGTATCCGCCGCTTTTAGTTGTTATGAATCAACTCCATGGCTTGTCGTTCTTCTTCTTCGGAGCGCCCGGCGCGTTCGGCCATGATGCGCTTGTAGTCGCGAGGCATGACCTTGACGAACTGGCCGAGGGTGCTGTCCCAGTCGGCGAGGATGCCGGCGGCGACAGTGCTGCCGGTGAGATCGCGGTGTTCTTCGATTAGTGCGCTCAGCAGGGCGACATCCTCGGCTTCGCTAACCGTTTCAAGGTCGACCATCTGCAGGTTGCAGCGGGACGCGAAGCTGCCGTCGCGGTCCCAGACGTACGCTTCGCCGCCACTCATGCCGGCGGCGAAATTGCGCCCGGTGGGCCCGATGACCACGACGACCCCGCCGGTCATGTACTCGCAGCCGTGGTCGGCCACACCCTCGACGACCGTGTGGGTGCCACTGTTGCGGACACCGAAACGCTCGCCGACCTGCCCGCGCACGAACATCTTGCCGCCGGTGGCGCCGTAGAGAATGACGTTGCCGGCGATGACGTTTTCCTCGGGGACGAAGGTGGCGGCGGCTGGCGGAACCAGAACCATGCGCCCGCCGGACATGCCTTTGCCGAAGTAGTCGTTGCCGTCGCCCTCGACACGCACGTCAATCCCGCGGGCCAGGAAGGCGCCGAAGGATTGGCCGGCGGAGCCGTGGAACCGGCAGCGAATGGTGCCATCGGGGAGGCCGTCCTCGCCGTAGCGGCGCGCGACCGCCCCGCTGAGCATGGCGCCGACGGTGCGGTTGGAGTTACGGATCGGCAATTCGATAGTGACGCTTTCGCCGCGCTCCAGAGCCGGCTTGGCAAGTTCGATGAGCTTTCGATCCAGCGCCCGGTCGAGCCCGTGATCCTGCTC
>MPMF02151297.1_pt1 | contig 10950 bp, 8 predicted proteins | sample 1617271 | NCBI WGS metagenome assembly MPMF02 (sample SAMN05944812, study PRJNA350692) | marine metagenome | biome: marine; feature: ODZ; material: water; isolation source: 120 m water sample prefiltered with 30 um filter, filtered on to 0.2 um... | place: Pacific Ocean | collected 2012-04-09... | reverse complement strand
GCAATACGGATGGGTGTTTGGCTAACCACCTCTACAGAGCTAATGCTGGCCTCAATCTTCTGGGTCTCACCCAAAGCCTCATCCTCGGCACGCTCCTGATTTACGCGTTGCACTAAAAGATCACCTGCTAGCTCCGGCAATACATCACTTTTTCCACCAGCCAGTACTACTGCCTTGTTGTCAAGCCAGGCTTGCAGCAGACCACTTAGCTGTGCCTGACTTGGCTGATCCACGACAAGCGGCTCCACATCCGTACTGACAGGGACCTCAGGCTTGGTTACTTCCTCTTGCAATGTGGCGACAGGAGGTGCAGGAGCCTGAGGCTGATCAGTAGTCGTACTTATTGAGGTTGAGCTGCGATGTCGCTGGCCAAAGCTGACACCTAGAACCGCTAATACAAAGGCAACAAAAACAACAGAACCAATCAGCACCGGCCGCGTAGGACGTTGCAAACGTGGCAAACCTGCCAACCTCTCTCTCCATTGAATGCCCTTGCCACGCTCCTTAGCGTTCGAGTCAAATGCTGGTTGGGCAACTTCAGGCTCACCAAGAGAAAGTGGCAAAATCCCGTCAGGATCGAGAGAAGGCAACGAGAAAGGTTGGCTCAAAGGCGATTCAGAGAAGGTCTTCCCTATAGATGAAGCACGAGCTCCGCTGCGTTCTAAGCGCTCTACATAAGCCTGAACATCACGATCAGCGAACCAAGCCTCTAGATCCACTACCTCAGCATCTACATCCCTGTAACCGGGAAGCACGTCCCGTCGCAACCAAGATCGGCAGTACTCGCAGAAAGCAGCTAATTCGTCACCAGGATGACTGTTGAGACAGTCCTTCAGTGCGGCATCTGTACTGCTAAGAAACCGTTCTTGCGCGTGCCCCACATCTCCAAGCAACAGATCCAGGCAGCCCAACATCGGCAATGGATCGAAGTCAGGAAGATCAAGACTCTCAAGGTGCTGCTTCGCCTCCTGCAACCGTTCCGGCTTGCGTCGAGAAAAGCCAACAGCAGCAAGAGCTAAACCACCAAGGAAACCAGCATCTACTGAACCTGCCTGCTGCCAGCGAAGAAAGAGATCAACCTGTTCTTGTACTGTCAGAAACTTACGAATCTGCTGGAAAAAATTCTCAAATTCAGACTGATCTAAACCCCCAGGTGCAGGTGATGGGGCCGTTCCCTCAAGCCCTCCTCTTTGACGCACAAAATTATCAAGTAGACGAAGTCCCTCCTGATGAGAGGCTTGATCACCAAGATCCCGACTCACCAAGTCAAGAATCCGATACGGCAGGAGTACATCTAAATCTTTCTGAAGGTTGCGACACTCTTCGGGAAGCTTGCCCATCCGCTGCAACAACTGCATCCCGTCATGCAGGAGAGATGCTGCTGCTTCATAGCGCCGTTGTTCCTGTTCCTCTGCAGCTGCGGCACGACAGGCCAATGCCAGCAACAAAGCAAGGTCAGCCTCCCTTGCACTACCCAAAGCAGGAGCATGTAGTGGTTGCAATCCCTGAGAAGCGAGGTGGAAGGCCTCGTGAGGAGAATTTGCTTCTAAGAGCAACATCAACCCCGCCACCTCTTTGCTGGAAGGCAAATCAATACCGGCAGTCTCTCCTGGGTGATCGCGACCCAATTCCAACAAGGCAGCCTCGTAGGCCTGACGACGTGGCGGGTCAGTTAACAAGTCTGCTGAGAGGCGCAAAAGTTCAGCCCGTTGAGTCAAAGCCTCATGGGTAAAGCCCTGATCAGGACAACGATCCAGCCTTAACTGCAATGCCCGCAAGATGGCCTCACTGTCCACCGAAGGACTGATACCAAGCAAGCGGAAATGATCAATTGGCAGGTCCACCAGCTGCGCAGCGATTGGCCTAAGACTCTAGGCAGTGGAAGGGATTTTGCCCATTTCTCTTCAACGGACCATTACAGTCGTTACTCGAATGACTGTCATGTGTCATGAGCAAGAAAGCCTCATTGAGCTCAAGGCAGACCACTGAGAAACCTCTGACAGCAAGCCCTCACGCCGAAAGAATTTCGAGATTGGTCACAGTTCAACGCGCAAAAGTAGACCGTCAAACCGGCTTAGACCTCTTTCGAGACATGACCCTTGGGCGACGCTTCGAGGACAAATGCGCCGAGATGTATTACCGCGGGAAAATGTTTGGTTTTGTTCACCTCTACAACGGTCAAGAGGCCATTAGTACGGGAGTGATTGGTGCGATGAAACGTCAACACGATTGGTTCTGCAGTACCTATCGCGATCACGTTCATGCCCTCAGCGCCGGAGTGCCCGCTCGCGAAATCATGAGTGAGCTATTTGGCAAGGAAACCGGATGTAGTAAAGGTCGTGGCGGCTCAATGCACCTGTTTTCAAAAGAGCATCACCTTTTAGGTGGGTTTGCCTTCATCGGCGAGGGGATTCCCGTCGCCCTAGGCGCAGCTTTTACCAGTCGATACAAACGCGATGCCCTAGGTGATGCCAGCAGCAATTCCGTGACGGCAGCGTTCTTTGGTGACGGCACCTGCAACAACGGTCAGTTCTTTGAATGCCTGAATATGGCGCAGCTTTGGAAGCTACCAATTTTGTTCGTTGTCGAGAACAACAAATGGGCAATTGGCATGGCTCATGATCGTGCCACCAGTGAACCGGAAATCTGGCGTAAAGCTGACGCCTTCGGCATGGCTGGAGAAGAGGTAGATGGCATGGACGTGCTGGCCGTAAGAGCCGCTGCTCAACGAGCAGTAGAAAGAGCCAGAGCTGGAGAAGGTCCCACCGTGCTGGAGTGCCTCACCTATAGATTCCGCGGCCACTCTCTGGCGGATCCAGATGAACTACGTGCAGAAGAGGAGAAACAATTCTGGGCGCAGCGAGATCCACTAAAAGCTCTAGAGAAAGATCTCACTAATGATTCTTTAGTAAGTGCTGATGAACTCCGCGCGATCGAGAAAGAAGTTGATTGCGAAGTCGAAGACTCCGTAGAGTTCGCTCTTGCCGCTGCCGAACCAGATCCCAGCGAGCTGACTCGCTACATCTGGTCAGAAGACTGAATAAAATCTTGTTTGCTTAATAGATCCGGAGCTCTATCAAGCAAACAGCAACAAACTTCAAATGCCGCCCGGCACCCTACGGGTGAGGTTCCGCAACTTGCGTAAAGCCTTCAATTCAACCTGACGTACACGCTCGCGAGAAACCTCCATCAGTCGACCAATCTCAGCCAAGGTGTGCCGTTCATGGGTTTCAAGACCAAAACGAAGCTTGAGGACTTGCTGCTCCTGTTCACTGAGATGACTGATCCAGCGCCCCAACTGCTCGTGATGGATACGCTGCTCAACCTTATCTAGAGGTTCCTCTACAGAGGAATCAGCAATCAAATCACCAAGGAAACTCCTGCCTTCTTCTCCATTAACAGGAGCATCCAGACTGCTAGTCGTGAGCGACTGTCGCAAGAGAGAATCGAGCTCTTCTAGAGGCATATCAATCGCTTCTGAGATCTCAAGGCGACTGGGCATGGCGCCCAACTTATGCGCCAAGTCCAAAGAGACCTTGCGAATAGTGGTTAGCCTTTCACTTAAATGGACAGGAAGACGAATCGTGCGGGACTGACAAGCAATCGCACGCGTCATGCTCTGGCGTATCCACCAAAAAGCATAGGTAGAGAACTTGTAACCACGAGTGGGATCAAACTTTTCTACAGCCCGCTCCAAGCCCAAAGAACCCTCCTGGATGAGATCGAGCAGCTCAAGTCCTTTACCTTGATATTTCTTGGCAACACTCACAACAAGCCTGAGATTGGCCTTCATCATGCGTTCCTTCGCACGACGACCAGTACGAATCATTCGACGCTCATTTTTCGCAAATTCCTTGCTATCAGGAGTGATTGAGCCATCTTGGGTAAGGCTCATCATCGATTGAACTTGATTGCCAAGTTCAATCTCCTCAGCAGGAGTAAGAAGAGGTATGCGACCAATCGTTGAGAGATACCAACTGACAGGATCAGAACTACGACGCCTCTGTGACTCTGTTGTTTTAGGCGCTGCTGAAACCATTTCAACGGCTCCTGATCTTATTTGGAGAAAAATCTTCCTACAAAAATCTGCAAATCCATCATGCTTTGGAAAAGCTTCCGAATTCATGAAAGCGAATCGACATATTTAGAGCGTTAAACACGCATTAATTGCTCATCGATGTGCCAATTAATCACTCCATGGGCAGATTTACTTAGTTGGATTGCAGGCTGATTGTCAGTTCTGCCAGGGAGTTAGCGATGGCCCCTGCTGAACTTCCTCGATGAGATCTACGAGCCGCCTCAGCATGAGCTAACGCAACCGCAGCCAAAGATTCGCCTTTACAACCTCCTGCAGTAGCAACATCAAGAGATCCCACTCCAGCGGCGTAGCCAGCCAGCAGATCTCCCAGGCCAGTACGAGCAACCCTGCTTACTGTTTCGCCAAGCTGCCAGGCAGCAGAGGAAGAATCAGCCACCACGCTGTGTGCACCCTTAAGCAGCACAACAGCCCCACAAAGCCTGGAGGCTTTTACAGCCGCATCGAGAGGCTGTAAATCTTTGATCTGTGGAAACAATCTCCTGAACTCTTCTAAATGGGGAGTAATCCAAGTGGGCCCTTGGCGCTGCTTAAACCATTGCCATCCTTGATTGGAGAGTGCCAATTGATTAAGCGCATCTGCATCCAGCACCAACAAACCCTCAAAACGCTGCAACGGTTCAGCCATAACTGACCATGACTCTTGTGATCTGCCCAATCCTGGGCCGATCAACACTGCATCGACTCGACTGAGATCATGACTGGCCAGCCAAGGACCAATAGTCATTTCTCCTGCAGCAGAACTGTCCAGCGCTGCCTTCAAAACAACCTCTGGAGCTACTTGCCAAAGCTGATTAGCGACAGCAATAGGTACAGCAGCCTGAATGCTGCCTGCACCACTAGCTATTGCACCTTTAATAGCCAATAAAGCCGCCCCAGGGTAATCATCACTACCAGCGATCACTAAAACGCGACCACGTTCATATTTCATCGCGCCTGGCGCAGGCTGCGGCCAGGGGAGTGTTGATAAATCCTTAGCGCAGATCCGCAGAGGTTGCTGCGCAGAAAACTGCTGCAATAAGCTCTCCGGCAAGCCCATATCAATCCGCACCAGCCGGCCAACTTGAGCGATAGCCAGATCCTGAACAAGACCTTGCTTGATTAACCCCACTGTGAGCGTTCTAGATGCCACCGCAACACCACCTAGTAAAGGCCTGCCGGAATCTGAACACAGCCCAGCTGGCACATCCAAGCTGACCAGTTTTCCTGGCTGGTGACTTTGCCGAGCCTGCAGCAGAGATGCCAACGTTTCAGGCAGTGGACGAGATTGTCCAAGCCCAAACAAAGCCTCTATCCAGAGAGCCTCTCCGGCAACATCAGGGGAATTCTGAAGTTGCTGAATACCAAGCCAATTGACGTGTGACCAATGCTGAGCCGTTAACGGTTGACGAATCGGCAAGGGGGCCCAAACCTGGACCTTCACTCCTGAAAGGTGTAATTCCCTGGCCACTACCAATCCATCGCCACCGTTATGACCAGGCCCCACCAACACCACGACACCCTTTGCCAGCAACCCTGGCTGTTGACGAAGCCAAGCCGCCATCGCCTGGCCAACTTTTTCCATCAAAGCCGCCACCGGCAAGCCGCTAGCTAGCATTTCCTCCTCAACAGCTGCCATCTGCGCAGCAGTAACCAAAAGGTGATCAGCGTCCGATGGGGGCCAGGCCAAAACTGGTGCGCATGGGAACTCACTATGGAGACATCATTGCGGTAACGCCTATGCCGCCACTAATCCCAACACCCCTTAGCCATGCTTCAAGCTCACCAGCCAACTCAGCTGGTGCAAAGGCGCTAGCTCGTTTGCAGCACTGGCCAGGCGAGCAGCGTGTGGCGGTAGGACTATCCGGCGGTGTGGATAGTTCCCTTACTGCAGCCCTGCTCGTGGAAGCGGGCTGGCATGTAGAAGGACTCACTCTCTGGCTAATGAGCGGCAAGGGCGCATGCTGCGCCGAGGGGCTTGTAGATGCCGCAGGCATCTGTGATCAGCTAGGGATTCCACATCACGTAGTGGATTCGCGAGCCACTTTTCAACAAGAAATCGTCGAGACAATAGTGCAGGGATATCAACAAGGGCTGACACCCTTACCCTGCTCACGTTGTAACCGCTCGGTGAAGTTCGCCGCGATGCTCAACTGGGCAGAGACAGAACGTCAGCTATACCGAATCGCTACCGGCCATTACGCCCGAATTAGCCATAACGAAGATCCAAAAACAAGCCAAGCCTTACCTGGGGATACCAGAGGTAAGCACAAGCTTTTGCGGGGTCTCGATCAGAATAAGGATCAAAGTTATTTCCTCTACGACCTTCCTCAAGATGTGTTAGCGAGGGTCGTTTTTCCACTAGGTGAGCTCACCAAAGCAGACACCAGACAAGAAGCCGAGCGTTACGGCCTGCGCACAGCCGAGAAACCAGAAAGTCAAGACCTTTGCCTTGCAGATCACTACGGCTCAATGCGGGCATTCCTAAACAACTACCTACCGCTAAATCAAGGAGAGATCGTGCTGCAAGACGGCAAAGTCGTTGGTGAGCACGATGGAATTCAGAATTTCACAATTGGCCAGCGCAAAGGGCTGAGGGTGGCCTGGCAAGAACCGCTGCACGTAGTGCACTTGGATGCAGCAACAAATCAGGTAGTGGTAGCCCCTAGAGAAAAGGCGGGGCGAGCCAGCTGTGTTGTCGGCGCAATTAACTGGCTTTCTATAGAACCGCCAAGCAGCACTATCAACGTAGAAGTGCAAGTGCGCTATAGGAGTCAGCCTGTTGCCGCCCAGCTAACTCCCCTTAAAGCCACTGCAGAAGACATCGCCAGCGAGCGGCCTCACCGATGCAAACTGACCTTTAACGATGAACAATTCTCGATAACGCCAGGCCAGGCAGCAGTGTTCTATGCCGCTGATGCTGTGCTCGGCGGTGGCCTGATCCAACAAACCGCCTCTATCTAAAACTCTGAGTTAAGAGCGAAAACGCGACCAGCTAAGCCCTGCCGCGCCAAAAAGCATCAAGCCAATTAATGGTGCCTCACGCCAGCGGCTGTAAACGGTGATGCCTTTATGGAGATGCAATTTCGCCAAACCAATCCCTGACTTAAAAGGAGCCAGTAGAGGCTGCTGCTGGCCTGTGGCTAAAACCAGAGCGGAGGGTCCAGTATTCGCCACGCTGAGTAGATCCCGAGCTGTTTCGATGCTGCGCAGCTGGGCCAAAGCAATGAACTGCCTCTGCAGAGCTAGCGGATAAGGATCAAGATTGGCCACTGCTAGTAACCATTGAGCACCCTCTGCCACAGCCTCTGCCAAAGCAGTCCCATCACTGAGCTCGTAGCAAATGGCCACGGCTGCCGCTGGGCCAGGCCACTGCAACAAACGCGGTGCCTCGCCGGACTGAAGGCCACCGACGGCTGATAAGCCACTAAAAGCACCTCCCGGCAACGCCGGCAACCATTCCCCCAGAGGCACTAAACGGTGCTTATCAATAAAAGTTGAAGCAACCCTTTCTCCTCGCTCTACTACCAACACAGCACTGCGCTGCTGACCCCGCAGCCAGCGAAACCCACCTGTGAGCAAAGGTAGCGGGGCAGGCCTGAGCAGAGCTTGACCAGGGGGCAGGAGGCCTTCTGGTGCCACCAACCAGGCAGCATCAAGATCATCAGCACGATCGAGAGCCTGCTGAAGATCATCAGGCAAACGACGCTGCTGCTGCTCGGAAAACTTGCTGCGTGTTGGGATAGCCGGCTGCCAGAGGGCCACCGAAATGGATGGAGAGGCTCCTGCCGGACTCAACAAACTCCAACCAAGCCCATGGGCCAGAGCAAGCAACAACAGCCCTATCAGCAAAGACTTAAATGCGCCGATGCCGCGACGCCAAGCAAGCACCGTTTGCCACAACCACCAACCGATCAGCAGCTGAACTGTGGCCAGACCTCCAGCCCCAAACCAACGCGCTAAACCAGCCAGCGCACGATCACCTGGCAGAAGACTGCCGCCAACACCAATCCAGAACAAAGGGGAGCGGGCCAGCAGCACTTCGGCGAGGCCCCAAATCGACGCCATTAGAAGGAGGTGAAACGCCTTGGCTCGAAAACCTCCATCTCGCGTTGCCGTATGTGCAAGCCAAGTTCCTAACCAAGCCCAAAGCCCTACAAGTACCGCTGCTGCTGCACCGCAAAACAACCAAATTGATGCAGCGACAGGAAAACTCAGTACTGCAGGTACCCCAATCCAAGTAAGTGGATGCAACGCCAGCAACCAGCGATGACTCAGTAGCACCGCTAAAGCACCCCAAAGAGAGCTCACGCCTGGAGAACGACTTACAGACCAGAGCAAAGCCAAAGCAGGAGCCATCCAAAAAAGCCCCCCTTGAGTAAGGCCAACGCCTGCCAACACTCCACCGATCGCCCCCTGTAAAAGCAGTAGGGATCGATCACGTCCCATGGTCATTGCAAAACACCGAAGTCATCCTGATGCCATCGACAAACATCCAAAAGCTGCGATGGATTGCGCTAATCCCTTTTAGCAGCTATTCCTACTTGACCTAGAACCCGCAACTTTGGCTACCAATCATCTGGATTATTGAACCAGAAATAGATGAGCAGTGATCGCCTAGATCCATTAGAGCCTCTGCCCTGATGGAAGACATGCTCAAGGCGCTCTACACAACGAAACACCTGCGCTATAGACACAAATAAATCGCAACCTCAAAGTCAACTGCGACAACATTTCCCTAGATATCGACTTAGCTAAGCAAAAGGAAATTTACGAATTACGCAACAAGATCAACCAGCGGCAATAGCAGCTGAGCCAAATCAAGAGACAGGAATGATCTACAGCCAGACGGAAGCTGAAACTCCTGCCAGAATCATGCCTGCATATTCATGCTTGAGATTCAGTGCGCGACATCTTCATCAGTGCAGCCGTCTTTGTGGTGTGCGTGGTTGTGGCCTTTGTCAGCCAAATCGTGTCCCCCTCTGTTGTGGTCGCCGACAGCAATTTCAACGCTGTCAAAACTGTCCTACGCCCTATCGAGGCAACAGCTGTAAACAAGGCAGTTTTTGAACTCGACCCCGACGATCCAAACCCAACACTTTTCGCAATGGCTAGCAACACATCCCAAGCAGATGCAACTCAAGCCAATGCATCAGCCCTTGGCGATCCACTCGAAGCGGAAACATCCCAACTGACACCTAGTGGTCTGCGCATCACTGATATCAAAATCGGCGATGGCCCAGAAGCCACTGCAGGCCAAACCGTTTCCGTTAACTACAGAGGCACGCTTGAGAACGGTAAGGAATTCGACAGCAGTTATGAACGTGGGCCGTTCAGCTTTCCCCTCGGGGCTGGGCGTGTGATCAAAGGCTGGGATGAAGGTGTCGCCGGCATGAAGGTTGGCGGCAAGCGCAAACTAGTTATCCCCCCTGAGCTGGGCTACGGCAGCCGCGGCGCCGGTGGTGTCATCCCTGGTAACGCCACATTGATTTTCGAAGTGGAGCTGCTTGGCATCAAATGAGCTAATGCAAGAACAATCAGGTAAATCAAAGCCAGTTAGCAATCAGCCTGGGTAGGCTCTTTCTGGCTTTCTTTACCTGCCAGATGTTGCGCTCGGCACTTTCAACACTTCTCAGCAGCCTGCCGGCCCGCTCGGCCCAGGCCCACTGTGATGGTCCTTGCGGTGTTTACGACCCCGCCTCAGCACGAATCGCAGCTGAAGCCGTAGTTTCGATGACCAAAAAGCTGCTCGAGCTGCAGCCCCCCTCAGGAAACGATTCAACAGCTTGGGCGACTTATAACAACACCTTCTCCCGCTACGTCGCAATCAAGGAAGAACAAGCTCAGCAAACCAAAAACGAGCTACTGATTCTCTGGACGGATTACTTCAAGCCGGAGCATCTGGCTACTTTCCCGAATCTGCATGACATCTTCTGGAAAGCAGCCAAGCTCTGCAGCGCTTGCAAGGTCAATATCGATCAAAGCAAAGCAGATGAGCTGCTCAAGGCTGTCGAAACGATCCACAACATGTTCTGGAAATCCAAGGGTCGCAATGACACCTGGGTTACAGCCAGTTAAGCCAACAGGCCCCATTCCATCAGCGAACTGGCGTTCGCTGATCCTGCTGCTTTCAGGTCGCCGTTGCCGCTGTCGTGTCGACGGCGACTCGATGCGCCCCACCCTGGCAGCCGATGACGTGGTGATCTTTCAGCCGATCCACGCAGATAACAAGCTGCTCAAAACGGGCTGTGTTGTAGTTGCACGTCATCCATTGCAACCAGCGAAGCTAATAATCAAACGCCTGGTCGCATTCAACAGCAACGGACTTGAATTGCGAGGTGACAACGAGCCTGCAAGCACAGACAGTCGACACTTCGGGCTAGTACCTCGCAATCAACTTCTCGGCATCGCTGAATGCGTAATCTCCTCAGCGCGTAGGAAGCCGCAAGACTGAACTTCAAAAAACATGGGCAGATGTTTTCTGCAACCACAAGAAGCCCATAAAGATCGATAGCCCACCTGTTGAACCCACAAGTAAAGGCAAGGCGCGGCGCCCGATACGCAACGCAGCCAGAGATATAGCTCCAACAACTGCGACCATCGCAGCTAACGAGCCAAAAAGATAAGCAGCCATATAGACCACAGCCCCGAGTGGAGGAAGAGCCAAGGCTGGGATCACAGCAAGCAGGTGGCTCGCTCCAGCTAATCCGTGCAGCAAGCCAAGACTGGTCGCTGCATGAGCATGTCGCCCATGCTTGTGTCGCCCGCGCACATGCAGGTGAACATGTTGATGAGCATGTACACCTGCATGTTCATTGCTGTGGTGATGGGTGTGCTGATGGGTGTGGATATTCAGGCCAAAAGCAGTGCGAATC